>JADMIO010647425.1_pt1 | contig 44333 bp, 39 predicted proteins | sample 8958161 | NCBI WGS metagenome assembly JADMIO01 (sample SAMN16585339, study PRJNA669376) | soil metagenome | isolation source: Crop rotation soil | place: USA: Cullars Rotation, Alabama | collected 2011
AGGCATTGAGATGGATGGTAAGGGAAATTCTATGAAAGCGGTTTTGTGTTTCTTCGCGTTCGCAGTTTCCCTTTTTGCGGCAGACGATCCTCTGGTGGGCGTTCTTAAACACGGGGATGTTTACGAGTTCTCCGTAATTTTTCAGCAGCCCGTTGACTTTCTTTCCATTCAGGATTTGGACCACTACGCGGCGACAAGCGCGCAGTTCAGCGCTTCGCGACTCACAGCCACCAACCAGGGTGTCATCCTCACGGCGACGGGTCCGACTCCCGGCCTGGATGGCGTCATGCAAATTTCGCATGTGCTGGACGCCTCGCAGAATGAAATTCCACCGGCATCGATTGGTTTCACGGTAACGAATCGTTTTTGGACTGTCATAGGCGGCAACGAACTTGGCTTCACGCCTGAGGTCACCGCAATTAGCACCAACGGATTCGATGTATTCAGCGGTGGCATCGAACAAAGGGATTATTACGACGAAGCTACTTTCGTGGGCGAAGTGGTCACCAACGATTTCAACCGGATTGTGCGTGTCCAATCCGTGGACCCCGCAGGGCTGGGCGCGAAGGCGGGCTTGATGGTTCGCGAATCACTCGATGAAGGGAAAGGCCGCCCTTTGAACCCGGACGATCCGGCGCAGGCTTTTTCACGCTACATCGAACTTGCGGTCAGCTCGCCTCAAACGGCGGATGGGCAGGCGGGCGATACCACGCATCGAATTTGGATGCGCCCTACCAATGGAAATCTTGTCACGCAATCCCTTACGGTTACGAATGACGCCGCGCCGAAATTTCCGGACGCATGGTTGCGCATTCAGCGCGTCGGAAATGAGTTCAAGATGTTTCGCGGCACAAATGGTGTTGCGTGGGAACAGATTGGGTCAGCGCAATTTACCGATCCGGCGCCCACGAATTTGTATGTCGGCGTCGCTTTTAGTCCGCAGAACGACGACCTCTCCTTCAACTCGGGCTTGCGCGACCTGTTTGTGGCTAAATTCCGCGATTACAGCGGTTCTTCAACGACGCGTCCCTCTTTGACCCTCAAACGTATCAACGGCCAGGGCGAGCTAAGTTGGACTAACGCGACATCCGCGACATGGGTGCTCGAAACGACCACGACGATCCCGAATCCCACCTGGGATGTCGCCGCCAGCCAACAAAACCCGCAAACCATCGATCTTGCAGACCAAAAACGGTTCTTTCGCCTGCGTTCGACAGGCAATTAATCACTATTACGAAGATCCACAGCTGGGGCCAGACTCCGTACTAATGCTCATAGCGGCAGAGGCCGCGCTTTGATAGGATCCGAGCGATTTGGACGGATATGTCGAAGTTGGGTCCGCTAATAATTGTGGAAGATAATCAGGATGACCTCTTTTTCCTGGAGCGGGCATTCCGTAAACTTTCCAAACCGCCGGAATACGTCGCGTGTCGTGACGGGATCGATGCGATCACGATGTTGCTTGATTTGAAGGAGAAAGAGCAGCCGATGCCGTCCGCGATTGTGACGGATATCAAAATGCCGCTGAAGTCGGGTTTTGATTTGCTGCAATGGCGGCGGGAACACGATTGGGCGCGCGAGATTCCGATGGTGGTTTTATCCTCATCGGATTTGCTGAAAGATCGACAGCACGCGGCAGCGCTCGGAGCGACGGCGTATTACGTGAAGCCGAAAAACGTGGATAGCTTACTGGGAACTGTGACTGAAATTTTGTCGCAATATTGCGAGCCGAGGCGGGACTTTGAAGAGCTTTAATCCTTTTGGAAAAGGACGATCCGATTGGTGTTGGTGCCGAGCGAATTATTGTCGACTCCCCAACAGTTGGCCGTCTTCGTAAATTCCTGAGCGTTGATGAGGATCAGGCGTGCGCGGAGATTTGCAGCCGCGCCGCATTGGAGGACGACATCTTCGAGGCGAATAGTTCCTTTGCGGACTTCACCCACTTCAAAAGCGATATAGCCACCGGGTCGCAGGACGCGGTGGAGCTCGTGAAAAACTTGAGTCATAGCATCGCGCCAGATTTCGATTTTTTTCGGCGTAGTGATTTGAATGCTTTTGGGATCGATGCCAAGGAACCAGCAGCGGAGCCAATTGTCGCCAGCGTAATCAACGATATCGAGGAATGGCGGCGAGGTGACGACGAGCGAAACGGAGTTGCCAGGAAGAGCAGGCGTGGCCGCGCAGGAACCGGTGAGGAGCTGGGAGCGAGCGGAGGTTGATCGCAGCGCGGCGCGATGGGCGGAGTCGAGGTCGCCGAGAAGTTGGCGGCTTTTTTTGGCGATGATGGCGGGGACGTTTCGTTCGGGCGGAGTCTGTTTACGACGTTCGTTGATTTTAATTTGTGATTTAATGGAGACGGCCTGGTTGGGCGGCATCGTGTAGACGGAGAAAAAGCCGGGGGAGTGACCGGTCAGGCGATTAAGGGCGACCATGCGAATCCAATCGTCAATGGGATCGAGGTCGCGGTTGAGGAAATAATTTTTGAGAGCGGTGATTTGGCGAAGGGTGGATGGATGGTAGAAGGTATGAAGTTCCTCCCAGACTTCGCCGGAGTAAGAGTAATCGATTTGGGCGAGGCGTTTTTCGACGTCGGACTGCAGTGGGGGATTGAGACGCGGTTTCGTTAGAACGGCGCTGAGGGGATTCACATCGCAACCGGAGGCGGCGCGTCCGAGCAGGGCGGCTTCAACGAGAGTTGTGCCGCGGCCCATGAAAGGATCGTAAACAATATCGCCGGGTGCAGTGAGGCGTTCGATGAAAAAGCGGGGGAGTTGAGGCTTAAAACAGGCGCGATAGGAAATTTCGTGGAGGCTGTGGGCGGCGCGCTGTTTGGCGGTCCAGAACTCGTTGATATAGGTGGGAACGCCGGCGGTGAGGGCTTCTTGAGTAGCGGTTCCAAAATCGCGGAAGGAGCGAAGTTCGTTCGCGAAAAGGGCGCTGGCACTGTGGCGCGGGGCCGCGGGGGGCGCCGAAGAGAAATCGAGCTGCGATGAATCAAGCACCTATTCCCACTCCATCTTTTCGCCGTCGAGCTGGTAGATTCCGACGAGGTATTTGCCTTCGCGCATTTCGCCGACATGGAGTTTGCCGAAAAGGGTCACGGGCTGATCCATCACGGGCTTGACGCCTTTCGCATTCATTTTGACGCTGATCCATTCGTTGATTTTGGGGGAGCCGCCATAACAGCAGGCGGATTGATCTTTCATGATCAACATCTCTGTGACGAGGCCCTGATCGATTTTGAGCGGCAGCATGAAGCCGCGAATGGCGACTGGCTTTTCATTGAGGGCGCGGATCGCGGGAGGAAACTGGTCGGCGGGCGGTTTGTTGGTTTCGGAAACTTCGTCAGGCATGATGTAGTGGAAGCCACCGAGCTTATCGAAACCGACCTGGGCGAAACCGTTGATAACCGCGATTTCGGCGTTGGTGGATTTTGCGGGCGCGACCGGCGCGGCGGGCGCTGACGCGGTTACGACGGCGGTCGTTGAAGCATTGATCGGTTTGCCTTTGATCTCCGAGATCGGGCGGATGGGCGTCTCATCTTTTTGCGCACACCCGGAGAAGCCCAGAAGAAATGCAAACAGAGCGGCGATCTGAAGAGCTTTCATGACTTCGACAGCATAGCGTAGAACACGAAAACAGCACAAGGGTCAGAGCGAGATGATCTGAATTTAATCGAGGTTTTAACGGTGAACTGTTTGTGAATGGGTGTGAGTAAGTGGGCGGGTATTTGACTTGATGGAAAGCCCGGGCGTGTCACAATGTTTTCTTAACTGTTATTGGGATGGGCTTGGATCAGGTCATTATTCGGGAAAATTCGCGCGTGCCGCAAGCGCCAGAAGAGGCGCGCCAGAACGCTGTTTTCATCGTCGACGACGAAGCGATGGTCGGCGAAGTCGTGAGCCTCGTGCTGGGAACGGAAGGCTTTAATACGCGGCTATTCACGTGTCCATTGGATGCGATCGAGGCGTTGGAAAGCGCGAGCGTAAAGCCGGATTTGTTGATCACCGATTTTGTGATGCAGCCGCTGAGCGGGGTGGACCTGATCGAACGTTGCCGTTCGCTGGTTCCCGGGTTGCGGACAATTCTTTACAGCGGATGCCTGGGTGACGAGCCGAGCGAAGAGATTCGTCGCAGTGCCGACGCATTGTTGAGCAAGCCGTTTCTTCCGAAAGAATTGATTCGGACGGTGAAGTCGGTTCTCGCGGCTTAATCAGTTTCCGTTCAGGACCGAAGCAAGGGCTTTGGCGAGCACATCGACCTGGTACGGTTTTTCCACAACGCCGGAGAAACCAAATTCTTTGTAGTTGGCCATCACTGGATCCTGCGAGTAGCCGCTGGAGACGATGGCGCGGACTTTGGGATCGATTTCGAGGAGGCGGCGCATCGCTTCTTTGCCGCCCATGCCGCCGGGGACGGTGAGGTCCATGACGATGGCTTCAAAAGGTTTTCCGCCGTTGACCGCGGATTGAAATTTCTCGATTGCTTCGGCGCCATGCACGGCGGTGTCCACATCGTATCCAAAACGCCGCAAGGACTCGCGGGCCAAATCGAGAATCGCGATTTCATCATCCATGATCAGGACGCGGCCGCGACCGCGCGGGATGCGTTCTGGTTTGTTGGCTTTCGGGGCGAGCGAGGTCGTTGAAGCGGGAATGTAAATGTGAAACGTCGTTCCTTTTCCAAGAACGCTTTCAACGGAAATGCAGCCCTGGTGTTTTTGAATAATCGCGTAAGTAGTAGCGAGGCCGAGGCCAGAGCCGCCTTCTTTGGTGCTGAAATACGGATCGAAGATGCGGGGCAAATGTTCGCGAGGTATGCCGCTTCCGGAATCCTGCACGCAAATGTAGACGTAACGCCCCGGAGGGATCGGCAATCCCTGGCCGGCATCAACCTTCCGGTTTTCCATGCGTGTCCACAACGCGCCACCGTCCGGCATGGCCTGGACGGCATTGATTACAAGATTATTGAAGACCTGGCTGATTTGGCCTTCATCGACTTCAACGGTCCAGAGATCGGGCGCGACTTCGTTGTGGCATTGAACGTTTGACCCGCGCGCGGAGAATGCGGTCGATTCGATGACGATTTCAGCAATGGAGGCTGCTTTGCGAATGGGCGCGCCACCTTTGGCGAAGGTGAGCAATTGCTGGGTTAATTCGCGCGCGCGAAGGCAACCTTTTTCGGCCTGGCCCAACCGGTCGTGCAGTGCGGAGGCAGGTTCGGAAAGCATTTTGCACAACGTGACGTTGCCTAACACGACGCTGAGAATATTGTTGAAATCGTGCGCGATGCCGCCGGCGAGAAGGCCGACTGACTCCAGCTTCGAAGCTTTTTGCAGTTCGCGTTCGAAGCGGCGTTTTTCGGTGACGTCGCGGAAAACCAACGCGGCGCCGATAACTTGGGAATTGTGGTCGCGAATGGCGGCGGCGCTTTCGGTGACGACGCGTTCATGGCCATCGCGCGCTAGCAAAATGGCGCCAAGACCAGCGGGCGCAACATTTCCGTTCTGAAGCACGGTCTCGGCTGGATTAGCGACTTTTTGGCGGGTCTTCTCATCGACGATCTGAAAGACGTCCGTGATGCGGCGGCCCAAGGCATCGGATTGAGACCAACCGGTAATTTGTTCGGCGGCGCGGTTCATCAGAATGATGAGACCGTCCGTGTCGGTGGTGATAACGCCGTCGGCGATGGATCGTAAGGTGACGGCGAGGCGTTCTTTCTCAGCTTCGAGAGCGAGTTCGGCTTTGCGGCGTTGATCGGCGACATCGAGTTGCGCGTAGGCGGCCGCGATATAATCGGAGATCTCCTGGAGTATGACTTTCTCGGAAGAGGTCCATTCGTGAGGGTGCGGCGAATGGAAGGAGAGAAGGCCGGCGAGGCGTGGTCCGTGACGGAGGGGTTGCTCCAGGATGGCGCGAGCTCCAGAGAAATATTTAAGTTTTCGCAGGTTGATGAAACGCGCATCGGATTCGAGATCGGCGATGACCAGTGGCTTGGCGCCGAAGAATTCCTCCTTCAAATCCGGTTCAGTATGGAGGCTGAAAGAGTCGCCCTTGACGGAGTCCATTTCCCCTTCGGAACAGACCGCGGTCCATTCTTCGCGATCTCCCGGTTGGCTGAAGATAATTCGGTAATCGGGGAAATTGCGGGAGAGCTCACCGACAATGCGGACGACGATTTGCGTCACCTCAGCGCCGGCAGCCATGAGGCCAAGAATGTTGTTTAGAATGCGAAGGCGGGTCTGGCTTTGGACCAGGGACTCTTCGTTTTCTTTTTCGAGCGTGACATCGCGAATGGAAGCGACGACGCCGATGTTCGCGCCTTCCCGATTGGAGAAAGGCGTGACATTGACCGAGAGGACGACCTCGGAATTATCGAGTTTCGAATAGGTGTAGCTGAATGTGCGGCGGCCGAGGACATTCAGTCGCTTGACCAATTCCTGCAAGGCCGGCCCGCCTTTTTCAACCGGCCCGAGAATTTCTTCGGCAGCCGCATTGGCAAAGGCGATTTGACCGGCGCCATCAAGAATGAGAACGCCATCGGCGATCGTTTCGATGATGCGCGCAAGTCGTTCCTCGCTGCGGCGAATGGCTTCTTCGTTGAACTTCGCCTCGGAAATGTCACGGGCGATTCCCTCCATGGCGATGATCTCGCCCTGATCATTGTGGACGGGAACATTGCGGGTCTCTGTCCAAAGGATGGAGCCGTCTTTACGCAACCAGCGCATGACGATGGGGCCGGCGAACCAGCGTTCGAAGGGCGGGGTGAAATTCAACAGATGGCGGTCATCGGGGTGAACGAAATCCCGCATGAAACTGATGTCGCCGTAAAAACGAGAAGCGGGAAGGCCGGAAAGTCGTTCAATGGCGGGGCTGATGTAATCGTAGCCGCGCGGTTCTTTCAGGCGGAATCGGTAGATTACGTCGCGTGCGTTGTCCGCAAGGCGGCGAAAGCGGGCTTCGCTTTCAGTTAAGGCACGCTCGGATTTGCGCAGGTTCGCCATCATTTGTTCCGCGGCGGCACGGCCCTGGGCTTGCCGAAAAGCGAGAATGAAAAGAGTTCCGTTGATGATCGTCCAGATAATCGCCACGATCCAGACGACGTATTGCTGGCTTTCCTGGTCGAACCTTTTGAGCGTGGTGAGATGCGCGTTCCAATTCAGCCCCGCAAAGCGCACGGGCATATCGACCGACATGGCGAGACCTTCCCGAGGGATTTCCGGCGTGGTGACAGGGTGGCTGTCAAAGACCAGCTGATCGCCGTCGTACACGTCAACATCCAGTAAAGGATTGGATTCCTGGGGAAGGATGGCTTTCCAAAGTTGTTCGGAGCTGAACGAAGCGAAAACAAATCCGGCGAGCCGCTCGCGACGTTCGGCAATGGAGGCAGGCTGGATGGCCCCGCGGTATACTGGCAAGTAAAGGACGTGTCCTGTGCCAGCCGGTTTGCCGTTAGGAAAGGACATCTTGATTTCGGCCGTGCAGACAGGTTCGCCGGTATCACGGGCCTGATCCATGGCGGCGTGGCGGAGCGGGCTCGCATAAGGGTCCCAACCGAAGGCCTGGATGTCTCCAGTAGAGCCATCGCGCAAGTAGAGGATTGGAAAATATTCGGGCCGTTCGCCGGGGGGCAAAATCGAATAGTCCGCCCTTTGCGTCATCCACTCGGTAAGGTGCGCTTCGATGCCGGAACGTGGCACTCGGAAAGCGAATCCCAAATCACGAAAACCGGTGGATTTCTCATCGAAATTGAGGCTTTCGAGAAAAAGATTCCATTCGTTCACGCGCACTTTGCTGCTTGCGAGGAATAGCCCGCGGACGCCGTGGAGGATGCTGGTGACCTTTTCGAAATGGCGTTGGACAGTCTCACGTTCGTTGGCAGCCAAAGCCTTCAACCGCTCCTGGTCGCGGCGAACGGTGTTAAAGCGAACGCGCCCGGTGACGATTACCGCCGGGATGAGGGAAATCAGAAGGATCAGGTACGCGACCCCGAAACGTCGCCGATGTTCGCGAACGCGGTGTGGCCAACTATTAATGGATGACGATGATGCCAAGACTTTACCTTAAAAGAGACTGATGATGGAGGGCAACTAGATTGCGATGGGCGTCGGAAGAAACCGAGCCGTCCGGAACCGCATTGGTTTCGTTATCAAGATACATGTCGCTCAGCTGTTATCGGCAAAAACGCGGCTTTCCAAAGGGGAGGACGTGACGTATTTTGCGGCGCCATTGCCGGGAAGCTTCCGGCCCAGGTTGTTCGCATGCTGAGTGTTTTCATTAAGACTTACGGATGCCAGATGAACGAACGCGACAGCGAGGCTGTCGCCGCTCAATTGGCATCTCGAGGCTATGCGGTAGCGCGGTCAGAGGCTTCAGCGGACGTAATCCTGTTAAATACGTGCAGTGTGCGCGATGCCGCAGAGCAAAAGGCTCTTGGAAAGATGGAGAACCTTTCGGCTGAAACGCGAATTAAGCGTCCCGGATTGACACTGGGATTTATGGGTTGCATGGCGCAGAGCCGGGGTGACGAGCTTTTGCAATTAGAAGGGGTGAAGCTGGTTTTGGGCACACAAAAATTTCATCGAGCAGGTGAGTATTTGGATGAAATTTTAGGCGGCAAACGCCAGAAGATTTCGGACACGGCAGCCGAAGAGGGGAGCGAAGGAACGATCAAAGAGCATTTGCCCCGTGATGGCGAAGGAACGGTTGCGGGTTACGTGAGCATCATGCAGGGCTGCAACCAATATTGCACTTTTTGCATTGTCCCGTACACGCGCGGTGAGGAGCGGAGCCGACCGATTGCGGAGATTGTCGAGGAATGCCGGAGCCTGGTTGAGCGGGGCGCGCGCGAAATAACTTTGTTGGGGCAAATCGTGAACAGCTATGGGAAGCGCGAGATTGGCGTTCGCGATGGGAAATCGGCGTTTGTGCAATTACTCGATGCGGTGCATGAAATTGAAGGATTGGAGCGGATTCGATTCACGTCGCCGCATCCGAAGGGTTATGGCGAGGATTTGGCGGAAGCGTATGCGCGGCTGCCGAAGCTAGTGGAAAGCGCGCACATTCCGGTGCAGAGCGGGAGCGATCGCGTGCTCAAGCGGATGCATCGCGGTTATACGCGGGCGCGATTTTTTGAAATCGTAAATAAATTGCGGAATGTTCGGCCCGAGATTGGGTTGACGACGGACGTGATCGTTGGGTTTCCAGGCGAGACGGAAGAGGATTTTGCGGAGACACTTTCGCTGGCTCGCGAGGCGCAATTTGATAATGCTTACGTTTTCAAATATTCACCGCGGCGCAACACGCCCGCTGCGAGCATGGATGGCCAGCTTCCGGAGGAAGTGATCGAGGAACGGCATGCGCGGTTGTTGAATCAGATCAATGAGATTGGCAAGGTGCGCTATGAACGCTTCATTGGGAGCACGGTCGAAGTGTTGGTGGAGGGGCCGAGTCGGAAGAACGCAGCGCGGATGCAGGGCCGGACGCGTTGCAATAAAATCGTGATTTTTGAGGGGGCGCCGAGGCATCGTGGACAGGTGATGAATCTGAAAATCACGCGCGCGGGCTCGTTTACTTTGTATGGTGATCCGGCAGTAGTGGGTTTGGACTAAGATGACTTTATCAAAATTCTCAATGTTATTGGGTGCGGCGATGGCGGCGCCGCAATTGTGGGCCTTGGCAAAGCCGACGGAGTTTGCGGCGTCCGCGCGAAAATTTCATCGCTCAGAGGGCTGGGGCTATTTCCTGATGGCGATCGGATCGGCGTGGTTCTTGTTCAACTTGAACAAGGAAGCGATTGCCGAATTTGCCAATTATAAGACGTTCATGCTGATTGGATTCGGCGCGGTTGCCGTGCTCGGATGCATGTTCGTGCCGGATTATTTGGCGGTGCGCGGGCTGTGTGTTTTTATGCTGATGCTGGCGTGGTACACGTTGAGCCTGACACGATGGGCGGCATCGGACTGGCGGCTCGTGCTGGTGGTCTGGGCCTACTTCGTTGTGATTTTGAGCATGTGGTTTATGGTATCGCCCTGGCGGATGCGCGACGGTCTTCATTGGGCGGTGGCGACGCCGGGAAGGTTGCGCGGACTCGCGATCGCAAGGCTCGCGTTCGCGGTAATGTTGATCATTTTGGGAGCGACGGTTTTTAAAGGTTAAATGAGCGAGGTCTTGGTCATCGGCCATCGGAATCCCGATACGGATTCCATTTGCTCTGCGATCGCTTACGCGGAATTCAAACGCAAGACGGGGATGACCAACGCAGTGGCGGCGCGCTGCGGAGATACCAACGAACGGATCGATTTCGTTTTACAAAGTTTTGGTTTTGCTCCGCCGCGTTTCGTTTCGGATGTTTCGCCAAAAGTGCGCGACGTGATGCAGGAAAATGTCGTCAGCATCCCGCCGCACGCCACTGCGGCTGAAGCTCTGGGGATCATGGATGAACGCAATATTCGCGTGCTTCCCGTCCTAAACGAAGACCTGACCTGCCGCGGACTCCTTTCGCTCTTCAAGATGAGCAAGGTGTTTTTTCCGGCGCCGAATCGGCTGTTTGATTCGCGCCGCGTGAACGCATCGTTGCGCAATCTTGCCAGCACCCTGGGCGCGCAGATGATTTTTGTGCTGGAGCCGAATCGCGTGGAAGACTTGATCCTGATGGTTGGCGCGATGAGCCTGGAATCTTTCGCGAAGCGGCTCCCCCTTTACCCGCGAGAGAAGCTGATGGTTATTGTAGGCGATCGGCAGGACATTCAGGAGTTGGCCATTCGCGAGCGCGTTCGTGTGATTGTGGTGACGGGCGGATTGCCGGTCGATAAAGGAATTATCGAGCAGGCCAAGAAAAACGAAGTCAGCATTCTTGTTTCTCCGCATGACTCAGCGGCGACCGCGATGCTGGCGCGCGCCTCCATTACGGTAAACCATCTCATTCACGAGAAATTTCTGTCATTCCGCGAAGATGAACCGTTGGATTTGGTTCGACCGATTGCGACGGCTTCAAACTTCCAGGCGTTTCCGGTTACCGATGCGGCTCGGCATACGGTAGGAATTCTTTCAAAATCCGACCTGCTCAAGAAAGTCGAACGCCGGCTTATTTTGGTGGACCACAACGAACTTAGCCAGGCTGTGCATGGCGCTGACCAGGTGGAGATTTTGGAAGTCGTCGATCATCATCGCGTTGGGTTGACTACGCATCAGCCGATTCTTTTCCGGAACGAACCGGTCGGTTCCACCAGCACGATCATTGCGGATTTATTCCTGCGCCATCGCATTGATTTCTCCGACAAGCTGGCGGGATTGCTGTTGGCTGGCCTGGTTTCGGATACGTTAAATCTTACTTCGCCCACTTCGACCCAGACGGACTCGGATATACTTTCCATTTTGGAAGTGAAAGCCGGCGTGAACGCGCGGGAGTTCACGGAAAAACTTTTTGCTTCCGGTTCCGTGCTCGTGACTCGGCCCGCTTCGCAAGCGGTCACCACGGACTGCAAGGAATACGTCGAGGGGGGGCGAACGTTCAGCGTCGCGCAAATCGAAGAGATCGGCTTCGACCAATTCCAAAAGCGAAAAAAAGAAGTCGTCGAAGCGCTCGAAAAGTATCGCGCCGAGAAAAACTATTTTCTCGCTGCGCTGCTGATCACCGATGTCGTTATGCAAACTTCTCTTCTCGTCGTAGCGGGGCCTGAGATTTTTCATCGGCGGATCGACTATCCGGAAGTCGAGAAGGGCATCTACGAATTACAGGGCGTGGTCTCACGCAAAAAGCAATTGCTCCCTTATCTGACGCATTGCCTCGCGCAGGCGGGGACATAGAATCGCGTTGTGAAAATTTCCCCGGCCCATCTTGACGCTTTGCGCGCGATTGTCGGCGCGGACGGCGTGGTGACCGACCCGCAGCGGCTGGTTGTTTACGAGTGCGACGCTTACACGCTGGAAAAAATGCTTCCGCACGGGGTCGTGCTTCCGAAAACGACCGAAGAAGTTTCGGAGGTTGTAAAACTCTGCGCGGAAATGAAGCTGCCGATTATTCCGCGCGGCGCGGGCACGAGTTTGAGCGGCGCGGTTCTCGCGGTGGAAGGCGGGGTCATGATTGGCCTGAGCCGCATGAACAAGATTCTATCAATCGACTTTCGCAATCGCCGGGCGCTCGTCGAAGCCGGTTGCGTCAATGCAGCCGTTACGAAGGCGGTGCAAGGTCGAGGGCTTCTTTATGCGCCCGATCCTTCGAGCCAGACCGCTTGCACCATTGGCGGCAACGTCGCCACGAATTCGGGCGGGCCGCATACGCTGAAATACGGCGTCACTACGAATCACGTGCTGGGTTACGAAATAGTTTTGGGCAGCGGCGAAATTGTCTGGCTCGGCGCAAAACCTGACGGGGGAGAAGACATCGCCGGATACGATTTGCGAGGGGCTGGAATTGGAGCGGAGGGGATGTTTGGAGTCGTTACGCGCGTTTTGCTGGGACTGGTGCGCGCGCCGCAGGCATTCAAAACGATGCTCGGCGTTTTTGAATCCGTCGAAGATGCGAGTCAAACCGTCAGCGATATTATCGCCGCCGGCATTATTCCTGGCGCGCTGGAAATGATGGATCAACTCATCACCCAGGCAGTCGAGCAGGCGTATCAATTTGGTTTTCCGCTCGATGCAGGAGCGGTTCTCATCATTGAACTCGACGGCCCGAAGCCGGGCCTAAATCGACAGGCGGAACGTGTGCTGGAAATCTGCCGCAACAATCGCGCGCGCGAAGTGCGCACCGCGAAGGCCGCTGAAGATCGGGCGCTTCTTTGGAAATGCCGCAAGAGAGCATTCGGGGCGATCGGGAGGCTGAGTCCAAATTTTCTAACGCAGGATGGAGTCGTGCCGCGTTCGAAACTTCCTGAGATTATGCGCTTCATTCGGGAGACCAGTTCGAAATATGGGCTGCGAATTCCGAACGTTTTTCATGCGGGCGACGGCAACATTCATCCTCTGGTCCTTTACGATGAACGCGATCCGGAGCAGGTGAAAAAAGCGGTTCAGGCAGGCGATGATATTTTGGGACGCTGTGTGGAACTGGGCGGCAGCGTGACGGGGGAACATGGCATTGGCGTCGAGAAGATCGATTTTATGGCGCGCCAATTTACGCTGGGCGATTTGGAGGCGATGCGGAAACTGCGGTTGGTGTTCGATCCGGAGCAGCGTTGCAATCCACACAAGATGTTTCCCGGCAGCAAGCGTTGCGCGGACTTTGCGCCGAGGAAACAGGCGTCGGCCTAAGCCGTTCAGACCTCGATGTTGTAGGCTTTGATTTTGTTGTAGAGAGTTTGGCGGCCGATGCCGAGGCGTTTGGCAGTCTCGAGCTTGTTGCCGTTGGTCTCTTTCAACATTTGAACGATGGTGTTTCGTTCCATGCCTTCGAGGAGGGTCAAATCGGTTTCTTCAGCGGGCGTTTCGCTCGCGGTTTCCTGGATGGAAAGGTCTCCCACGTCGATGATTTGATTGTCGGTCATCAGCAGGGCGCGTTGCACTTCGTTCTGGAGTTGGCGGACGTTCCCGGGCCAATCGTGTTTGCGCAACTTCTCCTGCGCAGCGGGGGTGAAGCCGTTCATGGTGCGGCCTGCTTGCGCGGCAAAGCGTTTTAAAAAGCTGGTTGCCAGCGGCACAATGTCTTCGCGACGTTCGCGCAAGGGAGGGAGGTGCAGTGTGATCGCGCTGATGCGGTAATAAAGATCTTCCCGCAACTTACCGGCGCGGATGGCAACTTCGACTTCTATATTCGTCGAAGCGACGATGCGCACATTCGTTTTGAAACTGATGCGTCCGCCGACGGGACGAAATTCCTTTTCCTGCAAAACGCGGAGCAATTTCGTCTGCGTGTCGATAGGCATTTCCGCTAACTCATCGAGCAGGAGAGTCCCGCCTTCGGCTTGCTTGAAAAGGCCTTCGCGATCGGCTTGAGCGCCGGTGAACGCCCCTTTGACGGAACCAAATAATTCGCTCTCGATCAGTTCGCGCGGCAACGCGGCACAATTCACTTTGATGAAGGGGGCCTTTGCGCGCGGGCTCAATGTGTGAATTAGATCCGCGACGACTTCCTTTCCGGCGCCGCTTTCGCCCGTGATCAAAACGGAAACGTCTGATGGCGCAATGCGTTCGACCGTGCGGATGATATTCTTCATCGCCGGGCTTGAGAAGATCGGCGAGGCGCCGCCGCTCATGGCTGCGAGGGCCTGGCGGAGAGAACTGGTTTGCTCGGTCAGTTGTTTGTGTTCGAGCGCGCGTTCGACGGAAAGCAAAAGGGATTTGTGATCGAACGGCTTTTTCTGAAAATCGTAAGCGCCTAATTTGGTCGCCATGACGGCGGCGTCAATGGTCGCGAACCCAGTGAGAATAATTACTTCGGCCGAAGGAAAGGCCTTTTTTACCAATGGAAGCATGTCGAGGCCATCGGCGTCGGGCAATTTGAGATCGAGCAGGATGACATCGGGCATGGGGCCGCCGAAGCGTTCTTTCAACGCGGCGGCATCGGCGAACTCAGTCGCCTCGTAGCCGGCCTTTTGCAGAACGGTTAACAGCAGCGACCGAATTGGCGCCTCGTCGTCGACAACCCAGACTTGCGCGCTCATAGCTGGAGCTTGCGATTGACCGCGCAAGCCGCGGTGAAACTGCGGAACAGCTCCAGGAATTCCGGGTAACGCCAGATCAAGCGTTCCGGATGAAACTGGACTCCCAGGAAAAATGGCACTAGTGGCTCGCATAGTTCACACGACTCCACAATACCATCGGCAGCCTTGGCCACTGACTTAAGTCCTTGAGCCAACCTGCCGATAGCCTGGTGATGCGTGCTGTTCACGCCGATTTCTTCTTTCCCTAAAATTGTTCGCAACATTGTCCCTTCTTCAATCCGGATTGGATGAACCACTTTATCCTTTAAATCCATGCGGGCGTGACGGATAGGACTCGGCGCCTGCGATGGGATATCCACCACTAACGTGCCACCGAGGGCAACGTTTACCATCTGCAATCCACGGCAAATGGCGAGCATCGGTTTCTGTTGGCGAAAAGCTTCTTTGATCAAAATGGCTTCGAACAGATCGCGCGCCGCATCATGATCGGTCGAAGTTTTGGCCAAATTTTCCGGAACGTCCTCCCAATAAAGTCGTGGGTCAATATCATCGCCGCCACTTAGCAAAACGCCGTCAAAACGGCTAACCATTTCGGCGACGAGTTTTTCGGAAGGCGCGATGGGGCTCACGACGGGGATTCCGCCCGCTGAGGTCACGGCGCGCAGGTAGGCGTCGGACAACGTCACTGAATAATCGTAGAACTCCTCGCCGGCTCGTGAGGCGCTCGGCGCTACCAGAATCGTTGGCGCAGAATTCATTTTTATGACCGAACCGGAACCCCTTTCATAAATCAGCTTCAGGATACTGCAATCGAACGAGTTTCAAAACCTGTTCTTCCACCTCAGGTCGGATCAGCCGGCGACTAATGCGACGGCGGACACCATCCAGCAATTCCGACCAGTCGTCTAGCGACGGTTGAGGCACAGCTTTCCATTCGTCATAACGCTTCTCGCGCTCGTAGAAGAGCCATTGGTTGCCGAGATGCTTGACGTAAACCTCCCGTTTTTCCCCTTCTTCCGTCTTTTTTTTCCAACTTACTTCAGCTCTGCCCATGGTATCCCTCCGGGAGCTCAACGCTGGCCACAGCCATGGCCGCAATCCCCTCTTCGCGGCCGATGAAGCCCATCGTTTCGTTGGTGGTCGCTTTGACTCCCACGCGCGCGGGATTGACTCCCAGCGCTCCGGCGATGTGTTCTTTCATTTTCGCAATATGCGGCGAAATCTTTGGCTGCTGCGCAATCAAGGTCGCATCCACATTGATAATTCTCCCACCCCGGAATTTAACCTGCGCGGCCGCTTCGCGCAAAAAGGTAGCGCTAGGAGCGCCCTTCCAGCGTGGGTCCGTATTTGGAAAAAAAGTTCCAATATCCCGCTCGCCGATGGCCCCGAGAATCGCATCACAAATCGCGTGCATTAAGGCGTCGGCATCCGAGTGGCCATCCAGTCCTTTGGAATGCGGAATCTCCACTCCGCCGAGCACCAGCTTTCTGCCCTCGACCAACTGGTGAACGTCATAACCAATCCCAACAAAATTCATTCAACGGAGCTTAGCTGTCCCGGCTTGGGCGGGCAAAGGCAAAGAACTTGACGCGCGGCTCGCGTTATTTGAGCCATTCCCGGCATTCCGGTGGGAATTCCAAAAGGATGCTGCGCAGGCCGGGGATAAGATCGCGAAAGTTGTTTCCTTTCGTGACGATTTGACGAACGCCCGCAGCCTCGGCCCGCTGGCGGGTTTCCTCACTCACGCCGCCGCTGAGAATAATAAAAGGGATGCTTTTCACGGTCTGTTCCTGTCGAATCCATTCGAGCAATTCGACGCCGCTGTCGCGGATGGAGACAGCGGAGTCGGCGACGATAAGTTGTGGAACCGGATGCCGTTCACGGTCGCTATAGGCGCCTTCGCCGAGGAGATAGGACTTTGCTTCGGAGGTATTTTCGAAATGTATCAAATTTCCGTCGAAGCCAATTTCCTTTAATGCGCGCGTCACGAAGAAGGCGTCATTCTGATCATCTTCGACCAGCAAAATGGTGCATGCGTTCGGCATCGCGCTCTATTTTCCTCCCTGGGAAAAGCGTAGCAGCGGCGAGACAATTGTCGAGCAAGGATCTTGTTTCAAGACGTATCCGATCAACGGATCGGGTTTCCGTTATCTGGCTTCGAATGTAAAATTATTCGTTGAATTTTTCCCGGTGATCGTGACGAGTTTTTCCTGGGAGCCGGCGAGTCGATGGTGCGCTACCAGGGTGTAGCTGCCGTTGGGGAGATCGGGAATTCGGTAGGTTCCGTCCTTGGCGGTAACGACGAAGCAGGGCGTATTCAACACATAAAGATAGGCCGAAACGGTATTCTGGAAGTCGCTTTTGATTGGGATGAACGCCTCCGGCGCGGCAAACGTGAAGTTCAAGTCGGCGGCTTTCGCGTATTGGATAAGGTTGATGCGCCGGTTCGCGCCTTCGGTGGGTGTGATGCGCACGCTGTGCATCATTGAATCGGAATTTCGCACGAGGACAGGTTGGTTTACTTGCGCGGCGGCGATATGCGGAGTGTAGACGCAACCTTTTTTATCGAAGACGACGGGCTCCATGTGCGGTTGCGCGCCGGAGGGTGTTTCCTTAATGTAAACGATGACATCGGCCAGCGCGTTGGATCGGCCGATGGAATAATCGAGAATGCGGATTGAATTCGTTTGGGCAGCGTCGGCGCACGGCTTGTCGAGAGAGATCGAAGGGGTCGCCGGAGCATCGCCTCTCAAGGTGATTTTACCGACAAGATCGGCGGCGGAAATTTGGAGCAAGGAAGCTGCGGCCAACGCCAGTGCAACGGTCGAAGTGAATCTCATACGCCGCTCTCGACCGTACCAGCGGAGCCGAATCCAGCAAGAGCAAACCTTTCCCGAACGTTGGTTTTAAAGCTGTTGCCGCGACGAGCTGAAGAAGAGGCCGCTGATTACCGCGTTCGGCCCGGCCTGCCGGGTGAAACGCAGTTTAAAATGACCTTTCAAATCCCAGATCAAATAGTGGCCGCCGGAGAACCCAGAGACGTTTAACGTTTGTAGAACGGCGCCAGTATCGCCATTTAAGAGCTCCACTGTCTGAGCGCGGTTCGCAAAATCCCAGTCGCATAAGTATAGCGCGAGGCGGTGCGTGGCGCCGTCGGTGATCTTAATATCGACCGAGAAAGATGTGGGCGAATACCAGCACCCGGCCACCCGAGTCGATCCGTCCGGAGTGGAAAGAGCGCGGGTATCGGTGGTCCCTCCATTCCAGAGCCATTCGGAGTTACCGATGCCTGCGACCTGCACATAGGAGGGATAACGAGTGGAGCTGCCGATCACATTGTATCCGTCAACTCCGTAAACGCCGCGCCAATTTCCTTGTGTGGCGCTGTCACCACCGAGATAGGAGAATTTCGCGCCCGTTGTCGTACCGCCACCGCCCGTGGAGATCGTGAAAGTTGCCGAGGCTGTCGCGCTAGGGAGCATGCCGGAGGCGAATGCTTTGGCCTTGACCGTCGCGCTCGAAGAAACGGTAAACGCGCTTGTATAGAGAGTGGAGCTAGCCGTCGGCTCCGAGCCATCAAGCGTGTAACGGATTTGCGCACCCGATGTTGTCGTCGAAAGCGTTACGGATTGCGCGGCGGTATAGCTTCCACCGTTTGGCGAAATCGTCGGTGTGGCCGCGGGTTGTTGAGCTGTGCCTCCCGTCCCTGCGGCGCCAAAGAAAATGCCGCTGGCGACGGCGTTATTGTTATTCGGCGTGATATTGATCTTCACGTGACCGGCGATATCCCAAGTCAGATAAACCCCGCCGCTGAAGCCGCTGACTGTTTGCGTGTTTAGCGGAGCGCCGGTGTCGCCATCCACCAATTGAATTGTTTCGTTGCGACCAGCCGCGTCCCAATCGAGGAAGTAAACCGAAACTCGATGCTTTAAGCCGTCGGTAATGGCAATGTCTATCGAGTAGGTTGTGGAGGAATACCAGCATGCAGCCAGGCGATCAGTCGTTGACGAAACTTTTTGCAGGGCAGCCGCAGCCGTGGTGGAGTACTGCCAAATCCAATCCGATTTATTCAGCGGCGTGACACGGGCGTAGCTTGGATAATTCGCGCCATCAGAAAAAACGCCAAACCCTTCCGAACCGTAAACGCCTTTCCAACTCCCATGCGTGGTTGTATCGCTGCCGATGAACGACGCGGTTGCGCTTCCTCCGGCGGCCGCCGCGGTGGTGGCGCTTGCTTCATTTGAATAAACAGAAGATCCGGAGGTTGTGGTGGCGCGAAGCCGATAGAAATATTGCGTGCTCGGGGTGAGGCCCGTGTTCACGAAACTGCGGGCGTTTGAGGCGAGACTAGCAATGGCAGCGTATGTTCCCGACGAGCCGATCTTGCGTTCAAGGCTATAGCCCGTGTGGTCAGTGGCGGAGTCCGTCCACGTGAGGGTGATTTGGGAAGTAGAATTAGCAGTGGCTCCGAGAACCGGAGCAGGCGAAGGCGGCGGCGTTCCTCCTCCTCCGCCCGAAACTCCTGTTAACAGACGCGCAACTCCAGCACGGGCAACGCCGTCCACTGTGTAAAAGCCACCGCTGATCAAAAGCTTCCCGTCAGATTGCAGCGCTGCGGACCATGCATAATTATCAATATTGGCCGCGAGCGTATTATCGAGGGTTCCGTCCGGGTTGAAGCGCGCAACGGAGGTGCGAGCCTGGTTGTTTGCCATGTTGAAATATCCAACCACGATGGCTTTACCGTCGGGCTGGATAATGACGTCTTCTGTTTTTTCATTCGTGAAGCCAACCCAGGAAAGGTCGTCGGAGCCGTCGGGGTTCAGGCGTTTTACTTCGCGACTAAAGGAACCGTCTGGATTTACAGTGTGGCCGCACACAATCATTTTTCCGCCGCCTGCGTCGGCAGTCGAATAACAGGAGGTGAGATCGCCGAAAAAGGCGTGGAAACTTTGATCAGCGGAACCGTCTGAATTAATTCGCACAAGACGATTGAAGCCTTGATTATTGTAACTTTGGAACCAGCCCGAGAGAACGATTTGACCGTTCGATTGCATGCGAATGCTGCGGCCCCAACTGTCAAGACCGCCACCAACATTGAACGACGTATCGCGTGAGCCATTTGGATTTATGCGGACAATGCCGACGCTGGAGGCGCCATTGTAATTACGAAAATTACCGGTGATCAGAATTTTTCCATCAGGCTGTACGGCAGTCCAAATGACGAATGGATCTGCATTGCCATCAATTCCGGGGGCAATGGAATTCGTGGCGCCGGAGCCGGGATCGAAGCTGGTATCGAGAGAGCCGTCAGCGTTGAGGCGAGCCACTAAACTGCGCGGGACGCCTTGAACGCCTTTAAAGAAACCGCCGATGACGATCTTTCCATCGGCTTGCACACTCATGTTGCGCACCCAATAGGATGGTTGCGCGAAGAAGCTGGTGTCGACGCTGCCGTTGCTGTTCAGGCGCGCGATGTACGCATTGTTGTGCCCGTTGAAAGCGGTGAAATTTCCGCAAATGAGAATTTTCCCGTCAGCGAGGGGCAACACTTGTTCGACGATGCCGTTAGCTCCTGTGCCGACGTCGAAACTGGTGTCCAGATTTCCCGCGGATGCATTTAAAAGAACCGAAACCAGAGTTCCCACAAACATTACGAACCGTTTTTTCAAGCCGCCTCCTCTTTTGGTTTTTCTGCGGAATTCGAGACAGGTCAGGCTCGCGCGCTGTCCGCTCGGGTCCGCCCACTGAACCCATTGCACCCTAGCGCCACCCAAGCGGGTCGCAATTTGTAGGGAGGCCGCTCTGCCGTATCAGACGTTCCCCGAAGCGGAAGATGAGCCGGGAACCGAATCAGCCCACAAGGAATTCCAAGGCTCCTCGCGGTAAACATCGACGGTGAATTCGCCGGGAGCGTTGAGCGGACTCAAGATCGCGAGGAAAAGAAGCGGTTTGTCCGAAGGATTGCGCGTCGCGTGCGGCGTGTTCTTTGGAATGTGAGCCATCTCGCCGGGTTTCAGAAGGCGCTTTTCTTTTTCGACCCATTGCTCAGCTTCACCTTCGAGGATGTAAATGATCTCTTCGCGAGCGGGATGAGTGTGGAATTTGTGCGCTGCAAACGGAGGGAAAGTGGCGCGGACGAGAACGATTTCTTTGGCGCCGACGATCTCCGGATTGGACATCGTCTCGACGTGGCACCAGGGGAAGTCAGAGTGCTGGAGATTCGCGGCGGTGACGAAGTGAGTTGGCATCCGGGCGAAGAAAAGTATGGCTTTATTCATTTTCGAAAAAGATTAAACTATTATTCATGGTCAGGAGCATTGAGTTGGACGCTGAACTGGAAGCAAAGTTATCTGACGCTTTATCGATCACCAAAGCGCCCGCCGCCATAGTGCTTCGTGAAGCGCTTCGGGCAGGCCTCCCGAGCGTCGCTCAGGTGACGCGGCCGGATGGATATTTCGCGGACGATTACGACTCTGATTCCGAGCGCGTCGCCTTGGAGACGGCGATGAATCAAATCGAACAGCATCCCGAGCGATGACCGTTCGGCAATGGGAGATTTGGAAATGCCGTCCGCCGGGATTTGAGCGGGATCATTGGTTCGTAATCTTGTCCTCTCAGGAACGTCTGGATCATCCGCACCGGCTGCAGGTGAACGGTCTAGCATGTTACAAACTCCAGGGAGATATGAAGAAGCTGGACGTGCGCCTGAATGGCGCTGACGGTTTCGATGGGCCTACTGTTTGCCAGTGCGATTTCGTTTTCATCCTGGACAAATCCAAGCTCCACTCCTGTCTTGGCTCTGTTTCCTGGGAGCGACAGCAGGTCATAAAAGCAAAGCTAAAGGAAGTTCTTCGCCTCTGATCGCGGACAGATTACTTGAGCATCTTCAAATATTCGAGCAGGTCGGTGGCGTCGGAGTCCGGTAATGAGTCGAGGAGGCCTTCGGGCATGAGGCTCGTTTTGGTGAAGCGGGCGCGGCGGACTTCGTCTTGCGGGATGCGCCGGTCCTGGGCGTTGGGTTGGCGGAGGATTATCGCATCATCGTTTTGAGAGACAAGGAAGCCGTCGAGGACGTCGCCGTCTTTCAGTTCGACGCGAAAGGTGCGGTAGCCGGCTTCCATGGCGGCGTTGGGTGTGAGGACGGCGCGGAGGAGAGTTTCGATTCCGTTGGCGGCGGCGCCGTTGAGGACGGGACCAATTTGGCCGCCTTGTCCTGCGACGGTGTGGCAGGTGGCACAGGTTTGGTTGAAGAGGGCGCGGCCTTTGTTGGTATCGCCCTGGGAATCGGCAAGGCGATGAAATTTGGCGAAGGTGACGGTGAGGGCCTGGGCTTTATCGGGCGTGAGGAGAGCTGGTGCGTCGTCCGTTTTTTCGATTCGGGCGGAGCCGTGGAGATTGGGCCAGTTTGTTCCTGAGTAGGAGGATTGAAGATTGATGATTGACGATTGATGATCTGATATCGACTGGTCGAAGGTCGCGCGAATGTCCGCAGGCGTCCGGGTGGCATGCCAGATTCTATATTCGGTGAACCAGGCGTCGGTTCCTTTGGATGGATTGGACCATCCGACTTTCAGATGTTCGAACTTTTGCGGGGCAGGTTTTGTTGCGGAATTATCAAGTTCACCGTTGATATAGATTGAAAACTTGTCGGAGGAATCGCGGGTGACGGCGAGATGAGTCCAGGCTTCGGCGGTCATCTTCTTTTTGGCGACCAGGAGATCGCCAGCGGCTCCAGCCCAGACTCGAAAATGCGCATCGTAGAAATTTAGATCCAGCACACCCGGCGCGCCGAGGATGCTGTCGTTGTTGTCGATGCCGGGAGCGAGCTTGATCCACGTTTCGACGGTGAACGCGCCGTCGAGGGTGATGTCGGTGTCAAGGTAGCTGTCGTTCTTGCCGTCGAGGCGAAGGACGGGTTGGTAGAGCGCGGTGAGTTCGGAGGTGAGTTGGGTGAGTTCAGGATTGTTGGGAAGAACGGCGTTTAGTTTTTCAAGGGCGGTGGCGTCGAGGTCGGATTTTGGGAAGGCGCCGGATTTGACAGAGGCGAGGAGGGCAGTGGCACTGGATTTCGTGGACGTTAGTTTTTCGAGAGTGAGGCGACGTTGAAGAGCGTTCATGCTCGGCCAGAGATCGACGATCATTGTGGAGGCTTTCTCGCTCTTGGAAGAAGCAAGGGTTAGGATTGCTTCGTGACGCAATTGGCTATCTCTCGCGGAGGTGGCAATGGTGGAAAAAACCTTATCCTCAGTCGTACCAATTTCGCGAAGGGCCCGAAGTGAAGCAATTTGATTTGTAATCTGGGGAATGGGATTTTGCAGCTCGGTTACGAGGTTTGACTCAAAGGCAACGAGGCGAAACGCTGTGGCCAACTCAATTGCCAGGGCTCGATTCGATCCGCCAACCCGCCAAAAGCTTTGCGCAATTTCAGTGAAGTAATCGGTCATTGGATCCGCGTTGAATTTAGATCTGAGTCGAATAAAGGCGCGCATCGCGTCGGCTGATCGCTTCCATTCCCCGAGCGCTTTCATGACCCCGGGCTCGGACGGATACTGAGCCAGTCTCAGGAACTCCTCGTCGCTTAGAGAACGCGTGCCCCCAGAGTAATCAGCAATCCTGCGGGCTGACTCCTTTGGCTCCAAAGACAAGGCGGCGAGTCTTTGGCCTTCAAAGTTCGAGAATCCCGGCGACTCCAAGACCTTTGCAACTAGGTCTCGATGCCGCTCGAACATAAGGCGAATAAGGTAGCGCTGAAATTCGTGTTCGTAAGCCTCTGCTGCCTTGATCATCTTCCCATTCTGGGTGGATCGAATTGTTGGGCCGGGAAGCGATTCAGGCGCCATCCGACGAAGGAATTCAATGGCTCGAACGTCTTCGAAGAGGCCGGTCGTCCGAATCACTTGCGCGAGGACTTCGGGGTCTTTCTCTCCCGTTGTCAGGAGGGCATTGATAAAATAGGTAAGAACCTCATTAGCGTCAAAGTTCTCACCGGCAGCGCGAACCGCTTCTCTGCGAATGTTTCGATCTTGATTCAACAACAGTCGATAAGCCGTCATTGGATCGAGGGTATGAAGTCCTTCGAGCGCCCAAAGCGCTGGAATCGATCCGCGTTGGGTGAGATTGGTCAGTTGCGGAGTGAGATTAGTTAGCTGGCGATCGGTGATGGCTTGCCAGGCGAGATGAGTTTGGGCGAGAGAGGGGCTGGAGAGTTTGGCGAGCAATTCTTTTTCGGGAAGTTTGGTGAAATCGGGGACTTCGAATGGCTTTTGATTCTTATGTTTGACGCGCCAGATGCGGCCTCTCGTTTTGTCACGGTCGGGATGGGTGCGGGGGACTTCGTTGTGGCTGATGATTTTGTTATACCAATCGACGATGTAGAGGCAGCCGTCGGGGCCGAAGGTGATGGAGACGGGACGGAACATTTCGTCGCTGCTTAAAATAAAGTCGGGAAGTTTTTCGTATTTGTAGCGCGGGCCGTCTTCATGGGTGCGGATGGCCTGGATTTTTCGGGTGATGGGGTTCGCGATGTAGAAAACGTTGTCGTACGGATGAGGCCAGTGGTTGAGGTCGGAGAGGGCGAGACCGCTAAGGCCGGTGCCGCCCATTTGGAAATCGGGCGCGGTGCCGGGAAAAATGGGCGCGTAGCTTTTCATTTGCGCATCGCTGCAGCCAGGGTAATTCGCGTATTCGTGGAATGGCATCATCGGGTAGCCGTAATCGTTGGCCTCCTGAATGAAGGCTTCGCCGTTGGCCTTCAAAACCAATCCCCAAATGTTGCAGGGCCCTTGCGAAGTGATGTCGAAATCGGAGCCGTCGTAGCGGAATTTCGCCATGCGGGTTTGGTCGAATTTTTGTTCGACGCCTTTGGTGGTTTTAACTTTGCCGTAGTTGAAAGCGCCTTGAGCCATCCAAATCCAATTGCCGGGGGCGCGCGTGAATTGGTGCGGGAAGAGGTGCGAATCCTGGACGCCAAAGCCGGTCAGAATAATTTCTTTCTGATCGGCTTTGCCGTCGCCATCGGAGTCGCGGAGAAATTCGATGTTCGGGCCGTGTTGCACATAGACGCCATCCTTGTAGGGAAGAATTCCGAGGGGGATGGCAAGGCCCTCGGCGAAGACGCGCGGTTTTTGCGGACCGGGCGCAAACGGTGTATCGAAGACGACGACTTTGTCGCGCGCAATCGAGTTATAAAGTTCCTTGGCGACTTGCGGGCTTTCGTTGGCGTCCACCGGATATTCAAGGGCCGTCATGCTCCACATGCGGCCTTTGGTGTCGAACGCGACGGTGACGAATTTGCCAATGCCGGGGGATTCGCTCGCGACCAATTCGATTTCGAAGCCAGGCGGGAGTGTGAAGGAGGCTTGTTCGTCCTCAGGCGAAAGCGGCGAGGCTTGCGAAGTCTTCTTGGGTTCAGGCGCTCCGTCGAATTTCGGTTGAGCGGGGAGTTCCTCGATGACGATGTCTTTCACTTGCACTTTGGTTTTGCCCCCGCCGTGGACTTGAATGCCGAGTTTGCCCGAGAGCGGAATCTTCTGATCCTGCTCGATGTAATCAGCGCCTTGCACGCCATTGATCCAGGTGGTAATGCGCGGGCCGTCAGCGCGGATGACGTAGTCGTTCCAGTCTTGGCGTTTGATGACGGGCCCGAGTTTATCCATGTCCGAGGCTTGAAGGACTTTGTTGCGGCGCGATTCGTCATAGACAGCGCCATACCAATTGGGTTCGCCGTAATCGCATTGATAGCCGCTCATTTCGCCCGAGTTCGGGACACGCACGCTGCGAATTTGGAAGCCACTATTCACAAAGCCTTCCTTGCCTGTGAGCTTGATTTTGAGGCGGATGATGAAGTTGGTGTAATCGCGTTTGGTGGCCAGGAATTCGTTGCGTTTAATGTTGTCGATTTCGTTGCCGCCGGTGATGCAGCCGTCCTCGACTTTCCAGAGGGTGGGGTTGGGTTCGCATTCCCAACCTTCCAACGATTTGCCGTCGAAGAGCGGTTTTGGATTTTTCAGGTCGGGCGCAGCCGAGAAAGTTGAGACGCAGAACAGGCCAAAAACGAGGATGAGTCGCAGTGTTTGCATATTGGGTTGGTCCCGAGCGTAAAAGCCGCCTTCTGAATTGGCAATCGTCAGCGAGCGCTTTTTCTTTGACGAACCTGCCGCATGCGGATTCACTGGAAACTGAAATGATCGAACTTACGGATATTCAAAAGCGTTTTCTCCTGCATTGGGGGGAAATGGGAACGAAGTGGGGGATCAATCGCACGGTGGCGCAAGTGCACGCGCTTTTGTATTTGTCGCCGCGCCCTCTGGATGCGGAAGAGATTCAACACACGCTGGCGGTCGCGCGCTCAAACGTGAGCGGAAGTCTTCGAGAATTGCAGGGGTGGGGGATCGTGAAAATGGTCCATGTGATGAATGATCGGCGGGACCATTTTGAATCGATGAAGGATCCGTGGGAGATGTTTCGGATCGTGCTGGATGAGCGGAAAAAACGGGAGATCGATCCAACGCTGGCAATGTTGCGCGAAGCCGTCGAAGAGATGAAGACGAAGGGGAACAAGGACGAAGTGACGCGGGAACGGTTGGAGGCGATGCGCGATTTTTTTGAGACGACCACCAGTTGGTACGATTTGATTCGGAAATGGCCGACGGCAGCCTTGATTAGATTCTTTAAAATGGGCGATCGCGCGCTGAAGTTGTTGCCGAAATGATGTAACTGTCGAAGTCCAACCCAAAATCGCAGGGCTTGTAATTTGCCATGCGGACGCCATGATAATGGCATAAAAACGACCGTCGAGTTGGACGCTTCAAATCGCATTGTGCTTTCGAGTGAACTTCGACGGGCTGCTGGGGTTGGCAGGAAAGAGAAGCTGCTGGTGTCTGCAACTCCGGGGAGGATAGTCTTGGAAACAGCGCCCAATACGTCCGGACGAATCGTTAAACGGGGCAAGTTGAAGATTTGGACCGGAGCGGTCCCGGCCACTCCTATTGAAGAGGCGGTGGAACACGCGCGACATTACACGCGATGACATTTGTTGATACGGGAATCATGGTCGGCGCCGTGTTGAAATCGCATCCTCAACATGCGGCTTGCGTGCAGCCTTGAAAGAATCGGCGCTACCGTTCACGAATGCTCATGCGTTAGCCGAAACATTTGCGACATTGACAGGGTTTTACAAGGTGGCAACCGAGACGGCGACTGAACTTACCCTGGGTCTGCGTGATTCGCTGGAAGTAGAGGCGCTACCCATGTCGGATTATGAAACGGCGTTCTGGAGGCACGAAGCCGGGGTGTGATTGGGGGTGGGATCTATGATTCGGTGCATGCGACTTTTGCTCGTCGAAAAAAAGCGATCCGGATTGTGACACGCAACCCATCACATTTTGAGCATGTGGCGCCTGAAATCGAGATTTTCCCCAGTGCGTGAGTAAAGATTGCCATCAGACACGGTTTAGCAGAATCGGAGCGAAGCCGCGTTCACGAGGCGAGTTTAGGGAGGGGGAACCAGTAGGGGCTTCCACGGTTAAGTTGAAACCCAACGAAACACGTTGCTCCAGATCCAAACGACACCGCGTGTCGCGCCCCATGCTTCCCAAAGGCAGAAGGCCAGAAGGGCCGCGATGCGGAGACCTTCCCGGAAGATTCGTTGGCGAGGGAGTTGCCATAGGAGCGCGATCGCGATTGGCCAAAGAACCAGGCCCCCATGACAAAGCAGCGTCGCCGCGAAGAATCGGAATTTGCCAAGGGACGTGCTTAACGGAGTTGTCGCGCGCGGAAAAAACAACCAAAGCGGATCAATCAGAATCAGTAAGATCACGAGTAGCGCAAAGCCGTTAGACAGTTGGACCATGAACGTGCTCGGCATCTTGTGATCATTGGCGCGATTTGAATCGTACCAGATCTTCTGCACGCTCGAACGTTGCGTGATCATCTTCATGGGCCGAAGCGCTGTTTTGACGCCAATTGCAAGGACTTGGAACCCCGTCATGGTTCGCAAACGTCGGCCCGAAGTGAGCACACGCGGCCATACGACCACAAAAGGGCTTCTCTTTTCAGAGCAAAGCTAAAGGAACCTTCTTCGCCCCAATACATCCGTTCATTGAAGCCGCCGCTGGCCGCGAACGCGGCGCGCGTCGAGAACATAAAGGCCCCGCCGCATAGGCCGGCGAGCTTTGCGGGGATATATCCAAAGATTTCGACCAGGCGCGCGTATAGCGGAACCACTCCTTCCATTTTAACCAACGCGCCCCCGCCGACCGCGCCGTTATCCATCGCCCGCAAACTCGCAGAGACGGCCCGGGCGTTGATGACGGTATCGGCATCCACGAAAAAGAATCGGTCGCCCTTGGCGACCCGCGCGCCGGAGTTCCGGGTGGCCGCAATTTGACGATGATTGACATGAAGCACCGTGGCGTCATTCGCACGCGCGACTGCGGTGGTGGAATCCGTGGAAGCGTCGTCCACCACGATAATTTCGTAAATCTCACCTGCTGCACGCGCGCTCTCGTGCACCGCCTGCAACGTGGCGGGAAGCGAAGCCTCTTCATTATGCGCCGGGATGATGAAGGAGAGCATAGACGTCACGAATTAGACAGTGACGTCCGGAGAAGTTCACGGCACCCGACAGGAAAAGCCCGCTACAGCTCTTCGCCCAATTCCACGTTCCAATAAGCAAGATCGAGGAAGTGCTTCCAGCTATCGTGGTATTTCGCGCCCAGGTTCACTTGTACAAATGGCCGCCACTTCGGCCGTTTCGGTTTGCGGACGAGATGCAGACCCGCCTCCTGCGGCGTGCGGTTCGCCTTCTTGGTATTGCACTTGATGCAGGAGCAAACAATGTTCTCCCAAGTGGTCGGGCCACCTCGATCGCGCGGGATCACGTGATCGAGATTCAAATCACGCCGGTCGAAGACCTTGCCGCAATATTGGCAGGTGTTGTGATCACGCTCGAAGATATTATGGCGCGTAAACTTCACTTCCTTTTTCGGCATTCGATCAAAGAAGCAAAGCAAGATCACGCGAGGCACGCGGATGCGGAATGAAATCGTGTGGATGCTTTCCGGATGCGGTTCCTGCCGCGAGAAGTCGTGCCACTCGGAAAAATTGAACGTCTTGAAGGAGCCGTCTGCGTGATCGAGGACGACCTGAGCGTGCCCTTCAAAAAGCAAAGTTAGGGCGCGCCGTGCTGAGCAGACATTCACCGCCTGCCACAACCGGTTCAAAACCAAGACTTGCTGATTCAGGAAACTGTTCACAAGGCCCCGATTTTTGTTGCGGCGGAAAGTACCATAGCCTTCTAGGGGGTGTCAACTTGCCGTCGGAAATTGGGATTTTGCCTTTCGCATTCAAAATTCAAGCCGATAAACCGAATTGCCCATCGCCGAAGCGTAGATAAAGCCGTTGACCGGATCCCAGGCGTAGCAGCCGAACCAGTTGGCGCTGAATAGAAATCCGCCCTCCTTGGGTTTCAATCCAGCGACCCGTTTCCACGTAGCTGCGCCATCGCGGGTCACGAAAATCCCGTCAGCGCCCGCGATCATCATTTCCTTTTCGTCTCGGCCAAAAAACGGCCCGAGCCAGATATTGACCGGGCCGCCCTGGCGGTGCCAACTCCTGCCAAGGTCATTGCTTACAAGCAATCCGTTTGTGTCTCCCAAATAATGCGCGCCGTGAAAAAGCGTTGGAATCCGCGTTTGCGGATTGGCCGTGGACACTTTCGTCCAAGTGGCGCCCAAATCAGTGCTTCGCTGAATGCCATCGCCATTACTGTAAATCAAAGTTTTCGGGCCGAGAGCTCCAACCATGGAAACACGCTCCCGCTTTTCATTCAGATGAATGGACAGTCGCGTCCATTGGGTTCCGCCATCTTCCGTTACATAAACTTCGCCGGGAGGGGTCGTCTCGTGTTTCGCAGCGATAATGGTTTGGGGCATTGCCGATCCCCAATCAACGGAACCAAAATCCCAATTCCGACCCAGCGTTGTGAAGGCCTTCCAATGAATGCCATCGGTGGTCCAACCCGCCGTCCCATCAAGGGAGAAACTCGCCATCCGATCCGGAGCATTTTGATCGGCCGTGGTGGCCCAACCAGTTTCGTCACGACCGGAAATCACATTTTCATCCAATCGCTTCCAATGCCCTCCTTTGTCAGAACTGCGCCAAAAGCCGAAACCGACCACTTTAATCGTCACCTCGCCGTTGGTTCGATTCACCGCCACTCCCGAACAACCGCCAGGCAATGGAGCCTTTGCGCCATTGTTAGTCAATCCCTGCAAAAGAGATTGAGTGACATCCGTCCAGCGATCTTCCGCGATTGTGGAACCGCTCCATAAGATAATGCAGGCCAGCGGTAAAATGGACGTTTTCAGATTACGACCCTTCCTTGATTTTATAAAACGCCGAGCAGTTGCCGCCAAAAATTTTCTCCTCATCCTTCGAAAGCGAACGCTGGACCCATTCCTTAGCTAGTCCAAAGACCTGTTGGTATTCGCTCGCGAGCAAACAAACCGGCCAGTCCGAACCATACATCAATCGTTCAACCCCAAACGCCTCGCCTACCGTGTCCAGGTAAGGCACAAAGTCCGAGGCCTTCCACTTGGCCCAATTCGCCTCTGTAACCATCCCGGAAATTTTGCACATCACATTCGGCGCCTTCGCGAGCTCACGGATTTGAGATTTCCACGGTTCCAAAACGCCGGAAGCAATGGCCGGTTTGGCAATGTGATCGAGAACGAATCGTTGTTCAGGAGATTTTTGAACCAACTCGATCGCGGCCTGAAGCTGCTTTGGAAAAATCAGAATATCGTAAGCCAAATCGAATTCCTTCAACTTGCCGATTCCGCGCATAAAATCTGGACGCACTAGGAAGCGATCATCGGGTTCATCTTGCGCCACATGCCGCACGCCCACAAAACGAGGATGCTTCGCCAGTTCCGCCAAATCCTTCTCCACATCGTCGCGCCGCAAATCCACCCAGCCAACCACTCCTTTGATAATTGGATACTTATCCGCCAATTGCAGCAGCCAACGGCTCTCCACCATCGTCTGCCGCGCTTGCACCGCGATGCAACCGTCCAATCCCGCGTCTTCAAGCAATGGCTCCAAATGGGGAGGCAGATAATTACGCTTCAAACGGTCCAATTTCTCGGTCATCCAGGGATACTGCGCGGCGTCGTATTCCCAAAAATGCTGGTGCGAATCCAATCTCATGGGCGGGGCCGGTTTGTAACCTCTTTACATCGAGTTCGTCTATGACAGAATCCGTTTCATTGCCCATTAGGAAGTCGAACAACAACTTTACTCACATGAATATCACACGCTCAATCGCCGTTGCTCTGGCCGCCGTCGGCCTGGCCGGTTCCCAAAGTTTTGCCATCAATTGGACGGAAGGCTTCAAAAAAGGAAATCCCGAAATCAAATCGATCACGCAGATCGCTTTCGGGCCGGAAGGAATTCTCTTCGCCGCTGATTCTAAGTCCGCCGCCATCGTCGCCCTCGAAACCGGCGACACCAAAGCCACAGCCAGCGGCCCCGTCAAAGTGGAGAATATCAACACCAAGCTCGCCGCTCTCCTTGGCACGACTGCGGATCAAATTTCGATCTCGGACATGGCCGTGAATCCCATTTCTCATAAGACGTATCTGGCGGTTTCGCGCGGACGCGGTCCGACAGCGGCGCCGGTGATTGTGCGTGTCGATGCAGCCAGCCAAATGGAAGTAGTGCCATTGGAGAGCGCCAATTTTTCGCGCATCGCCCTTCCCAAAGCCCCGCTCGACAAAGAAGTCGGCCAGGGCAATCGCCAAAGCAACCCGCGCATGGAATCGATCACTGATATCGCGTTCCTGAACGATCGCGTGTTGGTCGCCGGTCTTTCCAATGAAGAATTTTCCTCGTCGCTGCGTTCGATTCCGTTCCCGTTCGCCGGAGAAGTTGAACCCACCAGTGTCGAGATGTATCACGGTTCTCATGGCCGCTTTGAAACTCGCTCCCCGATTCGCACGTTCGTGCCGATGAAGGTGGGTGATGAAACCCAGCTCCTCGCCGCCTACACCTGCACACCATTGGTGCAGTTTCCGTTAAAGCAATTGGAACCGAACGCGAAAGTTAAAGGAAAGACCGTTGCCGAACTCGGCAATCGCAATCGCCCCATCGACATGATCGTCTATAACAAGGACGGCAAAGATTATTTGCTCCTCGCGAACAGCTCGCGCGGCGTCATGAAGGTCAGCACCGATTCGCTCCAACAGCAGGACGCGATCACCGAACCCGTGCCCGACAAAAAAGGTTTGCCGTATGAAACCATCGCCGATTGGGCGGGAATCGAACACCTCGATAAACTCGATGCCAAGAGCGCCGTGGTCATCCGCAAAACCGACGCCGGCCAAACGCTCGAAGCGAAGTTGCTCCCGTAATGTCTCGCAGATTTAGTCACCACGCCGTTGCGATCATCCTGTTCGCGACGGCGTTTTCGCTTCTTAGCGCGGAATCGAAACTCGAATGGAAAAACAATCGAGTCGAAGCCCGCGGATTCCCTGCGGAGACGCTGCAGGCTCTTCAAAGCACGAATTGGAGTTTGCAGCAGTGGCAACAGGTGCTTTCCGTGCGCGCACACCAGAGCGCTGATTTGTTCAAGGAAATAGATTTTCCGGCCATGTCCGGAACGTACCAGATCGTGTCGAACCGCCTGGAGTTCGTGCCCATATTCCCGTTGGAGCCCAACGTTTCCTACGAAGCCGTTCTTCACGCGGTCGATTCTAGCGGCAAGGTGGGAGATGTCATCGAGTCGCGTCGCTACACAGCGATTGCCGAAGCCCCGAAGCCGACGGCGGTTGTGTCCGCGATCTATCCAAGCGCCGCGGTGCTTCCGGAAAATCTGTTGAAGTTCTACATCCACTTCTCGGCGCCCATGAGTGGCGGCCATATTTACGATCACATTCAACTTCTGGATGCCGCCGGAAAACCCGTCGAACTGCCTTTCCTGGAAATCGACGAGGAACTCTGGAATCCAACGATGACTCGCCTGACTCTCTTCCTCGATCCCGGACGAATCAAACGCGGCGTCCGCCCTCTTGAAGAAATCGGGCCGTCTTTCCAGGCTGGAAAAACCTACACACTGACCATTTCCAAAGATTGGCGAGACGCGGAAGGCGCGCCCTTGAAGTCGAGCTTCGAAAAAAAGTTCTCTGTCACTTCGGCCGATCGCGTTACGCCCGATCCTAAAAAATGGAAACTGACAGCCCCCAAAGCAAACCAAGTCGGACCTGTGGAACTCAATTTCGAAAAGCCGCTGGATCAAGCAATCTTAAAACGAACTCTCACCGTCGTCGACGAAAGCGGTAAGCCCCTTGTCGGAACCGTCGAAATCGGAAACGAAGAACAAACTTGGCGTTTTATTCCCGACCACGCCTGGAAACCCGGCTCCTACCGGGCCGTCATTCCCACGCTCATCGAAGACATCGCCGGCAACAACGTCGGCAAAGCCTTCGACGTCGATCTCAATGAAGGCGCGCAGCAATTGACGATGGATTTCGTCAAAATCCCCTTCGAAGTAAAATAGCTACTTCAACGCCGCGTGCGCTTCGCGAAGAATGCGCTCCGTCGTTTCCCAGTTCACACACGCATCCGTAATGCTGACGCCGTATTTCAAACCTTCCCCGCCACTCTTCAACGGTTGCGCGCCTTCGTGCAAATTGCTCTCCAACATCAGCCCGATCAACGCTTTGTTTCCCGCTGCGCGTTGCGCCACAACACTCCGCGCCACTTCCTCCTGAAACGCATGCTGCTTATTCGAATTGGCATGGCTGCAATCCACCAGCAAAACCGGATTCTGCTTCGCCTTTTCCAGAGCCGCCACGGCCGCCGCGATGCTGGAAGGATCGTAATTCGACCCCGCACGTCCACCACGTAAGACGACGTGCCCGTAACGATTTCCCTTCGTTCGCACAATCGAAGTAAACCCATCCTGATCCACGCCGAGAAAACTATGCGGCGTATTCGCCGCCTGCATTGCATCCAGGGCAATCTGCAAACTCCCGTCCGTGCCATTCTTAAACCCAACCGGCATCGAAAGTCCGCTCGCCATCTCGCGATGCGTTTGCGATTCCGTCGTCCGCGCGCCGATCGCCGCCCAACTCACGAGGTCCGCGATATATTGCGGCACAATCGAATCCAAAAACTCCGTCGCCGCCGGCAACCCCAACTGCGCGATATCCAACAATAACCGCCGCGCCTGTTTCAACCCGCCTTCGATATCATAACTCCCATCCAAATGCGGGTCGTTGATCATCCCCTTCCAACCCACCGTCGTGCGCGGCTTTTCAAAATAGACACGCATCACGATATAAAGGCGATCGTTCAACTCCTCGCGCAACTTTCCCAAACGCTGGGCGTATTCGAGCGCGCCAACCGGATCGTGCACCGAGCAAGGCCCCGCCACGACAAGGAACCGCGCGTCCTCATGCCGCAAAATCTTCTCCACAGTGGCGCGCCCTTCCACCACCGTGCGATTGGAAGCATCCGTCGAGGGCAGGCGTTCTTTGATCGCGCGGGGCGGGCTCAATCGCGTGATCGCGACAATATTCAGGTCTTGCGTCGGCAACATTCGCCCTACCTTATAGAATCTTCGGGGCCAAAACGCAACGAATTCGTCCGCCAGGTTCGGCCTTTATTTCCTTGATGGCCCCGCCTCTTTGGACAAGATTCCGCTCACTACTTGGAGGATTCTATGATGACACGACGCGAAGCTTTGCAACGAACCGGAATGGCCGCCGCGGTGATCAGCGCTGCCGGAACTCTCAACGTCTCGGCCCAGGCTCCAGCCGCCCCCGCGCCGACCGGCCCTTTCCAATTGCCGAAACTTCCCTACGCCTTTGACGCGCTCGAACCGCACATCGACGCGAAGACGATGGAAATTCATCACGACAAACATCACGCCACTTACGTCGCCAATCTCAATAAGGCCGTCGCCGGCCAACCCGATCTCAGCGCAAAATCCGTCGAAGAATTGGTCCGCAATTTAAACACTGTTCCCGAAGCCATCCGCACCGCCGTACGCAACAGTGGCGGCGGCCACGCCAACCACTCTCTTTTTTGGACCACGCTCAAAAAGAACGAAGGCGGCAAACCCAAAGGCGAACTTGCCCAGGCCATCGACAAAAAGTTTTCCAACTTCGACGGCTTCAAGGAACAATTCACCAAAGCGGCCACGACTGTCTTCGGCAGCGGCTGGGCCTGGCTTAACGTCGATAAAGACGGTTCGCTCGTCATCGAATCATTGCCGAATCAGGACAGTCCGCTCACCACAGGCAAGACCCCCATCCTCGGCCTCGACGTCTGGGAGCACGCTTACTATCTGAAATATCAAAATCGCCGCCCCGAATATATCGCCGCCTTCTTCAACGTCATCGATTGGGACGCCGTCACCGAACGTTTCCAAAAAGCGCGCAAAGGCTAATCACTTCGCCGCGCCGAGTTGCTCCAAAACAAACGCATAATCCGACGCGCGATCACGCAAGTGTTCATAGCGTCCCGACGCGCCCCCGTGTCCCGCGCCCATATTCACCTTCAAGAGCAACACGTTGTTGTCCGTCTTGAGCGCACGCAACTTCGCCACCCACTTCGCCGCTTCCCAATACGGCACCTGGCTGTCGTTCAGAGACGTGCGCACCAGCATCGCCGGATAATTCTGCCGCTTCACATTGTCATACGGCGAATACGTTTTCATGTAATTGTAAGCCGGCTTTTCGTTCGGATTTCCCCATTCGATGTATTCGCTGGTGGTCAGTGGCAACGATGCGTCCAACATCGTGTTCAACACATCCACGAACGGCACCTGCGCAATAACGGCGCGAAAAAGATCCGGCCGTTGGTTCACCACCGCCCCCATCAACATCCCACCCGCGCTGCCCCCTTCAATCGCGAGGCGATCCGCTGAAGTATATTTCTCGTGAATCAAATATTCCGCGCACGCAATGAAGTCCCCGAACGTATTTTGCTTCTCCATCATTCGACCAGCCTCGCGCCACGGTTCGCCCATTTCGCCCCCGCCGCGAATATGCGCGATCACATAAACGAACCCACGATCCAGTAGCGGCAGTCGCGAGAAACTAAAATTCGCCGGCATCGAAAGCCCGTATGATCCATATCCATACAGATAACACGGCGCCGCCCCGTTTCGCTGAAGCCCCTTTTTGTAAACAACCGAGCACGGAATTTTAGTGCCGTCCTTCGCGGTCGCAAAAATCCTTTCCGTGACATATTGCGTCACGTCGTAACCCGGAACTTCCACCTGCTTCACCAATTTGCGCGCATGCGAAATCATGTCATAATCGAACACCGAGTCCGGCGTCACCATCGATTCATACTGGAACCTCAGCAGCGCCGTGTTGAATTCCGGATTCTCTCCCACCGATAGCGTGTAGGTTGCCTCCGGCAAGGTGATCAAATGCGCCGCCTTGTTCTTCAATTCGACAATGCGGATTTGTTCCAAACCTTTCTCGCGTTCGGAAATCGCCATGTGAAACGCGAACAGGTCGATATCCTCGATCTTCACCGCTGGATTGTGCGGAATGTATTCCTTCCAATCCTTTAACCCGGCCTGACCCGGATCAGCCGTCATCACCCGATAATTCTTCGCCTTGTCGTTCGTGCGAATGAAAAATTTCCCATTCGCATGAGTCACATAATACTTGTGATCCGGTTGCCGCGCTTCGATTAACCTCAACTCTCCATCCGTACGGCGAAGATCAAGCGACCGCACCTCCGTCGAAAGTTTGCTCTCCGAAACCGCGAATAAATACGCGTGATCGCGCGACCGCTCCAGCCCGAGGTCATAAAGCTCATCCGGTTCAAAATAAATTTTCGCCGCCTCTTTCTCGCCAAGACGATATCGATGCACCTCATCGCTCCGCTTGGTGACCGGATGTTCCGTCACGAAATAAAGCGTCTTGTTATCCGGCGCCCATTCCACACTCGTCACCCGCTCGAACTTCTCTCCCACCAATTTCCCGGATTGCAGATCCTTCACCTGCAACGTGTATTGGCGATACCCCGTCGTGTCCGTTGAGTAAGCCAGCAATCGATTGTCATCGCTGATTTCAAAAGCCCCGATGCTGAAAAAGTCGTGCCCCTTCGCCAGAGCATTCACATCCAAAATAATTTCCTCAACCCCCTCCGGCCCCTTCTTCCGACAATGGATCGGATAATCCTTCCCCTTCTCCGTTCGGTGATAATAGTAAAATTCCCCCCGGCGCACCGGCGCGCTTTGATCTGTCTCCTTCAGATGCCCGAGCATTTCGCGATAAAGCTTTTCCTGCAACTTCTCCGCGCCCTTCGTCATTTTGCGGGCGTAATCATTCTCCGCCTTCAAGTACGCCATCACCTGCTTATTCGTCTTCTCACGCAGCCAGAAATAATCATCCACCCGAACATCCCCATGCGTCACAATTTCCTTCGGCATCTTAGGTGCGACAGGCGGCTTCGGAGAGGCGGCAACAGAATTCATCGTAATCAACATCCAACACAGCAGGCTAACAACAACCGTGCGCATGCCGAGGTTCTAAGCTTCCAATCCCCAAAAGAAAAGCCCGCGCGCACAAAAACCACACAAAACCAGTAAACGTTTGCCTGACAACTGAAACTTAACGCCAGTCTTCAATCTTCGGCTCAAGACCTATCAAAAACTCAGCGGCGAAACCCCCATGCAAAGAATTCCGAATGATCCGCAAAATACCACCTTCCGTCTTTCTTTAACGCTTTTAGCGGACGTTGCAAGCCCCTCTTCCCACTCAAACCGCATCCAGATCGCCAGATTATTCTCGTGATAAAAGCCTTGAATCCGACGCCTCTGGACAAATCGCAAAGGCTCAAACTCCCGAAGCCACCGGCATTCCGAATTGCCCAGCCTGCGCCTCTTTCCGCGCGAGCTTCGTTCGAAATTGCACGTGCCTCAGCCGCGTTATGTTCACCAGGGGCGACCAGACCGCATGCACCAGTTGATGTTTGATTAAGAAACGCCAAAGACGGTTCGAGCGTTTGTAGAGAAGCGACATCGCCAAATACGGTAGCGTCGCCGCCGCCTGTGCCGGACGTCGCGCCCAAATCGATTTCCAACAAAACAACCGTCGATAAAGCCAGTCGTAGCCGAGTTGAAGCTCCTCTGCCGACATCTGCTTCGGTTGAAAGACCACATGCGCTGTATCGTATTTCTCCCAATCGCGATGCAGCAACCGCCCCTCCCGTTCCATTTGCCGAAACAGCGGCGTCCCGGGGTAAGGCGTCAAAATGTGAAAAGTCGCACACTCCAATCGATTCTCCTCGATCCATTCCGCCGTCCTTTCAAAAACACTTTTATCATCGCCATCGAAGCCAAGGACAAAACTTCCGTTCACCTGGATGCCGTTCTCGTGAAACATCCGCACCCGCCGCGCGTAATCTTCCGCTCGCGGCGTTCGCTTCCGCGCGCTGGCCAGATTCTCATCCGCCAAAGATTCAAACCCGATAAAAACGCCGGTGCATCCCGCCAGCGCCATCTCCCGAATCAGGCTCGGGTCGTCCGTTACATCCAGCGTCACGGCCGCGCTCCAAATCTTCTCCAGCGGAGCAAGTTCACGACATAGGCTTCTGAGATAATCCGGTTTCGATCCAAGATTATTATCGATAAAGACCGCGTAAGGCTGATCGTCCTTTTCAAATTGCCTTCGCACATCCTCCGCCATGCGCACCCGATACGGCATCTGCAATCCCTCCGTCGATAGATAACAAAACCCGCAACGATTATGGCATCCGCGCGTGGCAATCAAACTCGTCGTCGTCAGGTAACTTTGTCGCGCCAAGAGCTGCCGTCGCGGTGGCGGGTCGAGGTCATAAGGGCGTTCATAAGTCGCGGAATAGCGCGGTTTGAGGACGGCCCTCTCGAAATCCCGGACGATTTCCGGCCACAACTGCACCCCCTCGCCGATTGCGATCGCATCCGCATGCTGCTGCGCCTCGTCTGGGCACGATAATACATGCAAACCGCCCAGAATTACCGTCACGCCTTGAGATCGAAACCAATCCGCCAACGCATAAGCTCGGCGCGAAAAAGTCAGGTGCACAGTGATTCCGACCAATGCGGGCATCTCTTTCGTGGGTACTGATCCTTGCAACAGATTCTCGTCCCAATACCGCACTTCCCAATCCCCCGGCGTCGATCCCGCGATACTCGTTAGCGCCAGCGTCGGCGTCAGCACATGCTTCCCAAAACTCGCGTGCGGATCTTTGGGATAAAAGGGATTGATCAGTAAAATGAGCCGCTCGCGCCTCACGCCGGATGAGCCGGGTAGAGCCGGCGCCATCCGCATTTCCTCCGGCCACCACAACGGCCGCCGATTCCGATCAAAAGGGTTTTTCATCTCACACTCCTCTATGCAAAGCACTTTGTATTACAAAGCATAGACCGTCAACGGATTTCTCTGTTCAATCATCGTTACAACGCCGTCTGAATTAAAAAACCGTATGTCCCGCTACCCGGCACCGCGGAACTTCATCCACCCTCCCAATAATATACGCTCCCCCCTCCGGACACCGCGGAATTCTTCCTTCTTTCAGATACGGCCGCAACTCCATCTCATTTACCTCCGCTCCCCGCTCCTTCCCACGTTCCAACGCCCACTGCTCTTTCGCTCCGTCGATCTGCCTCAGATTATTAATGCAAAAGTTCTTCACCGAAACAATCGAATGCGGCCCCGACGGGCTACCAAATAACAACGCAGCTCCCATAACCCACACACAAACATAACCAAGCCTACGTTCCCATTTTCGCGTTCCGAGCCGAATAACCCCAAACCCGCAAACCGCCCCTAGTGCCACAAAACACAATCGAATCCAACTCACCCGCTCATACAAAACACCTTTCTCATACGACAACCGATACGGCATCATCGCGACAAACCCCGCCGTAGCGACCGCCCCCGCCACCGCCAGCACAACCAGGCAGATTAACAATCCCAAACACCCCGTCCGCGCTTTCATTCCAATCAAACACCGAATCTGCTGAACTGTTTCCCTTCTTGGCAGTGCATTAAGCGAGTCCGAATTTTATCCCCAATGGATTTCGAGGTTTTCGAAGGATGTTCCAATCGCACTCGCGGCGCGCGGCCCGAGCGCAGCCAGCCCACCAAAATCCTGTCCATAAAATCCATTTCAGAAAACATCTCTCTTGACAATTAAGTCACTCTTAAGAATACTTTACGTGCTGATTCGGAATAGACATGCCGAACAGGCGATCCCAATAACGGGATTCGTAATGTAGGCAGATCGCAGGTCCAACCAAAACCTACGACTTCCCCGCAAAACAGAAAACCTCCTCAAGGAGTAGTTTTCCAGCCTGTTCCCTCCATCCCCCTTCAGCGCAACTCATCAAGGAACCACTATGCGCATACACACTCAAACTCAGAACACCCAACGCGTCTTAGACTGCAGCGTTTCCAGAGCCTGTGTGTGAAAACTCATTAGATTTACGGAATTAGTTTATTCGACATGGTAATTCAAGGCTTTCGCGCCTGAATTTCATTTCCGGTTCCGACCGCCAGCAAATCGGCTTCCTGCCGTCGGCCATCGACGATTACATCCGCGCGGAAAATCCCGTTCGGTTTCTGGATGCCTTCGTGGACAAGCTCGATCTGAAGGACGCCGGGTTTCTTTTCCCGAAGGACAATCCACAAGGAGCGGGACGGCCCGCTTATCACCCGGCGGCTCTGCTCAAGCTTTATATTTACGGCTACGTGAAGCAGATCCGTTCCTCCCGCCGCCTGGAAAGCGAATGCCAGCGCAACCTCGAACTCATCTGGCTCTTGCGCGAGCTCCAGCCCGACTTCAAAACCATCGCCGACTTTCGCAAAGACAACGCGGCCGCCTTTAAAATCGTTCTCCGTGAATTCACCCGCCTCTGCCGCCAGTTGGACCTCTTTGGCGGCCAGCTTCTGGCCATTGATGGTTCGAAGTTTAAAGCCAGCAACGCCCCTCATCTCAACTGGAGCCAGGGACAGATGGAAAAGCAACTGGCGGCGATCGACGCGCGTGTGGAGGAGTATCTCAAGGGCCTGGCTCAAGCCGACGCGCAACCCCAGGAGCCCGCGCCCGCTTCGGCGCAGGCCGCCGGGCTCATGGAAAAAATCGCCCGTCTGGAAGAGAAGAAAAAGCAAATCCAGGATCGACTGCGCATCCTCCAGGAGAGGGGCGCAACGCAAATGTCCGCGACCGATCCGGACAGTCGCGGCATGAAAGCGCGCGGCCGCATGGGGGTGGGTTACAATGTCCAGGCCAGAGTGGACGCCAGGCATCATTTGCTGGTGACCACCGAAGTCACCAACACCGCCGCCGACCAGGGACAGATGGCCGCCGTGGCCCAAGCCGCCAAAGAGGAACTGCAGATTCAACAAGCCGACGTGGTGGCCGATGCGGGCTATTACAAAGCAGATGACATCAAGCGCTGCCAGGAAATGGGATTGGAAGCGCGCCTGCCCGCTCCTAAAACTCCCCCAGCGAACGAGCCGGCCTCTACGGCAAAAGCCACTTCACTTACGACCCTCTGGCCGACACCTATCAGTGCCCGGCTGGCGCGCGCCTCAAACGGCAAAGCCAGAACAGGGACAAAGGCAGACTCATCCGGCTCTACGAAAATCACAAAGCCTGCGCGGGCTGCTCTTTAAAAGCCCGCTGCACCAAGAGCGCCGTTCGGAGCGTCAGCCGTTGGGAACACGAAGAAGTCCTGGAACGAATGGAACGAGCCAAAGCGGCGGAGCCGGAAAAACTGGCGGCCCGTTCAGGCCTGATCGAGCATTGCTGGGCCACACTCAAATGGCTCCTGCCAGGAGGCTTTCTGGTTCGCGGCAAAACCAAAGTGGGAGCCGAAGTGAGCCTGGCCCATTGGGCCTACAACTTTCGGCGAGCCCTGGCGGTCCTTGGCGCCAAAAAACTTCTGGAAGCGCTGAGCCAATTTAAAGCCGGCCAATATAAGCAGGGCCGGGCCAAAGGAGCGGCCCGGCCGCGCAAGGGCCGAAACGGTCGAAGGACATGCCGAAGGACGCCCGACCAGCCAGAATCACCCTCACAACGCCTTTGGAAATTTTGCGCGCCTGCCCTTCCAAAACTAACCTGGCAACTTCCCGGAGGTCTTTCACACAGGCTCCATTCCGCCGCTATCGAATTACAAAATGAACCAACCCGGGAGCGGCGCTATTCCGCCCCCGCCAGCTTCAACATCGGAATCACCCGCTTTTCCAACTGCGCTTCTGTCATCTTCAGCGCCTCTTCAAACGCCAGCGCATCCGTTACTTCAAATTTCCCCGAAGTCACGCGACGCAACGTTTCCAAATGCGCCCCGCATCCAATCTTCTCCCCCAGGTCGTGCGCGAGTGATCGAACGTACGTCCCCTTCGTGCAAGCCACGCGAAACCACCCGATTGGTTCTTCGTACTTCGTGAAGCGATAAGTATAAACGTGAATCAGCCGCGCTTTCCGCTCCACTTCAATTCCTTTGCGCGCAAGTTTGTAAAGAGGCACTCCGCCCATTTTTACCGCTGAAACCATCGGCGGTTCCTGCATGATGTCGCCAACAAATGAGTCGGCTTCCTTATTAATTTCTTCGAGCGTCATCGGCGGCACCGGCAGTGACGCCACGATTTCCCCATCCGCGTCATAACTGTCCGTAGCTTCCCCAAATTTGATCGTCCCTTCGTAAACTTTATCCGAAGACATCAACTTCTCAGACAGCTTCGTCCCGCGCCCAAGCAGGATAATCAGCAATCCCGTCGCGTTCGGATCGAGTGTCCCCGCATGTCCGACCTTTTTGATGTTAAAGCGATGCCGCAACGCCCCGACGATGTCGTGCGAAGTGGGTCCAGCCGGTTTGTCGATCAACAAAGCCCCGTCAAAGGCGTCAAATTCCCGAATCATTTCTCTCCGTTCACCGCAGTTTTTTTAGCCGCATCCAAAGCATCGCGAATCGCGCCAATCACTTTGCGCTGCACCGAAAGAGGCGTCCCCTCAATCCGCGCGCCCGCCGCTGCCGGATGCCCTCCGCCCCCGAACAACGCCGCGATATCGCTCACGTTCACGTGTTCATCTTTCGAGCGCAAACTGATCCGCGTCAGCTCCGGCGTCACCTCTTCAAACACGCACGCCACCACCACCGGATCAATCGCGCGAATGTGATCGATCAATCCTTCCGCGTCATCTTTTCCAGAACCCGTGCGCGCAAAATCTTTTTGTTTCAACCAGAAGTAAGCGATCTGGTCATCGTGCGTGAGCCGAAAATTGTTAAACACGTGCCGTAGCAACCGCACCCGCGCCAACGGAAACGATTGGTAAACCTCATCGCAAATTGTAGCGAGATCAGCTCCGCGCTTCACCAAATCACCGGCCACGTGATACGTCCCCGGCCGCGTGGTCGGATATTGAAATGATCCCGTATCTGTCGAAACCGCCGTGAAAAGGCAGTTCGACATCTGCTGCGTAATCGGCCAATTCGCCCAACGAATCAGTTTGTAAATCAATTCGCCCGACGACGGTTCTCGGGGTGAAACCCAATTGATATCACCATAACGTGTGTTGCTCTCGTGATGATCAATGTTGATCAGCAGCTTTCGTTCAGTGATCGCCGGACCGGTGGCTCCCAACCGATCATAGCTCGCCGCATCCGTCGCAATTACCAAATCAAACGCGCGCCCGCTCTTCGGCTTTTCGATTTTTTTGTCGGGATCAAGGAAGCGCAATTTGTCAGGCACCGCATCCTGGTTCCAGCACGTCACATCCTTGCCCTGGCTTTCCAACGCGAGCGTCAAGCCGAGTTGCGACCCAATGCAATCGCCATCGGGACGAATATGCCCAACCACGCAAATCGTTTGGGCCTCTTTTATGGCCTCCAAAATGCGGTCAATGATCTTCGGGCGGGGCTTCATCAATGGGGGTTTTCTTCTCGATTTCGTCGATGATCGCCAGCACGCGCGTCGCCTGGACAATCGACTCATCCGCCACAAACTTCAGTTGCGGCGTGTATTTCAAAATCACTTCGCGCGCCACCAATCCCTGCAGCCGTTTGCGCTGCTTCTGCAAAACATCGAGAGCCTTCTTCCGTTGTTCCGGTGTCCCCACGATCCCTACGAAAACCGTTGCTGAATGAAGATCGCTCGAAACGCCCACTTCATTCACCGATATGACTCCGACCTCCTCCACCGAGAACTCGCGCCGAACCACCTCGCCAATCTGGCGTTTCAAAAGTTCCCGAACTCTTTCCTGTCGCACGGACATATACAAACCTTCCGATAGGTAGCGCAGGCGACCCGCCTGTGCCGCTGGGCGCCCCCGCCCGGCGAATGCCTATCACAACTTCTGTGTCACTTTCTCCGTTGTGTAACACTCGATCGCATCCCCAGGTTGGTAATCGTCGAATCCATCCAGGCGAATGCCGCACTCCATTCCGGCGCGCACTTCATTCACCTCGTCCTGGAAGCGTCGCAGCGACAGCGAAACGCCTTCGTAAATCAATCCCTTGCGGCGCATCACGCGCATCTTGCCCTTGGTGATGCGACCGCTCGCCACCACGCAACCGGCCACATTGCCGCCCTTGGACAACGCAAAAATCTTGCGCACTTCCGCTGAACCGATGACCACTTCCTTGAGCAACGGATCGAGCAACTTTCCAGCACAGTGGGATCCGAAGCTTGGAATTCACGTGACTTGAAGTCGCGGC
>JADMIO010888894.1_pt1 | contig 44332 bp, 39 predicted proteins | sample 8958161 | NCBI WGS metagenome assembly JADMIO01 (sample SAMN16585339, study PRJNA669376) | soil metagenome | isolation source: Crop rotation soil | place: USA: Cullars Rotation, Alabama | collected 2011
GCCGCGACTTCAAGTCACGTGAATTCCAAGCTTCGGATCCCACTGTGCTGGAAAGTCGTCCCGTTACCGTTATATTGTTGCTTATTCGGGCCCCCAACTAGCCGGGTTTATCGCGATTCGGGATGGCTCGCATCTCTTTCACTTGTTCGTCGACCGCAAGTATCAGGGCCGAGGTATCGGCCGTCGCCTATGGGAGCGAGCTCTGAAAGAAATCTGTGCGCCTAATAACGATGGATTTTTCACAGTCAACTCAAGCTTATCCGCGGTGCCGGTGTATCAGGCTTTTGGTTTTGTCGCAGGTGGGTCAAAAGAAAGTGCGCATGGTATCTCGTTTCTGGCCATGCGGCGGCCGGCACGGCTGGAATAAGGCCTAACCAATCGATGTCGCCGACTCCGAATCTCTAAGCAATAAGTCACGCTGAAAACATGCTTTACGCGCTCATAGTCGCTTGCGAGATCGCCTTCTGGATAGCGCTGCTGTCGGGATTGGCCTGCCGTTATCTGCTGCGCTGGAGCCGCCTGAGCTGGTTCCTTATCCTCTGTGTGCCCTTAATCGACGTTGTTCTCCTCGTGCTGACGGTATTGGATCTGCGCAGGGGCATTAATGCCACCTTCGCGCATGGCTTGGCAGCTGCATACGTCGGGTTTACCGTCGCTTTCGGTCCGATAATGATATGTTGGACAGATCAACGGTTCGCCTATCGATTCGGCGGTGGTCCGCCCCCGGCCAAACCTCCTTCCTGCGGCTGGCCCAGCGTTCTTTATGAACTGAAACTCTGGATTCGTTGCCTGGTGGCCGTTTGTATTATCTACGTCCTTCTGTTTGCCGTAATCGCATTTATCGATCAGCCCGACAAGACACAAGCGCTGGAAGCCTGGTTCCTTATACCGCTCGCGGCCGCATTTTTCTGGTTCATCTTCGGACCGTTCTGGAGCCTGGTCTTCTTCAAACGGGAGAGGCCTGAAAGGTAGTGCTCGCGTGCATTATCTGTCCGGTTACCGTTTTCGTGTTCGGCAAGCGAGTTCGCAAACCTGATAATCCGCGCTTCGACCCCGGTGCCGGAATCGCCGGGATTCAGACCCTGAGCGAGGCGCGAAAACCCCGGCCACTGTAGTAAGACTGCGCGCCGTTGTGACCGGCGAAAACGCGGCCGTAGCGGCGATCAAAATAGAGCGCGCCGCCGAGTTTTCTCATGGCAGCCGGAGTTTTCACCCAGGTCGACGATTTGGTGTCGAACTCTCCGAGCTTCTGCAACTCCTGATATTCTTCCTCGGTCAAGACTTCCACGCCCATGGCCGAAGCCATATCAATGACGTTGTTCTTGGGTTTGTGTTCCTTCCTCGACTCGAGCGCTTCCCGGTCGTAGCAAAGACTGGTGCGTCCGCTGGGACTTTCCGGCGAACAATCGAAAAATATGTATTCGCCGGTCTTTTGATCGTGGCCGACTACATCGGGCTCACCGCCGGTTTTCTCCATTTCATTGAGCGACCGCAATTTTCCGGGATTAGCTTTCAGTTTCGCTTCGACCCTGGCCCACACGATCCCTTTGTGGCGGATCATATTTTTCTCGAACCGGGCTTTCAATGTCTCGAGCAGCTCTTCACGGTCCTTCGCCGGCAGCTCTTTCTTCGCCGCTTTCATTGAGGTGTCTTCTGGCGCCGGAGGAGATGTCCTTTCCACATGAAAAGCCCGGTCAGAACGATAACAGGGAGCGCGACATAACGAACGACGGGCGCATAGTTCGGCAGCTCTTTAAACGGACTATAGATGTAGCCGATTATCGGGATGCCGAAGACGATGTGTATCCAGCGGAAGATCGAACGTTTGGTGGCCTCTTTCATAACGCGTGGAAAAGAAGACCGATAATACCAACCTGGATGTTGCCTCGACAAGCGAAGAGCGGGCGATTGAGTGAATCGCTCCTGCCTGGCCTAACCCGGTTAGTCGACGTACTTTTGCGCGATCGGCATCCGGCGACCCACCCCGAAAGCGCGGCTGGTTACCTTCAGCCCGGGCGCTGCCTGCTCCCGTTTGTATTCGTTCAAATCGACCCGGCGCTGAACCCAGCGCACCGTTTTTTCGTCGAATCCATGGGCGATGATGTCGCGCGCGCTGAGATTTTCTTCGACGTAGAGCCGCAAAATTTCGTCCAGGATCGGGTAGGGCGGGAGCGTATCCTGGTCGGTCTGGTTCGGTTTCAACTCGGCGCTGGGGGGCTTTTCGATTGTCGCCACCGGAATGATGTCTCCCTTTGCGCCGATGCGCTTGGAGTAGTCGGAATTAATCCAGCGCGCCACATCGTAAATCATTGTTTTCGGCACATCACTGATCACGGCCAGCCCGCCGGCCATGTCTCCATAAATGGTGCAGTAACCAACCGCCAGTTCGCTCTTGTTGCCGGTACTAAGAAGGAGATGACCGAACTTGTTCGAAAGCGCCATCAAAGTCATCGCTCGCAATCGCGGTTGAATATTTTCCTCGGTCGTATCCTCCGGCAGGCCTTTGAAGATTTCTTTGAACTGCGCTTTGAACACCTGGAACGGCTCGGTGATAGACATTTCGAGATATTTGATCCCCAAATTCTTGGCCAGGGCGGCGGCGTCGTCCACGCTGCCCCGGGATGAGTACGGGCTCGGCATCGCTACGCCGGTTACGTTTTCAGCGCCGAGCGCGGCCACGGCAATCGCCGCGGTCACAGCGGAGTCGATTCCGCCGCTCAAGCCGAGCACAGCCGAGCGAAAGCCGCACTTCCGGAAATAATCGCGGACCCCGAGCGAAAGCGCGTCGAAGATCACTTCGGGCGTCTTGCCCTCGTTGAACTCTAGAACCGTTTTCGAATCGGTATCGATCACGGCGGTTTGCTCGCGAAATTTGTCCAGCTGGGCGATTAAATGCCCGGCCCCATTTACGGCGATGGAATTGCCATCGAAAATGAGTTGGTCGTTGCCGCCGACGGCGTTGCAATAACAGATCGGGCGCTGGTAAGTGCGCGCCAGCGACGCCACCATTTCGTAACGGATAGCCGGCTTATGCAAGGTGAATGGCGAAGCGCTCAGGTTCAGAATGATCTCCGCACCCTGGTCAATCAGGCCGCGCACCGGTTCGACGTCGTAGAGAGGGTGGGGCAGATAATGCTCGGTCCAGATATCTTCGCAGATTGTGACCCCGATTTTTTTTCCGGCCACATCGAATGTCCGGACGCGAGTCGCCGGCTCGAAATATCGATCCTCATCGAAGACATCGTAGGTTGGTAGAAGCGACTTGTGCGCTTTGCGTATCGGCTTGCCTTTCTCGAGCAAAGCGGCCGCATTATGAAAAGGTTTGCCGCGCTCTTCATTTCGATCCACGAAGCCAACCAGCAGGGGCACGTGGCCGACCCGGGCGTGGAGTTTTTCCAGCACCTGCAAATTCTTCGGGACAAACCGGGATTTGAAGATCAGGTCCTGGGGCGGATAACCAGTGATGGCCAGCTCCGGAGTAAGGACAAGTTCGGCGCCCCTGCCTGCCAGATCTTCATAAGCCCGCAAAATCAGGTCAGAATTTCCGCTTAAATCTCCGACCGTCGGATTAAGCTGGGCGAAACCGATCTTCATGCCGTGTCAGGCAGACTATTCGTAATAGCAGGTGCGGCAATTTCTTTTGCCGATGGAGGACGATCTCCGGGTCGTCCGGGCGGCCGCGTCAGGGCCGGGTCGGATTGACGACGGTCCGATGTTTGTAGCCGTCGTTGAGAGCTTTATCTGCTCCCTCCACGAATACTCTGCCCCACTCGATCAAGGAAGCGGCAAGGAATCCAGCCACAGCGCAGATGATTACCTTTTGGAAAAACGTGGCCTTCATCCCTCATTGAGAGCAGAGTGGATGCCATTGGAGGGCCTTTACCAGAGATCAAAGGCCTGAGGACGAGGCCAGCCGGCGCGGCCACTTACCAGAAGCCCCACTGTTTCGTCTGCATGATCCATAACCCAAGGAGCAGATTGGTCAGGGCATGGGTGATCACACAAGCGGACAGGCTTTTGGTCCGATAGGCGACGCCATTATAGATCGCCCCGGTAAGTAGCGCCGCCGGCCAGTCGGGCATGGAATGGGAACATCCGAAAACGATAGTCACGATGGCGAACGACAGCCATGAAAAGGTTCCGAATGGGACCCGGTCGAAATCTTCATCGATGAAGTAACGCAGCAGGAAGCCGCGCCAAAAGATCTCCTCGACCAGCGGCACTACTATGACGAGCCGAAGGAAACGAAAACCAACTGTGAACCAATAGGCGAGTGGGTTGGCAAAAATGTCCGGATTGAAGCCGGTGGTGCGCGGAGCAAACCCGAGGAAAGCCTGGGGAGCAATCCATAAAATAAAGACGGCGATACCGACTGCGATGGCGAAGATGGGCCGCCGGGGGCGATCCAGTTGGTAGTCCCGATAAAACCAGATCAGGATCGCCCCGCATACAATAACCTGGACGGGATAAATCCAGTATTCGGCGGCACTTAAAAGGAAGTGCCCTCCGGCCGTTCGAAGCGCGCTCCCCAGCCCCATGAGAAGGACGAACGCAACCATGGGCAATGCGTAAGCGACTATTTTCCTCTTATCGGGCATATGACTTGCAGGATTTGACAGGGATGATGCCCGATAATCCCAGCGAGAGCGAGCCAGTCAAAACCGATCCTGGGGATTTGGCCCGCGTTCTGGAACTCGAGCTTCTGCAGAAGCGGTCCGAATGGCAGCAGAGCATGGCCCGGCGCCGGCTCGCCCGCGCCCTCAGCTTCCTGTTTTTGATTATTGTGCTCGGAGTGGCTGCCTTCGCCCTGGTCTCATTGTTCAGTCGAATGAATGAGCGAGTCGCCCATCGCGCGGCGCCACCCGCCACGGCTGACCCGGGGAAATAGCTCCGCCGCTATTTCTGGTAACTGATTCGCCAGATGGTATTATTGCCGTCTTCGCAAAAGAGCAGGGCGCCGTCCTTGGCCACGGCGATCCCGACCGGGCGGCCCCACACATTTCCGTTCGGCGCAACGAAACCGGTGACAAAGTCTTCGTATTCGCCGAGCGCTTTTCCGGTCGAGTGATCGAGCCGGACCCGCACAATCTTGTAGCCGGTCCGCTTATTGCGGTTCCATGATCCATGCAGCGCGGCAAAAATATCTCCTCGAAATTGAGTCGGGAACTGGCTGCCGTTGTAGAAACAGAGCTGGAGCGAAGCCGAGTGCGCCTGCACAAGGACATCCGGTATAACTACTTTGCCGGCGAGATCGGTGTGTTTCCCTTTATGTTTTGGGTCGGCATGATTGCCGATGTAAAACCAGGGCCATCCGTAAAACCCGCCGGGCTCGACGTGGCTGATGTAGTCGGGAGGCAGGTCGTCACCGAGATCGTCCCGCTCATTGGTGCTCATCCATAGTTCGCTGGTTCCGGGTCTAAACGCGATTCCCACTGCATTGCGAATTCCCCAGGCATAGACTTTCTGACCGCTGCCATCCGGGTTGAACTCGAAGATGCGAGCGCGATTGGCTTCGGCGCGATCGTCGGAATTGTTCGAACGCGATCCGATGGAGACATACATCTTCTTGCCATCCAGCGGGAAGGCGATGTCGCGGGTCCAATGACCGCCACCGGGCAGGAGACCGCCGGGAGAAAGATCGGCATGAAGTTTTTCGGCGGCCCCGCGCGCTTTCAGATCGCCGTTGCGATAAGGATAACGGATTACGCAGTCGGTGTTGGCTACGTATAGAAATTGCGGGTCGCCTCCCGGTGGATAAAACGCGATCCCGAAAGGCTTGTTCAATCCCTGCTCGGCAAATACCTGGTTGATCTCGGGCCGACCGGCACCTTTGCTGTCTCTCAAGACTCTAATCTGCTCGGCGTCGCTGTCGGTAACGAAAATGTCGCCGTTAGGAGCGGTTAACAAATAGCGCGGCTCGCGAAACCCAGTGGCGTAGAGCTCGACCTTGAATCCGGGAGGAACTTGCGGTTCAGCGCCCTCCGGCTGTCGAACCACCCGGGGCGGTTTGATGGCCAGGAGATTAGAACCCGGCGGCGGCAAATCGTTGACCGTGATCTTTCGTCGAACGCCGGGCTTGTCCATAGTCCAGTCGCCGAATGCCTGCTGGCCGGTGAGAAGGGGGCCGTCCTCGGCATCAGAAGTGGTTTCCCCGGCGACGAGGAATGAACCCAGCAGGATTATGAGTCGTCCGTCTCTGCCCCATCGCATATTCACACCATGCTCAGGCGGAATGCGAAGACAACGTCGAGTTATCGGTCAAGGTCCCGAAACGATTGGTCTACTCCGCGGGTTTGTCCCGGTGTCCGAATCATCTTGAAGTTGATCGGCAAATTCATTTGGCCGGCGACCGGTTTACCATTGGCTGTGGCTGGAATAAATCGGGCCCCTTCGCAGGCCTTCAGCACAACCGCGCCAAGTCCTCCATTGGGAAATGTTTCAAATGTAATTTTCGATCCAGTTAAATTTCCATTGGCATCGACGTTTAACATGACTTCGGCGGCGTCATTGCCTCCCCGCAACGTATCGACCTCCGCTGTTCTGCCTACCAGCGACCAAGCCTTGTTAATTCCCACTTCAATTTCCCGGAATGTGCGCAGCATTTGCGGCTGTATATAATTCGCGGTGCCTGTTGCCTTCGACTTGTCCGCGGAAGATAGATTTACGAGAATGGTCGGCTTACCGTTGGCGCTCAGGAATAGAACGGTTCCCCCGATCATCACCGGCACCGCTTTCCCATTCAGCCGGGCCGGCGAGAAGCGTCCTTGTTGAATCGCTTTTTCCACTGCTCTCCGGAACGGGCCATACGAATCGGTTGCAACGACAAGGGTGTTGCGGGCGTGTCCATCGGATTCAACTTCGCAATAAAACTGGACGGCGGCCTCTTTCTTTTCCGCCTTGGCTTTTTCCGGATAATGGAGCTTGGCCGCGACCGAATCGCTTCCGCCAGAGATCATGGCGGGTTGAGAGTCCGCGGACTGTGCGGAAGTGGCGCAGGCTATGGAAACGATGAGAAGGGATAGGGACGCTGGAAAAATTCGCATTCTGCGAATCTAACTGGGTGGCGATTGTTACGCACTAACCAATTACTGCAATGTCACCGCGCCGCGCGGTTTTGAGACTTCAGCCACCGCGGTCTGGGAACGGCGATCATTGATGACGAAGGTGTTATTTTCGCCAAACTGTGACCACGGGCCCCGCGGTACTTCGCTGAACTCGACAAATTTCCAGTCGGTTACGTCGGTATCCTGCATGCCGAGATAATCCCGCACGGCCGGGGAGACATCGAGGCCGGCGCCTTTGTTCAGGTTTGGTTTCGGCCGCTCGTTTCCAAACACATATTGCCAGTGATCGGTCCGAAACGGGCCGGCATCTTCCCATTGCGCGTAAACCACGCGATTGCCTTTTCGGATCGCCACCCAGCGGCCTTTGCAGGTCGAGATGCCTGGTCCCTGATACGCTTGTCGAAACCAGGGCACTACGCGGGCCGCTTCCGGCCGGTGGCCGTTCGCGCTTTTGTCGTTGTAAGGCAGCGCACAATAAAACGGGTTCTGGCGGGGGGTGAATTTGGCCGGGATATAATTACTCCGGTGGGATGGATTCGGGTCGTCGTAGCCACCGTAGTTTTTCGCCCAGTTCTTGTCCCACGAACTCGCCTGGTTAGGCACCGGATTATTTTCGGTTGGTTTCTCGCCGATCCAGAATGTCGTGGTTACAATCTGGCTCTTCCAGGGATACCGCTGGCCTGCTCTTGGTGGGGGAGGAGAGAGATGCCGCGGGGCAAAGGCGATGGAATCGGTGTTTGGCAGGAGATCGTCCGATCCACGGTCCGACTTCTTGCTTAGCTTGACCTTGGGCGGCAACGAGGTGGTAGGCGCGGAGTGGGCAAACAGGGATGATATTGACGACAGCAAAGCCGCCAGCGTGTGAGTGATAGTTCCACGTTTCATTTTCTTAGCCGGTTGCGGCGCGAGACCCGGAAACGAAAGCAACGCTTTCCCTTCTATAAAGATTCGTTCGTGACGACGCAGACGCGCGTTGTTAACGATGAATTTTTCAGGTGCGCCCTGAAAGAGTCGGGCAATTTCGGTGTAAATCGGTCCGAGTCAATGAATTTCCCGAATCTTTTTTCGTCCCTAAATTCAATTCCTGGCTCATACTAAGTTAATGACACGTTCATCTCTTGTCCGTTCAACATTCGTTGTTCTCGCCCTGGTTTTTGTTTCGGCACTCGGGGCGCTCGGGCAGAGCACTCCCTGGCCATTCGCGGCCAAGCCGGCCAGCACCGGGCGCAGTGTCACCGTGGCGTTCTGGAATATTCAATGGTTTCCCGGCAGTCGCCCTGATGCGTCACACGACGAAGAAGCGCGCCAGATTGCGGCGGTCCACGCCGATATGGCGAAATTGAACGGAGTCGACGTTATCGGGATGGAAGAAGTGCGTGGTTTCGAGCAGGCCGGGGTAGCGGTGAAGCCACTGGCCGGGTTCAAGGTCGATGTATGTGCCAGCTGGCCGCCGCGCGAAGGGCAGAACGAACCCCAGGAAGTGGCTATCGCGAGCCGGTTGCCGGCGATGAGTGCATGGTATGAGCTCTGGAAAGAAAACGGGCCCGTGGTCCCGCCCCGCGGATTCTCCTTCGCGGCCTATCAAGTTGCCCCGGGGCAATTGCTCCTGGTCTACGCGGTGCATCTCAAGAGCAATAACGGCGAGATGCGCGAAAATATGTCGATGCGCGAGGAGTCTATGCAGCAGTTGCAGGCGCACATGCAGGCCATGGAGACCGCCTATGGAAAGCTGGGCAAGATTGCCTGGGTCATCGGCGGCGATTTCAACACCTCGATGGAAGACCCGCAATTCACATCGGAGAAGACCCTGCGCGGCTTGAGCGGCAATGGTTTTGCCTGGAGCTGGAAGAACATGCCGCCGAGCAGCCGGGTGACGCTGCCGCCGGCCAAGAGTTTTCCTCCCGCTTGCTTTGATCACATTTTTTGCAAAGGCGCAAAAATCAGGAAAGCATGGGTCGTGAATACGTCGAATCAATCGAGCGACCACCGCCCGGTCATGGCGGTTTTGGATTTTTGAGGTTGCATCGACGGGATCTCTCGGCCCCGCTGTGCTTCGCTCGGGATGACAAACTGATGGCGAACTCGGGTTCGCGTCTTACAGGAACTTTCCGGGATTCAGAATCCCATCCCGATCGAGCGCCTGTTTCAAGGCCAGGTGGACGTTCCGCGAGACCTGGCTGGTCGCCTCCGGCCACCACCGCTTCTTGGCCAGGCCAATCCCGTGTTCACCGGTGATGACGCCGCCCCAAGCGATGACCTGAGCAAACAACTCATCCAATGCGGCCTCGACTTTCTTCCGAACCTCAGCGGTTCGATTATAGCGGTCGGCCATGATGTTAACGTGAATGTTTCCGTCCCCGGCATGGCCAAAACAGGCAATGGGAAATCCGTGTTTGGCCTGAAGCTTTTCGGCAAATTCGACCAGGTCGACGATCCGGCCACGGGGGACGACGATGTCTTCGTTCAGTTTGGTTAGGCCAGTTGCTCGCAATGAATCGCTAAATTGCCGGCGCAGTTCCCAAAGTTTTTCACAATCGCTTTCCCCGGTGGCCGTCTGCAGCGAGTTCGGCCCTTTGGTTTGAAGCAGCGCCTGGATTGTGGCCGCTTCGCTCCGGACACTTTCCTCCTGGCCGTCGAGATCGACCAGCAGATGGGCATTCCCTGGTGGGACAATCGCCCGGCCCAAATCTTTCCTCGCGGCTTCCAGTGTAAAGGTATCGGCGATTTCAAGCGATGAAGGCAGAAATCCCGCGGCAAAGATTTCATTCACCGCTCCGGCCGCTTGCGGCATGGATGCGAACGCGGCCGACAGGGTTGCGCGGGCAGGCGGAAGGGGAAGCAGCCGAAGCGTGATCTCGGTGATGATGCCGAGCAACCCCTCGGAGCCGACGAACAATCCCAGCAGATTGAAGCCGGTTTTGTTCTTGTGGACGCGTCCACCTGTCATCAGGACATCACCGTTGGCGAGGACAACCTCGAGGCCGATTACATAATTTCGAGTCACCCCGTATTTCAGGCAGCGCGGTCCACCCGCGTTTGTCGCCACGTTTCCGCCGATCGTGCAATTCTTCATGCTCGCGGGGTCGGGCGGATAAAACAGTTTTTGCGCGCGCACGGCGGTCTTCAGATCCGCGGTAAGGACGCCCGGCTCAACAATGGCCACGGCATCCGGAAAATTGATTTCTTTGATTCGGTTCATCCGGACCAGCGAAAGAGCGATCCCGCCTTTCGCCGGCACGCAACCGCCGACATATCCGTAGCCGGCGCCGCGGGCGGTAACTGGAATTTTTTCTCTCGACGCGAACTTGAGTAGAGCGCTGACCTCCGCGGTCGACCTGGCAAAGACGACTGCTGCGGGTAGCTGGGCTGCGAACCACTTATCGCCGCTATGTGACTCCAGGATTTCCGGGTCGGTGCTGACGCAGTCCGCGCCGAGCAATTCAACCAGCTGCTTCTTCAATCGAAGATCCAAAATCGAGAATCGAAAATTGCCTCACATCCCCATCACCTGATAACCGCCATCCACGTAGATAACCTGGCCGGTGATGGCCGCGGCGCCGTCGCTGGCCAGGAAGACGCCGGTCTGGCCAAGTTCCGCCGGGTCGCAGCTTCGTTTCAATGGCGCCCGCTCCTGGTAATGTTTTAACATCGATGTGAAACCGCTGATGCCGCGTGCGGCCAGCGTTTGAACTGGACCGGCTGAGATGCAGTTCACCCGGATTTTTTTTGGCCCGAGATCGTAGGCAAGGTATCGGGTTGACGCCTCCAGGCTGGCCTTGGCCACGCCCATGACGTTGTAATGGGGCACGACCTTCTCGGCGCCGTAGTAGGTCATGGCCAAGATGCTGCCCCCGTTTGTCATCATCGGAGCGACGGCTCGCGACAACGCAACGAGGGAATAGGCGCTGATGTCGTGCGCGGTACGAAATGCTTCCCGGGTGGTGCCGACGAAATCTCCCTCGAGCGCTTCCTTGGGCGCGAACGCGACGGAGTGGAGAAGTAGATCGACCCGCTCCGTTTCACCTTTCACTTTTTCAAAAAAGGACGCGATCTCGGCGTCGTTCGACACGTCGCAGGGAAAGAAGGGCGTTTTTTCTCCAAATTCGCCGACTAATTCCTCGACGTTTTCTTTCAGTCGTTCGCCCTGATAATTGAAGATGAGTTTTGCGCCGGCGGCGGCCCAGGCCTTGGCGATGGCCCAGGCAATACTCCGCTTGTTAGCGACGCCAAACACGACACCGACTTTTCCTGCTAAAACCTGTGGAGTCATAGACCCAGTCATGATACGCGCTTTTACTAAACGCAAAAGCCACTAGCTGCTGCGGGGCAATCGGACAGATGAGGCGATGGGGGGACGGGCTCCGTCCCGTCTAACAAATAAGCTAATGGACGATACGGAGGTCGTCCCTCCAGGAATTTTGTCTGGAACAAACGTCCTATAAAAACGGATCCAGCGTCACGTTGGTCAGCAGGCGATGGCGTGCCGGCGGCAAACCCCGGAAAGCATTTCCCAGAGCGCATCCAAAACGCGGTTTACCGATTTGTCGATGCGGTCAGCGTTCGAATCGTCGATCTGCGCGGACAGCATTTCCCGCTCGGTGGCCGAATGTTCCTTGTCTGCTTCAAGGTGGATGCTGAAATATTCGTAGTGTTCCGGGTTGGCGAAGGCGTAGTGCTTTTTCAAACCATCGATCTTCGATTCACAAATTGCCGGGATCTGGCTTTCGTAGGCATAGAGCGCGGCCAAACCATCGGTGGTGGATTCATCGCGGCAAACCGAACGAAAAGTGTCGATCAGATTTTTCGTTTCCGGTTGTTTTTCGGTCTGGCGAACAACGGCATCGGAGAGGCCCAAACCGTTGGCGAATTTTAGCCAAAGCTCGGGATGGTTGGGTGAACCGGCTTCTTCGTCGATGAGATTCGATAAAATCTGTTTCCGGGTTGGTTGATCGTCGCATTTCGCGTGCACAGCGGAGAGATAGGTCGGGAACGCCGCGACGTGGTGATAATATTGCCCGGCATAATCGGTCAGCGCTTCCTTGCTTAATTCGCCCCGGGTCCAGGCCAGGTAAAACGGGTGTTTCAGCAGATTCTTGGTCGCGATGGCGTGGTCGATCTGATCGAGATGTTTGTTCATAAGCAGGTGTGGTTGAGCCACAGATTGACACAGATTTTGACAGATAAAACAAACAGAATTTCAACTGACCTGAGGCGCGGCCAAATCAGCCGGATTTCAAAATGTGTTTGATGCCGCGGATCGGGATCACTACCCAGTCGGGGCGATTGTTTAGTTCGTAGCCGACTTCGTAGACTGCCTTATCGAGTAGATAGGCTTCGAGCAGGATCTGGAGGTCTTCGGTCTTTTGGGGTATGAATTTCGCCCCGGCGGTCGCCTTTAGATAACTTTGCAAATAGATACTGCTCATCTGGCGGTACCAAACGTCGGCCCAACGTTCGAGAAACGGAATGTCTTCGGCTCGCATGGCCGGCTGCCATAGGGCGCTGTAGGCCGCGTATTGAAAAGATCTCATCATCCCGGCTACGTCGCGAAGAGCGGAACGCTTCAGCTTTCGCTCGCTCAAGGGGCGCGCCGGCTCCCCTTCGAAATCGAGAATGACAAAGTCTTTTCCAGTATAGAGCACCTGCCCGAGATGATAATCGCCGTGAATGCGAATCTTGTCGGCATTGGCTTTCCGATTGAGAAGTCGTTTTTCCCGTTCGTGAATCTCTTCCTCGGCGGCGAGCACTTGTTTGGCCTCTTCCCGGAATGTCTCCGGAAGCTCCCCGATCTTCTTTTCCAGCAGATCAAGATTACGGCGGAGCAAGGCGCGCATATTTTGATAGGCCGAGCGCTGGGCCATGGCGTGGAAAGGCTCGGGAACAAAAGCGCGGTCGTCGCCGTCTGAGGCGAGCGCCCGATGCAGCTCACCGGTCCGTTGTCCGAGCAGGGCCGCTTTCTCTGGGTAAATTCCACCAAGCAGTTCGTTAAGGAGCGGCCCAGGCGGGATGTTTTGGTCCTGCAGTTCCGCTTTGCGGGCCAACACTCGTTCATAGTACCGACCCACCGCGGCCAGGGTCAGCGTCCAGACATCGCCTTCACTGGCGATCGCGCTTTGAAGCAGGCAAATCACCGTGGGCGGTGAATTTTCCCGACGGTACTCAAGCGCTCCCCTGAACGCCGGCACGTTCGGGTAATTTGTGCGTTCGGTGAGGAACCGGGTGATTTCAACATCCGGATTCACCCCGTCTTCGAGTTTCCGGTAAAGCTTTAGGAAATACTTATTCTCAAAAAGCATCGCAGAATTGCTTTGCTCGCCGCGAAGAACCTGCGACGCGGGAATCTCGCCCGCGCCGTCTTTGGACAGGGCAGTTCCCGGATTCCCGGCCAGCATCCCGGATTGGCCTTTCGTCGATTCACCCCGGGCGATCGCCTGGAAAAGCTGGTTCCGGAATTTGGAAGCCCAAATGGCATCGTGAAGAACCGCCTCCTCCTGCCCGGCAAAACGCGCGATGATCGAACCCGGGGCGGTTTGCGTAATCGAACGGGCTTCCTCGCCCGTCGCGATCTGGAGCGGCAGGGCGTAGGTTTCCGTCGGTCCATCCAGATAACTGGTTTCGATAAACCAAATCTGCGCGGCGCCGGGCTCGGTTGAAATTGGCGCCTGCTCGATCACCCGCATCTGCCGAAGCGTTCGGGCTTTGGATCCGAACCAGCGGCAACTTTGGACATAGGCGGGGAGAATGCGGGTCTCCAACTCGGATCGAGCGTTCTTTGACAACAGCGCGGCCAAATCAGGCTCCGATCTGATGGTCGGCACCACGTATTTCCGGTCGGCGCGAGTCGCACTCGGCTGTGATCGGACTGCAAACCAGTAGCAAGCGTGCGGTCCCAGCATGATTGGGTAAGGCGTCTTCTTGATTCGTGGAAAATAGTTCTGGCTGAATACCTCCATCAGGCTGCACCCGGAAAAGCGGGAGAGGTCGAGCTGGGTGGATTGGGAAAAACGGGAAAGATTCACGACCACCACTATATTTTCGTCTTCAAATTGTCGAATGAAGGCCAGGACACGCGCGTTATCGGGATGGAGAAATTCGAGGGAACCGCGGGAGAAGGCCTTAAAATTCTTGCGCATCGCTACGACGCGCCGCATCCACCAGAGAAGGGAAGACAGATTTTTCTGCTGGTTTTCTACGTTGATCGCTTCGTAGTGGTACTCCGGATCGATGATGATCGGCAGGTGAAGTTGCTGGGGGTTGGCCTTGGAAAACCCGGCGTTACGGTCCGGGCTCCACTGCATCGGGGTGCGGCAGCCATTTCGGTCGCCGAGATAAATATTGTCACCCATGCCGATCTCGTCGCCGTAGTAAATGATCGGCGTCCCCGGCATCGACAGGAGCATGGTGTTGAGCAGCTCGATCTTGCGGCGGCTGTTGCCGACGAGCGGGGCAAGACGGCGGCGAATGCCGAGATTGATCCGGGCATGCGGATCGTTTGCATAAACGCGCCACATGTAATCCCGTTCCTCGTCGGTAACCATCTCCAGGGTGAGCTCGTCGTGGTTGCGCAGGAACATTGCCCACTGGCAGCTCTCCGGAACCGGAGGGGTTTGGTCGAGAATATCGATAATCGGAAAACGATCCTCCATTTGCAGCGACATGAACATGCGAGGCATGAGCGGGAAGTGGAAATTCATGTGGCTTTCATCCCCGTCGCCGAAATAGGCGACTGCGTCCTCCGGCCATTGATTTGCCTCAGCCAGCAACATTCGCCCGGGAAATTTCTGATCCAGATGGGCCCGGAGTTTTTTCAGGTAGGCGTGGGTCTCGGGAAGATTTTCGCAGTTGGTGCCTTCCCGTTCATAAAGATAAGGAACGGCATCGAGACGCAGGCCGTCCACGCCCATGGCCAGCCAAAAATCGAGGACTTTCTCGACGGCCTGGTGCACCGACGGGTTATCGAAATTCAAATCGGGCTGATGCGCGTAAAAACGGTGCCAGTAATAGGCCTTGGCGACCGGGTCCCAGGTCCAGTTCGACGTTTCGAAGTCTTTAAAGATGATGCGCGCTTCCTGATATTTCTCCGGCGTATCGCTCCAGACATAGAAATCTCGCTCGGGCGAACCAGGCGCTGCTTTCCGGGCCTTTTGAAACCAGGGATTTTGATCCGAAGTATGGTTGATCACCAGCTCTGTGATCACTCGAAGCCCGCGGGAGTGGGCCGCGTCGAGGAACGAACGAAAGTCGGCCAGTGTTCCGTAATTTGGATTTACGTCAAAGTAATCAGCGATGTCGTAACCGTCATCGCGCAGGGGCGAAGGATAAAATGGGAGGAGCCAGATCGCGGTGACGCCGAGCTCCTGAAGATAATCGAGCTTTGCGATCAGGCCGCGAAAGTCGCCAATGCCGTCGCCATCGCTGTCGTGAAATGTTTTAACATGCAGCTCGTATATGACCGCGTCCTTGTACCAAAGAGGATCCCCAGCCGGGTCGTTCGATTCCCTTGCCATTGATTAACCTTTGTCGCACAAGCCGCGCCGCGCAATCGGGGTTTACAAAACTAACCAGCCAAAAAAAACGGCAGCCCCGAAAACTCTCGGGGCTGCCGTGCGAATGTTCGCTGGTGAGCGAAAATTACTATTTCTTTCCGAGCAGCATGGATTGGCCGGCAACGCATTTCCATTGGCCGTTCCGTTCCACCCACGTATCGGTGAATCGATAGCTGCGATCGAAGGCCTTGCCATCTTTGCCGGTGCCCCTTTCGCGATAGGTGCCGACAACAACGGCGACGTTGGCGCCGTACTTACGAACATCGAGCTTCTCGTTCTTGTTCATCGTGTAGACGTCCTTGTCGCCTTTCATCTCGCTGAGCATGGCCCGGCGATTTTGAGTCTTCCCCTTGGAATTTATGCCGATGTAATCTTCAGCGACCATTCCTTCGACCAACTTAACGTCATGCTTGGCCGCGGCGGATGCCCAGCGATTCTCGTTATCCTTTAGCGTCGCCTCCACGCTCATTTTCTTTCCCGAAGGAGCGGGCGCTGCCATTTCAGTTGACGAGGATTCTGCTTTCTCACTTTTCTTCGACTCAGACTTTGTCGATGTGGCCTTGGCCGGTGTCGCAGTCGCGGCAGGTGCTTCGGCTTTCGGCTTCGGCGTGGACGTCATCGCCGGCGCCGGCGTCGTTGTCTCCATCGGAGCGGGCGTGCTGGTTTCAACAGCAGGCGCCGAGGTGGCGGGTGTCTCCTCGATTGTCGTTGCCGGTTGTTCCTCCGCCGGTGTGGATGTGGTTTCTTCTTCCTGGGCGAACGCCGCGCTGGCCAGAGTGAGCGCGGTGATTGCGATAAGTGATGTCAGTAATTTCATCTAAATTTCCTTTCCTCGTGGTTGCTTTTGAAACGCACGATCGCTCAGCGCGCTTTCGTTCACTCTGGCGGTCACGGCCTCGAACTTTTCGAAGCCGATTTGCGTTGCTGCGGGGGAGCGTATCGGCCTGGCCGCCCGCGGGTCAAGGCTTAATCGGGGCGGTTGGAAAGCGTTGGACGAACCGGTCGCCTCGAATTAATGAGCCAGATGCCTCGAACGACACGGCCGCGCTCCGGAACGAGAATGAAGGCCGCCCGGCCGAAGAAACGGCCGGAAAAACAGGGTGCGCAAGTTCGCGGCAACGGTCGTGAATCACCGGTGAAGCCGGTCAAGAGCGGACCTTCGCCCCAATTCGCGACGACTCCGGTTGAGCAGGAAGGGCCGAGCGATCTCGAGCTGATGGAAGGCATCCAGGCCGAGGATCCGGATGCCCTGTCCCAACTCTACGACCGGTATAATGGTATTCTTAAGGCCCTTATTCTGAGGGTGATACATAATGAAGCCGAGGCCGACGACTTGCTTCAGGAAATATTCATGGAGATCTGGAAGCAGGCCAAGAACTTCTCAGCCGAGAAGGGAAAACCTCTGGGTTGGATGGTCACCCTGGCCCGGCGCAGAGCGATCGACGGGCTGCGGAAGAAGCAGGCCTACGCCCGGGCCGAAGAGCGTCTCCAGGCTGAGACCGAGCAGCAACCGGAGGCCTGGGTCCACAATGCCACAACCGAGGAGATCGATTTTAGTGACACCCGCACCCTGGTCCGCCAAGTGATCGGGTCGATTCCCGAGGCCCAGCAAAAAGCGATCGAATTGGCCTTTTTCCGGGGTATGAGCCAGCGCGAAATCGCGGCAAAAACGAATACACCGTTAGGCACGGTGAAAACGAGGCTTGAACTGGGCCTGAAAAAAATCTATGACGGACTCAAGGAGCTTAAAGATGAGCTTTGAAGAATTTCAAAAGAGCTCCCGTCTCTTCGTTATCGGAGCGCTTGAGTCCGGTGAGTTACGCGAATTCGAAAAGGCTCGAAAAAAATTCGGGCAGAAAGCGGAAGACTATATCTCCGAATGCTATTCGCTGCATGAAGCATTCGCCCTGAGCCTGCAGCCGGCCAAGTCTTCGAACGCGATAAAGGACCGTTTGATGTCGATGGTCCGGGAACGCAAGCAGAGTTAAACACCGGCTTCGGTGTCGTTGTTCATCGCCCGCAGAATGAACTCCTGAATGAATCCGTAAAAATTCACCTGGAACAAACTCAAGTCGCGTCGTGATCCGACCGGGGAACGATGGTGATCACCCAGCTCGAGGTCGGTAAAATTGTTTTTGGCGGCGAGTGCCAGCCGGGCCTGGTTTAGTGCGTTCAGCCACGCATCCATATGTTGGGCCGGGATGCGCAGCGTGCGATTGGTTAGGGATTTTTCTTTTCCGCACAATTGCTTGAGGTCCTCCGAGACGGTCTCGGTGGCGGATTGGAAGAGTCGGCGCAGTCCAGGTTCAACGTAAAGTTTCCACTCTTGGCATAATTCCTTTTCAGCCTGGGTCGACGGCGCGCTGTAGAGCCTGGCTTCCGCGGCCGGCAGACCTTCCGGATCGGCGCTGGCTGGAATCTGACGAAGGAGCTCGGCTAAAAATGGATCGAGATCGGAGATCTCAACATCACCATCTCGCCGGCAAATATCCATATCATCCAGCCTTTTCGATCGTGGCCAGGAGGAGGTAGCCGTGCAATTGCTGCACGTAAAATTCGGCTCGTTCACGCATCCCGCTCCAGAGAACCGAGCGCCCCTGATGATGCACCTCTAGCATGTGGTGCTCGGCTTTTTCGCGGGGATATCCGAATACGCGTTGGAAGACCATCGTGACGTAGGTCATCAGGTTAACCGGATCGTTATGGACCACTACCATCCAGGGAATATCGAGCTCTTCCTTGGCTTTCGTTTCCTGTTCAATGGTGGGCGCTTCGATTGTCGATGGTCCCGGTTTTGGGTTCGAGACTTTCGTTGGACCCGCCATTGGCGATGCGTTGTGACAATACTCGAAACCTGTGAAGGTGGCGACAACGCGCCCCCGCCTTGGTTCCCAGCTCATGGTGGAAAGGCTAACATATCAGCGATCTCATTCCAATCCTCGCGCTAGACGACCTCCCTGACGATTTGGTCTTGCGCTTTCTCCATCTTTTGGCGATCGGCCGGGGTTCGATCGTCGAAGCCGTGCAAATGGAGTAGTCCATGAACTACGTAAAGCAGCAATTCCCGGGCAACCGGGTTCCGGAACGCCCGCGCGTTTCGAGATGCGGTATCGGCGCTGATCACGATCTCGCCGTGGTCGAAAGTCAAAACATCGGTTGGCCCCGATACATTCATGAATTCTTCATGTAAAGCGGCCATGCGGCGGTCCGAGACGATCGCGATGGATATTTCAGGCAATTCGGTTAACCGCGATTTTTTGGGCGCGCGTAATTTCAGGCAGTGATTCAGTGCTTCAGTAGCAAGCTCACCGAGGCCCCGGATATTTACCCGGACTCGCTTCTGTAAATTTTGCAGGGCGATCGCGGGCATGGATCATATTTTCCTGCGATTTCCAACTCGACCGGCCAGAGAGTTGAGAGAGGCGTAAATAATTTCCAGACCAGGTGTCTCCGCTCCGGCGGCCGACGCGCGGCGGAGCGGCTCGCCCCAGATCGGTTCGATTTCCAGCGGCTTGCCGACCTCCCAGTCGAGCAAGGTGGAAGGCTTGTACGGCCCCATCTCTTCGGTTCGCCGGATCTGCTGAGCTGCTGCTCCAGATTCGAGAGCGTGCCCGCACGTGTTAGCCGCTTCGATTACCTCCTGCATGACGGCCAGCGTGGCGCGCCGCAACGATTCGTCACCGAGTATTGCCGCCGTGTCGATCCCTCCGGCCAGGATCGACAGGCCGTTGAACGGGATGTTCCAGACGAGTTTCCGCCAGCGTTCCAGGGCGAGATCTTCGGCCAAAGCGCATTTGATTCCGCAGGCGGTGAATTGCGCTTCGATCTGGCGGGTTCGTTCTTGTGAGGGGCGTTCGTGCTCGCCAATCAAAATGTGACCAAGATCGTAGCGTTCAATTTCGGTGCGGGAAGCACGGCTGAGGCAAATGAAGCAAAGACCCCCCAGGACCCGCTCGCCGCCAAAATGTTTGGCCAGGAATTCCTCGTTCCCCAAACCGTTTTGCAACGTGAGCAGCATCGTGTCGCGTTGGAGGAGGGGCGGGATGAGGTGTATCAACTCGGCGTTGGCCGTGGCTTTTAGGGCGACAATAACCAGATCGCAGGCACCGATCTCGGCCGTGGAGTTATAACAATTGAGATTATTGACCCGAAAATCTTCGCCTTTGCCGCGAACATGGATCCCGTTGCGTCGCACCTTGCTCAAGTCGCCGCGCATCAAGAAATGCACATCACCGCCGCCCTGGGCGAGTTTCGCGCCGTAGTAACTTCCAATCGCTCCCGAACCGACGATGGCGATCTTGAAACCCATTCAGACGATTTGGCGAATTAACGAGTTAATGATTTAGGATTGGGCAGTGCGATCTAGAGGAATCATACTCAATCGTTAAATCACCAAATCGCTAAATCGTTAACTTATTTTCACTGCGGTCTCTGCTCGGATTGGAAATTACGTGTGATCAGGCGGGCCCCGCTATTGAAAGTAATATAGGCCCAGGCCCACTGGAAAAGTACGGCCAGCCGATTTCTGAAGCCGACCAGGAAGATGATATGAACGAATAACCAGGCCAGCCACGCTGGACGCCCGCTGAGCCGCACCACGCGCAAATCGGCCACGGCCTTGTTTCGCCCTATTGTGGCCAGGCTTCCCTTGTCCCAATAGGAGAAGGGTTCCGGTTTATGTCCCCCGATCATGGCCAGGATGTTGCGCGCGGCATGACGGCCTTGCTGCATCGCCACGGGCGAAACGCCGGGCAGAGGTTTGCCGGTTTGATGCGAAAAGTTCGCCAGGTCGCCGATCACCTGGACCTCGGGGTGCCCGGGAATGGTTAGGTCGCTATTTACCACAACACGTCCAGACCGGTCGACCTCGACTCCGAGGGTCTTGCCCACGAACGAAGCGGTGTTTCCCGCCGCCCAAATTTTGACCCGACAGGGGATCACTTCGTCACCAACCTGAGCGCTGGTCTCGGTCAGATTAGTGGCGTGGACGCCGGTTCGGACTTCGACGCCAAGATCGGTCAGTTGTTTCAATGCCTTGGCCGACAACTCTTCGGGGAAGGCGGAAATGAGCCGCGAATCGCCTTCGACCAGGATCACCCGGGCGGCGGAAGGATCGATGTGCCGGAAATCCTTGGCCAATGTGTAACGCGCGATCTCGGCGATGGCTCCCGCCATTTCTACTCCGGTCGGGCCGCCGCCGATGATCATGAATGTCATGGCCGCGCGACGGGCCGCGTCATCGGAAAGCTTCTCAGCGTATTCAAATGCCATGAGTAAACGGCGCCGAATCTCGATGGCATCCTCCAGACTCTTCAGGCCCGGGGCCAGGGTCTCCCATTCGTTATGGCCGAAATAGGAATGCCGCGCCCCGGTAGCGAGAATGAGATAATCGTAGCCGATCGTTGAATCGGTCGTTTTAACAGTTCGGTTCGCAACATCCACCGATTTCACCTCGCCCAGAATCACTTCGATGTTGGTGAACTTACGCAGGACGGCCCGAATCGGGGCCGCGATATCGGCCGGCGACAGAGCGGCCGAAGCCACCTGATAAAGAAGCGGTTGGAACAGGTGGTAGTTGGTCCGGTCAATTACGGTGATACGCACATCTTCGCACCCCAGTTTCTTCGCTGCCTGGAGGCCACCGAAACCCGCTCCGACTATGAGGACATGTGGTTTTGGCTGGGACCCGGTTTGCACCTCACACATTCTGTCGGGACGAATGCCGGCGCGAGAACTTTATGCTGGCCCCGAATCTCGCGCGCGCCATCCCAGCGAAACCAGTTGCCGGGCCCGCGATTTCCCTTATCTTTCGCGCCCTATGCCGAAACCGATAGCCCGTAGCAAGACCAGGAAAGCCGTCGCCAAACGGTTCAAAATCACCGGCCGAGGCAAGGTTTTACGCGCCCAGGCGTCGCGCCGGCATCTCATGTCGTCCAAGAATGCGAAGAAAAAGCGGCAACTCAGCAAGATGGCTGTGGTGCACAAAACGGACGAGGCCCGGATCAAGGCCAATCTGCCCTTCGGTTAAGGACATCCCGTTTTAGCCACGGCGCTCCGTCGCCAAGTCCCCGGCGCCTCAGCGGAGGGAGGCGACGCCAGCAAACGCTCTAATACCGGAACTCCGGCGGGGGAGTCGGTTCTTCCGGATGCGTTGTGGTGGTCGTAGTTGTCGTCGTCGTGATCGTTTTCGTCCCGGCCATCCGCTTGGCCATTTCGCGCGAGTCTGGCGCCGGTTCAGGGCTATAAAGGTCGCGCCGATTTGCCAGCGTCGTGCAGGAAGATTCGAGGGCCACCAGCAAAAGGAGCGCGAGCCATTTCATGGGCTGATGCAATCAAAAGCCGGCGCTCGTGTCAATGCGACGAGATGGAATAGCCCGCCGATAAACGTCATTTGCACGGTGTCGATCTTGCGCGGAATCTATGATTCCGTCAGGGGCCGTGGATTGAGGACTTGCGAACCCCGCCAGGGCAGGAATGCAGCAACGGTAGTTTGATCCTCCTTGCCGTGGTTCCCTGGCGGACTTTTCATTTGTTGCGGGCATGAAATTGCTAAAGACGAAGAACACACGCTTTACCGAAGTGGTCAGCGCCGCGGGCCAACCGGAGGTCTACACCCTTTGGCAGAAACCGTCGCAGGACCGGCATCTTCAATCCGAGATCAAAAATAATCGGATCATGACGATACAAAAAAACGAGAGCGGAACCGAATTTGGCATGGTCGGTTTCAAGGAAAGCAAGAGCGCCCGGTACCTGGTATTTCCGAAATCATTGAAGCGATTCGAAAACCATCGAATCATTGGAATCAAATGGGAATGACCGACGACGAACGGATTCGCTATTCGCGTCATCTCATTATGCCGGAGGTGGGAGCGGAGGGGCAACGCCGGTTAAGAGAAGCTCGCGTTCTATGCATCGGCGCCGGCGGGCTCGGATCGCCGGCGGCGCTTTACCTCGCTGCAGCTGGAGTCGGTGCCCTCGGGCTGGTCGATTTTGACGAAGTCGATCTCTCTAATCTCCAGCGCCAGATCTTGCACGGAACCAAAGACGTGGGGCGCAGCAAGCTGGAATCGGCGCGCGACCGATTGCGCGATTTGAATCCGGAAATTGAAATCCAGTTGCACGAATCTCGTTTCTCGAGCCGGAACGCCAAGGAGTTGGTAGCTCAATACGACGTGATCGTAGATGGCTGCGATAACTTTCCAACCCGGTACCTATCGAGCGATGTTTGTGTCTGGGCCCGGAAACCGAACATTTATGGATCGGTGTTTCGTTTCGAGGGGCAGGCGACCGTGTTCGCTCCGCATCTCGGCGGCCCCTGTTATCGATGCCTTTTCCCGGAACCGCCCGAACCCGGAACGATCCCGAACTGCGCCGAGGCCGGCGTGCTTGGCGTATTGCCGGGAGTGATCGGCACGATCCAGTCCATCGAAGCGATCAAGATCATCCTCGGCATCGGCAAATCACTGCTGGGAAGACTCCTGCATTTCGATGCCCTGGCCATGAAATTTCGCGAGCTAAATTTGCGACGCGATCCCCATTGCCCGGTTTGCGGAGAGCACCCGACAATTTTTGAACCGATCGATTACGAGGTATTTTGCGGGATGGATCAAAACGACAGCCTGCCGACAGTCTCGGTGCAGGAATTGAAGCGGAAAATGGACGGGCAGGAACCGTTTGAGCTGATCGATGTCCGGGAAATTTTCGAGCATGAGATCGCGCACATCGAAGGGGCGAAATTAATTCCGTTGCGGGAGATCGCCGACCGGGCCGGCGAGTTGGAGAAGAAAAAGCCCATCATTGTCCATTGCCACAGCGGCATGCGCAGTGCCGAGGCGGTGCGGCTTCTGCTCGAACGCGGCTTTGTCAACGTTTACAATCTGGCCGGCGGTATCGACGCCTGGTCGGACGAAATCGATCCCAACGTGCCGAAGTATTGAATTTATTCCCGGGCCGGCTTCAGCACGGCCGCCAGCTCCTCCGCCGTCGGCACATCTTTCCACCTGGCCAGGAGCTGGCCATTCTTGCCGAAAATGAACGCCCGAAAATCCGCTTCCGGTTCGACCCCCAGTTTCCCCGCGATCACTCCGTCAAAATCGGCGACGGCAAAAATATCGTCACGAGGATTACGAGTCAGTTTCCTCGCGTCATATCTTGGTTGGATCCGTTTGGCTTCCCCACTGAGCCGATGCTTGGCCCCGGCGGTCAGGACACTTCGCACGGGAGAGCTGTGTTGCCCGAACTTCACTACGGTGATAAGGCGATGGACAGAATCGCCCACGCAGGCATCCGGTACTCGATCCCCGAGCTGTTGAGCCTTGGTCCAGGTTGGCCGGGTTACGACCACCACGATAGACACATGACCGTCGGCGGTGGAAAGCGACTCGCCGTTTAATCCGCTAAATTTGAGAGTATAAGTTTGGCCTACCGAAAGATCGCCCTGGAGAAGCGGCGAGAAGCCGAAATTCAGAAGAATGAAAAAAAGTTGAATACCGCGCCGATTCACTATTAAGGACGTTGCCTGAATGAAATGCGCTGACAAGAAATCGATCGCCGTAATCGCAATTTTTTTTCTTCTGCTGCTGACTGGGTGCGATCGGATGATGACCTCGCGCCACACCCAATTGATCAAAGATGCGGAAACAAAATCGGGACAGGGTGATTTCTTGCGCGCGGTCAGCCTTTACGAGGCAGCGCTGGATGACAGCCCGCAGTGCGCGGAAGTGCATTACAAACTCGGGCTTCTGTACGACGACAAGATGAAGGACCCGCTCAGCGCGCTGCATCATTTTAAGCGTTACCTGGTGCTGAGTCCTGACGGCAGTCATGCCAGCGAAGTAAAAGGATTTATGCAGCACGACGAGATCGCCCTGGTAACCACCTTGTCGGGTGATTCGGTGGTCAGCCGGTCCGACGCGACCCGGCTTCGGAATGAGAATCTTAACCTGCGAAGGGAGCTGGAGGAACGCAACACCGGTCTTCGAACCACGCCGGAGAAATCTCAGCCGCGTGAATCTAACCCGGGTTTGTCGCAAAAGGCCGGCGGCCAGAGCTATGTTGTCCGCCAAGGCGACACGCTCGTCTCCATCTCACGGAAATTTTATAAGACCCCGGCGCGCTGGAAAACGATTCTAGATGCAAACAGGAAAAACATCGACGATCCCGAGAGGCTGAAAATCGGCCAGGCCATTACCATCCCCTAACAAATCATGAAGCCGGTTATTCGTATCGCTCCCGATGTAGGCTGGTTGCCGGCAAGTTTTGCCAACGTTTATTTTGTCGGGCATCCCGGTGGAAAGTGGGTATTGATCGACACTGGGCTCCCCGATCAGGCTGGTAACATCATCGAGGCCGCCGAGGCGCGCTTCGGTGCCGGTTCCCGGCCGGAAGCAATTCTGCTGACCCACGGACATGTGGATCATTCCGGATCGGCTCTGGAACTGGCGGAGCAGTGGGATGTCGCTATTTATGCTCACCCCCTTGAGCTGCCCTATCTCACCGGCAAATCGTCCTATCCTCCGCCTGATCCCACGGTCGGCGGAGCGATCGCCTTTCTCTCCCGATTCTTTCCCAGCCGATCAAGTGATCTTGGCAAACGTATTCACGAACTGCCGGCCGGGAAGGTGCCCGGTTTAACCGGGTGGGAGTCGCTGGCGACCCCGGGACACTCGCCTGGTCATCTATCTTTTTTTCGGTCGTCTGACCGTATGCTTCTGGCCGGCGACGCGTTCGCCACTGTGAACATGGATTCCTGGCCCGCGTTAGTGACGGGGAAACAACGTCTATCCCGTCCGCCGACGCCTTTCACCTGTGACTGGGAAGCGGCCCGCGCATCGGTCCAACAATTGGCCGGGTTACGCCCGAATGTGGTGGGCTGTGGCCATGGAATTCCGATTTCCGACGCTGATCTTCCCACCCGCATGGAGGCCTTTGCGGTAAGGTTCCATGGACCGAGGCGCGGTCGCTATGCGCGCCGGCCGGCGCAGACTGATGAAAACGGAATCGTCGATCTGCCCCCGGCACCATTTGATCCGATACCGTTAGCGACGGTGGCGTCGCTGGTGATCATGGGAGTGGCCGTCGGCGCCGGATTTCTTGAGTACGAGCGGCGCCACTAAAAACTTACTGGGGCCGTTTGGGCGGCGGCGAGTGCATTGGAGGACTCGGTGGAGGGCTGTGGTCCTCGGCTGCGGCCCGCTTATCGACGATCTCGATGCCGGTCGGATCCTTGAGGCCGCCACTGGGCGGATTGGCTTCGTTATTCCTCACGATATTGAGAAGGATGTCGTGCTCGGGCAGCTGGTTCTTAAAACCTTTCACCAGTTTGCCATGCAGAAGCTTGGAGATATCGACGTCGTAAACAGTGGGGCAGGTCTGAGGTTTGGGAGGCCACATGATCATTTGAGCATCCCCCAGCCGGCAGGGCTCATTATTAAGATTGGGAAAGCTCACCTTGGCGTTGCCGTGAAGGATGATCAGCTTGCTCCAGCCTTTGGGATGATGCTCGAACATCGCGGTGAATCCGCTGACCGCGGCGGTTGCGGCCGAGGTGCGAATTTTTAGTTCGCCCGCCCCTTCGGGCGCGGTCATCAGAATTGCGCCACTGCCGAGATCGTAGGTCTTGGCCCCGCCGCTGAAGCTGAACACCGTGTTGGCGCCGAGCCGGGCCAGTGATTGATCGTTGAATGTGATTTCAGCACGTGACTCGTCGCCGGTTCGGACCGCCGTCCCGGCGCGAACGTTGTCGTTTACCGCAGCCGGTCGTGATGCTGCCTGGGAAGCAAGTATCCGGACATCGTGATGGATTTCGGTAACGCGGCCTTCCTTATTTTCAGCCGCCAAAGTATATCGGGCAATAACCGTCGCGGAAACGGTGACGATCGCGACGAACGAGATGGAGGAGCGAGTTATTTTGTTCATGGTGAGAATGGTCGATCTGGTCTGGTTCCGTTCCGCTCCGGCAAGCCGGGGCGATTCTTGGATAAATCAATCGACCTGTTAGTCGGAAAATTCAAGGCCGCGGCGGACAATACCGGGGCGGTTCCACCGGGGGGGCCCAGTGCTGGAGCCTGGTCAAGACCCATGGTCACGGCTCCCAGTCCAGTAAACATTCCGGTGTTGGGAGCATTATTCCCACCAGATCCGGTATAATTCGCGATGTTGGTAAAAACGTGGGCCTGCGAGCCGGTCATTACCATGGTTCCTGAGCCGATCAGGTTGACGGTGTTGGCGGCGATGTCGATCTCCGCTCCGGTCAGGCTGATTACGCCGGAAAAGTTGATCGTGCTGTTGTTTGCCGCCGAGATGGAGCCGGCATAAAGGCGGAGGAGCGTAATTGCGGAAATATTGGTGCTGGTATTGATGTTCAACGTGCTGCCGTCGCCGAGCGTGGCAATCTTGATGATGTCGGCCTTTATCATGTTCGAGGCCACCGTGATCTGGCCGGCGTTGCTCGAGTGTCGGATATCGATGGCACTTTGACCGGAAAGACCGTTGTCGGCTTCGATTGTTCCACCCACGTTAATTGAACTATTCCCGGTCAGTGAGGTTGCGTTCACGGTGATTATGCCGCCCGGTCCCGGGGCGCCGGTTTCCAGCAGCGAGCGCAACTGGGCGCTGGTGGAAATGCTCACCGCCACGCCGGTGGCCGCACCGCTGCTGATGTTGATGTTGCCACCCTTGGCGCTGGATCGCCGGTTTGGTGTGCCGGCCGTGTCGTTCGATGAAACCTGAATTGTGGAATTGGTGACTGTGACCATTCCGGTGTTGGAGGTGAGGTTAACCGTGCCACCGGTTCCGCCGGGCGGATCGTTCGTGGCAATAATTCCGGTGGTGGCGCTGATGGTCGTCCCGTTCACCGATAAATCGCCGCCGGTAGTGACTGATAATGTTCCGCCGCTTCCAGGAGGCTGCCCCGCGCCGGCCGCATCGCCGCCATTGAAATTCGCTCCCACGATCCCGCCGGCGCCGAAAATCTGGGTCTGATCGGTCAGGAAAAGGCTGGCTCCGTTAGCACCGGGTGTGCTGCTGAAATTGTTCCCGCTAAAATTAATTCCGCCGGTCGATGTAATGGTCATCGCGTTGAATCGATGGACCGCCCCCGGTTGAGGCAGATACGGAGTGATGCCGCCGGCGCCGACCGTGACCGTGCTATTACTCGGAGTGAAGTTTTGATTGAGGAATAGTGCGCTCAACTGATTTGCGTTGATGTTGCCGCCCACCTCCAGGTCGCGTGAATTCAAGAGGCCGGTCGAGGTCACACTTCCATTGCTGCCGACAAATGAGCCGCCGGTGATCGATTTAACCACGATGTTACCGGCCGAGTTCATGATCAGGGCGTTGCCGGGATGAACGAAATCCTCACTGGAGGCCTGAATTCCGCCCGCTCCCGCTTCGAAATCCACCTGGGTGGCACTTCCAAACGTCATCGGGCTTGCCCCAATGACGTTGATGGTGCCCGCATTTACATTCAGGAGACTGGCGTTTTGAAACAACGTTCCATTGCTGGTTGCGTCCATGGTTATCGTGGGGCCGTTCAGAGAGACCTGGGCGCCGGCGCCCAAAGCGAATCGGGCCAGTGAAAAGTTCACCTGGGTTTGCCCGGTGATACTGATCTGCGCCGCCGCAGTGACGACACCCGTTCCGGTCAAAAAGGTCCCGGTGAACGAACTGAAGACATTGGCATCAATGTTGGCGTTTACCTGGACCGTACCCTCGGCGTCCATTTCAACCACCCCCATATTGCTCATCGGGGAGGCCACTGTGATAGCGGACCCGCCTCCGCGCGCATAGAGAAACAGGTCGGAGAGATTCGAGAACGAGATCCCGGCGCCGAGACTGATCGAGCCATTCTGCGCTGCCAGCATGACTGTGTTCATGCCGGCAAATGTCAGGTTTCCACCGGCCCCCGTAGTGATGCTTCCTTCGCTAACCAATCCGAGATTGGACGCGCCGCCTGGAGGCACGGTGATGACTGGATCGCCGGAAATCTGGAGAACGGTGAACTTAAACGCCGCCATCGGGCTCCGGGCGCTTCCACCTTCCCCGAGCGTATTAAAACCCGCATCGCTGTCGAAGGTCGATTGAGCGCCAAAAAAGTAGAGCGCGGCCGGTCCGTCGGTTGACTGCCCTCGGTAAATTTTTCCGAAATCGGTCGTGCCGCCGGTCGTAATGGTGGGCGCGGTCACGATCTGGGTTCCGCCATTAATCACATACGGCACCGGAGCGGTGATTGTATTCAGTGGACCAAATTCGGATCCGGCGATTCCTCCACCCGGCAGGAGACCGATTCCGCTGATGGCCTGGTCGATGGTTTCGTGCGGCGGCACGTCGTCCGGATACGGACCGCTCCAGTACGCCGCATCGGCCTGTTGCCTGGCGATTTCATCGGCAATCAAAGGCGCGCTGGCCAGCGCCGGAAAATCGGCAATCAATGGAGAGGTAGCCACCAGCACCGCCAGGTCGACCTCGATCAGATTGACCGAGCTGCCATCTGGCGAAACCAGAAGCATATGTCCCGCCGGAACAAGGATGGGTTCGCCGGGCCGCGTGCCCAGGAAAATCTGGGCGACCCCTTCCAGCGTGATGAACTTGATGTAGGCACTGCTCAGGTCAGTCGGTTTGAGTTTTCGGCTAACCAATCCAAATGCGGGACCCGAATTGCCATAAGAATCCACGTTGCCGGCTTCGGCCGTTTCTTTCGGCGGATGATATTCAATCATCACGGTGGTGCCGGTTATGGCCGCAGTCACCGCAGCGGTCGATATTTTGGCGCCGCCGGAACCCTTGGGGACATAGAGAAGCATCGCGCCGGTTCCGAGATCAATCGTTCGCGTCCCTTCGTTAAAACTAAAAGTTGTGCTGGCGCCGAGGCGAGTCAGGGTTTGATCGGGGAAAGTCAGTTCAGTGCGCGAGTCGACCCCGGTCCGCACGGCGGTGCCGCCGCGAATCAGGTCCTTGACCGTAGCCGGACGAGGAGCGGCCTGTTCGGGCAGAACTTCAACCTGTTTGATGATGCGAGTGACCTCGGCCTCGTTCAGCTGCGCGGCCCGGACTTGAGGAGCGAGGTTGACTAACAAAAAGAAGAGAAACAGTCCAGCCCCCGCGCCCGAAATCCAACCGCGGACCCGCCGGCTCCGGCAGATGGTTAGAACTTCCACCATAGCGACACGACTCCGCCCAAGTTGGCCACTTCGTAGTCGAAAACACTGTGGTTGGACTGGCTGGCGGCAAAGGTGCCGATCGCGCCGATGCTGAGATAGTTGGTGAGGCGATAACTGGCTCCTGCGGAAACGATCTCACTTACATCGAAGCGTGAATCCTGGTGAACATAATCGCGCAGAGCAATTCTCCCGCCCACGTTAACCGAGAAGGCGCGAGTCAGATTCCCCACGTAACCCGCATAAAATTCATAATCGTTTCGACGAGGGTCTTCCGGCCAGCCGGCGAAGCAAAAACTTACACTCGTTCCGACGAAGAGGGTCTGGTTGCGGCCCAGCTGGAACGGTATTTCGGCATTGGCCAACAAATTTCCGCTGGAATAAAACGAATTGAGGCTCTCTTTCTCGGTGAGCCGGTTGAAATCGTACTCAAACCGGAGCAGCAGATTGTGCACTTGCGGCAGCGTGTAATGGAAGCCGATCTCGAAATCGAAACTGCCGAAGTCGAAACTATCGAAATCGTCATAATAGAACAATTGCTGGCGCACCCCCACCAGGGCGTAAAGATTCTGGCTAATTCGCGGTTCGTAAAAAAGGGCGGCGGCCGGCGCAATCACGAAGTCGTCCATTTCCCCGTCGTTGGTCAGAGCGACGTTGGAAGTCCAGTAGAACGGAACACCGCCGCTGAAGGTCCAGGCCTGGTATTCTTCGCTGCGCTTCAGAATCTGTTGTTCACCCAGGTCTGAATCGTTAGGCGTGGACACGGCATGCCCGTCCACCACTCCGGAGGCGGTTGCGTTGGGGCCATAAGGTGATGGCGCATGTTCGCGGGCCAGTGAGGCCTGGTCGGCCTGGACTTCTTGGGCGACGGCCGGCTGCGAGGATGCGACGAGAGCGCAAATGCAGGCCATAATGGCCAGGCTAATCCCATGATGCAGGCGATGGTTCATACGCGGGTCCACTGTTTTGAGGCTATTCATTTCCTTGGTCAAGACGTTACTGTTCATGGGCGACGCGGGGTTGAGTCGTTCGGCACCTGATAGCGGACACGGCCGATGCCGCCGTTCTGCGGTACGGCCACTTGCCGGTAAGTGGGCTGGCCGGAGCTGCTGTGGCCGGCGCTTGAATTCGTCACCGTTCGGCCGCGCCGCCCGGCTGCTGAAACGTCGTCAAATGGTGGCGCACTGGCCAGCGGTTCCGGGTTATTCGCTCCATTGCCGATAAACGAGCCATTGTCGGTGTTAGGCGGCGGCCCAGTGTATTTGGGGCCGGGGACAAAGTTGTAATCCGGATTATCCGTGTAAACCCGCGCCATCCCGGCGTCGCCGGCTATGGTTACGTCGGCGCCTTGATCGATCGTAATGGTATTTGCCGCCAGCAGGATCGACATCGACGCGTTGCTGGTGAGGGTTACCGGGCTGATGAAATGGATCGTTCCGTTGCTGCCGCCGGCGTACAGTTTCAGAGACGTTTCGGCCGAAATGAATCCGCCCCCGATGGTCAGTGTCCCATTCATCCCCAGGGCGCCGATCTTGACGATGTCGCCATAAATATTCGCATCGGAGATACCGATTGTGCCCATCCCTCCTTCATGGCGGATCTCCACGATCCCACGCTGCGCGGTGATCTCTCCGTTGATGTGAGTAACCGTTGAGCCGCTAACGATGACATCAGCGTTATCGATAATGATATTGCTTTCATTGTTCGCGTTATTGCCCGGATTCGAGGCCAGGATCCTGATGGTCCCGCCCGGTCCCGGCGCGGCATTACTGAGCAGTGAGAGCAATTGCGCCGAGCTGGTCACACTGATCGCCGTGCCGGATGTCTTGCTGCTGGCAATGGTGATATCTCCGCCGCTCGAGCTGCGGCGGATCGGGAATCCTGGCGCAGTGTTGGCCCCAATCACTTCGTTGGATGAAACGATGACCGTGGAATTGACCGTTACTTCGCCACCAGCTTGAATGTCGACCGTGCCTCCGTCACCCATTGTTTGCAGACCACCGCCTGGAGCCACGCCGCCGCTGGGGAACTGGCCGGTATAAGTTGCGATCGCCGGTGCTCCGTCGAGGCCATCATTTAGCGTCACGTCCCCGGAGACATTGAGATTCACCGTTCCGGCGTTCCCGCCGGCGGTGGAGAGCTCATTATAATTCCCGCCGTTGGCGGTGATGTAATTTATCTGGCCGGTTGATCCGATCGTTAGGCTGCCATCGTTAATGTTCAGGGTAATATGACCGCCGTTACCCGGGTTGTTGTTTCCGAAGTCCGGGCTGGCGTCTTCGCCGTTCGCGGACATGAAGGGCACCATCCCCGTGGTCACAATGGAATCGACCGTCCAGACCAGCGGGTCCGGGGTAAAGTTGATGTCGCCGAAGCTGCTCGCGATCACCGGGCCGGTTTGGGAAAGATTGATCATGTTCAGCACGTTGTCGGTGTGCAAAGTATTAACGAGTAGCGCCTTCGACGTGGCCAGGTTCCCGGCCGTGATGTCATTGACCGCGGAAACGTTGATGGCAAAGAGGCTGCCCATCACCGTGATCGTCCCGGTCGCGGTCAGGTCGGTCGGAACGGAAACTGTTCCGCCCACATTGATATTTCCCACCAGATCTAGAGTTCCGGCCGACACCGCTCCCCAGGAGTCGAGATCGGAGCCGATCATGATGTTGTTATCGGCATGAATCGTAACGACGCCCTGCGAAGCGAACGGGTTGTTGTTATACAAAACGTTCGCCCGGAAATTTCCCTGCACGTATATTGATGCGGCGCTGACATCGATCGTTTCCCCGTCATTGCCGCTGGTCACGGTAGCCCCACCCGTGTCGCCCAGGTCGATTCTGAAAATTGCGTCATTGGAAATGGTCAGCGCGCCACCAATATTGAAATTGATGTTTCCGCCCGTCCCGATCGATCCGCCGTTGAGGTTGCTGATCATCGCCTGGACTCCCTGAGCCTGGAACTCATTACCGGTGTTGACCTGTATGTTCCCGCCATTGCCGATAAATCCGTTGTCGTTAACGGTGGTCAGGCCAACGTCCCCGAACACTCCAATGTTGCCGCCCGCGCTCAATGTGATATTGGCGCCGCTATCGAGGGAAAAGTTTGAGTTGTCGATATGGACGGTAAGATTTATCGGTGGCGGCCCCTTGTCCGGGATGGGAAAGACCGGCGAGACAATCAGGTCATCCTCTTCCGCATTTAGGGTGACGTTGAGCGAAAGCGATCCTTCGTCGTCTCCGTTTGGTGTGCGGGAGATATCAATAGGACTGGTTCTGGATATCGAAATGGTGCCGGTCGAGTTGATGTTTTGATGGGCCAGCAAGTCGACGTCCCCGCGCGATTCAATCACGGTCTCGTCGGAGGAAAGACCTCCCATGTTCAAGTCGCGCCCGGCAAACATTCGGATCGTGACCGCATTGATCGCGGATGAATTGTTCTGGTTGATGGAGATGTCCTGGCCCGCGACGGCCCCGAATATTTCGGTGTTAATAAATCCGCCGCTGTTAATGTTGCGCTCGGCGTAAAACCGAACCCGGCGCCCGGTCTCCATCGCGGCGGCGTTGTTGAGATCGCTGGTTGCTCCGCGAGCGTAAAAGGTCAGCTCACGCATTCCCGAGAAAGAGGTCTTCCCGCCCAGATTGATGGGGCCGTTAACGGTCGCGAAGAGTAGCCCTCGAATTGGGGCAAAACTCAGGGTCCCGACGATATCAATGTTGATGCCGTTGACACCAATTAGGCCGAGATCGTCCTCGCCTTCTGCCGTGTTGATGGTTGGATCGCCGGCCACCGTGAGCGAGCTGAACTTGAACCCCGCTCCGCCCGGGTCCGAACCGGAGCCAATCTCGTCGTCGAATCCGCTCGACGTGTCGAAAGCCGACGTCGATCCAAAGGCCCAATGGCTAAACACGCCATCGATGTCGCGCCCCTGGTAGATCTTGCCCGGATCGGTCACGCCGTTGGTCGTAATGGTGGGGTCGGTATTAATGACCGTGCCGGAACTGATCACGTAGGGATCCGGCGAAGTGATCGTGGAGGGCGGGCCGAATTTGCCGTTGTCCGGCGGCGTCGCGCTTTGGGCGGTAGTGCGCCCACCGGAAATCGCCTGGTCGGTCTTGTCGACCTCGTCCCGATCCGGCGTCGGGCTGGCGTTAGCGCCGCTTTGGTCGGCCTGTTCTTCGAATACCTGGAGAAACAGGAATTCGTTAGCCAGCGGCGGAAAATCGATGAGCAGATGTGATGTGGTGAAAACCAGCTTGGCGTTGAATTTTTCCGGCTTGGTGATCTGGCCGTTGAGATCCATGATCATCTCCCCGCCATGCGCTTCCTCGCAATGGCCGGTTTTGGTCGAGCGAAGTTTTCCAACGCCTTCCATCACCAGCAGTTTGGTCGGGTAACCCGGGTTGGCATTGATGAGACCGGTGCCGCCGGAAATCGACGCGGTCACGGCCGCGGTGCGAATTTGCGCCGGCTCGCCGCCATGCGGCACTTGCAGCAGCATGGCTCCGCTATCCAGGCTCACTTCGCGGGTCCCCCCCTTGACGCTGAACACCGAGTTCTGGCCGATCCGGGTGATTGTTTGATCGGTGAATGTCAGCTCCGCCCGCGATTCGTTCCCCGTCCTGACCGCGCTTCCCTGTTTTACGTCATCGTTGAGGGCGGCCGGGCGGGGCGCGGCGTTGGCTTGGAGCAACCGCACATCCTGGATCACCCGGGAGACTCGCGCTTCCTCCAGCGGGACGGCATCAAGCCCGGCAATGAAAGTTACCAACAGGCCGCAAACCAGGGCCATGAATCCGGCGCGGCAATTCAAGGATGACTTCGTAATTCTCATTCGCTATGGAGTTGAATTGCTTTCTGCGGTAGTCGGGCTGGGGGATGGAATCGGAGAGGCGGCTGCCTTGACCTCGCCCATGTCCAGGTTTGCCGGATCGACCAGCGACACCAGCGTGCCGCCGCCGTAAATGATCAGGTTGGTATCGATCAGAACTTTTTTCGATTTATCGTGCTGCTGTTTTTCGGTCTCGGCCGCGATGAACTTCGCGCTGGCCAATGGCGAAAAATCGGTGATGAACCGGCTGGTCTTTACGAACCGGCCGATATCGAAATCTACCGGATCACTCAGGGCGCTTTCCGGATCGCCGATCGTCATTTGCCCCGGCTTCACCAGAACCGAATCCCCCCAGTGCTTCGGCCGGTAGAGTCGCCCGGTTCCCTGTAGCACCAGGTATTTGCAGACTTTGGGATGATGCTCCAGCATTGCGGTTGTGCCCGCGATCGCCGCCGCGGCCGGCCCGGCCTGAATTTTTGTCACCCGGGCATGTTTCGACGCCTCGATCAAGATCGCGCCTTTTTCCAGGTTGAGTTCGCGACCGCCGTTTTCGACACTCAACGAGGTCTCCGCCGCGAGGCGGGCCACGGTCTTATCCGAGAACGTCACCTCGGCCTGCGAATCCACGCCTGTTTTAATAACCGCTTTTTCGGCGATCTTTTGGTTTGCTTGCGCGGGATGCGTCGCCCCGTTTTGATCGACAATTTGAACATCGTGAAAGATCCGGGTTATCTCCGCTTCGATGGTCCCGCGGGCCCTGACTACGGGGGGAAGGCAGATCGCGATCCCTAACAACGCAAACAGAGGAAAATATCGGTTCATGGCGCTTGGCCCCTGGGCCCCTGGTCCGGGCGCTTTTTTGAGGCTTTCCCCTCGGTGGGTCAAGCTTTTCTCAGGGCCTCCTGTCCGGCAGGAAGCCGTTATCAGCCAAGAGTTATCGGTTATCAGGACTGAACATCTCGCGGCGATTCCCTTTTGGGTAGCGCGGGGGTCTCGCCCGCGAGCGAACCCGAGCGTCCTGAAGGGACGATTGAGATTAGCCGGTGGTGTAACCACCGGTTGCTTACGCGCAACAATCGTTAGCCCCGGCAGGGGCTGAGCCTCGCCCTTTGAGGGCGAATGACATTCTTATCGGCTAGATCCCGGTGGTTGCACCACCGGCTAATTTCCGCCAGCCCGCCGGGCTTGGAAACAAACCGGTTAGTCTATCTCCGATAACTGATAACTGATAACCCGACCTCGAAGGTCGATCAAACGTCGAGCAATTCCCGCTGCCAGGGCACCAATAAATTCTCGGAAATCTCTCCGTTCGTAGCGATTGCCTCCAATGCACCCCGGGAGGCGATAAAGGCGGGCTCAAGTTTCAAGTCCCGCGCCGCCTTGTCGCGGCGTTGGCGAAGTTCGTCCGTGCGCCGCACCATTTCCGCAGTGGGCCTTGTCCCAAAACGGCGGCGGGAGACCGGCCACAGATTTTCCGGCATTTTCATTGCCCGTTCAGCGGCGTGCCGGAAGGCGGCGCGTCTTCGATCGGAAAAATGCCGGTAATCCGGAACTTTCCCGGCCGCAAAACCTTCGGCTGCATCGAGCAATTCCTGGTTTTGCAGGATATGAAAAGGCGGGCGATCGACCGCCTCGGCTTCTTTTTCCCGCCATTGCCACAGTTCTCGCAAGACCGGAACGGCTCGTCCCCGTAACGCGCCGGAACCGCGAATACGCCAGACCTCATCTTCATCGCGCACCCTTTTCACCGCAGCCTGATCGATGGCGCGCTGGCACGATTGCTTGAACCATTCCAATCGCTGCGCCTGTTTCAATTCCGCTTCCAGTTTTTCAGACAACGGAAGCAGGTAATGCGTATCGTTGGTGGCGTATTCCAGCATTCGTGACGACAACGGGCGCCGGGCCCAGTTCGCTTTTTGGGAGCCCTTGGGTAGTTCGACATTAAAATATTTTTTCACCAGGGCGGCCAGGCTGAACTCCCGGATGCCTAACAAACGGGCCGCGATGACAGTATCGAAAACTTTGCGGGCTCGAAAATCCATGCCGCGGCGCAACATTCGCAAATCGAAATCGGCTCCCTGCAAAACGATTTCCCGGGTCTCCAGAATCTTCCGCAGAGGCGCCAGATCGAGATCAGCCAGCGGATCGACAAGGAAGTCGCCGCCCGGAATTCCAATCTGGAGCAAACAAAGTTTCTCCCGGTAACAATGAAGACTATCGGCCTCGGTATCGACCGCGACGCGTTCGGCCGGCTCGATTTTTTTTAGTAATTCGCGAAGCCCCGGGTCACTCCCGATCAAATTGTTCGAGGACGATGAATGGTCCCGCCCGGCATCGCGGCGCGGACCGCTGTCGGACGGAGCATCCAGAGCAGGATGCCCGTGGCCTGTTCGGTCCTTGGTTATTGGAGCTCCCTCGTTTTCCCAGGCAATCATCGCAGGCCGCTTAGTAATAGTTCAGCGTTTGTTTTAGTCGCGTTAAGATTATCGATCAACTTTTCCATCGCTTCGAGCGGAGGCAGGTCCGCCATCGTTTTTCGGAGCAACAGGACCCGGTCCCATTCATCCGGATGATATAAGAGTTCTTCGCGGCGCGTGGCCGACAGCAGGGGATGGATCGCCGGGTAGAGACGCTTTTCCTGGAGGGCGCGATCGAGATGCAGCTCCATGTTGCCGGTCCCTTTAAATTCCTCAAAGATCAGCTCGTCCATTCGACTGCCGGTCTCGGTCAGCGCCGTGGCCAGCACGGTGAGGCTTCCTCCCTCCTCGACGTTCCGGGCCGAACCAAAGAACTTTTTCGGCTTGATCAACGCCTTGGCTTCAACGCCGCCCGACATGATCCGGCCCTTGCCCGACTGGAGCTGATTATATCCGCGCGACAGACGGGTGATGCTGTCGAGCAGGAGAACCACATCCTTTTTTAGTTCGACCAAACGTTTTGCCCGCTCGATGACCATCTCGGCGACCTGGATATGGCGCTGCACGTTCTCGTCAAAATTGGAATGATAAATCTGGCAATCGATCTCGCGCTCCAGATCGGTCACTTCCTCGGGTCTCTCGTCGACCAGCAATAAAATCAGAACGATCTCGGGATAATTTGCCCGGATAGCCCGGGCGATCTCCTTGAGCAGGATGGTTTTGCCCACTCGCGGCGGCGCGACAATGAGACCGCGCTGGCCGCGACCCAGCGGGGCCAGCAGATCGACGGCGCGCGCGCTGATCGATTCCGTCTTCGGGTTTTCCAGCATGATCCGGCCCTGCGGATATTGCGGAGTCAGCTTTTCAAAATCTGTCGGCTCGGTCCATTTTTCCGGCGATTCACCTTCAATGCTGGCGACCTGGTCAAGGACCAGCCCTTTTTCGCGGTCGCGAGGCAAGCGAATCGTGCCGGCGATCTGCTGGCTCTGCCGCAATTGATATTGTTGAATGATTGCCCGCGGCACGCAGACCTCTTCCGGCGTGGACAGGAAGTTCAGTTTGGGGCAGCGCAACACGCCGAATGACTCGCTCGATTTATCCAGGAAGCCGTCGGCTGTCACCGTTCCACCGCGGCTTAACGAATGGCGCACCAGGTCGAAAATTTGCTGATGAGTTGAACGGGCCGGGCTGAGATGAAAATGAAATTCGCGCGCGACCGATTTCAGTTCCGGGCTCGCCATTTTTTGCAGCTGATTCAGATCAAGCGGGCGGGGCGGCGGTGTATCGGTAGCCGGGGGCGTTGACTCCGGCCCTTCATCCGCTGGATCCGCGGTAGCCGGGGTCGGTGACTCCAGTTCTTCAATTTTTTGCAAATCCTCGTCCATCTGCGACTTCTAAAGTTGGGTCAGCAATCTTCGTTTTCTTCTGTTAAGAGCCGGAACCGGTTTAGTTTCTACAGGAGACAACGAAGGAAACAAAGGGTTGTAGAGGCCGCTGTCTCAGCGGCAATCCCGGGTGATTTTCGGCTGGGGGGCAGCCGACGTTACAACTCTCGATTCCATCTCCGTTATCTTCGTTTTCGCTCCCGCTAGTTCATCAAATGTACCCCGCAGGTTGTTTGCCGCACGACGTCAGGATTCCTTCGGCTAAGAAATTTTCTATGTGTCCGCGCCATCAGCGGTTGTTCCTTTATTGTGATTTCCATAGCCCCACCAGCAACCGCGCTTGCTCCATCAGTCCCGCCTGGTTTCCATTGTTCCAGACCACGTGATCGGCCTTCTTAGTTTTTTCTTCCAGCGGCATTTGAGATTTAATTATTTTTTCTGCCTCTCCTGTAGCCATCGGGCTGTGGCTGGTCCTTCCTCGTTCCAATATCCGCTCCAATTGGGCCTTCCGTGAACAGGCCACCACCACCGTGCGGTCGCAGAGCGTTTCGCCTCCGGTCTCATAAAGAAGTGGAATATCAGCAAAGAAAAAATCCGTAGAGTGACGATGTGTTTCCGCAATCGCCTGCCATTGCTGGCGAATGGGCGGATGGAGAATTCGTTCGAGCGCGCGCTTTTTGGCCGCGTCGGCGAAGACTATGGCCCTGAGGGCGCCCCGATTCAAGTGGCCGGGCTCGGAAAAGATTTTTTCCCCAAATTCATCGATCAGCTTTTCCCGCACCTCGGGGAGATCGAGGACCTCCCGCGCGGCGATATCGGCGTCGAAGAACCGGGCCGAAGGCAGAAGTTGTTTCACACATCTGGTGAATGTCGATTTGCCGGTGGCAATTCCACCCGTGATCCCGATGGCAGGCACACATCGACCAATAGTCGATGAAGCACCAAGTTCCAATCTCCAAGCACCAATGAAGCTCCAATTCTCAAGCTCCAAGGGTGTCCTCGAACTGGACTGTTTTTAGCGGCGAGGCTGATTCAGTCAACCGCTAATGGACACCAATGGCCGTGAGTTTTAGCAACCGATTTCATACAACAGATCGTCATCCGATCACTGATCACCGATTTCCAAGAACTGATAACTGAAAAGCGCTCTGCGCTTTTCCTTGACCCTCCGCCTGATTCTTCCTAAGTCTTAGTCATGAAAAGTCTCCTCGGCGGCTTGATGTGTCTGGTGCTGACTTTATCCCAAACCTTCGCCATCAGCGGCGGGCCGTTTCAGAGCGGACAGAGAGTCGCTCTGCCGGGCCAATATGCCGGAGTCATGATCCCGGCTCCTGATCCGGTAACTGGCCAACCCGATCCGAACTCGCTGATTGTTTTCACATTGGTAGTTCCAGCCGCGGGACTGACTACGGGCGACGTGGCCATATTTCGAAACGGCTTTTTCTACGAGGGCAATGTCCACGCGACCGCCGATCCCCAGCATGCCAGAATTCAAGGTGGAGTTGAGGGGCAGTTTACCGATACCCTCCAGAGTGGGTCGACCGTGGTGGAGGTCCATTATTTCGCCAGTGGAACAATGGACGCGCGGGTGGTCGCGCGATCCGGCACATTGGGCATCGGAGCAGTCCGAATTCGCGGCGAAGCATCGGTTAGTTATATTCCGGGTCCGTCCGTGTTCGGGACTCCTGATCCGAGAGGGGATAGCGGCGGGCCCATTCCATATAGAATAAAAGGATTTAAGCAGTCCGGCGGTATCTAAAGCGTTTAGCTCAACTTTGCCGCTGCCGGGGGTCGCGCACTTCGTGAAGAGGCGGTTTACAAAGATCAACCCGCTTCATCACGAGCACTCATTCACGCTGCTCGAGATGCTGGTGGTCATGGTCATCATCGGCATTTTGGTGACGCTTTCATTCCCGCTGGTGTCGGGGATGCGGGCCCGCGCCCAACGGGTGCAATGCATGGCCAACCTGCGCAGTCTCTACACTGCTACAGAGTTGTACATTCAGAACAACGGGCATTGGCCACAGATCGGGGTGACCGAGTCCGAGGACGATGACGATACTCAATATGCCCGGGCTTGGATCGATGCTCTGAAACCGTTCGGCCCGACTGAGAAAACCTGGATCTGCCCGACCATTCAGAATTTGTTAGGTAATCCGGATCTTTCCAACCCGGCCAATGTTCGGCTCGATTATGTTGCGACCACGTTCGACGACAAACAGCTCACCCCGCACCTGTGGCCCCGCCAGCCCTGGTTCGCCGAGGTCGGCAATGTCCACGGGAACGGCAACCTGATCATCTTCACCGACGGTAGTATTAGCGACCTGAATAGCGTCGCTAAGCGGTCCAAATAAAAGTGAACCGCGCATTACGCGGATAACCCGATGGATGGTCTGTTGTAGAGGCGGCTGTCTCCAGCCGCAGGATTCCGAGCCGTGCTTTACCCGCGATTAATGACCACAATTTCTCCCTGGTAGGGCCAGTCGTCAGGGGATTTAACAAGGGATGCTCTCACCGGATTTTCGCGTACGTATTCCCACTTTTGTGCATAGCTTTCGTCGCTGCGGAGCAAATGATCAAAGAAACCTGGCTGCCAAATGGAGCCCGCGCTTCCTTCGTGAGCCCTCTTCGAAATCGAGCGCTTTAATCCTTTCACCCATTCGCCGAGAACCAAGCTCTGGTCACCACCAACAAACATGTGCAGGTGATCGGGCATAATTACGTATCGGCCGACCGCAACATTGTGTCCGGCGGCACGGGTTGCGTACAAGATGAACGCTTCGTGGGCCCGCTCCAAGTTGGGGATCTCTCGACGATGTAATGTGCAAATCGTGACGAAAAATAATGGCGCATTTTGTGACTGAAAAATCTGCGACAGTCGGGGAGGCCGGCCTTTAATCACGTTTTTGTTTTAGAATCTAATGTGATGCCCGGCAAAGGTTATTGCGGTGCGCGTGAGACACGCGCCTCTACACCGTCTGCTCATTTGCTAAATCGGCGTAATCTGCGGCCGTCGTCTGAATGGGCCTATTTCACAATTTTATTAGTAACAAATGACGCTTTAACGCTGTTCAACCTTCGGTTGCCATGATAGAAATGTGAGTGCAGATGAAAAAACTTGTGTCGCGTAAAATCTCTGCCACGTTTCGCGCGCTTCTCTCCCCACTCGAATGAACCGATCGAACCCCACCCGCGCGGAGATTCGTCTCTCCCTCGCCTTGTTTTTGTCGCTGGTGTTTCTGTTCGCCGGCCTTTCTGCCCTCACGGCGCGGAGCGGCACCAAAACTCAGCCAGATGTTAATCATTTGGGTGAGGTCCCACCGGATGTCACTGATAATAGCAGCCTGCATCCTCCCGGGTCTAAAAGGGTCGAACAACTCTTGGCTGCCCCGGGCGATTACCGTAGCGCGGCCAGCGGCAATTTCAGCGCCGCGGCAACCTGGGAAACGTTTGACGGAACAAACTGGGTGCCAGCGTCAACCCCTCCGAACAATGCTAATGGAGCAATTGATGTGTTAAATTCGCACACGGTTGCACTCGATGCTGCGGCAACTGTCGATCAATTCACGATTGATAGCGGAGGCCAGTTGACGAACAACAGTGGTATTGCTTTGACTTTGGCTAATGGAACCGGCTTCGACATGACCGTCGCAGGAACATACCTTAACCAAGGGAATGCTATTGTGATTCAATCGGGTGCTACCTGGACGGTGGTCGATGGCGGGACTTATATCCACAATACAAGTAGCGGAATTTCGACTCCCTTAGGGGCGGCTACGCTGACCCCTGGTAGTAATTTTATTTACCGCGGTAGTTCAACGGTGAACGCTGCCGTTTCAATATCTGGGAGGACTTACGGTAATCTGACATTTGAATCATCTTCAGGCACATGGAATCCGAGCTCGTTTACAGGGAGCGGGGCTTGGACTGTAAATGGAAACCTCACCATTGGGGCGGTAAACATCAATTATGGAACTTATACCGGCACGACTGCTTTCAATGGTAACGTTACCGTCAACACGGGTGGAACCCTGGGTGCGACGAACGCCGCACGATCATTTACTATCGCTTCGACGAAAACGCTTACGCTTAGCACAGGCGCCTTTCTGAACATCGCTTCGACTCAGATGGTGGGAATTGCCTCAGGCGGCAGTGCAATTCTAAGCGGAGTCCTAGGTGGAGCAGGTAGTCTGGTTTCGGCAGGTACGACGACTATTGCTAACAGCAACACTTACTCTGGTGGAACAACAATAAGCGGGGGAACGGTGACGGTCACAACCGACGGCGGACTAGGTTCTGGCAATGTTGGCATTACAGCTTCTGGAGCAACGCTGCATGTGCAGGGTGGTTCGACTAACAACTATATTGCGGATAGTGCTACATTAACTATTGCCACTGGCGGTACCGCAAATCTTGATTATTCAGGCACAGATGTCATCGGCGGGTTAGTTTTAAGTGGAGCAACACAAACCGATCCCGGCACCTACGGTAGTACCGCCAGCGGCGCCCAGCATGTTGACGACACGTTTTTTTCAGGCACCGGCACACTCACTTTAAGCGGGGGCGGTTCCACTCCGACTCCAACCCCCACGCCAACGGTCACACCAACAGTAACGCCGACGCCGACCCCAACCCCGACGCCGACAGTTACGCCGACTGCGACGCCGACTGCGACGCCGACTGCGACGCCGACTGCGACGCCGACCGTAACGCCAACTGCGACGCCGACCGTTACACCAACAGCGACGCCCACCGCGACCCCAACACCAACTCCGAGTCCCACACCTACACCCACGGCAACGGCGACCCCCACGCCGACGCCAACCGCGACGCCGACGGCTACGCCCACAGCGACCCCCACGGTCCCGCCTGTCGCGGGAGCTGTTGTGATCAGCCAGGTTTTCGGCGGCGGGGGTAATACCGGGGCCCCCTACACCAACGATTTCATTGAGCTGTTTAACCGGAGCCAATCACCGGTCGATATTACCGGTTGGTCGGTCCAGTATGCGTCGGCGGCTGGAACTACCTGGGCAGTCACTCCGTTAACGAGTGTCACGCTTCAGCCCGGGCAATATTATCTTGTCCAGGAAGCGGCCGGGACTGCCACACCGGCGCCGCTACCCACCCCGGATGCCATCGGTGGGATTGCCATGTCCGGCACGGCTGGAAAAGTTGCCCTGGTCAGCACCACCATAGCGTTAAGCGGCGCTTGTCCGACTGATGCAACTATTCTGGACAAGATTGGGTTTGGAAGCTCGGCCACTTGTTTTGAAGGGACCGGACCGGCGCCCGCTCCCAGTAATACGACGTCCGATCAGCGCGCCGGTGGTGGTTGCATCGACACCGATCAAAACGCAGCCGATTTTGCAACCGGCGCTCCAAATCCGCGTAACACCTCTTCGACATTCAACGTCTGCGGCACTTCGACTCCGACACCAACTCCGACCGTAACGCCCACGCCGACGGTTTCTCCGACGCCAACACCAACCGCCACGCCTGGGGGACCGACACCAACCCCGAGTCCGACTCCGACGCCCGGTGGAACGCCGTGCACACTGGCGATTTATCGCGTTGGAGACGGAAGCACCGCTCTCACAACCTCCGCAGCGCCGGTCTTTTTGGATGTCTTCAGCACGAGTGGCCAACTGGGCCAATCGATTCCGGTGCCGACCGCAAGCCCCGGGACACTGACCGCGACCGGCAACTCTACGACGGAAGGGTTGCTCACTTTGTCGCCCGATAACAATCTATTGGCGGTCTCGGGTTATAACGCGCCGGTGGGAACGGCCAGCCTTAATACGAGCTCAGCGGCGACAATCCCGCGGGTGGTTGCTCTATATAATAGCAGCGGTAATCAACAGTCCTATACATCGCTCGGCACAACCGCTTTCAGTGGCGGTAATATCCGGGGCGGAGTAACCGATGGAACAAATGTTTGG
>JADMIO010803656.1_pt1 | contig 44329 bp, 41 predicted proteins | sample 8958161 | NCBI WGS metagenome assembly JADMIO01 (sample SAMN16585339, study PRJNA669376) | soil metagenome | isolation source: Crop rotation soil | place: USA: Cullars Rotation, Alabama | collected 2011
GCCGCGACTTCAAGTCACGTGAATTCCAAGCTTCGGATCCCACTGTGCTGGAAAGCCTCCGAGCGCCACTGGCACGAAAAGGAAGACGAATTCCTCTACCTGCTCGCCGGCGAAGCTACAATCATCGAAGACGACGGCCCCCACACGCTCCACCCCGGCGATGCCGCCTGCTGGCCTGCAGGCCAGGCCAACGCCCACACGGTCGTGAACGAGAGCGACGCACCGTGCACCTATCTCATCATGGGCACGCGCCTCACCCACGACGTCTGCCACTACCCCGACGTCGGCCGCACGCTCTACACCGAAGGCGAGACCTGGCGCCTGGTCGCCGCCGACGGCACGGTGATCAAATCAGGCCGCACCTGAAGGCTCAGCGCTTCTTCCGTCGTTTCGCCGCGGCGCGCTTCACGCGCGGTCGAGCACGCTCCGGTTTCTTGGCGGGAAGATCCTCCAACCGCGTTCCTTCGCCACGGCGGAGGCTCGCGCGCGCGCTCTCGATGCGCTCCTGAAACCGCGGGTCGTTCTCGAACCGGTAGTCGATCCAGTCGTCATCCGAGGCAAATCCGATGAGCACACCCGCGGGTCTTCCGTGGCGGGTGATGATGATCTCCTCGCTCTCCGCGACGTGCAGGTAACGAGAGAGATCATCTTTGGCTTCCGACAGGGGTACCTTCTTCATTCGGACTCTCCTTCCTGCTCCAGCCATCGTTCGGCATCGGCCTGCGAACGATCGCCAGGATCTCCACCACGCCGTCGCGGACATCGTAGAAGACTCTGATCTCTCCAACCCGTAACCGATACTGCGGCTTCCTGATGCCGCGCAGCCGCTTGATGCGGCTCTTGCTGAGCTTCTCGGGTTCATGCCGCAGGTGTGTTTCGATCTCGTCTCGGACCTGCGCGCGATCCGTGCTCCTCAGGCGATCGAGGTCATCCACGGCCTCGGGCGCGAGAACGATCTCGTATCGCATTCTGGCTAATATCTAGCCAGAATTTTCGAAGTGAGCAATCGACGTTCACTCGGTTTTCGTTCCTCTGGAGAGGTACAGCGCGAGCGCCACCAGCGCCAAGCCTGCGAGCGCGAACGGCGTGGGGGCGGAGATCGTCTCCTTCAGCCACGTCGGTCCGAGGCGATCGATCACCAGCAAAGCTGTGTTGGTCATCGCGTGCGCGATCACTCCGGGCCAGATCGATCGCGAGCGCAGCGCGAGCACGCCCAAGAGCAAGCCCAGCATGCCCGTGGGCACCAGCCGGAAGATGCTCCCGTGCATCAGCCCGAACAGCACCGCTTGCATGATCAGCGCGGTCCGCGGCTGAAGCGAGCGCACCAGCAAACCGAGCAGCGCACCGCGAAAGAGCAGCTCCTCCGCGATCGCCGGCAGCACCGCCAAGACGCCGATCGCCGCCGGCAGCGCGACCCGATCGATCCCCAGCATCGCGCGGAACGCCTCCGCCGCCTGCTCCTGCCCGGGCACGAACACCGACGTGAACCACGCGCTGGGAATCGACACCCCCAGCCACGCGCCCGCACCCAGCAACAAAGCCGCCACCCAGAACCGAGCCCCCGGCACCCGCAACGACAAGAGCGCCCGCGCATCGATCAGCCGCCGCATCCACTGCGCGAGCACCACCGCCGGCACCGCGTGCGCGAGCAGCTGCGTGATCACCACGCCGAGCAGCACGTTCTCCCCGCCGAACACCGAGCCGTAGTAGTTCGCCACGAACACCACGCCCGCGAGCGCGAGCGCCGTCGACACCGCGATCGGCGGCGGCGCCACGAGCACGCTCCTGAGATCCGCGCGCCGCCCCTCCGTCGAGAACAGGACGCGCTCGTCCGTGAAGATCCGCCCCGCTAAAAACAAGAGAAGCGCGGTGGCCACCACCGTCGACGCCACGACCAGCAGCGAAAGCGAAGCGGAAGCCTTCCCCATCACCAGCGCCTTCATCAACAAGGCCGCATTGGCGAGCGGGATCATCCCCAGGAACGGCGTCAGCTCGAACCCAGGCATGCTCGCGAACACCGCGGGCACCGTCGCCACCAACAACACCGGCGTCAGCAGCGTGCTCGCATCGCGAAAGCTCCGCGCCAGGGTCGCGGTCAACAGCATGAGCGCTCCGATCGGCAGCGCGATCAGAAATACGCAAAAGAGCAAAGCAATCATCGTCAGCGGCGAAATAGCCAGCGCCGCGCTCGCGTGCTCCGAGCTCTGCGCGAACACGCGGATCAAGGTCAGCCCCAGCACCAATACATTCAAAAGACCCGCGATGGTCCCCACCGTGACCACCGCGAGATACTTGCCGATCACGATCTCCATCGGCCGCACGGGCGCCGTCAGCAGCGTGGCCAGCGTCTTCCGCTCCTTCTCGCCCGCGGTGAGATCCACCGCCGGATAGAAGCAGGAGATGGCGATGAACAAGAGCACCAGCGCCGGCAGCACGCTCGACGCGATGTTGTTCCCCACCTCGCTGTCGGTCGACACCGACCGCCGCACCAGCGCGATCGGCCGCGCCGTCGTCGGCGCCACGCCCAGCCTCCGCATGCGCTCGTCGCGCAGCGATCGCCCGTAATCGCCGAGCGCGTCCTCCACCCGCGAGAGCGCCGCGTCCGCGTAGCTCGCGGTCACGTCGTAGTAGAGCGTCAGCTCCGCCGTCCCATTCTCCAGGAGCGCTTCCTTGGCCCGCGCGCGCGGCATGATCACCACGTCGACGTCGCCGCCGCCGAGCAGCTCGCGCACCCGCGCCTCCAGCGCAGTCGTGGACGTCTCCGAGAAGCGCGTCACCCGCGCGTCGATGCGCTTACCCTTCTCCAGCGCCTCGATCGCCGCCGGCGGAAGCTCGCCGCCGATCACCGCGTGCACCTCGCGCGACTCGCCGCGCTGCTGATGCACGGCGATCGTCTCCGAGGTCACCAAGAGCGCGATCGGATAGCCGACCATGGGCACGAGCAGCATCGTGGCCAGCGTCCGCCGATCGCGGAGCGTGTCGACCAGCTCCTTCTTGTAGATCGTCCGCCAGGCCCTCACGCCGCGTGCTCCTCGTGCAGGCGGATGATCAGATCCGCCATGCTGCGCGCAGAAGACGCCGCCAAAAGCTCACTCTCCGATCCCACTCCCCGGATCCGCCCGCGCACGAGCAGCGCGATGCGATCGCACAGCTCGCTCACCTCGCTCATGATGTGCGTCGAGAGCAACACGGCCTTGTTCTCCGCGCGCGCCCGCCGGATCGCCTCGTGCACGAAGCGCCCCGAGATCACGTCGAGCCCGGTGGTGGGCTCGTCGAGGATCAACACCGGCGGATCGGCCACGAACGCGCGCGCGAGGTTGGCGCGCTGCTTCTGCCCGGAGGAGAGCGCGTCGCAGCGCTTGTCGAGGAAGTCGACCAGCCCGAAGGTCGCGCTGACCGCGGCGATCCGCGACGCCAGCAAGGCCCCGTGCAGACCGGAGAGCTCGCCGAAGTAGGTGAGCGTCTCCTCCACGGACAAGCGCCCGTAGAGCGCGGTGTCGCCGGAGATGAACCCGAGCCGCGCCTTGGCCTCCAGGGGCGCGCGCTGCACGTCGAAGCCGAGGATCGACGCCGTTCCCTCCGTGGGCACCAAGACCCCCGCGAGCATCCTCAGCAAGGTCGTCTTCCCGGCGCCGTTGGGACCGAGCAGCCCGAACACCTCGCCGCGCGCCACGCTGAAGGACACGCCGTCGACCGCCCGATGCGCGTCATAGAGCCGCGTGAGCCCGCCCGCGAAGATCGCCGGGGGACCGTCGGGCCCGGAGGCCTCAGTCTCCAACGATTTCTCGAACGGCGAAGCTGGCTCGGCCATTGACACGATTTCGGACCGCACCCTACCGTACGCGCGCGCAAGCGCGCGAGAGGCGACCAAAAATGGCGAAGAGCATCATCGGTGCGTTCGAAGAGACCGTGAAGAGGCGTCCCCGCGATCCCGCGGCGCGCTTCAAGGAAGGCGCGGACAGCTGGGCGACGAGGACCTGGGCGGAGATGGATCGCGACCGGAAGGTGCTCGCCTCCGGCCTCCTCGCGCAGGGCCTGAACGCGAAGGAGCGCGTCAACATCCTCGCGAACACCTCCTACAAATGGATGCTCGCCGACCTCGCCATCCAGAGCTGCGCCGGCGAGACCGTGCCCATCTATCAGTCGAACCTCGCGCACGAGTGCGAGTACATCGTGAACGACTGCGGCGCGGTGATGATCTTCGCCGAGAACAAGGAGCAGCTCGACAAGCTCCTCAAAGAGAAAGAGAAGCTGAAGAACATCCGCAAGGTGATCGTCTTCGACGACACGGTCCCCGCCGACAACACGGCCGGCTGGGTCGTGAAGTGGTCCGACGTCTGGAAGACCGGAGAAGCGAAGCTCGCCGAGAGCGAGGCGACGCTCAAAGCGCGCACCGATCTCCTCACGCCCGAAGACGTCCTGGTGATCATCTACACCTCGGGCACCACCGGCATGCCCAAGGGCGTGGTGCTCACGCACTCGTGCCTCCTCTACGAGATCGAGGCCGTCAAGAAGATCAACCTGGTGAACGACAACGATCTCCAGCTGCTCTTCCTCCCCATGGCGCACTCCTTCGCGCGCGTGCTGCAGGCCTGCTGGCTGGGCCTCGGGCACGAGATGGCGATCGACAGCGACATCCAGAAGATCACCGCGAACATGGCCGTCGTGCGCCCCACGGTGATGGCCTCCGTGCCGCGCATCTTCGAGAAGGTCTACGCCAAGGTGGTCGGCTCGGGCCTGGAGTCGCCGGGGATCAAGGGCCGGCTGTTCAAGTGGGCCGTCGAGCTCAACGACGCCTACGCGCAGCACATGATCGAAGGAAAGCCGATCCCCTTCGGCCTGGAGTTCCAGCTCGGGCTCGCCAAGCGCCTGGTCTTCTCCAAGGTCGAGGCCAAGCTGAAGGACACCTTCGGCGGGCGCCTGCGCTTCTTCATCTCCGGCGGCGCGCCGCTTCCGAAGAAGATGGCCTTCTTCTTCGCCAACGCGAACATCACCATCCTCGAAGGCTTCGGCCTCACCGAGACCAGCGCGGCCACCACCGTCAACCGCCCCGACCGGAACAAGATCGGCACCGTGGGCCCCGCGCTCCCCGGCACCGAGCTGAAGATCGCCGCCGACGGCGAGATCCTGATCCGCGGGCCAGGGGTGATGCGCGAGTACTGGAATCGCCCCGAAGCCACCAAGGAAGCGATCTCTCCCGACGGCTGGTTCTCCACCGGCGACATCGGCGTGATCGACGAGGACGGCTACCTCAAGATCACCGATCGCAAGAAGGACATCATCGTCACCGCGGGCGGCAAGAACGTCGCGCCGCAGAACATCGAGAACCTGATCAAGGCGACGAGCCCGATGGTCTCGCAGGTGATGATCCACGGCGACAAGCGCAACTTCCTGGTCGCGCTGGTGACGCTCGATCCCGAGAACGCGAAGAAGCTCGGCGCCGGCAGCGACTACGCGACGATCGCCAACTCGCGTCAGGCGACCGAGGCGATCGACGAGACGCTCAAGAAGGTCAACGCGCAGCTGGCGAGCTACGAGACGATCAAGAAGTTCAAGATCCTCGACAAGGACTTCGAGGTCGGACACGAGCTGACGCCCACGCTCAAGGTGAAGCGCAAGTTCTGTAACGAGAAGTACCGGGTGATCCTCGACGGCTTCTACAACGAGAAGGTCGAGTAGCCCCAGGCTCGGGAAAAATAGGCCGCTTCGAGGCGATCTCCGCCCTTGCCAACGCGCTCATTTTATAATCAGTTTCCCGAGCCATGCGCGTGGTGCCGGTGCTCTTTCCCAGCGATCTGGGAATCACAGAGCGCGGCCGTTATGCACCGAGCGGTGAGCGCGGCGCGCCCGACCTCCTCCTCGACATGATCGAAGGTGAGGGCGTGCGGCTCGCGCGCCCGGTGGCGGTCCCGGTCGAGTACCCCGGTTCCGACGCGCCGGCCGACCCCGAAGACGCGAAGCTGAAGCTGGACGCCCTTGTCGCGCGCTCGATCGTCGCGCTCGCCGAAGCGGTCGAAGCCGTGAACAAGGCCGGCGATTTCCCGCTCGTCCTGGGCGGAGACCACACCGCCATGCTGGGTCAGGTCCTCGGGCACTCCAAGGTGCACGCCGAGGGCATCGGCCTGGCCGTCCTCGCCGACGCGTACACCGATCTGGCCACGCCCGGGACGCCCGTCTTCGAAGACACCGCGCGCCTCGACAAGGACGTCGAGGTCACCAAGAGCGGCAACGTGCACCGCATGGTCCTCGCCGCGGCGCTGCGCATGATCCCCGAGACCTACGAGCTCGGCCGGGTGATGAAGCGGAGCGCGGTCGTCGCCTCGCAGACCTCGGTGATGGGCGTGCGCGCGCCGCGCTGGGCGCAGATCAAGGCCAACGAGAAGGCGGCCAAGGTCGAGGTCTGGCGCATGGAGCGCCTGGAGCTCGACGGCGAGGCCGCGTATCGCTCGCTGCTCAACCGCCACCTCTCGCAGGGACCGATCGCGCTCTCCATCGACGCCACCGGCCTCGATCCGCACATGATGACCGCGGTGCGCCGTCCCAACTCCGACGGCCTCGACTGGAGCTTCCTCCGCCGCACGCTCGATCAGTGCTTGCCGCACGTCGATCGCATCCTCGGGCTCGACATCTCCGAGGTGGATCCCACACGCGACGACGCCCACAAGGGCGCGATGAGCCGCTTCGCCGAAGCCTTGGCGCCGTTCCTCAAGCGCCTGACACGCTGAGCGCCGCGCACGACGCGCGGACCTTGACAACGAATCACCGCGCGACGAATCCACCCTGCATGCCGACCGCCGAGACGTTGGAGTCGATCCGGACGATGTTCGACGCGCAGCTCGCCGAAGCCCAGAGCGCGCAGGCCTTGCAGCAGGTGAAGTCGACCTTCTTCGGTCCCAAGGGCCACATCACGCTCCTCGCGCGCGGCGTGGGACAGCTCCCGCCCGAGGAACGCCCCACCGCAGGCAAGGAGATCAACCGCGTCCGCCAGGCCCTCGAAGGCGCGCTCGAAGAGACGATCGCCAAGGTCGAAGCGGGCGAGCGCGAGAAGGAGCTCCGCAAGTCGCGCCACGACATGACGCTCCCCGGCCGCGCGCTCCATCCGCGCGGCGCCGTGCACCCGGTGAACCGCGTGATGCACGAGATCATCGACATCTTCGCGCGCATGGGCTTCGACGTCGCCACCGGCCCCGAGGTCGAGCTCGACTTCTACAACTTCGAAGCGCTCAACTTCCCGCCCGAGCACCCCGCGCGCGACATGCAGGACACCTTCTTCGTGAAGCCCCCCGCTTCGGGCGAAGCGCGCAACCCGCGCGAGCTGGTCCTGCGCACGCACACCTCGCCGGTGCAGATCCGCGCCATGCAGAAGCGCGGCGTCCCCATCCGCATCATCTCGCCCGGCCGCGTCTTCCGCTGCGACAGCGACGCCACGCACTCGCCGATGTTCCATCAGGTCGAGGTGCTCTGCGTCGACGAAGGCATCTCCTTCGCGCACCTGAAGGGCGTGCTCACCAGCTTCCTCAACACCTTCTTCGGCAACCGACCGGTGCGCTTCCGCCCGTCCTTCTTCCCCTTCGTCGAGCCCGGCACCGAGGTCGACATGGGCTGCGTCATGTGCAACGGCGCCGGCTGCCGCCTGTGCAAGGGGACAGGTTGGATGGAGATCCTCGGCGCGGGCATGGTCCACCCCGCGGTGCTCGAAGCCTGCGGCGTCGATCCCGAGCGCTACACCGGCTTCGCTGCAGGCATGGGCGTCGATCGCATCGCCATGCTGCGCTGGAGCATCGACGATCTCGCGCACCTCTTCCGAAGCGACGTGCGCTTCCTCGGACAGATCTGAGCCTGAGCCATGAAAATTTCCATCACCTGGTTGAAAGAGCTCCTTCCTTCTCTCAAGGCCAACGCCGCCGCGGTCGACAAGATCGAGAAAAAGCTCAACGCCGTCGGCTTCGAGGTCGAAGCGAAGGAAGACATCGCGGAGCGCTTCGCGAACGTCGTGGTCGGCGAGGTGAAGAGCCTCCGCCCGCACCCCGACGCGGACAAGCTGCGCGTCGCCGAGGTCTACGACGGCGAAGGCACGCGCACCGTGGTCTGCGGCGCGCCCAACGTCGCCGAGGGGCAGAAGATCGCCTTCGCGAAGATCGGCGCCCATCTGCCGAACGGCATGCACATCGAGCGGCGCGCGGTCCGCGGCCAGGAGAGCGAAGGCATGATCTGCTCCGGCCGCGAGCTGGGGCTCTCCGAGGACGGCGACGGCATCCTCGTGCTCGAGCCGAAGGCCAAGCCGGGGAAGGCGCTCGCCAAGCAGCTGGAGCTGGAGGACACGGTGCTGGAGGTCGCGGTGACGCCGAACCGTCCCGACGCGCTCTCGCACCTGGGCATCGCGCGCGAGCTGGCGGCGATCCACCGCCTGAAGCTGCCGCAGCCGAACCCGCGCGTCTCGGAGTCGAAGGTGAGCGCGTCGGCGATCGCCAAGGTGGAGATCGAGGACGACGCGCGCTGTCCCAAGTACGTCGCGCGCGTGATCACCGGCGTGAAGATCGGACCCTCGCCCGCGTGGGTGCAGAACCGCCTGCGCGCGGTGGGGCAGCGGCCGATCTCCAACGTCGTCGACGTGACCAACCTGGTGCTGCTGGAGCTCGGCCATCCGCTCCACGCCTTCGATCTCGACAAGCTGAAGGGCCCGAAGATCGTGGTGCGCACCGCGAAGCCGGGCGAGAAGATGACCACCATCGACGGCGTGGTGCGGGCGCTCGATCCCGACGATCTGATGATCTGCGACGCCGAGCTCCCCGTGGCGATGGCGGGCGTGATGGGCGGCGCGGACACGGCGGTCTCGGAGACGACGACCAACCTGCTCCTGGAGTCGGCGCTCTTCGAGCCGAAGACCATCCGTCGCTCTTCCAAGCGCCACGCGCTCCACACCGAGGCCTCGCATCGCTTCGAGCGCGGCGCGGATCCGGGCATGCTGGAGGCCGCGATCGATCGGTGCGCCGAGCTGATCCAGGCGTTCGCCGGCGGACACATCGCCAAGGGGCGCGTGGTCGCGGCGAAGAAGCTGCCCAAGCCTGCTGTCGTCGGGATCCGGGCCGCGCGCGCGGAGCTGGTGCTCGGCCGCGAGGTGGACAAGAAGGAAGTGAAGTCGGCGCTGACGGCGCTGGGGCTCCGTCCTTCGTCGAAGAAGCCGCCCAAGAGCAAGCTGAAGGACGCGCAGTACTTCGAGATCCCCAGCTGGCGCGTCGATCTTTCGCGCGAGGAGGATCTGATCGAGGAGGTCGCGCGCCTCGGCGGCTATGACCAGATCCCCACCGTGATGCCGCCGGGCTCGCCTGAGATCTGGACGCAGGCGCCCGCGGTCGATCACGAGCGCAAGCTGCGCGAGGTGCTCGCCGGCGAAGGCTTCAAGGAAGCCGTCTCGCTCGCGTTCAACTCGCGCGCGCAGGTGGAGGCCTTCGGCATCGAGCTCTCCGGCGCGGTGGAGATCGCCAACCCGCTCGGCGAAGAGAGCGCGCTGATGCGCATGTCGATGCTCCCTGCATTGCTTCGCGCGGCGCGGCTCAACCAGGACGTGCTCCCCAGCATCACCGATCTGCGCCTCTTCGAGATCGGGAAGACCTTCCGGTGGGCGAATCCTCCGGACAAATTGCCGGTGGAGAGCCATCGCGTCGCGCTCGCGCTGCGCGGACATCGCCTGCCGCCCTCATGGTCCACCAAGGACGCGAGCGGCGCGGTCCCCAACCTCGACGCTTACGATCTGAAGTCGGCGGTGGAGTCGATCCTCGGCGCCTTCCACGTCTCGGACGTCGCCTGGATCGCGCACGAGGCGAGCTGGCTCCACCCGCGCTCGGGTACCCGCATCGAGCGTGCAGGCAAGGTGCTGGGCGTGTTCGGCGAGCTTCACCCCGACGTGATGCCCAAGTTCGGGCTGGAGGGCCCGCCGCTCTTCGTCGCCGATCTCTCGGTGGACGCGATCGTCGAAGCTTCCGCGGGGCACGCCAAGTTCCGCCCGCTGCCGAAGCACCCGCCCGCGCGCCGCGATCTCTCCTTCTTCATCGCGCGCGAGGTGCCGGCCGCGCGCGTGCTGGAGACGATCCGCGCTTCCGCGGGCGCGGCGAACCTGGAGTCGGTCGATCTCTTCGACGTCTACGAAGGGAAGGGACTCCCCGAAGGGAAGCGCAGCCTCGCGGTGGCGATGCTCTTCCGCGCGGAGGACCGCACGCTCACCGATCAAGAGGTGGAGACCGCGCAAGCGGCGATCATCGGCGCACTCACCGGGGCGCTCGGCGCCGAAATCCGCAGCGCCTGAGCTCCGCCGAAGATCCTCAGCACTCCCGAGGGCTTGACGGCGATCCTGGGCGCGGGCATGCTCAATCGCCTTTCCGATCATGGAGCCGAAGGATCAGCTGCGAGGTCTCGAGCTCGGGGACGCGATCGCCCGCGATCGCGAGGTCATCACCCCGAACGCGATCGCCCCGATGTCGGTGCCCGCCACCGCATCCCCCCTGATGACCAGCTGGTCGCACGTCTTGCCCGAGCCGCTCCCCGATCCGGCTGATCTGCGCAGCGTGCTTCCCACGCCGGAGCCGCTCGCCGAATCCGTCATCGCTCCCATCCTGGAGCACGCGAGCGAGCTCGACGCCGACTCGGGCGTCCACGCCGCCGACTCCGACTCTCCGAGCGAGCGCACCCTGGAAGTGCTCGCCGCCTGCGATCCCTCCGACCCGCGCTTCGAGACGGTCGACGATCCGCGCATCCCCGCCGATCAGATGTACTTCAAGATCGGCGAGGTCGCGAAGATCACCGGCATCAAGCCCTACGTGCTGCGCTACTGGGAGGTCGAGTTCCCCTGGATCCGCCCGGAGAAGACCAGCTCCCGGCAGCGACGCTACCGCCGCCAGGACATCGCGCTGCTCTTCCGAATCGGCCGGCTGCGCTATGAAGAGCAGCTGACGATCGATCGCACGCGCCAAGTGATCCGCGAGGATCGCCGCCAGGAGAGCGCGTCGACGCGTGGAGGCTCGCATCGGAGCTCGCGCGCGTCGCGGAAGCGGGTCCTATCGTCCGGATTGTCCGGTCCTGCCCCGACGGTGGAGGGGGGCGCGATCTCCGCGGTGTTTGCCGCGGCAGATGAACCGATCGCGCAGCTCAGCCTGGGGCTCGGCGGCGTGGCGAGGTCGAAGAACCTGGCGCGCGCGCTCGCCGAAATGCGCAAGACGGTCCTCGAGCTGCTCGAGGCCGTCGAGGAGTGAGAGATGGCAGACGGAACGCCCACCAATTTCAGCTCGGAGATCGTCGGCAAGACGCTGACCAAGGCCGACTTCGTCGAGGCGGTGTACAGCCGCGTCGGGGGCTTGTCGCGGCGCGACTCGGCGGAGATCGTCGACATGCTGTTCGAGGCGATCAAGGAGACGCTCTCCCGCGGTGAAGCGGTGAAGATCTCCGGCTTCGGCAACTTCGTGGTGCGCGAGAAGAAGGCGCGCGTCGGCCGCAACCCGCAGACCGGCCGCGACATCGAGATCTCCGCGCGTCGCGTGCTCACCTTCAAGCCGTCGCAGGTCCTCAAGGACCAGCTCAACGACTGAAGCCGTCCCCGGGCCTCATTACTTGGCGTTCTCGCGCGCTGCGACCGTGGGGGTCGGCGCAGGCTGGATCTCGGCCATCGTCGGCCGGCGGAAGTCGATCGCCTTGCGCGCGCTCGACTCGATCGGCGCCCAGTAGATCCCGCAGACCACCAGGAACACGGAGATCGGCAGGAGCACCAGCTTCGCGCCGATGCCCGGCTCGATCGGCGTGGGATCCTCGGGCCGCTCCAGGAACATGTTCCGCACGATCCGCGCGTAGTAGTAGAGCGACACCGCGCTGTTGAGCACGCCGATCACCGCCAGCGTGTAGTAGAGCCCGCTCCCCGAGAACGTACAGGCCAGGTGCTGCACCGCGCCTGCGCTCGCCAGCGCCGCCGGCGTGCAAGCCGCGACCACCGGCACGTTCATCGCGCGATCGAGCACCGAAGCGAACAGGTAATACTTGCCGATGAAGCCCGCGAGCGGCGGGAGCCCGGTCAGCGAGAAGAGGCAGATCGCCAGCGACACGCACACCATCGGCGCGCGATAGCCCAGGCCTTTGTACTCGCTGATCAGCTCGCTCCCCAGCTGCTCCTTCACCCAGATCACCGCGTAGAAGGCGCCGATGTTCATCACCAGATAGAACACCATGTAGATGAGCACGCTCGCCGCGCCCGAGCGCGAGAAGGCCGCGAGCCCGACCAGCGAGTAGCCGGCGTGCGCGATCGAGGAGTAGGCGAGGAAGCGCTTCACGTTGTTCTGGCCGATCGCCGCCAGGTTCCCGAGCAGCATCGTCGCCATGGAGACGAGGACGATCAGCGTGGGCCAGGGCAGGGTGCTCACCTCGTTGAAGAGGTTGTCGGCCATGTGCGCGGGATCCGCGAAGCTGACGATGAAGAAGCGCAGCACCGCCGCGAAGCCCGCCGCCTTGGGTCCGGTGGAGAGGAAGGCGGTGAACGGCGTGGGCGCGCCCTCGTACACGTCGGGGCTCCACATGTGGAGCGGGACCGCCGCGATCTTGTAGCCGAAGCCTGCGAAGGAGAAGACGATGCCCGCGATCAGCGCCGCCGGCATGGCCGCGCTGGCGAGCTCGCCGCCGAGCACGCCGCGGATCAGCTCGTGCGCCAAGCGCATCACGGACTCGTTGACCTGCGAGAGCTGCGTGGTGCCGGTGAGCCCGTAGATCAGCGAGAGGCCGAAGAGCATCACGCCCGAGGCCGCGCCGCCGTAGATCACGTACTTCAAGGCCGCTTCGGCGCTCTTGCGATCGTGGCGCCGGAAGCCCGCGAGCACGTAGGACATGAGCGAGACGAGCTCGAGCGAGAGGTAGACCATCACGATGTCGGAGGCCTCGGCCATGAGCATCATGCCCAGCACCAGGCCGAGGAACATCGAGTAGTACTCGCCGGTGTTGCGATCGCCGATCTCGTCGGAGTGGAGCGCGACCAGGACGCCCAGCATGCCCGCGACGCAGAAGAGGATGCGGAAGAACTGCGCGAAGGGATCGATCACCACCATGCCCGAGTAGAGCGTGACGCTCTCCGAGCTGGAGACGATCGACGCCAGCAGCGTCAGGACCAGGATGCCGAGCGCGAGGTACGCGGGGCGCCGGCCGCCGCTCCCGTGCTTCGCGAAGGCGTCGAGGAGGAGCAAGAGGGCCGCGCCGGTGCCGACGATGTACTCGGGGAGCATCGCCCAGGCTCCCGAGTAGTATCGAGCAACATCGAAGGCTTGCCCTGCAGCCAGAGGCAACGCGTGCATGCGCCGCGGTCTATAAACAGAACGCCCCGCCGTTGGCAATCACGGTCGATCGCCCGAGTCCGAGGCCGGCGCGCCTTGGGGGGCTCAGTCGCCCGAGTCCTTCGCCTTCGAGCCGCCGCTGCTGGAGCTGCCGCCGCTGCTCGAGCCGCTCGATGCGGGCTTTGCGGTGCTCTCGGCCGCTTTTGCGGGCGTGGCCTCGGTCGCGGTGCTCGCGCCGCCCGTCGATGTGGGCTCGGCCTTGGGCTTCGCGTCGCCGTTCTTCGCGCCCGAGTCCCCGGTGCCGCCCGCCTTCGCGCCGTAGCCGTCGGCGTACCAGCCCGAGCCCTTGAGCGAGAAGCTCGTCCGCGACACGAGCCGCTGCACGGCCTCGGCCCCGCACGAGGGGCACACCTTGATCGGGTCCTCGGAGATCCGCTGGCGCGCCTCGAACTGGTGCCCGCACCTCTCGCAAGCGTACTCGTACAGCGGCATCGGCACCCTTGGCTTAGCAAACATCGCCCGCGCGGGTCCATAGCTTGACGGAAGCGCCGGTCGCGGATACCCACTGAGGGCGTGGGGCAGATGATCGTCTACCAAATCATCAACTTCGATCGTGAGGAGATAATCTTCGGGCGCACGGACATCCACATCGAGAAGGAGGTCGAGCGCATCGCGAAGGATCCGAAGGGGCCCGCATCGCACTGGAAGAAGGGCGACCTCGTGCAATGGCGCCCGCTCACGGACTTGATCACGCCGGAGCGCGCCGCCGAGGTGCACAAAGAGTTGGAAAGCCACACTCCCCCGAATAAGTATCGCGTGATCCCCACCTTCAAAGACGGGACTTGACTCGACGTCCGACGCCGGGAATAGCTTTGGGCGGTCAGTGACGAACACGGATGGTGCCGTCGCCAAGTGGTAAGGCATAGGTCTGCAAAACCTACATTCACCGGTTCAAATCCGGTCGGCACCTTCTCTCCACCAGACTCCGCGTTAACATAGCCGCGAAGGACCCAGCGCTGTGCTGTCGAAGCGCGATGTCCAGCTGGTACGCCTCGCCGTACGCTGGAAGTGGATCAGCCCCGAGCACGGCGAAGATCTGCTCTTCCTGAAGCGGAAGTTCGGCGACAAGCTCACCGTCGAAGAGATCATCCGCCGCCGCGGCTATATCAACGACGAAGAGCTCGATCAGCTCATCAAGTCCGCCAATCAGCTCGTCGGACGTCGCGGCCGCGCCGCAGCAGGTCCTGCACCGCGCGCCTCCGAGCAGCGTGCCGCGCGCAGCGAACAAGCCACGCAGCCGCGCGCCCCCGCACGCCCGCCGATCGAAGCGCCCTCCACGCGCATGAACCGTCTCTCCGATGCGGCGTCGTCCTCGCCGCAGCCGCCTGCGTCGCCGTCGCCGTCGCCGTCGCAGAAGCCGGTGCGCCGCGGCGCGATACCGGATCGCGCGCAGACGGTGGTGTCGATGATGCCCACGCACGAGCCCGAGGTCTCCGTGCGCTTGAAGAGCGAGCGCGAGACCGAGTGGCAGGTGCGCGCGCATCCGAAAGCGCCGGTGGTGCAGCCGCCGCCGGTGGTGCCGGACAGCGGGTCCCGGCTCGGCAAAGCCGAGCCTCCCGTGGACACGAGTCGATCGCGTCCCTTCGAGCCGCTCGGTGAAGGCGAGATCGGGGAGATCGGCGACTTCGACGACCTCAACGCGCCGACGGTCGTCACCATGATGCCCGAGGCGGTGCGCCAGGCGATCGCGCGCGCCGCCAAGCCCCAGGTCTCCGAGCCCGAGCCGGAGCGCACGATGATCGCCGATCCCGCGCAGATCGAGGAGATGCGCCGCATCCTCGAAGCGCGCACGCGGGAAGAGCAGGGCTTCGAGCCGACGATCGTCCCCGACGATCAGGAGATGCAAGCCCGCTTGCGCGAAGATCGGGCGCGGGCGGAGCGGCGCATTCCGGCGGAGCGCACGGGACGCGGGCGCGTCTCGGATCGCGCGCAGCGTTCGCCGCAGGCGCCGGAGCCGACGCCGATCGTCGAGCCGGTGCTGCCGCCGCGCGAGCCTTCGCGGATCGCGGAGCGTCCGGCGATCCCGCGCGGCCGCTCGCAGATGGAGTTCCGCGTGCGTTCGCTCTTCGACGCGGACGCGGGCCGTTCGCTCCCGGGCGAGCCGGTCGAGCTCGATCTTCTGCGCGCGCCGCCGCCCGCGATCACGCCGGCCGAGCCGATCGAGGATCAGCAGGCGACGGTCGCGGCGATCGAAGGCTTCGACGAGGAAGGCTTCGAGGGCGAGGAAGAAGAAGAGGACGTCCTCCACGGGCAGATCGGCCCCTACGAGATCGGCCGCGTCATCTCGCGCGGCCGTCGCGGTGTGCTCTATCGAGCGAAGTTCCAGGACGGAACGCCGCTCGCATTGAAGGTGCTCTCGCCCGACGAGAAGCGCGCGCGCGACTTCATGCCGCGCCTCGTGGAAGCGGTTGCGCGGGCCTCGAAGATCAACTCGCCCTACGTGGTGCGCGTGGTCGACGCCGGCGAGCTCGACGGTCGCCCCTATGTGGCGATGCAGTACGTCGACGCCTGGACGCTGGAGGAGCGCGTGGACTCGGGCGATCGGCCCGATCTCCTGGAGTCGCTGAACATCGCGCGCGGCGTGGCGCGTGCGCTGGACGCGGCGGCGGCGCAAGGCGTGGTCCACCGCGACGTCAACCCCGACAACATCCTGGTCGGCCGCAGCGGCGAAGTGCATCTGACGGGCTTCGCGCTGCCGAAGGAGCTGAAGGTCGGTACCGCGCCGCTCTCTTCGGGCGATGCGCCGCTCTACGGAACGGCGGGCTACATGGCGCCCGAGCAGGTGCTGGGCGGCAGCGTCGATCACCGCGCCGATCTCTACGCGCTGGGCGCGACGCTCTTCCACATGGTGACGGGGCGCCGCGTCTTCGAGGGCAACGACGCGACGGCGATCCTCGCCAAGGTGACGCGCGAGCCTGCGCCGAAGGTGCGCGACGTCGATCCTGCGGTGCCCGAGATCGCGGCGGCGATCATCGATCGCGCGATCGCGCTGCACCGCGATCAGCGCTTTGCGAGCGCGGCCGAGCTGATCCTCGCGCTCGATCAAGCGATCGCCAAGCTGCAGGTGGAGGCGGATGCCGGCGCGATCAAGGCGCGTCGGGAAGCGCGGCGGGCGATCCTCACGCGGACGGCGGCGGCGTCGGCGGGCATCCTGGTGCCGGCGGTGGTGGTGCCGCTGTTCGCGCTGAAGTGGGAGCTGATCCCCTGGACGGCGTCGCGCTTTGCGCTGCACGAGGCGCTGGGCGGCTGCGTGGCGTTGATCTTCGCGCTCATTCTATTGAGTGGATTGGCGCTGGTGAGGCGCGGGGAGCTGCCGCTGCCGATGTCGAGCGCGTGGCTGGTGCGGCTGCAGGATGCGACAGGTGCGGCGGGGGCGACGCTGTTGGTCGCGGGGCTGTCGGTGGGGACGCTGGCGGTGTTGAACCTGATGGTGTCGGTCGTCGCGGGCGTGGTGCTGGCGAGCTGGATCTACGGGATCTTGCTGCGGCGGGCGATCGCCTTTGCGCGGCCCGATCGCGGCGTGGGGCGCATGCTGGCGGTGCTCGGCGATCCGAGGATCGCGAAGTGGAGGCTGGTGCACGTGCCGCTCTTGGCGACGCTGGCGCTCCTGGCGACGGCGCGGTGGGCGTTCCTGGCGTACTTTGCGGCGAGCGCGGGTCTGTAGCGCGAGGTTGGGTCTAAGGCGGCGGCGACTGCGGGGCTGCGGCGACGCGGGGCTGCGGCGGCGACTGCGGGCTGCCGCGACGCGGGGCTGCGGCGGCGACTGCGGGACTGCAACTGCGGGACTGCGACTGCGGTGACTGCAGGGCTACGGCGGCGACTGCGGCTGCGGCGGCGGTTCCTGTTGCTGGGGTTGCGTGGCGCGCTGCGGTTGCTGGGGCGGTGTTGCGCGCTGCGGCTGCGGTGGTCGCTGGGGTTGCTGCGGTGATCGCTGAGGCTGCTGCTGGGGCTGCGGCGGTGTCTGTTGCGACGCGGGGCGCTGGCTCCAGCGCTCGGTGACGTGGCACTCGCTGCAGTTGCCGGCGACCGACGCGTGGGTCTCGTTCTCAGGCCGCACATGGCAAACATCGCAAGGCTGCTGAGCGACGCGCTCATGCTCGATCGCAGTGCCGCCCCAGACGATGGTGCCGTGGCAGACGCTGCAGTTCACAGCGTCGGTGATGGGGTGGTTCCGGACCTTCGCGCCGCTATGGCACTTCGTGCACCGTGCGCGAGGCTCAGCGGGGATCATGCGATGGGTGAACGTGCGCGTGGACGTCGAAGCCTCCGCAGCGACATGCTCCTGATGGCAAAGCGAGCAAGGCTGATCGCGGAGCGCGGTATGAAACCGGATCGGCATGGCCGGTCCATCGCGCGGTGGAGTCCCGGTCGCGAGCTCCCCATGGCACCCCGGCCCAAGACACCGAGACCCCGGTGTCCCCACAAACGGCACATGGCAATCGAGGCAAGCGGCGAGCCGTTCCCCCTCAGGCGGTCCATCATGTCGCCCCACCAGCCCGATCAGCACGCGCTCGGGGCTCGCCTGTCCCCAAGCCAGCATGAAAGCGGTGATCGCGAGCGCGACGACGACCGTGAACGCCGCAAACGCAAACGGCTTCTCCAGCACATGCCGCACGAACCGCACCGCGGCCCGAGCCTACACGAAATCACACTTGCCGCGACCGCCCAGCCCCTGCTAATCCACCCCCCAGCGCGGGCTTAGCTCAGTTGGATAGAGCGTCGGTCTCCGAAGCCGAAGGCCACAAGTTCGACTCTTGTAGCCCGCGCCATTTCTCTCCCTCCTTACGACCGTTCCCTCACTCTCCACCGGCGTCGGGAGACGACGGGCGGCGGTTTCGACTTCCGCCCTTCGGCGCCTGTTGCGCTATATCTTTTGCTATATGGCACAACCGCGGCGACAAGCGACGGCCACTCGAAGTCGGGCTCGCGTGTTTTGGTCCGGGCGAAGCCAGGCCGTCCGCCTACCGCGCGAGTTCCGCGTCTCGGTGTCGCAGCTCCTCGTTCACCGCGAAGGCGACAAGCTCGTCCTCGAACCGATCCCTGAAGACCGCGACGAGAACGGATGGCCCTCGGACTTCTGGAGCATCTTCGGCAGCGTCCCCGAGCTCGATCTCGGCGATCGCACGCGTGCCCCGGAGCGCTCTGATCCCCTCGCCAGCCGGAACGCAAGTGACGATCCGATATCTCCTCGACACAAACACCGTGAGCCTCGCCCTCCGTGGCGAAGCACCCGCCATTCTGCCCGCATGCACCGGCACAAGGTCGAAGAGCTCGCGATCAGCGTGATCACGGCGATGGAGCTCGAGCTCGGCCTCGCCAAGCGGCCCACGACCAAAATCCGAGAGGCCGTCCGTCGCTTTCTCTCCACGGTCATCATCGCGCCGCTCCCTGACCGGATCGCGCCTGTCTATGGTTCCATCCGCGCGCACCTCGAAGCTCACGGCACGCCGATCGGCGCACTCGACACCATCATCGCCGCGCACGCCGTGGCCCAGGGCTACACGCTGGTGACCGCGAACCTGCGCGAGCTCAAGCGGGTTCCCAGTCTGAAATGCGAAGACTGGTCTTGATCCGAGGTACAGCTCCCCGAAGGTCGTCAGCGGCAGTTTCGGAGAGATCCACTCCGCGCCGGCAACCTCGGACGAGAGCTCCGGAAGGACAGCAGCGCGCTTGCGGGGCGGCACGCTTGCGGCGGGATCATTGCCGGGATCCCGCCGCAAGATGTGTAGGATCATGAGTAGAGCTCAATGATCCGCCGCTCGCGCGGTGAGCTGCGATGAACGGTGTCCGCTGCTTGCGGAATTCCTCTTCAATTCCGGTACGGGCGTCGGTTCTGGGTATACGGATCCGGCCGATTCACACTGCCAGGTGTATCCGAGCTGACAGCGTTGTCGTTCGATACCGATCACCTTGAACACGAGCGTGACCTCCGGATTCAACATCTGGGGGTGTTCGATGTAGAGCACCAGCCGAATCGCATCGTGTCCCCCGTAGACAGCGACCCGCCCTTCGGTCTCTTCGGGGCTCTCGCGAACCAAACCGCCGGTGGGGAGCATCGGATCAGTTTCCCATTCACCGGCAGAGTAGCGTGTCCGGCTTCGCCATCGAATGTTTGCCGCGGGCACCACCGTTGCCGACACTCGAGCTCCCGGCGGCACGACCGCGGCAGGAGCTGGCTTGCCGGCATCGATCATCTTTTGCCCCGACACGACCAGTGCTTGCGCTCGCCCCGTGCGGCTCACTTTGCCTTCTGAACGAGCGCGCTCGTGGGCTCGAGCGACGCGCGCTTCTTCATGCTCGCGAAGCGCCAGATACCGAAGCTGAAGGTCGTCAAGGATGCGATTCCGAGCAGGGCGATGAGCGCTGCGACGGTCTCATGACCGAGGAAGAAGCTGGCGCCGAGCTGCGAGATGAGCGTGCCGACAATGCCGGAGAAAACAATACCTCCGCCGGTCGCTGCGGCGGCGAAGCGGGTGTCATGCGTTCGATCGTAGGTTGAGGCGAGCTCGGCGCGATGTCTCCGCTCCTCCTCGAGCGTTCGATCATGGGCTGCGACGAGCTCCGCGCAGCGCGCCCGCTCCTCCTCCAGGGCCTCGAGCGTGTACGCCAGCTTCGTCGTCAGGATCGCGACTTGTTTGTCAGCCGCTCCAGCCTTGGCTTCGGCGAGCGCGCAACGCTCGGTCTGTTCGGCGAGCGCACGGCCGAGAACCACGAGGCCGGGTCCAGCGTCGAGCGGCCTGCTGACGACCTGCTGCGCTCGGGTCTCAGCGGGTGAACGATCTTCGCTCTCCGAGATCGAGTCGTCTGCGGGCGTGGGGAGGTTGTTGCTGCGATCGTCGGCTGTCATTGCGTTAACCGCGCGATCAGCCAACGACGTGCCAATTCATAGCGTCCGGATGAGCGTTCGCGTCCGCCGTAACATGAGCAGCGCATGCGAGCTTGCCGCCGGCTGATGTTACGGTCGTGCTGAACGGGACTATTCGCGGGAGGCTGAGTGTTCGCGCGGGGGGCAGATGGATGGTGGATGGTGATTCCCTCCTCGACCTCGGCGATGATGTCTTCATGCGGTGGTTGGCGTTCCTGTTCGTGTTGCTCGTAGGCAGCGGTTGCGCGTCGACCGAGAAAGCGCTCCACGAGGCCTCAGCGGGGACCTGCGAGGCGAAGTGCCGAGCGGAGCACGAGGACAGCCTCTACGACGAGAACCGTTGCATCGAAACGCTGTGCACGACACCGGCAGACTGAGGACCGGCTCGGTGATCGAAACGCGTACACCGGGACTGCTCGAGGCGCCGAACGAGGCTCTTGCCGAGGCCCCTCCATGGACCGCTCGCGCCGCTCGTCTTCGCGCGCTCGAGAAGCGGATGACTTAGTGCTCGCAGGCCCGTATGCATGGGCCATGTCGCTCCGCGGCCCTCGAACCTGCATCGTCCCCTTCCTCTCCGTGCTCGCAGCGTGCGGGGACTCCGGCCGCTCCACGACCGGCACCGATGGCGGCTCCCACGCCGATGCCGCGGCGCATGCCGATGCGAGCTCGGGCAGCGGCGGGCAATGCGGCAGCGGGCACTGGTACAACGCGTCCACCGCGAAGTGCGCGGACTGTCCGGTCGCGGCACTCGCCTGCGCGTCCTTCGATCTCCCGTCCTTCCATTGGGACAGCGCGACGAAGAAGCTCACGCTGGCGATCCGACCCGCGCTCGCCGAAATCGAGGGCGGCTCGATGAGCTACGATGTCTCCAACCCGAGCGGCACGATGACGCGATCGGTGCAGCTCTCGGTGAACGGCGATACGCTCTCCGCGGATCTCTCGGCGACCCTCCCCGCCGATGCCTTCGCGCTGACGCGGCCCTCGATCACGCTCATCGAAGCCTGCGGTACGCGCGCGACGATCGGCGATCTGCAGATCACCACCGATTCGTCGGGCGGGATGCTCGCGCTGACGGGCTTCGCGTGTCCCTAGACGACCGGGCTTCACCGAGGACGCGCAGCGCCAGCAGCGCGCGGTCTTTCTCCTTGGCCTCCAGCATCAGATCCTCGCCGGGATCGATCGCCTCGAGCGCCGCCTCGAAATCCGCCGCGGTAACGTACGCCGCGTGCGCGCCGGGCTTCGCGCTCTCGGACTGGCTCGCGAGGTGGTGTTTCGGGCGGAGTCCGAGCTCACGCCACGTCGCCGCCGCTGCTCGAAAGAGGGTTCGCGTGTCGAGCGTGGGCGTCGATGGAAGCACGCGGTTGTGGAGGATGTCGGCGACGAACGGCACGCCGTGCGCTTTGGCCAGCGGCAAAACCTCGCGCGCATTCCACACCCGGTCGTCGTGCTCGATCGCGATCCGGCTTCGCAGGTCCTCGGGAAGCCGGTCCAAGAAACGATGCGCCGCGGCGAGCGCCGTGGGACGATCGGGCGCTGCGCCGCCGACGTGGATGATGATGCGCGCGTCGGGCGGTTGCTCGAGCAGGTCGAGGACCATCGCCGAGTAACGCAGCTCCTCCAGCGCCGCGGCACGGACCTTCGGGCTCGCGGAAGCGAGAGAAGCCCCCGCAGGGGACGGGTGCATCGAAAGTCGCTGGTCCGTCTCTCGCGCCGTCCTCGCCAGCGCGTCGAAGTCCCGAGCGAAGTCCTTCCACCACCGAACGCGATTGACCGGATGCGAAGCGAGTGGAACGAGCGATGAACCGATGCGGAAGACGTGAATCCCGCGAGCCGCGTTAAAGCGAAAGATCCGGTCGAGCTCTTCGAGGTTGGTGGCGATCAGCGCGGAGAGCCGCGCGGGCGACGCGTTCGCGACGCGGCAGGTGTGGCCTGCGCCGATCCCAAGCTCGAGCGATTGCGCGACGTAGCCGAGCCGATACTCGGGAGCGACCCGAGGAGCTTCGGGAGCCGCCCGAGGAGCTTCGGGAGCCGCCCGAGGAGCTTCGGGAGCCGCCCGAGGAGCGCGCGCTGCGGCACGATCGCCGAGCGACACACGTTTCATCGTCCGTGACCCTCGATCCGCAGCGTGGACGACGCGCAGAGATCGTCCAAGAAGAACCGCCGCAACGTGAGTCTTCTCGCATTCGTGATCGCCCGGGAGCTGGTTGGCGCTCCTTGGGATTATCGCCGACCCCGGCCATCGCGCGTCCCCACGAGCGGACGCTCAGTTGTGATCGTCGAAGAGCGTTCCGATCTGCAGCACGCGGAAGCGGTGCAGATCGAGGCTGCGCAGATCCGCCGTCCGCAGCAGGCCCGTGCTCCACGCCGCCTGTGCGTCCGGCGATGAGTCGGCGTAGAGCGCGATCGATCCGTTGAAGTCGCCCACGTAAGCGCCGTACCGCTGCAGCGCGCGCGCGATGATCTTCGCGCCGGCGCTCAACGGAAGCGCATCCACATCGAGCGTCGGATCGAGCTGGATCCGGCCACCGCACGGGATACCGGAGATCTGGCTCAGCGATCCGAACGTCGCCTGCGCAGTGCTCGCAGGATCCGTGAAATAGCGCGAGCGGATACCGGGATAGCCGATCACCAGCGCGTGATCGATGCGCCCCGCCTGCATCTCTTCCACCGTGATCAAGCCCGCCGAAAGCGGGAAACCGCAAGCGCGCGCACCATGCGCGTCCCACCAATCGGGGATCGTCTGCTCCGGATACGGCCGCACGCCGCGCCCGTTCGTGTCGATCTGAGCACACACATCGCAGGTCCACGCGCCACCGCTGTTCGCGGCATGCCAGAAATCCCACTCCCAGTGCGTGCGCCGATCGATCAGCGCGAGATGGCGATCGCCGCCCGCCGCCGGTGCCGCGCCGGGAGGCAAGGGCGCGCGGGCATCACTGTGGAAACCGTAGCCCGCGACCCGGCTGATCGTCACCGGCAGCAGCGGGAGCGCAGCCGAGTCGACCCAGTAAATGGGCACGCTGTACTGCGCGATGGCCACGTCGAGATAAGCCCACTGCGAGCTCGTCGCCAGCGCGTTGATCATCGAAGTCGATCCGGGATCGATCGCCGGGCTCGCAGCGATCGGTGTATTCCACGGACTATCCGCCGCAAACGGACGCCATGCGCCGCCGTCGCCGGAGGCAACGCCGATATCGGCCACGCCGCCGCCGTCGAGCACCGCTCCGGCATCGGCGCGGATCCCAGAGTCCGCGCGCCCGCCGTCGGCACGAACACCCGAGTCCACCGCCGCCGCATCGGGGTGGATCCCGGAATCGCGGTTGAGGCCGGCATCGCGATGATGCCACCAGGCCCAGCGCACAGCAGTTTCAGTCTCTGTCTCCGTCTCAACCTGTCCTCCAGAACAGGCTGTCCAAGTGGCCAGGACGGCAAATGCAGTGAGTGATATTTTCCAACTCATCGACATGGATCGCGGTGAGTACCAGCTCACGGACGCGCGTCGCAGCCGGGAAACGACCCATTTTTTCGAAAAACCGACGATGCGCGGATGATTGAATCCCGCGGAAGTCTCCGTCATACAATGACGCCATGCTGCTCGCGACCGACGTGCATTACGACGAAGCCGGCGATCGCGCAGCCGCCGCAATGCTGCTCTTCACCACATGGAGCGACACAGCGGCGACCATCGAGCGCGTGCGCATGCATCACGGGCTCGCGCCGTATGTGCCCGGCGCCTTCTATCAACGCGAGCTCCCCGCGCTGCTGCCGCTGCTCCTCGAGCTCGCGCGCGCGCATCCGCTGGAGGCGATCCTCATCGACGGCTACGTCGACCTCGGCGCAGCACCGGGCCTCGGCCGCCACCTCGCGCACGCGCTCCAGCAACAAGGCTTGAACGCGCCGATCATCGGCGTCGCCAAGTCGCGCTTCGCGGGCGCGGACTCAGGCGCAGGCGCAGTGCAGCTCCTGCGCGGCACCAGCCAGCAACCGCTCTTCATCACCGCCGCCGGGCTCGACGCCGCCGCTGCCGCGCGCTCCATCGCCGCCATGCACGGCGAGCACCGCATCCCCACGCTGCTCCGGCGCGTCGATCGCCTCGCGCGCGACCACCTCCAGCCTAAGTAGGCGAAAATCCACGGGCTCCGCACATCTGCAAAATTCTCGCACCGCCCTGCGGACCGAGCCCCGAAACGACGCGTCTTTCGGTGTCGGCCTTCGCGCCGGCACTTGGAGGGATCGATGAAGGCTCAACCCAACTGGCGGCGGCGGATCCTGATGGTGGCCAGCTTGCTCATCGCGTTCGGCGCGCTGCGCCTGGCAAAGATCGGCGGCAAAGCCTCGGGCGGCGACGTCGATGTCGGCTGCGGCGGAGGCGCTGCAGACCAGAACCTCCCCCAAGATCAAAGCAGCGATCAGGGCAACGAAGGCCCCGTCATCGGCCAAACCTATCGCGCCGCCGGCGACGGCTCCGCCAAGCTGTTCGACTGGAACTCCTGCTACAAGGACGACTACTGCGTCGAGCAGTGGGGCAGCTACAACATCAACTGCCTCGACTGGTGGAGCTCGGTCGACGACTACTCCTACTCCTGGCGCGACGGCCGCGAGTCGCTGGTCCGCAAGCCCGGCAAGCGCTGCAAGTCGGTGTGCGAAGTCAGCCAGACCTGCCCGCACGGCTGCATGACCAACTATGACAGCGGACTCTCCTGGGAGAGCCTGGGCAGCACGTATGAGTGCGAGACCACCAAGCCCTCGGCGAAGGACGTCTCCCTCGCGGTGACCAGCACGCTCCTCACCGGCTCTTTTTCCTTCGTTCAAAAATATGGCGGCGAAAATTGGAGCGTGATGACTATCCAGCGCGCCGACGACTCCAGCGGCACCAACGCTTCCACGCTGGAGACACTCACCTCGCCGACGACCCGCGGCTCCGGCGACGACACCGTCATCACCGGCCACCCGACCAGCCTCACCCATTCGATCACCTCCAGCGATCTCGGAAAATGGGCCCGCTTCTGCGTCACGCCCAAGACCGGCGGCTCGTGGGCGGAGAGCTACGCGCCCATCAGCGGCTCCGCGTCGTGCAGCGGCTGGAAGTCCCTCGATATCCCCAGCGCGTCCAACGTCACCGCCAGCTTCAGCGGTGAGTACGCTGTCCCAACGTACAGCTACAGCGATCCGCTGAATACCGCGGAGTCGGGCACGACCTTCCAGTGGTACTGGTCGTTCAACGGCACCAGCACCATCGGCGGCGTGCAGAGCACGTCCCAGACCTGGAAGGTTTCGAATTTCTCCGGCACCGGCGCCGCCTGGGTCCAGGTCTGCGTCACCCCGCGCAACACCAACGGCGCGGCCGGCACGCGCGTCTGCTCCAGCATCACCCAGATGGGCGCTCCCAGGGCGAGCGCGGTCCTGGCGACGATCTCCGGCGGCGTCGCCACCGGCAGCTACGTCTTCGGCGACGCGATGATGGCCGAGCAGCCTGTCCCCGCGCATAAGTGGTATCGCGCGATCGACTCCAGCGGCACCAACGCGACCGCGATCTCCGGCGCCACCAGCGCCACGCACACGCTGGTCACGGCCGACCGCGGAACTTATCTCCAATATTGCGTCACGCCCTACAACACCGACGGCGACGGCGGAACGCAAGTATGCTCGACCGGCGTCTTCGTCGGACCCTCCGCCACCGACGTCTACACCACCTTCGGCGGCGGCCAGTGGCTGGGCAGCTATACTTTCAGCGACAACTATCCCGGCGCCTCCGAGTCCGGCAGCACCGTGCAGTGGTACGGCGGCGCGTCCGCGGACGGCGACTCCACCTCCGCGATCAGCAATCAGACCAACCGCTGGCTCAATTCCAGCGACGCGACCGGCTTCACCTATGTGTTTTACTGCGTGACACCGAATGACGGCACCGCGAGCGGACAGATGGCCTGCTCGAAGCCGCTCCCCACCGCCTGGAACGTGGCCATCTCCGGCACGGCCAAGACGGGCTCGACGCTCACGGGAAATTACAGCTTCACCTGCGGAACGACCAGCGACGTCTCCGAATCAGGCTCGACCTACGCCTGGTACACGGTCGACGCCTCCGGCAACCGCACCGCGATCTCGGGCGCAACCAGCAGAACCTTCAGCCCCACGGCCGGCCAGTCGAACACGCAGGTCGAATTCTGCGTGACGCCGGTGAGCGCGAACGGCACGGGCAGCGAAGCCTGCTCCGCCGCAGTCACCGTGCTCCCTGCGATCACCTGGTACTCCAACGGAAGCTACGGCGGCACCGCGGCCGCGCGCACCTATGAGTTCGGCACCTGCGTGAATATGTCCGACCTCTCCATGGATAATCAGGCGTCGTCGATGAAATTCTACGCGCAACCCTCGCTCGACACCTACGTGACCTACTATCTCAATGCCGACTGCTCCGGGACCTCGGGCGTGATCACCGCCTCGGCCGGCTCGATGGGCAGCGTCAGCGCGATGAGCGCGCTGGGCGTCAACGATCAGATCTCCTCCTTCCGCGTGTGGTGGAAGACGCCCGCGACCGCCGGCGACGTCTCGATCAGCATCTCCAATAACGTGGCCACCGTAACTTATACTTACAGCGGCGACCTCAGCGAGCTGGGCAGCAGCGTGATCGTTCAGCGCGCCGACGATGCTTCCGGAACCAACACCGGCAACAGCACCACAGGCAGCACCCGCTCGCTCCAGACGGGCGACAACAATCGATACCTGCGCGGCTGCGTCACTCCCGCGAACGTCGCGGGCTCCGGCACGCAGGTATGCTCGTCCTGGATGTACGTGGGCCACATGGTCAACCTGTGGACGGACTCCGGTTATAACGGCACTAACGTCAATGTGCCCTACGAGCTGTCCGCGTCCGGCACCTGCTTCAGCCTGGAGACATTCGCGATGTCCGACTCGGTGTCCTCGCTCAAGCTGCACGCCGTGAGCGGCGGATCGAGCCGGATCAAGCTCTACAAGACCACCGATTGCTCGGGGGCTTCGACGAGCATGTCGGTCAGCTCCGGCGGCACGCTGCAGGTCTCGTCGATGGTGGCGTTCGGCACCGGCTGGAACGATGCGGTGCGCGGCTTCACCGTCACCTTCTAGCGATAGCGATAGCGCGCGATCAGCGGCGCGGCGAGAGGAGGCGCGCGCGCACGCCGGTGTGAACGCGCGCCAGATCGAGCTCCAGGTCCTGGGCCGGCGCGTCGTCGATGTCGAGAGAGCGGCCCGCGATCGTGCTTCCGGGCGCGAGCACCGGCGCCCGCGGCGGGATCAGCGGAGTCCCGCGCACGATCGCCGCCGCCGGCTCGGACTGTGAATCGCGGGCCCCCACCAGCTCGCCGGACGCGGAGAGCTCCAGCATCCGACCCGAGCCCAGGAAGAGCTCGCCGGTACCGGTCCCCTCCGGGGCCGCGAAAGGATCGCCCAGCTCCGCCGGATCAGGGAGCCGGGCCACTCCGAGCTCACCCGTCCCACGCCGCCGCCGAACAGGACGGCACAGCTTCGTGCTCTGTTCCGGCCGCTCCAGCTCCGAGCGCTCCAGCTCCGGGCGCTCCAGCTCCGCGCGCTCCAGCTCCGAACGTTCGGAGCGTCCCAGCGAGGCCAGCTCCGCAGCATCGACGAGCCGGCTTCCGCCCGTGAGCACGCGCAGCCCCGCGTTGCTCCTGCACGCCGCCGCAGCGCGGACGGAATCGGTGCGATCGAAGTCGTCGAGGTCGCGCGCGAGCGCGCTGAAGTCATTCCCCGAGAGGCCGGCGATCGCCGCGATCTCCTCGATGACCTCGATGTCCTCGTCGGCGACCTCGAACACCTCGCGCTCGAGCACCTCCAGCACCTCGTGCTCCTCCGGCGCCTCCAAGCTGCGCGCACGCGGCCGCACGCGCGAACAGTCCCGTACCACGCACGCCGCGGCTGCAAGCGTTCGGCCATCCCATTCCTACATGCGGCGCGCACCCGAGCTGTCTCTCCTCCGGTGACATTGTCTCCCGCCGGGCACTCCCGCCGGCCGGAAGCTCTGATCGAGCCTGGCACTCGTCGTGCACATTATCTCGAGCCTGGAAGCGAGCCGGGAGCTCGGCCTTGGTGCATTCGAGAAAGGAAGAAACTCATGAAACTGAAAAAGCGAAACCAGGACACGATCAAATTGCGCGCGCCGACCCTCGGCTTGATCGCGGCGACCCGCGGGGTGCTCGGCGCAGGCATCGGGCTCCTCGCCGCCGGGCGCCTCCCTGATTCGAGCCGCAAGGCCGTCGGCTGGACGCTGCTGGCCGCGGGGGCGCTGGCCACACTCCCGCTCGCGATGCGCGTCAGGAAAGGCTTCGGCTACGCCTGAGCCGGGAAAGTTCAGAGCGAATAAGAAAACCCGCCGCTCGCTGAAAATCCGCGCGAGCTATTCTTCGCCCACAGGACCGCGTCGGCGCTGAGCTCGAACGCAAAGCGCCCGGCGATCGGGATCGAGAGCGCGCCGCCGGCGGTCGCGTATCCTTTGGTCACGGCGTCGCTGTCATAAGGCACGACCCCGCTGCTGCCCGCGGCGAAGACGAAGCCGCCGAGATTGAGGCCGATCTGCCCCTGGAACACGAAGCAATCTCCGAACGCGAGCCCGTCGCCGTTCGTGGGATAAGCCTCCGTGCGAAACCGGTGACCGAGCTCCGCGAAGGCATAGATCGGCGCGAAGCTGAAGGAGCTCCCGGCGGAGAGCCACAGCGTCGCGTCGACCTGTCCATCCCCGCGCGCGGGGAAGCGTTCATCGTGGGGAAGATCGTAGAGCGGCAGCTTGAGCTCCGCGCGCAGCGCGTGCGGAAAGCTCAGGACGCCGGGCGTCCACTGGAGCGCCGCCACCAGATCTCCGGCGCCCGCGGAGTTGAAGTGATATCCGCCCCCATAATCATTTTGACCGCGCACAAACGGAAAGTAGAGCTGCGCGTGGAGGCGATCGGCCAGCCCGACCTCGCCGTAGAGCGAGGCGCTCAAGCTGGTATGGGAAGGCGGGGGCGATGAGTCTGCGGGAATATCGCCGGCGCTGGCGGCGACGCGCGCGCCCACGTACTCACCGGCCAGGAACATGCCGCCGGAGAGCTTGAGGTAGGCTTCTCCGGCGCTCTTGGTCCACGGGCCTGCGAACGTGCCGGCGGGATCGGCCAAGCAGACCGCGCCCAGCGCCAGCGTGCCCACAAAAATGCGCGTACTCATCGCCCCGCTTCGAAGCAAGCCTTTTACGGCTCTTTGGGAGTGCTCGGGTCCGCGTTCCACTCCGTCCACGACCCGTCATAGTTGCTGACGTGCGCATTCATCAGGCGCAGGATGAAATACTCCTGTCCCGACCGATAGCCCACGTAGCAGTGGGTGATCACGGTCTTGCTCTCGGTGACGCCCTTCGAATCGAGCACCGCCCGGATCTCGGGGATCGTCTTCAGCGATTTATCGGGATTCGCGAAGTCACCCATCAAGATATTGACCGCATTCGGAATGCGCTTCATCTGATAGTCCACCGCGTTGCGCGCGTCGACGATCGCGAAATTGACCGTGTCCTGATAGTGCGCGAGCACGTCGGCCTTGGTGGCCAGGCGCGTGGCGTCGATCTTCGGCGTGAAGCTCGCCGTCTGCACCGTGGTCGTCGAGGTGACCGTGGCGCGGCCGTCGGTCGCCCACTTCGTATATCCGCCGTCGAGGACGTGCACGTCGGTGGCGCCCAGATACTCCAGGGCCCAGAACATGCGGCCGGCGTTCGCGTCGACCTCCTTGGCGTAGATGACGATGCGCGAGCTCTCCGAGATCCCTACCGCACCGAGGACCGCGGCGAGGTCCGCGGGAGCCTTCAGGTCGGTGGAGTCCATGCCCATGCCGCCCTTGTCGAGCGAGCCCGGCGCGAGGTTGATCGCGTTCTCCAGGTGTCCCAGCCAGTAGTCGTGCTTGCTGCGGGCGTCGATGATCACCTGGCCCTCATAGCTGAGGTGATCGGCCATCCACAGGGGAGAGACGACGAGGTTGGAGAGGATGGGATCCTTCATCGGCGCGTCGACGGAATCTCCGCACCCAAACAGAGACGCGATGCCGAAGCACGCGAGCACACCAAGACCGAACCGGCGCATCATCAAAGCATACCTCCTGCATTCGAACGAGCGAGCGCGCGCGGTTTTGAACCTGTCCGAAAGGGAAGTCAAGCCCTGACATCGCGGTTTTCGATGCCGCGCATCGAACATTTGGAAACGTTCGCATCGCGGCTGGCGCAGTCCCACGCCGGGCGGTGAACCGCGCGCAGGGTGCGGGCCCCGCGGCAGCTTGCCCCGAAGCGCGCCCGCAAAGGCTGGATCGAGGCGAGGGCACATCGCTCGCAACAGCACGCGTGATGTCCAAGCAACAGGAGATCGTGGTGATCACCGGAGCGTCGGCGGGCGTGGGCCGCGCGACGGCGCGCGCTTTCGCAAAACGGGGCGCGAAGCTGGCGCTGCTCGCGCGCGGCCGCATGGGCCTGGAGCAAGCGAAGCTGGAGGTGGAGCGCCTCGGCGGCGAAGCCTTGATCATCAGCTGCGACGTCGCCGATGCCGCGGCGGTCGACGCAGCGGCGGAGCGCGTCGAGCGCGAGCTGGGGCCGATCGACATCTGGGTGAATAATGCCATGGCCTCGGTCTACGGCCCGTTCTCCGAGCTCAGCGTCGAGGATTTTCACCGCGTCACCGAGGTGACCTACTTCGGTCAGGTGCACGGCACCAAGGCCGCGCTCGCGCGCATGCTCCCGCGCGATCGGGGCACGATCGTGCACGTGGGGAGCGCGCTGGAGTATCGATCGATCCCGCTGCAGTCCGCGTATTGCGGCGCCAAGCACGCGGTCGCGGGCTTCGTGGAGTCGCTGCGCACCGAGCTCCTCCACCTGAAGAGCAAGGTCCACGTCACGCTGGTCGCGCTCCCCGGCGTCAACACACCTCAGTTCGACTGGACCAAGAACCTGATGGATCGCGAGAGCCGCCCGGTGGGGAGGATCTATCAACCCGAGGTCGCCGCCGACGCGATCGTCTTCGCCGCGCACGCCCGCCGAAAGGAGATCCTCGTCGGATATCCCACGGTCGAGGCGTTGATCGGCGATCGACTCAACAGCGGGCTCCTCGATCATTACATGGCCGGTATGTGGGAAAAGAGCCTGAGCCCCACGCCGGCCGATCCTTCGCGGCCCAACAATCTCTACGCGCCCGTCGACGAGCACCTCGATGCGGGCGCGCACGGAAGGTTCGACGAGGACGCCGCTCCGCGCAGCCTGCACCTGTGGGCGAACAAGAACCGCAGCTGGCTGGCGCTCGCAGCGACGGGCCTGGGCGCGCTCCTCGGGGTCGCCTTCGCGGGAAAACGCTTCGCCCGTTGAGAGGCGCCGCCTCCGAATAAACGCGACGCGTGCTCGGCGCCGCGCGAGTGTGTTACGCCGGGCAGGGAATGAGAGAAGCGATCGTCATCGGCGCCGGTGTCTCCGGCCTCACCTCGGCGGTGACGCTGCTGGAGGCCGGCTTTCGCGTGGAGCTCGTCGCGGAGAGGCTTCCCGAGTCGACGACCTCCGCGGTCCCTTCCGCGATCTGGTATCCCTTCCTGGTCGGACCGAAGGACCGCGTCCACGGCTGGGCCGCGGTCTCTTACGCAAAATTCAAGTCCCTCGCCGCCGATCACTCCGAGGCCAGCGGCGTCTCGCTCCTCACCGTTGACGAGCTCGCGCAGGGGCCGCTCCCGCACTTCGGCTGGGGAGATATCTGCGATACTCCGCCCCAAAAACTCAGCCCGCCCGAGCTCGATCCTAGATTTTCAGAAGGATATCGCGTCACCGTCCCGCTCATCGAAATGCCGAAATATTTGCACTATCTCTACGCGAGATTTCAGGCCGGGGGCGGAGGAGAGATCCGGCAGGCCCGAATTTCCAAATTCTCCGAGCTCGCCGCCGGAGGCCGCCTCCTCGTCGACTGCTCCGGCCTCGGCGCCCGCGAGCTCGCCGGCGACCGCGAGCTCTACCCGGTGCGCGGCCAGCTCCTGCGCGTGAAGAAGGTCGCCGGCATCGACCGCGGCCTCTTCTTCGACGGCCCCGATCCTTCTCGCCCCACCTACGTCGTCCCGCGCAGCAGCGACATGATCCTCGGCGTCACCGTGGAGCCGAACGTCGAGCTCGCGAAGATCGACACGCGCCAGCTGGAAGCGATCCGCGGCCGCGCGATCGAGCTCGTGCGCGAGGTCAAGGGCGCCGCGCTCCTGGAAGCGCGCGTCGGCCTCCGCCCTTGCCGCGAGAGCGTGCGCCTGGAGCGCGAGGTGATCGGCGAAGGCACGACCGTCATCCACAACTACGGCCACGGCGGCTCGGGCGTCTCGCTCTCCTGGGGCTGCGCCGCCGAGGTCCTCGCGCTGGCCTTGGAGACAGTGAGTAAATGAAGGCAACATTCGCACATCGCCCGACGATACTTCGGGCATGTCGACCCGCGTGAGAACCAGCGAAGTCCAGCGCCAATTCGCCGCAAGCCTGCGTGAAGACGCGAAAAAAGCCGCCGGACCCACCGGTGTCGTCGGCGCCGACAAGGACGCCGAGCTGAGCCCCTACCTCCAGGGCGAAGCCGCCAAGCTGCGCAAACGCCCGAACGCACACGTGACCGTCGACCGCCTCGTCGGGCTCGCGATGCGCGACGCGATGAAGGTCTGGAACACGTACAACCCGCCCAGCTCACCGCGGAATCACATGTGGCTCTCGCAAGGCGAGGTGAAGAAGATCGACAAGGCGGATCGCAACCTCGGCGTGCTCACCATGAACGCGGTGGAGCTGGTCCAGAAGATGACGCCGACGAAGGACGCCAAGCTGATCCCGAACATCACCGTCGACAGTCCTGTCCCGGGGATCAGTATCTCCAACAAGGGCGACATCTTCACGCTGCGCGCCGATGCGAGCGTCCCCGCGGGCACCCAGTTCAAGCTGATGATCGACGGACATCCGGTGGAGCTCACCCGCTATGCGCGCGGGCTCTCCGCGTACTCCATGGACGTCGGCGAGGGCTACGGCGCGGAGCAGATCAGCGCGTCCACGCAGGCCGACGGCGCGACCAGCGCGATCCTGCGCATCAGAAAAGATCCTCCCGGCTGGCTCACCTCCGACCAAGCGCTGGCCAAGGCGCGCGACGGTTTGATCGCTTATACGCGCGACCACCGCGTCCACGACGGCGACTGGAAAGATATGATCGGCGATACCTGGGAAGAGGCGGTCGCGCACGGCGTGCTGGACAATATCGCGAATTTCGCCACGCCCAATGAGGACGGCGACAGCGGCGTCAACCGCCAGCTGGATAATTACCTGTTCGTGGGCAGAGGCCCGATGGATCTCTACACCGAGGTCACCGTGCGCAAGCGCGACGGCAAGCTCCTCAACGCCTACGTCGAGATCGACTGAGTTGCCGCGAAAAAAATCGGACCGCACGACGAAGTCGGGCGCGATTGAAGCGAAATTGGCGGAGCTCGCGCGCCTTCGCGAAGATGCGCCCGATCCCAAACAAGCGCGCGAAATCCTGATCGCCGCGCTGAAGGACAAGAGCAATTTCGTCGCCGCCCACGCCGCGGACGCGACCGCCGCGCTGGGCCTCCGCGAGCTGGCGCCGGAGCTGGAGGAGGCCTTCGCGCGCTTCGAGCTCGATCCCGTGGAGCGCGACAAGACCTGCGCCGCCAAGACCGCGATCGCGCGCGCGCTCGATCAGCTCGACGTGCGTGCGGTGGAGCTCTTCGCGCGAGGGATCCGGCTCCGGCAGATCGAGCCCGCCTGGGGCGGTCCCACCGACACCGCGGCGACCCTGCGCGCGATCTGTGCCGCCGGGCTCGCGCGCTCGTATCACCCCGACGTGCTCTTCGAGCTGGTCGAGCTCTTCGCCGACAAGGAGACGATCGCCCGCATGGGCGCTGCGCAGGCGCTGGGCTGCACGGGGCAACAGGCGGCGCTCCCCGTGCTTCGGCTCTACGCGCTGCGCGGCGATCCCGAGCCGCAGGTGATCAGCGAGTGCTTCGTCTCGCTGCTCGCGCTCCACGCGGAGAGCTCCGAGCCCTTCGTGGCGCGGTTCCTGGCGGCGGAGGATGAGGCGGTGGCCGAGGTGGCCGCCCTGGCCCTGGGACAGTCCCGGCGCGAGTCGGCGTTCGAAGTGTTGAAGGGAGCCTGGGAAAAGAGGATCAATCCCAGACTATCCGGCGTGCTCTTGCTCGCCATGGCGATCCTGCGCATCCCCAAGGCGACGGAATTTCTGCTCCACCTGATCCGGGAGACAGGTGACCGCGGCGCGATCAAGGCGCTGGAGGTATTCAAGGACGATCCCGCGGCCGCAGCGCGCGTCGAGGAAGCGATCGCCGCGGCCCGCAAAAAAGGGCTCCTTTAAACTTAAAATCGACAGGACGCGTGACCGAGGATCTGCGGCCCGTCTCTCATCTCGGTCGGCGTCGGCTTCCAGCCGCGGGCGATGCGCGCGTCGAGCAGCTCGTCCGCGTCGGGGAGATGATCCCAGACGGCGACCGCCGTCAGCCCTCCCAGTCAGGTGGAGTCGAAGACCAGCACCAGGCGGTCATCGAAGCGGATCACCACGTCGTGCGTGTACTCATCCTGCACCACCACGTCGGCGATCGGGCGCCGGGGCGTCTGCGCGTAGCCCCAGCGCACCAGCTCCTCCAGCAGCTTGAACGCGCCGACCGCCTCCGCGATCCGCGCGCGTACTGCTTCGTCGAGCTCGACTCCCTGGACGCTGATCTCCATGACGCTCCAACTCACCCGCGCTCGGCGATTATGCCCGAAACGCAGATCACAGCTAAGGTGCGCGCGTCACAGCGCGGCGGATCTCCGCGAGCGGCGCGCGATCGTCGAGCTCCACCGTGCCCTCGTTCACGCGCACGCCCAGCTGCGTCCAGATCGCGTCCAGGTCGATATTCTCCGGCGTTTCACCGAGCCGCCCGTGCAGCGCGCTGAGCACCTCGGTGCCGGTCGCGCGATCGCCCTCCGCGAGCGCCGCCTCCAGGCTCCAGTCCACGGAGATGTCGCCTCCGTGCATGAGGATCCCGCGCAGCGCGTCGCCCAGCGAGCGCTGATTCTTGGTCTGCTGCCGGATCTCCAGATCGGCGAGGAAACAGAAGAGTGCGCCGCCCCAGTACGTGCGCCCCCAGGTGTGCGTGTTGTCGAGCCCGCGGTCGCCGTGCTCCGGCAGACCCTTGGGCAGCCCCACGACCAGCTCGCGCCACATCTCCTTCTCGCCCAGCCTCCCGGTGCGCACGCGCGCGATCGGCTCCACGTAGGTGGCGATACCTTCCTCCAGCCAGTGATGCCGGCGGGGAATATTCGGAAATGCGAGGTGCACCATTTCATGGGTGAGCTGCCAGTCCTCGGCGAGCATGGTCTTCGTCACCGCCCGCCCTGCGCCGAGGAAGATCGCCGCGCCGCCGTCGCCCAGCGTGGTCCCGTAACCGAAGTCATCGCCGGGCCGGGGCGCGACGATCACCAGGACGCGGGAGACGGGAAATCGTCCATAATAAGCGCTGACATTTTCCGCGGCCTCGCGCACCCAGGTGATCAATTCTTCCTGTTGCACGCCGTCCCTCCGCCCCAGGATGGCGACGGAAATTTTGCCGCCGCCGAGCTCCAGCACCCGCATTTCGAACTTTCCGAACACCGAAAAAGGCGCGCGCGGGAGCGCCAGCGCGTCGGCTTCATGAGTATCCTCGCCAGAGGGAAAGATACCGGTCGCGAAATGCGCGGCGCCGGCCGTCTTCACCCGCAGGCGATACTTCGTCCCCCGCGGCGCTTCGGTGGGCCGCACCAGCCAGGACGAGGGCGGCGCGACGATCGCGTCCTCATACGCCGCCACGAAGCTCGACTCATCCACCGCCTCGCCCGCGCGCGCGAGCTGAAATCGATAATGCAGCGTACAGCCCGAAGCGCACTCGGGCGCGCTCCAGGCGCGGGCGTCGGTGTCGAAGGGGAGCTCCAGGCCTTCGACGAAGCGCTCCATCGGACGATCGATCCCCAGCTCGCGCCCCGTTCCTCGCGGGAACGTGGCCTTCACCTGCAGAGAGGACGCGTCCGCCGCGACCTCCACGTCATAGCTCCACACGCCTGTGCCCGCAGCCCGCGAAGCCTCGTCGACCGCGCGGGCCTCGCGCAGGGACGTGCACGCCGCCGCCGCCGGCGCGAGGTGCACCAGCATCGCGAGCGCGCGCGCGGTGTTGCCACGGAAGAACGTGTGGTATCGCTGCCGCGTCACATCCGAAAGGGAACCATCAGGACATGAGCGAGCCCAGCGTAAAAAACGTGAAGAGCGCGAAGAGCGCAAAAAGCCCCAACGTCGAAAAGGGAGCCAAGGCGGCGAGCAACGGGACCGCCGAGAAGACGGTCAAGGCGCCCCGCGCAAAGCGGAAGTCCGCGCTCTCTTACACCGACGATCCCAGCAAGGCGGATCTCGCCGCGGTCGACGAGGCCGGCGCGATCGGCCCGTTCTGGTGGCGCCAGGAGCTCGATCCCGCGTCGAGCACGCCCAAGTATCACGGCTGGCGCATGAAGCTCGTCAGCGCCAAGAATCGGCAGAAGCAGCTGGAGCTCACCTACGAGCACGTCGGATCGGGCCGCAGCATCGTGCTGCGCTACGAAGATCGCGGCGAGGCCTGGTTCGAGCTGCCCACCACTGCGACCGCCGTGGGTAAGTATGGCTGGCTCTTCATCGACGAGATGACCGCGTACAATAACGGGCTCCCGCCGCCGGACGGAAAGTGGCCCAACACCGGCGCGATGATCTGGGACGGCGTCCGCGAGCAGCTCTTCCAGTTCCTGCAGCTGGATGAGGCCGGCGAAGAAGCCTGATCCGTGACTTCGATGGCGCGCCGCGAGCGCCGAGCCCGTTCGGGGTAGAGCGCTTTCGTGCGGCCCGCGGATTGCGATAGGCTGCCGCCGTGCGTTGGGACGGGCTTTTTCGCGCGATCGTCATCGGAGGCGCCGCGCTCGGCGGCGGCATCACCCAGGTCGGCTGCACCACGGACTCGCAGCCGCTGCAAGGCAGAGAGGACGCCGCGGTCGACGATCGCGGCATCCCGCACGAAGGCCCGGTGGTGCTCGACGGAGGCCGCGACGCGCAGCCGTCCGACGTCCCCCGCGAAGGACCCGACATCGGCCCGCGCGACACCGGCGCCGAGGACGTGCCGCGCGAAGGCCCACCGCCACCGGACGCAGGCTTCCGCGACGCGGATCCTCCGGACGTTCCCCGCGAAGGTCCCGACATCGGGCCCCCACCGCCACCCGAAGACTCTGGCATAGAGGACAGTGGCCAGGAGGACAGCGGCATCCCCCACGAAGGCCCCGTCCTCATCGACGCCGGGAACTGAGGCGGGCGTGCAGCTCCCTTACGCGAACAAGATCCCCTGGAGCGAGCCGATCGCCGAGGCGCCTCCGCCCGAGCTGCGCGATCGCCTGGCCCGTTCCTGGCGCTACCGCATGTGGAACGAGTCCGGCGCGAGCAGCGCTTTTCGCGCGCTCGCCGACCTGTGCGAGCGGACAGGGACCCCCGAATATTTGCTCGCGGAGATGCGCGAGTCCGCCGAGGACGAAGTGCGCCACGCGGAGACCTGCCGCGGGATGATCGCCCGCTTCACCGGCGAAGCGGATCCCACGCCGCCCGATCCTTTTCCGCGCCTTCCCCTCGACAAATACGCGACCGACGAAGAGCGCGCGCTCGCGGGCGTGGTGCTCATGTCCTGCATCAGCGAGACGGTCGGCTGTCCGTTCCAGCGCGAGATCGCAGACGCTGCGACCGATCCCGTGGTGCAGGCCGCGCAGGAGATCTTCTACGCCGAGGAGCTGCGCCACGGACGCTTCGGCTGGACCTATCTCGCCTTCGACGCGAAGCGCGCGCCCGATCGCGTGGCTCGATTTGCGGCGGCAATCCCCGGGCTGATCCAGGCCTACGCGCGCGGCCTGGGCGATCCCCAGGACAGGAGCGCGGAGCTGGAGGGCTACGGCATCCTGGGCCCGCGCCGCACGCAGCGCATCTTCCGCGAAGCGCTGCACCGCTTGATCCTGCCCGGCTTCAAAGAGTTCGGGCTCGATGTCTCCGGCGTGGAGAAGCAGTATCCTCTGCTTCCCGATGCTGGATAAATACGAGCTCATCCGCTCTCATGCGCTCGGCAACGACTATCTCGTCGTCGACGGCGCGAGCTTCGGTGTTCCGCTCACGCCCGAGCGCGTCCGCCGCATCTGCGATCGCCACACCGGCGTCGGCTCCGACGGCATCCTGGAGCTGTGCGCTCCGCCCGAAGGCTTCGACGCCGCGGTGCGCATCCACAACCCCGACGGCAGCGAGGCGGAGAAGAGCGGCAACGGCGTGCGCATTTTCGCGAAATTCTGCGTCGATCACGGCTACGTCGATCCTGGCCGACCGATCAGGATCCATACTCTGGGCGGACCCGTGGTCGCGGAGACCATCGCGCGCGGCGCAGCCTGGAGCATGCTGCGCGTCTCCATGGGCCGGGTCAGCTTCCGCACCGGCGATCTGCCGATGGTCGTCCCTGGCCTCTCGGACAGGGATGAGCTCATCGGCCGCGAAATTGTCGCCGGCGATCGAAGCGTCACCGCCACCTGCCTCTCCATCGGCAACCCGCACACCGTGGTCTTCGACGCGCCGTTCGACGAAGCGAGCGCGCGCGCGCTGGGACCGCTCCTGGAACGCCATGTTTATTTTCCGAAGCGCACCAACGTGCAGCTGGTGCGCGTCCTCGATCGCCATCGCGTCGAAGCCTTGATCTGGGAGCGCGGCGCAGGCTTCACGCAGGCCTCCGGCTCCAGCGCCTGCGCGGTCGCTGCAGCTTGCGTGCGCGCCGGACTTTGCGATCGCGAAGTGGAGGTGATCATGCCCGGCGGATCGCTGGAGGTGTCGGTGGGAGAAGACTGGTCCATCGAACAGGTAGGACCCGCGCAGGAGCTCGCGCGCGGATCGCTCAGCGCCGAGCTCGTGGCGGATCTCCTCGGGGAACCTGCCCCTTAGAGCGCACGCGCTTGATGCACGGATCCACGTGTCCATGCTCGCTGACATCGCATTGAGGCAAGGAGGACCGAAATGTTCGCCCATTTATTGCTGAAGAGATCTCACCGTGTCGCGCTGGCCGTGGCAGCAGTCGCGATCGGCGCGCTGGTGTTGAACGCGTGCAAGAAATCCGGCGAGAGCACCGGCGAGGACAAGGACGCCGCGATCGATGCCGCCAAGACGTGGCTCGCGCTGGTCGACGCAGGTGATCACGGGCGCGCGTGGGACGAAGCGGCGTCGTACTTCAAGTCCGCCGTGAAGCGCGAGGACTGGATCACCGCAGCGACCGCGGCGAGGAAGCCGCTCGGCAAGCTGATCAGTCGGTCTCTGAAGAGCGCCACGCCGGAGACCTCGCTCCCCGGCGCACCTGACGGCCGGTACGTCGTGATCCAGTTCTCGACGAAGCTGGAGAACAAAGAGTCCGCGATCGAAACGATCACCCCCATGCTCGACAAAGACGGGAAGTGGCGCGTGTCGGGTTACTACATCAAGTGAGCACTGAGGCGGGAAGGTCTCACCTGTTCCCGCGTAAGAAGACGCACAAGCCGAAGCTCCGAGATGAAGTGATACGTGCGACGATGTCGTCGCGTGCAACCGTTCCGTGTACCGGAGCGTGCACCGGACCGTGCACCCGACCGGTGCTCGAGAAGGTCGAAAGCACGATGGTCATCGAGCGTATAGAAGCCGGGGCCGGCGAACAGGTAGACATAGAGTATGGCGGGAGTGCGTCTCGGGTTTGAGCGGAGCCTCTTTCTCCTCGGAATCGGATCGATCGTCTCGATCGGATCGATCGCAGCCCTCGAAGCTTGCGGGCCGCAGGTCGAAGATTCGGCGGTGAGCGCCCTGGGCGGCGCGGCCAATGAAGCGCGCGCGATCGCGCCCGAGGGAACGCAGCTCTTCATGCCCCCACGGGCGATCACGCTCTCCATTCCCTGGGAGCACTCCATCGCTTCCGGCGGCATCGACAGCTTCGTGCATCGCACGGTCAACGGAGTGACCACCTTCGCCGGCCCGGGTCAGCCGCCGCTCCCGATCTTCCTCAACCGCTTCGGCGGTACCTATTCCCCCGGACAGGATGATTCGCGCCGCAATACTTCGATCGTGCCCAATCAGGTGTCGACGGTGAGCGCGTTCTCCGGCTCGGACTCGCAGTGGAACCAGGCGGTCAACTGCATCACCACCATGTGGGCGCCGTACAACGTCACCATCACGCAGACGGAGCCTGCGAGCGGCGAATATATCGAAGCGGTCATCGGCGGCTCGCCGGGTCAGGTCGGCCTCCCGCAAGGCGTCGGCGGCGTCGCGCCCATCGATCAATTCCAGTGCAGCATCATCCCCAACGCGATCATCTACGCCTTCGCCGACGTCGTCGGAAATGATCCCGAAGAGGTCTGCGAGATCGCCGCGCAGGAGATCGCGCACGCCTTCTCGCTCGACCATGAATACTATTGCCCGGACCCGATGACTTATCTGGGCGGCTGCGGCAACAAGACCTTCCGCGACTTCGACGCCCAGTGCGGCGAATATCAGCCCCGCGGCTGCAACTGCTCGCGCCCCAGCCAGAACAGCGTGCAGACGCTCCTGGATAAGATCGGCGCGCCCAACGGGATGCCGCCGCCTCCGGTGAACGATCCCATCCCGCCGACCATCTCCATCAACTCACCCGCCGACGGCGCGACCTTGATGGAGAACTCGACGATCACCGTGGTAGCCACCGCCAGCGACGATATGCAGCTCTCGGCGACCGAGCTGGTCTGGAATTTCAACGGTCAAACCTTCCCCTGCCCGTACACCAACAGCGGCGGCGCGGTGACCTGCACGCGCAGCGGAAATATCTCCACCTGGTCGATCCGCGTGGGGCAGGGCGATCGCACCTTCACGGCGCGCGCCCGCGACGCCGGCAACAACGTGACCACCACGCCTCCGCGCACGATCCACCTGGGCACGGCCACGCCGCCGCCGATGGATACCGTGCCTCCGACCGCGTCGATCACCTCGCCGGCGCCGAACGCGTCGCTGCCCGCAAACTCCACCATCCAGATCACCGCCACCGCGAACGACAATATCGGCCTCGCCTCGGTCGAATTGGTGTGGGCCTTCGGCAATGACTCCTTCCCCTGTCCCTTCAGCGGACAAGGCGTGGCCTGCACGCAGAGCGGCACGACTTATACCTGGTCGCTGAGCGTCGGCGTCGGCACGCGGCAATTCTCGGTGCGCGCGGTGGACCTCGCGGGAAATCGCTTCGAGACGCCGCAGCAGATGGTCTCTCTGACCACGCAGCCGATGATGCCGCCGAATATGGGCGATATCGTGGCCGAGCCCAATAATACTCCGACGGACGCCTTCCCGCTGCGCTGCGCGAACGCGATCGATCTGGTCGTCTCCTCCGCGAACGAGGACTGGTTCTCCGTCGACGCGCCGGCCAACACCGACGTGCAGGTGAATTTCTCGGCGGCGGCCGGGACGGTGATCGGCGCCGAGCTCTATACCGCAGGCGCGACGATGCAGCTGGCGCAGACGGCGGACGTGCTGGGGAACGGCGGATCGATCCGCGCGATCTCGCAGGGACCGGTGATCCTGGTGCACGTGACCACGGGCGGCGGTGAGGTCGGCTACCGGCTGACCACGCTGTGCAACAACGGCGGGATGCCGCCGCCGATGAACAACGACGACACCTTCGAGCCCAACAACGACGCGGCCACGGCCTCGCACGTGATGTGCGGACAGATGATCGGTAATTTGATCGCCAACGATCCCGACTTCTTCGCGGTCAACGTGCCGGCCGGCAACGCGCTCCACGCCGTGGCCACTGGGACAGGCATCCAGATTTCGATCCAGGACACCGCGGGACACGAGATCGCGCCTCCCGGCTCCGAGGCCAGGACGACCTCGCTCCCCGGCGGCGACGTGATCGTGAAGGTCGCGCCGACCACCAACGGCGCGCAATACGGCCTCAACCTCGACTGCGCTCCGCCCAGCGGCGGCAACCACACCGATGACCCGCTCCCGGCGCGTCAAGCGTTGGCCGGCGGATGCTCGTGCAGCACCTCGGATGCCGAGACCGGTGGCGCGGCGGGTGCGGCGATCCTCTGGGCGCTCCTGGGGATTGCGGTCGCCCTGCGCTCGGCGCGCGCTCGCCGCGGGCTGTAGGTCGGCGTCCACGTCGGTCATCCTGCGGATCGCCTCTTCCTGCCGCAGCGAGTCATAACCAACCGGAACGGAGGACTGGAGGTCAGGGACGCGAGCGACTTTCGCGTCCTCCGAAGGCTCGGCTTTGCCGCGCTTGGCCTGGATGTCCGGGAGGCCTGCTCTGCGACGCGTTCATCATCTCCTCCTCCTTCTTTTCTTCGCGGCCGCCTGCTCGAAGAGCGCGGGCCCGCCTGCGGATGAGACGCCCGCGGCGATCGATCCCGCGGCTGCAGTCCTGCATCGCCTCACCGCCGCTCAATATGCGTCGTCGATCCGCGATCTGCTCGGCGCCGACATCGTCCTCCCCACTGCGCTGGAGCCTGACGCGGTGGAGCGCGGGCTGATCTCCATCGGCGCGACGATCACCACCATCTCTCCCTGGGGCGTGGAGCAGTACGAGTCCGCGGCCTACGATCTCGCCGAGCAGGCGATGTCCGAGGCGCGGCGCGGGATGATCCTGTCCTGTCAGCCAGGGGGCGTCACCGACGATGCCTGCGCGGGGAGCTTCATCGAGAGCTTCGGGCGCAAAGTATGGCGGCGCCCTCTGACGGGCGAGGAGGCCGGCGAGCTCACGGCGATCGCGCACGACGCGGCGATGACGCTCGGCGATTTTCATCAGGGACTGGAGTTTGCGATCGCGGCGCTCCTGCAGTCGCCGAACTTCCTCTTCCGCGTGGAGCTGGGCGAGCCGGATCCCGAACATCTGGGCGCTTCCGCCTCGGGCTCGGGGACGCTTCGATATTCCAACTATGAGCTGGCCTCGCGGCTCTCCTATTTCCTCTGGAACACCACGCCGGACGACGCGCTCCTCGACGCCGCCGAGCACGGCGAGCTGACCACCGCGGAAGGTCTGGAGGCCCAGGTCACGCGCCTGATCGACTCTCCGCGCTCGCGCGAGGGAGTGCGCAACTTCTTCAGCGAGCTCTACGAGCTCTATCGGCTCGATCACCTGGCCAAGGATCCCACCATCTTCACCGCGTACACGACTGAGCTGGGGCCCACCGCGCGCGAGGAGACCTTGCGCGATCTGGAGCAATTGATCTTCGACGACGACGGAGACTATCGCGAGCTCTTCACCTCGCAGCGCACGGTGGTCGATCGCCGGCTGGCGGCCATCTATCAGGTGCGCGCCGGCGCGCGCGAGGGCTTCGCGGAGGTCGAGCTGCCGGCCTCGGGCGGGCGTCGCGGGCTCCTGGGACAGGTCAGCGTGCTCGCGCTCTATGCGCATCCGGTGAAGTCGTCGGCGACCAAGCGAGGCGCCTTCGTGCGGCGCACGCTGCTCTGCGGCAATATTCCGCCGCCGCCGGTCAATGTGAACACCGCGCTGCCCGAGCCCTCGGGCACCACGCTGACCCTGCGCGACCGCGAGCGAGAGCACCTCTCCAACCCGGCCTGCGCGGGCTGCCACAACGCGATGGATCCCATCGGCCTGGGCCTGGAGAACTTCGACGGCATCGGCCGCTTCCGCACCGAGGACCACGGCGCGCTGATCGATCCCAGCGGCGACGTCGACGGCGTCGCTTATACTAATGCCTGGTCTTTGGGACAGGTGCTGCACGATCACCCGGGCGTGTCGCCCTGCATCGTCCGCAATATTTACCGCTACGCCACCGGCAACGTGGAAGGCGACGGGGAGAAGGCGACGCTGGATCAGCTCTCGGATAAGTTCGAGCGCTCCGGCCACCGCATCAAGCAAGCCCTCTTCGACGTGGCGATGAGCCTGGGGTTCCGCCTGGCGAAGGCCGAGGAGTGAGATGCCCATGATGCCCACGAAGCTCAGCCGGCGAACGGTGCTCCGAGGCGTACTGGGAGGCGCGGCCGTGACCGCTTTCCAGCACATTGGGATCCTAAGCTTAGAATTCCACGTGGACAAGTTGTCGCGG
>JADMIO011429267.1_pt1 | contig 44312 bp, 64 predicted proteins | sample 8958161 | NCBI WGS metagenome assembly JADMIO01 (sample SAMN16585339, study PRJNA669376) | soil metagenome | isolation source: Crop rotation soil | place: USA: Cullars Rotation, Alabama | collected 2011
GCCGCGACTTCAAGTCACGTGAATTCCAAGCTTCGGATCCCACTGTGCTGGAAAGTACTTGTGTTCATTATTTCTAACACCTGCCGAGATAGTCTTTTTAAACTTGTCCTGGTTCTCACATCCAAAAATCCTTGCAAAGGCAGAGAAGAGGGAATGCTTTGTCCATGTTATTTTAATCTTTTTGGGAATTGTAGAAGTGATGAAAGGTACTTTTTCTTTCATTCCTGTCTCCTTATTGGTGAGGATACTCTTAAAGAAGTCTTTTGTACACTTAAACTCTTTATCTATCACTCTGATAGAAAAATTTCCTAAGAATAGTGGAATGTCTACTCCTGCCGGATTTTCAAGAATGGCTAGCATTAACTCATCTCTTAGTTTAGACCAATATCTCTTCCATTGAGAAAATGATGTTTTTGAGAATTCAGGATTTTCTTTTTTCCACTTTTTGTAATTCTGTTCTGATATTATTTCTGTTTGATATTTGTCCTTTCTGAATACTTTTGGCATTACACTGTAATTTAATTAAAATAAATGGGTTCTAAAATTAATATTTATAGTTAAAAATAATTAATATACGAAATGAAAAAGCTCCGTCAAGAATGAAGGAGCCTTGGTTTTGGTTGTTAAAAAGAGAAATTTTACAGTTTCAAGTTATCTGCTGTAGGGTGAATTACATCTCCTGTATCAGGGTTTTTGCTACTAGGGTAGGGATTGGGTTCATTCCTTCGCTTTAAATCCATTCCAAGCCACATTACTGCTTCCTGTAATTTAGTTACTGCCAAGGACATTTCTCTTGAGGGAGGGAGACTTCTAACCCTTTGAATGAGGTTGTCTCCATCCTGTCTTAATTGTTTGATTTCTTGTATTTCTGTCATATCTAATTTATTAATTGGTTTAAAAAGTTTTCTGCTGCTTTATTTGAAATTTTATGAACAGGAAAATGGTGTAATCCTCTATTATTCTTAGAGCACCATTTGTCATATTCTAATTGAAAGGCTGTAGCTATATTAGCTTGCCAAGTCATATAGTAATTCTTGTCTTCTTTAAGGGCTTTTCTTAATACGTCTACCTCTTTCTTTATTTCTTCTGTCTTGTTTTCTTCTAAATCTGTATATGTTTCGTTCATACTATTCACAAATTATTGGGTTAAATTTAATAAACCCATATTTTCTTTCTTTAGAATCATTTTTCCTAATTGTATTATCTACTGGCAGAAATCCTTTAGCCATATAAATTTTAAATGTGTTGAACGTATATCTATCCTTGAATTCACTTTCCCATAGTTCTTTAGCTTTGAAGAAAACTTTCCCAGATATATGAGATTTGTATATATTCTTAACATTAGAAGGGAGATATGAATTTATTAGTTTATCTTTGTTATAATCAGAAACTCTTAGAAATAATCTGCCTCTTACTAATCTATTTTTGCCTTCAACTACTGCCATTAGCTCTCTATAAGGTAGATTGTTCTTTTTAGCTGCCTCCTTTCCTGAAATATATTTTTCAATTATATCAAAATTTGAAGGATTTATTTCATAAATTGGTATATTGTTTTGATTTTCTAAAAGAATATCTCCTCCCGTCCCACCTTTTGCTATATTATAAAATAGTGTGGATTTTTGAGCATTATAATAATCAATATAATAAATCTCCAATTCGTTTAGGTCTTTTTTATCTCTAGCATAACACAAAATCTCCTTACAAAAATTCTTTCTACCATATTTCTTAATTGCATTATTAAGAGCTAGTCCACTTCCTAGATAAGAAGAATCATTCTTTTCATCTTTACCTATGTACTTCTTACCATTTATTGTATTTGTAGTTATATAAACTATCATTTACTCACAGATGATGGGGTTAAATGAAGTAAATCCGTAACGACTATCGAGTAGTCTATAAGCCTGTATAGGTGCTTCTCCTGTAGCACCGATACTCTGACAATAGTTATCCATACCAACTAAGCTCCCATTAAGCATACTGTTTTTTGTTGGTAAACTAAGTTGGTGATAGTGAGAGAGTACATTAAAATCAGCCTTCTTATTCGTATCCTGCCTCATTATGAATTTGGTTAACGGGATTGTTAATCCTCCAATACCTGACCCATAGTTGCATTGATGTCCGTGAAATGCTCTGATGGTTTTACCCATTACAGAGGTGTAGGAAATGTCTGATTTCGGAATCACAAAATCTATTTCTCCCGAAAACTTATTAGCTAGGGAAGCATAAAGCATTGATTCATAAGATGTTCTATGGTCAACAGAACTTTCCATCCTCTTTTCCACCCTTGCATGATTACCGTTATGACAGATGCATATAATTTTATCTGTATTGAGGTTGTTTTGAAGATGAGTTAAACCATTAGTGAGAAGTTCTTGGGCATAAATAACTTCCTCAATAGGTGTCATGGAGTTGGTAATTTTTTGAGAATCCGGATGAATATATCCGTTTACAAAGTCTCCATTAAGGAATATGACTGTAGAATGATTATCAAACTCATCAGAGTCCTTGTTAATTAATTTAACAGTATTAGAAAAACACAAATTGGCTCTCTTCTTAGCAATTTCAGGATTGTATTCATTCAGTCCATTAAGGGAGTTTTTATCTACCACTTGTCCTAAATGCCAATCTGAATATATAATAATGGATGCTCCCTGTCTACCATGTTCAGGGATTAGGGGAATATTGTATAGGTTTACATATTCATTAAGTCTTAAATAGTCATTGTAAGCATCATTAATCTTCTCGTATTCGGAAAGCAGTACCTGATATTTTTGTTCCTTTTCTTTAATTTTACTCTCACACTGTCTTTTAACTATATCTATCCTAAAATCAAGTGTATTTTCTGCTGAGTTCTTTACGATGGTCTTAGCAGTATCCTTTATAGAACCCTTATAATCAGCATTTTCCAGTTCTTCTACAAGAGAAGCTGCTGATAATATTGATCTTGCTCTATCTCTTGATTCTTTTACTTCCTCTTCTGAAACTTTCCATCTTTGTGAAAGCTTCTTAGCTCCCATATCCATATTTGATGGATTACTTAAAAATTTAAGTATTGTATCGTTTAACTTCATATTAATGTTCTTTTTCTATGCTTATGATTAATTAACATTCCAATGGTTCTATGATTTACATTATAAATCTTTGCTAATTTTCTATGTGATGTTCCGCCATTCTTATAAGTATTTCTTATTTCTACTACTTGTTTATCGGAAAGTTTTGCCCAAGGACATCTATCCCCACTTAGATTTAAGTGATTATCAAAAGCATGAATTATATTTTGTCGAGATGTACACCATTCTAAATTTTCAATCCTATTATCTGTCTTAATTCCGTTTTTATGGTTCACATATTTTAAATTTTCAGGATTTGGAACGAAATGAATTGCTATCAATCTATGCAATAGCATAGTTTTTGTAACTTTATTTTTTGTCAAAGCTATTCTATAGTAATTATCTTTCTTATTCAGAATAGGCTTTAAAATTTTTAAAGGTGTAAAATAATTAGCATATTTTATTCCAAGTTTCTTAGGAAGTGACAAAATCTCTCCATGAATGTTTATTTTATATTCATTCTCATATCCTAATAAGTCAATAAAATTCCCTTTACCCATTTCCATCCTTCTTGGGTCTTCAAGAAAGATTTTGTCTAAACTTGTTAATTTACTCATTTATTTGTTTTAAATTCCAACAGGATTTATTTCCTGTTGTACTTTATGCACTTTTGGAATTTGATATTCTCTTCCAAACTTGTCTTTCTTTATTTCTTTTCCAAAAGTGAATTCCTTATTACCTGCTAAGTAATTTTTCAGATGTTTCTGGTTAAATTTGTTTTCCTCTTTTGATAGATTTGGGTCATACTTTACCACTCCGAGAAATCGTCTCTCTATGCTTGATTTACTCATACTAATGAATTGAATTTTGTGATTGCTTCATCAAATTTGTTGTTTATACTTCTTAGTCTCCTAATCATTCTTTCCATTTCGTATAGACTACCTGCTTCCTCCTCTCTATCTCCTTCCTTAGTTGAATTTTCTGGTTGAGAATAATTGGTGTCGTGAAGTTTGTGTAAATTGGAAATCAGTTCGTTTACTAACTTGTCATTTCTCAGAAGTTGACATTCAAATTCCTCAAGATTTGTTCTTAGGAGAGGAGGAGTTGCTAAAGGTGTCTCTGAAGCATAATTTTTTAATTCCATAATTTTAATTATTTAGCAACAAAATTAATCAATCTTTTTGGACTTGCGTTTATTTGGTTTGTCTATTTCGCAAAAGTTTAACTGCTTAGGAAGATTTAGTCCATAAGTAAACCAGCAAGTTCCGAAATATATTTGGTCTTTATCCTTCATATAATTAATTCTAATATCTGGAATTAGGAGTTGAATTTCGTTTTCTTTGAAGAGTTTCTGCCTTGTGGCAGTTTCAAGTGTTGCTATTGGAAGAAGAAATGCAAATGCTTTTTGTAACTCAAAAACTCTCTTAAGGAATTCGTTCTTTAGACTATAAGGAGGGTTAGATACAATAACCGAATAAATATCTGATGGTTCATATTCAAAGAAAGATTGGTTTGTGTTTAAATGAGAAGTTATAACTTTATTTCCTCTATTCCTAAAATGTTTTGTAATTTCACTACCTCCAAAATCTGTACACTCCCAAATAGTCAGACCTGGGGAAATGTAAGGGTCTAAAGGAGGAATTGCATAACTTGGAGTGTATAACTCATCATTCTTAGGGTTCTTTATATAATTAATTAGAGCTTGGTTCATTTAATACTGTTTGGAGAGACTGTCTGCAATTTCGTTTAATTCTCTGGGTTGCCACAAGAAGGTTAATCTATTTTGAGAAATTTCGAGAAGTTGTTTACAGAATTTGGCAAATATAGCATATTTTGATTTGACTTTTATCTTTCCCCTATTACACATTTGTTCAGAACACATACGACAATCACCAATTATAAGAATATTTTGATTTAAAAAATGAGTTTCGAGATGGGTCATAAGAAAAGCAAGAGCAATATATTCTGCTGTGCAGGAACAGGATTTAGGATATTTGATAAAGTTAGAATATGAATGAAGCTCTTCTTTGGTTTTAGCATTAAATATACAATATCCATAGCCAGATTTGGAAAAACTGTAAGAACCATCATAATAGGCTATAATATCATAATTTTCAAAGAACTTATTGTCTATTTGTAGTTCTACTCTTTTTGACTTCTTGAACGTCTTCTTCTCCTTATTAGGAGCTTTTTTCTTTAGCATATATCTTCATATTTTCCAATAATCGGCATTGTTTCTATGCAATATGTGAAACATTCATTTTCTGTACAATCTGTTGTACATTTTTCTATTAGTATATCTCTTATAGCACATGCTTTAGCGAGGTCCATAGTTGCGTAGAGATTAACAGGACAGGGAATACAAGGAGTGCATTCACACTCTGGACAATTGTTACAACAATCCTCTGAAAGCTTTGTTCTTGTTTCGCAATTGTTGGTTTTCTTTATAATGTAGATTTGGTACATAATTCAATATAGCGCATTTTTGACAAAATTACAAAAGATTTTATTAAAGAGAAATTAATATGAAAGATTAAATATACTTTTCCACATAATTCTTTACTTCACGATAAGCAAATTTACAAGTTTTCTTTCTGACAAATTCGAAAATTTTGAATTTTATATGTCCAAAACCTTCCACATGAATAATCTTAAAATCTGTCCAAGGAATTTTTCTTCTTTTCAATTCATCTCTTTCTTCTTTGGTGGTACAGTTTAATAATATTTTTCTTCTTATTCTTTCAGCTCCTTTACTGTAACTCTCAATTATAAATTCTTCGATTTCCGAACTCTTTTTAATAACTTCTTTAGGTTTATATTTCTTAGGCTGAACAGTTTTTGGTTTCTGCTTAGGATATTTAGCTTTCTTTCTCTTCTCTTTTGTAATGATAACAAAAGAGCTTATATTCTTTCCTGTATGTTCCTTAGCATGACATATCTCACAAAGAGTGAGTAAATATTCATTAGGTACTTCCCAAGGCATATTACCCTGTATATAATAAATGTGGTGTACGTGTAGATTATCTTTAGAATAACATTTCTGGCAAGTGTAATTATCTCGCTTGAGAATTTGTAATCTTTTATTTCTCCATTCTGGAGCTTTTAATAATTTACTATATTCTTCTTTTGTCAAGGAAAATCAAATTTTGTTATTATAATAAACTGTTCCATTAGGAACCCACCTGAGAGGAAGCATCCTGCACATTGAACCCTCTGATAGAAACAAGTTTCCCTCCGAAAACTTCGGATTTTGTCCTTCAATTTCTACAAGAAGTAGCTTTCTTTGTTCTACTTCTATCACATTGGATAAATAGAGAGTTCTTAGAAACCTATTTCCTGTTATTGAAGATTTTCTACCAAAGAGCTTTGAGATGGATTTACCACTCATGTTATTATCAAGAAATCCGTATTTTCTGGTCTTTTGTACAAAGTTATAGCTGACATTCTCCGAGTATTTCTCATAAACGCCTTCTACCTTCACCTTGAGAAAACTTTTAATTTTCTTTTCGGTGTTAGAACAGTTTATTTTTCTATAACCTTTTAAAAGAACTTTTCCTACTTTTTCCTTTTGTTTCCATTCTATTTGAGACCTTTTTATTTTTAGGGCTTCAAATTTTAGATTTATTATATTTAATTGATGTATTTTTAATGTTAATACTTTAAACCTGTCTTTCGTTGGTTTTGTATTAAAGAAGTCGTTCCATTTTCTTTTAGAACCAAGTCTTAGAATATTTCCTTCAATCCAAGCTAATTTATTTTCTTCAAGGATTTTAACATACTTTTTAAGAGTATTTATAGAAATTCCTAAAGATTTAGAAATGTGTTTCTTTTTCGTATCCCAATTATGTATGGAATTATTAGAATACATTAAAGACAACCTTCCATAAATACAATAAGCTTTTAGTAGTTTGGGATGAGCTACTAAAGCTATTAATGTTTTATATGGTATCTTTATTGTCCTCAAAATAAAAAAGCTCCCAATTCACGAATGAACAGGAGCTTTGACTTGAGGAAGCCTTAAGATACTCTACAGGAGTACAAATTTATGTATAATTCTTGATAATACAAATGTTTTCTAACTTCCTCAAGTCAATTAACATCCTGTATAGAAACAAAATAAAGCATTTTAATCGAAATAAAAAATTAATATTAGAGATTAAAACAAACTATTAACAAATTTTAAAATTATGTCTATTTGTTAACAATAAATTCTTTACTTTTACACTTAAAATTGGAAAATTATGGAAAATGATAAATTGCCCATAGGAATATGGGAACAATTAAAATATGAAGACTATAAATATAGAATATTTGATGAAAATGGAGATGATATTATAGTAAATTATAAAGAATGGATAGAATTCATGCAGGATTATTCATTCTTAACAATGGAAAAGAAGAAACTAGGAATGATTAAATCCATTGAAAGAGGATTGAAAATGATGGAAGAAGCATTTTTAGAAATACAGGCTGATAGAAATGTTGAATTTATAACAGGAGAATTTTCAAAAATAAGAACAGGAAATGGAAAATGAGCTTAAAGAAGAGTTTACAAGAATAGAATTTCCCGTATTTGATTATGTAATAAAGGTGCTTTTAACAAATAACCTAAAAGAGAGTAGAGAAAAACTTAGTGGAATTTTAGGAGCTTTGGAAGATGAAATTTCTGAAAGTGTAGACGGAATGCACTCTTATAATAAGAGGAGCAATTTTTGTTATATCATCATTGATGATAAGGCTACATTGGGAACTTTAGCTCATGAATGTTCTCATGCCGTTAGGAGAATGTTTAAATATTTTGATGCAAAAATGGCAAACGAACATTTTGAATATCACTTAGGATATGTTGTAGATGAAATTGAAAAATTTAAAAAGGAATTAAATGGAAAATCTTTGGGAGGCAAACAAAAGCGAAAAAGGAATTTGGCAACAAATTCAGGAAGGAGAAATAATAGAGTTTGATTTAGAGAAAATAAAGAAGGATTTTACAATACAAAATATAAAAGATTGGGCAGAAAGTTTATGGAAGGAACAAAATCAGTTATGAAAACAGATTAATATGAATGAGAAGTACGGAATAGAACCTCCAACTCTGGGAGAAATAGAGAAAGCTATGAATGAATTTATTAATTCTAAAGAAAATCCATTAGGAGAAGGAAATACACCATTTATAAAGAACACCAAATGGGAAGATGAAGAAGGAAATAAACATTCGATGTGGGATATTTCTTCCGGAAATATGCATTGTGTTACAGGAGATGGAGGAGCTAAATTATATATGAAAGCTCTAATAAAAAAAGGAATATATCCTGCTATTGGTCATGATTGTGAGCCTTTTGAAGGTGAATATATAAAAAGAGAAGGAATGAATAATAAAGAAGTTTCCATAGAAGAAATAAAAGATAGTCTAATAGTGAGTAGTGATACTGATTTAAAAGAGAAAGTTGAACTTGCCTGTGCTTGTTCTATAGAACTTCCAAAGGTTATAAAAAGAATTTGTGAAAGAATAAAACAAACAGAAATTAAAAATTCTCCTCAATTTTAAAACTTTTCCTACTGTATTTCTTTTTATTCTTATGGACACGATGATAATTTAGAGAACCTTCAAGTTCTCTCTTTATCTTCCTGGTGAGCTTTAATATTTTCTTCTTTGGAAGTTTCATAACGTTGGTTGTAGACAACAAAACTACGTCTTTTGTCGGTTATAGACAACATTAAAACAAAAATCCCCACCAAAAGGTAGGGAAGTGTTACTTCTCAATCGAAGCCTAAACCAACTAAAAGTTTAATATTTTAAATTTTGTGTTTGATAGCAGGTATTGATTATAAGCTGCTAAATCCAGTGTAGGTATTCCTTTCTCTAGTTTTACGAGATTACAAAGAGTGTCAGGAAACCAGGTTGTTAAATCGTAAGAAATTGTAGCACCCTCCGAATTTATAAAATACCATTCTAACCTCACCTTTATTTCATTGGGATGTAAAGCCTTCTCATTCTCCTTCATGTCAACAAGAGTGTTCTTCCCGTGTGTCCACTTAAATGGATGATTGGGGTCTGTACATTCCAGGTCGAATTCGAAGGATGGTTCCATAACTTATGTTAAATTAAAGGTTTTTGTAGTTGCCCCCACACGTATATTTAAATTAGTGCCATCGTACCAAATCATGCCATCTGTAGGACTTGTAGGAGCAACACCTGCTGTTAGTAATAAATGAGATAGTGAGGTTGTGCTTGCCTTTAGAGTGAGATAAGCCGTTCCCGTAGCTCCTGTATTTGTTAAGTTTTTGCTTGTATCTATCCTGAAGGCTTCAGAATTGTTTGGAGAAAAGGCTATATAGGATGTTCCATTACTGGTAGCCATAATAAAGGCTGCTGAACCAGTTGAATAGAGCCTTGACCCATTTGCTATTGCTGTATTAGCTGTCGTAAACCCCGCACTAAACGCTTGTAGGAATGCACCATGTCCACTTGTATTCACTCCAAGATACGCCTGTGCTGCCGCACCAGAAGTTGTGTTACCAAGTTCTAACGATAGAGCACTATTAGCATTCCTTTGAACACTAACTAATTCAGTACCTATTAATGAACTTGCACCTCCAAATATTGCAGCTCCACTATTAAGCCATGATTGTGCTGTTGTACCTCCACTATTACCAACCTTCACCTGAACATTTATACTACTACTTGTATTGGCTGCTGAGGCACTGTTACCAGAAATAATTAGAGAGTTGTTAGCCGTGACACTACCATAAATCTGTGGAACTACCATACTTGTAGTAATGGTAGGAGTGGCTATTGTTGGAGAACTACTACCTACAAGAACACCTCCTCCACCAGTTTCATCCGAGATGACCCCAAATAGTTGAGCACTTGTTGTAGCAGCAAATACAGAAAGGTTTTGAGCATTTACGGCTGCCAGTGTAGTTCCTCCAAGTCCTGCAAGGGTGTATGTAGGAATATTGAGAGTGTTACTACTTAGTGTTGAAGCTCCCGAACTCCCTGTTACAGTTAGAGAAGTTATTCTGTTGGTGTATGCTGTGTTCCAATTAGTCTCTTCTGTAGTTGTTGGAATTACATATCCTGATGTAAGAGAAATTGCTAATGTACCAGAAGTTGTTATAGGATTTCCACTTATCGAAAGTCCTGTAGGAACACTTAAATCCACACTTGTAACAGTTCCAGTTGTGCTACTTGTCCCCGCACCTATATAAGTACGAATTGCTGCTGCTGAAGTTTTAGTGAGAAGTTGTAATCCAAAACTATCTGTTGTTAGAGCAGAAATGGCTTGTAAATCACTATCGTATGCCTGGACATTCGTACCTATTACAAGACCAAGATTTGTTCTTATTGTAGCTGCTGTTCCTTCAGAGAGATTGTTCAATATTTGAAAATATCTTGCATCTGAAGCAGTTTTTGTATAAGTATCCGTTATTCCATATCCTGAAAGTGTTGTTGGAATTGATGTCAAAGAACTAAAAGCTAAACTACTAATAACAGCAAAACTCCCAAGTCCTAAATTAGTTCTTGCTGTAGTTGCATTTGCTAAATCAGAAAGATTGTTTGCAGCTAATAAGTCTCCAACATTCCATGTACGATTTGCAGAGAGGTCTTGAGAATTACCATTTATTGTTAAGGTTCTTGTAGAAGGTACAGAACTCGTATAAGCACTGTTCCAATGTGAGATGTCTGTTCCTGAAATTCCAAAAGCTGCTGAAGCCGTAAAAATAGGGTCTGTTTCTGTTAGAGAAGGAAAAGCACTATCTATCCACGTTCCTGAACCAGAATCATATTTTAAATAACTGCCATTAGCAGGACTTGTTATAACAACGTCAGAGAGGTCATCAAGGCTTGGGTAGCTATTTTCAGCCAATCCTTTGAATAGGGCAAGCTGATTTTCTCTTATCCTCTCTCCAGCCTTTATAAGAGCTTGTGTCGAAATACTGGCAGGAGAATTCCTTTTACTCTCTATTAGTTGTAAATCTGCTTCATAATTGTTATATATAGATAGCAAGTCCGTGTTCACACATTTTCCTTATTTTGAGAGTTAAGAACCTGCCTTGGTGAGAACTTTGTGCAAAGCAAGAGAATACCAATATAAGCACACAGCATACCTACCCTGTCATTGAAGGTATCTTTAATCATCATTACTTCGTACACTTTGGGTGCTATAAAGAAAGCCCTGTGCATCCTTGTAAGAGCCATAAAATTAGCATATGTAAGCCAAGTAGAAATTAAAAGCAGAATAGAATAGTAAGAATAGTTACGATTTATCCTGTCTGTGATTAAATTCTTTAATGTTGTTATGAAACATATGAGTAAGATAAACTCAATAGCAATGTTTATACTTTCAATCCATACAAAAAGCTGATGTAAATTCATTTATTTTTGGTTAAAAACTTTTCCACAAATCCGTCAATAACATACTTACCAGCTAAAACACCAGAAAATATCAGTATTACATTTAGAGCCAGATAAGAATTAGAATAAAAATTGCTATCACCAAATTTATCTTTATTAAATTCCAGGTACTTAATCATACCAAAGGAACCAAGTGCAAAATGTATAGCAAATTTCTGTACTCTAAGAAACCAATAAGGCAACTGACTGTCCTCCATGTTTTCTTTCTCCTGTTGTTGTTTTGCCATTTCATTCGTTCTTTGCTTTGTATCATGTTACCTGAACTAACATCTGCTTCAATGTTATTGTGCCTCCTACCGCTAACGTCCCCCACTGACTTGATATTGTTACTGGGACTCCACCGGATAGAGGCATATTGAAAGATGCCGTATTCCTTATGTTTACAACCGTTGTTGCTGTTAAAGAAGAGCCAAAAGAAGCATACCCCTGAACTTCGACTAAACCACTATTCAAAATAGTGGCTGTTATCTCTATTCTCCAAGCCATGTTAGCGAGATTGAGAACGGGAGTTACCGTTACACTCCCTACTATCAATCCTCCCATTTCAATAGAAACTGTCAGGTTAAGAGATACTACACCCGAACCGTATAAGCCGCTACCTTCCACCCTTGCTACCCCACCAACCGTTGCATAAATTTCAGGTATGGTAGATGTTGACGTGAAGGCTGTCTTTGGATTAGATGTGAGGCTCGATACTATCGTGTTTCCTGCGGGAGCGTCAGGATTGACGTACTGATATTTTATTGCCGACCCTGTTACTTCTGGAGGAAAATAAGGCATTGTCTCTTAAGTTAAAATAGTTACTCTTACTGTTGATAATGTGGTTGCAAAAGCTGTTACAACCCCTGTATAATAATAAGGTACTTCATAGTATCCATTAGTTACAATTCGTTGCGTGTATTGGGTTGTTGATGCAGGACTTCCTAAGAAAATTAGAACTGTGCCACTTTCACTAAAAATAGTCCCACCTTTTCTGTTAGTATTGAGGGGAAGTATAGTGGTGGATGTATTTGCAGGAATAGATGATGTTGCTCCAGCAGTTCCTGTTGTAGCTTGTCCTGCATCTTCATAAAGAACACCTTTCATTAATGATATCAAAGAAGCTGAGGCTGTAGGGTCCGTGACTGCTACATCAGAAACACTTCCTATAGATGTGAGTAAGGATGATAATGTTGTGTTTCCTGTAGCCTGATTGACACTTGTTGCACCTCCTGAGACTGTTACAGGTAGAGCTGTTTGGTCAGAAGCAAATGTAACAGGCATGCTTGCAGACATTGTAGTTTGTCCTAATGCTGTAGGAATTCCTGCATCTATCGAGGACAGTATTGTATTTCCAGATGTTTGTAAAGCTGCTGTAGCCTGACTTGAGAGTTTTGTATCAATACTTGAGAGAGAAGTGTTTCCTGTAGTTTGGAGAGTGGACGTAGCATATCCCGTTATTGCTGCCGGAGGAGTTAGTGTAGTTAATTGGGAAGCAGTGAGGACAACAGGTACAGAACCTGCTGCTAAAGCTTGTCCAAGAGCTGGAATATTATCGGTTTTAGCCTTTATAGAAGCAAGATTTCCTCCTGATTCTAAGGCTAAAGAAGAAGTATTTAAATTTGTTCCTGCATTTGCTGTTACAGTCCATGCTCCGGATTGTGTAGAAGCAAAAGAAGTGTTTGATATTGAACCAATTACGTTAGAACCAGTGGCTAAGGCAGGAAAAGAGGCTATGGAAACTGGTTGTGTTACTGCCGAACCATCAACCTTTAACGCATTTGCTTGATTTCCTGCTGTATCCGCCTTTATTGTTATTGCACTTGCAACGGAAACAGGCTGAGTAGTCTGGTAGAACGCTCCTGTTACAGGAAGAGAACTGTTTGTAATCGTGGCATTTACACTTGGAGTTCCTGAAATGGTGGCTGTTACACTTCCTGTAACCGTCAGAGGACTTGTTAATTTACTGTCAATGCTTGATAAGCTTGCATTCCCTACATCCTGTTTTGTACCCGTTGCTGCTCCTGAAGCTAAAGGGATAGAGCTTATGCTAACAGCTTGTGTACTTGGAAATGAGACATTAGCTGTCACTGTTCCTGACACTGCTAAGGGGTTCCCACTATCATTAGAAACTTCTACACTTGATGGAAAGTTTGATACAGAAACAGTGCCAGATACTGTTTGACTATTGGGGAAATTTCCTACCGTTATAGTACCATCTACAGCAACAGGATTGGAACCATTATTAGAGATTTCAAAGCTTGTAGGAAAGTTGCTAACAGAAACTTCCCCCTCTATTTCTTGTACCTCTGGAAGATTGTCTACGCTTACAGAACCAGAGACTTGTTGAGTGCTAGGCAGGTTGGATATTGACACTTCTCCACTAATTTCCTGAATGTCGGGAAGGTTACTCACTTCGAAAGAACCTGGAAAGTTTGTAACTTCTACATCAAGTCCAGAGAGAGTTGAAGAAAGTCCCGATTGGAGGGAGGTGATGTCAGACGATTTAGCCAATCCTGAGATGTCCAGTTGATTGGTGACATTCACCTTCATGGAATTACCAACTCTCTGTACAGGAGCATAGACAGTGGTTCCATCATCAAGTTCAGGGATACTTTTAGTTAATGTTGCTAAATTACCCCTGTTTATTGGTTGAAATACAGAGGCTGTACTTCCTTGTATAGGAGAAGTTGTAAGAACAAGTTCGAAATATAACGTACCTTGGTTTGAAGTACCATTTGTATATGTAATCCTGAAATATTTAGAAATAGGAGTTACGGCTACCCTTAATAGAAGCCCTGGGTTAGCATAACCAGTTACGTTCCCTGTTCTAATTACCCGTTCTCCATCATCAGAATATTCTATTCTTATACCATTAGTAGCTCCTGCAACATCGGAACTGATACAATACATGTAATTAACATATCCTGTATATGCTATCCAAGCAGTGGAAACTGTAGAATTTGCTATTATAGGTGTCAGTGTCAGAAATGCACTTCCTCCTATGGGAAGAGCACTATCTTGTCCATCTGCTGTTATCCCTCTCTGCTGTCCTACAATAATATCATTATCTGGCATCTCTTAGGTGTTTGTTAGTATGGTGAAATTTGTTCCTGTAGGGAGGAATGTAACAGAAAATCCCACAGGAATTAAAACATTATCAGAACCATCCACAACACCTTCAGAAGGAATTGTTAGAGTTTTTGTTCCATTATTTTTAACAGTTATTCCAAAACTTCTCCCTTTCTTATCACTTGTAACATTTGGAAGGTTCCATGTAGCTACAGAAGTTCCTATAAATATATAATCATTAGAATAATCTAAATTCAAGGAAGCAGAAGATGACCTTATTAACATTGTTTCCACACTACTTCCTGAAGGAATTGTAGGTGTATATCCTGTTATTCTTATGATTTTTGACATTGTATTAAAAATCTATTTGTACATAACACGAAAATCGTCTCATATACTGAGAATTGGCATTATAAATTGTAAGACTAGCTCCATCATTCGTTGCAGCTATTATAGGAGTAGTTTCGTTATCAAACAACTCCATGAGAGTAGCAAGACAATGACTTTGAAGATTAATTAAAGGATGGGAAAAATCAATTGAATTTCCATCTGAATGAATTGTTACAAGAACATTCAGATTAGCACCTTTGGTTACTTCAACTCTTAGTTTTTGGCTGCCGTTTTCATCGGCTTTGTCCCAATAATAAATTTTAGCTCTATACATTTTTTAAACTTTAGATATGATATACCAGTTAGAACCATCTGATATAATTGTTATAGATTCATATAGACTAGAAATAATATAATTAGCAGCCCCATCAATTTTTTCAGACCCATCAGGAGTGATGGTTACTGTATTTGCACTTACATCTATCTTTTTGAATGTGAATTTTAACCCAGTCATTGTTGCGGCGGCTGGCAGCGTGAAAGTTTGATTGCTTGATGTAGCATCGCATATCCAAACCTCTTGCAAAAGAGGAGTTAGCGACGCTCCTGTTGACGTACTATTCGAAATAGGCAAACGAAGCGGTGCAGAAAAAAGATTAGTAAATTCATCCAAAGCATACACCCGTCTTACTCCATTAGCGTCAACAAATAATCCCCATTGGTTAGGGCTTAAATTAGCCGTATCTGTTCTTTCAGACCTTGTTTGTGGATTATTTGGCGACCCATCCAATGAAAAAGTTAATCCGCTAAAATGAGCCGTTTCATTAAATGAAACTTCTTGGTCTGTTGTAGCTCCTGCTTCTGTTACTTGTTGTAAGGTGGGTATAGTTCCACCTGTAGGAAATAATATTTGGTCCTCTGTTAAATCTTGATGAATTAAATTAAAACCAATTACGTTATTACTTCCATCCAATTCTTCAGAAATGTCTACATAAGGGTTTCCATTAAGCAGAATATAGGTTGAGCCATTCCATTGGTATTCATATCCTGTATCAGAAGCTATGTAAATGGTACTTTCAGTTCCCTCATCAGGAAATGCAGCCAGATTATCGAAGAAAAGGCTTGCACTGCTTCCTTCAAGAGTTTCCACCCTCTTGCAAAGGCATATGAATTTTCTCCAAAGAGTGTTAAGCTTTTGCGTTATCTGTGTTAGTGTTAACATTTTCTTCTTTTGGTGGTTGATTTAATGCCTCCTTAATTTTAGAAAAGGCAATATGAATATTCACTACTGTCTCCGTATTTTGCCACAATCCTTTTGTGACAGAAGCATCAATTACCTGTTTTAGCACGTTGAGTTCTTGTTCTAACATTTTATGTTGGTTTATTATTTAAGTGAGAGCTATAGAAGAAACCATCGTTCCTCCATTATTTGCAAATATTTTAATATCTCCTGTTGAAGTATTTTTCCAAACTCCCCAATATCCATCAGGAATATCAGAGGTGGTAGGATTTCCAGCCTTGCTTTCGGTTTTTATACCATTAGTAAATCTTGAGGAGCCTGTAAATATGTTCGCATCATTAGATTTTTGATATATACCTCCTCTAGCTGTAACAGTACCATGAGATAGAGAACTTCCTCCTTCAATAACAATATCGTACAGAGTACCATTTATAGTTCCTGTCCATTGGGTTCCACCCTCTTTTGGAGTGGTTATATATAAACTTGCAAGATTGTTAAAACTACCAGCTCCTGTAAGAATTATAGAAGAACCAAATGAGGAAGGAATACCTGCTCCTATAATATCATACCCTGCTCCGGAAGATGTTTGTAAAGAACCAAGAGTTCCGCAATAGGGAACATTTGCCTTTAGGTCATTATCTGCTGTGGCATTGAAGAGCATAACACCTCCAACACCAGCAAAAGCAGCATTGGCTGTTCCTGTATATAGGGAAGAATTGTTTTGGGTATACAAACCCTCAACTCCAAGTCCACCCATTCCTCCATTATCAAAATCCTTAGAGTTTGAAACTATTCCTCCTGCTACCAAACTTGTTGTTGAAACGTGTAGAGGAACTGTTGGTGTTATACCGATTCCTAATTGTCCTTCAGAGAGAATTAAGTCGTAAGCTCCTGCAATAGTAGTATCTCTTACAAGAGGGTCTCCTAGTTCGAAATTCTGACCATCTCTCTTCATACCATTGTTGGCAGTGAAGGGGGCTACATAAAGTCCTGTACTATCTACAAGTTCATTAGAACCAGACTTAATTTTGACAGAAGCTGTAAGGGTATGATTTTTAGTACCTGAAGCTGTAAAGTCTATTGTAGAACTGTCAGTGACAGATAGTGAGGTGTCTGTAGCATAAAGTCCAGAACTGTCAGAAAGGATATTTCCAGAAGTGGCAGATATTTTAGCTGCTGCTGTAATAGTGTGTCCTCCTGTTCCTGATTGTGTAAAATCTATGGTTGAACTATCGTTTGCAATTAGGGTAGTTCCAGGAATTCCAGTGGTGTTTATATCTATCTCCAGGTATTCATTAAGTCCTGAATTCTTTATGGTGAGAGTGAGGGGACTTCCAGACTTCTTCTTTAATTTACTAGAAAGGTATCCGGAAGTGGTATCCAATGAAGAAATCCTTACATATTTATCACCAGCTCCATCTTGTAAATCACAAATAGCCTCTATCAGCTTTTCCATCATTTCATAGAGGGTGTCAGCATTGGTAATTTCGAGACAATTCTCATCAAAATCAGCTTCTGACTTAACACATTCCATATATGTAATAGATGGACACCCTTCCTCTGCTATTGTAGGAGGACATGGAACACATCTTGAGCATGTGCAGTCACAAGTACATAAATGGGTTACAGAACAGTATGAGTTACAAGACATTTATTAATTTTTAACCATTTATAAATACAATAGGATAGGCTTCACAAGAATTTTGAACGTACTCATCATCTACATATGCTAATATCTTAAGATAATAAGGAGTGTCCCAATCACAATCTCCTGACGTATTAAGAGAAATAAAAGGGTCTGTAGTTTCTTCTTCAATCACTAAGTCACTCATTTCAACGTCTGTAAATACCTGTATTTTATATTTTGTAGCATCCGTTATAGGAAGCCATGTTGCTACAAAAATTTTTGAGCCTATGTAAAGCCAGGTGTTTAGTTTAAAAGGACAATCCAGGTTGGTAGAATTACAGATAGCATCAATTATCTTAATAATTATTTCTTCTCCTGTGTCTCCTACATGAACATCCAAGCATTCAATATCCACTCCAATAGATGTACACTTTAGTTTAACCGTGTCCAAGCACAGGTTATCTGTATACACAGGCTCACAAGGAGTGCAGTCACACACATTGGAAGAACAGGGAGAACATTCGTTTTGACAAGCCATTTTTTAATTTTTAAGAACAGGAAGGCATTCCTTCATAATCTGCTACATTAGCATAAGCATTTGCAGGAATGTTGAAATATAATAGTTCGCCATCAAATTCGCTACTGTTTGAAGTGGTGAACCTGATTGAAAGGTCTTGTATCATACTCGGAAGACTTTTAAAAACTATAAAAGACATCACTCCTTCATCTCCTCCATCATGCATACCAGTAGAAGCTTCAAATATTATAGTACCAGCAGAAGTGCCATTTATTGCTGCTATTATACCATTTATGTCATAATATCCTGTAGAGCCATCTGCTGGAAACTCAGTTGGAAATGCATAATATGTATTATTATATTGTAGTCCAACAGCAGGAGTGCCTCCAGCTTCGAATATTTGGTCATTACTTCCCTCTGTCTGGGCATTTCCAAACACAAAAGCATAACACTGAAGTTCTTCTAAATCTTCAGGAATTGTACAGTCTGATGTGAAGGCAGATGAGTCAGTACTTCCAAGTAGTGTGGCTCCAGGAGGAAGAATGAATGGCTCTCCAGCCAAAAGAGTTATTGATTTTTTTATGCAAGTAGTTAATTCTGCCATAAGTTTTCTTTAGGTGGTTATTCCACAAGTTTGATAAATGATTGTCACAGTACTTGTTGCAGTGATTACACAACAATCATCATTAAGATATTTAACATCCTTACCTACACACTTCTGACAAGATATTATAATTTCGTCATTATCTCCAAGAAGTTTCATCTTTACATCAAGACTAAATGTTAATGTTGTACCAATAGTGAACATTGATAGGTCAAGAGCCTCACTCTCATAATTTTGAGCTATAGGGATTGAATATGTAACAGAGTTTCCAGAGCTGTCTGAAATTGTCACCGTAGACCCATTATCAACAAATCCAGTGGGGATGAACGTTCCTGCTCCGGAAGTGAATTGTAGAATGACTGTCGTACCATCGAAGTCTGTAAGGAAACCAACTGTAAGGTCATCACATCCACTCGCACAACATTCCTCATTTGCAGCTATTCTCACCCTATAATTTTCGGTGAGGAGATATAAGTTGTTTATAGCATCTGCAAGAGAGGATACGTTTAAAGAGGGTATCCAACCAACAACTCCTGCCATTAGAGTGTCCATTTCAGGAGTTTGTTTTGCTTTTGCAGTTTGTACTTCTGTGTCCAGCCCCCAATTGTCTTTGTTCAGACAATAATCTTGTGCTAGTTCATTTATGGCTGTAGATACAGGCTTTGCATTCGAAATACAGTTGGAAACAATAACCTCCGGAGTTTGAGGATGGTTATTAATGTGGTCGTCCAAATCTTCTCTTATATCTACTATAGTGGTACTCAGTGTAGTAACTGTGTCAGAAAGTTCACACAAGTCGTCTATCAGATTTTGAAGGATGCTTTCTGTCGTATAGGGAAGAGAAACATTTCCATTATTGTCTTCATAATAATGCCTTAGACAATTAAGATTAAGGGTTAAGCTATCCTCGCTCAGACCATCTATTTGGTTCTGTATACCATCTATTAAGTCTTTCAGTTTACAATCATTATCCAGAAGGAGTTGTAAAACGTTAACCAAAGTTCTATTAGATGGTTCATCTGTGGGAATTATGTCTAAAGCACATTGAAGGGTGAGAGTGCTCAAATCTTGAGGTTCCAGAGCCAGACAAAGCTTTTCGGCTATTGTGTAAACAATAGAGTTGAGATTATCCCCAGGCTTAATTCCAAGACAGTTAATACATGCTCCGCTCCAAGTAATTAGTCCTGAGCCATTTACGTCATTAAATCCAGTTTGGTTCCTTGGTTTCATTCAATATTTGTATTAAGTGCTTGACATACCTTTTTGTTATATTTCTCCAACAGAATTTCCAACTTCAGGCTGGAAATATCTTCTTCACAATAGTCTCCCTTTATTAAATATGTTTCAGATTTAAATTTTTCTAATATATAATATGCCAAATCAGATTTCATTACAGCAAGTTGAAAAGTTGTTCAGAAGGTCATTCACTTCATTATATATCACCTTGGCGGAGCAAATGTCATCCCTATCTTCGGCAAGGTATTTAGCTCCATCAATCAGTTCTTTATACCACAATAAGGCATTCTTCTTTCTTGTATACTCTTTATTTGTAAGCTTAATCCTATCCTTCAATAGAGTTGTAAGAAGGCAAAAATATTTGTTCAACTGTTTGACATTCCTAAAATAGGTATATTCAACACACAGTTTTAGATTAGGGTCTACCGAAAACTTTATATTATAATCTCCGTCAGGAATGGACGGAAGGGGTGAAATCCCTCCTGAGTTTAGATGAAGATTATTAGCATTTAATATAAGGCTGAAATCTTTCTTCACCTTAAATATAGATTGATATTTATATGAAGGAGGAGTAACCTCTATAAGGGCATTATTAATTCGAATTGCTGCATCCCAAGAACTGTTATCCATTATTTTAAAGGCTCTTGGATTTAGGTTATCATCTATATCAATATCTAATACATGCATTCTTATATAAAGTAGGTAAATTTATTAACAAATGGAATTAATATTTGTTGTTAAAACTAAAAAAGGAGCAGAGCTATTAACTCGAACTCCTTTAGTTTTTAATTTTGATTATTATTTAATTAAGAAGAAGCTCCTACAGTCTCTAATTGAACATCCCATTTAGAGGCTATTGCTCCTATAGCTGCTTCAAGAGCTACCTGGGTTGCAAGGTCTCCTTCTTCTACAAACATTCTTGGAGCATAATGTTCCTGTTTCTGGTTGAAGTTATGACTATCTCTTGCATCCTTATATTGCAACCTATATTCAACGAAATAGGTATTTTTCTTAATCTGGTCGAGAGCTGTATTGTCAATTATATCCCTATCTCTTGGGTCTGTACTCCATGTTTCGTAAGGGAAATAGTGTTGGTTCCTAACAATATACTCATGTCTTACATATGCAGCACTCAGTTTTTGCCATTTTGGAGCAACCACTCTACGAGCATGTGCAACAGTGGAGAAATCACAAGGATTAAATGCTTCGTCATAAAGACTTAATTCCATCCTGATTGGTTCTGCATCCCATCTTTCATTAATGTCATAAGAGCAGTCTCCGAAAGTCTTAGAGATGAAAGGAACACTAATTCTTATACCTGCCTTAATATCAGCATCATAATCCTCTGTAGTCGTAACCTCTCCCCAAATACCGTCCTTAAAGCTAGGGAGGTCTTCAAATATAGCATTGTCAGGAGACATACAGTATTCATCTGTCATAGGGAAACTGTCTTGTACAGCCTGAAACACTTTACAACAAGGGTCATCATTTCCTGTAATATCTGTTACCACCACTGCATTCTGCAAAGAACTTAGATGGTTCTGTATTTGAGCCAATGTTACAGAAGAGGCCGTTGCACAATCTCTTTCACATATAGTAATTTTGAGTGTTCTTGTAACAACATAATTTCCTGCTCCTTCTACCCATGCAGTTGTAGTTCCTGAAGGCGTAGTACATTGTGCAGGAATTCTGTCTCCCTTAATTACTGTGTCTGACAAGTAAGGAGAAAGGTCTGCACTACCTGCTTCAATCGTAAGTCTTACATTTGCTCCACTTCCGTCTGAATTCTTCGAAAGGAATGTAGCCGTAATAACTGGAGTGAGGGTCTGGGCATTATTTCCCGTACCAGAAATGTCTATTGTAGTTCCAGCCAAAGCATTAGCATATGAGGTTGCCAGCTTGAAGGTGTTAGCACTGACATATATTACATAGTAGTCAGTATTATCAGTCAATCCCGTAATTGCTGTAGAACCACCATCGTCATATGTTAATTTTTGACCTGTAACATACCCGTGAGCAGTTTCTGTAATCACATTTGTAGTGGTGTTTACATCTGTTGTAGGAATAGTAGCATTTGTTTGAGACTCATAATCTGTTCCTACAGCATCTGCGAATGTCTGTCTTGCTGTTCCATCATCCAAATCAGTACTTCCTGAAATAGGACGAGTGACATAGTATACATCCTTTGCAGGAGTGAATGTTCCTGTAGAACAAGCCCCGCAATCAGAAACATATACACTATAAGCCTTACTTGTAAATGAAGCAGGAGAACTTGCCTGAGCCTTCATTTCGTACACGCTTACACCTCTTGAATACGACTTTCTTGTAATTGTCTTTGTAGGATAAGACCTCTGAACATCCTGAAGAGCTTCTGCTGAACCATCGTCAGAAATGGTGAGAGTATAGTCGTGAGTACTGGCACTTGTAGCAGAATAGTCGCTAAAAATAGGAACTGCCTTAACACCAAACTCTTTAAGTTCTACATTATCATTAATTGCCTTAACCCATGCTTTTGTTTGAGTTTTTACTCCAAGAGGGTCAGCCACACATCCTGTAGAACAATCATTATCGTCCACACATCCTGTATAGAGAGGAATTATTTTCTCAAGGCTCTTGTTAAAGAGGGCATAAATTGGTTCACCAAACAACCTGATTTTCAGCTTGTAAGTGGTGTTACCATAAAACTTCAGAGTGTTAGAAGTAGAACTTCCGTCCCACCCTATAACCCATTGTTCATTTCTAGCCCTGGTGGGGAATATTTTCTCAAACTTTTCAATATCCTTGCCGTAGAACGGAGCACTCTCCTTCCTATCCTGCATTCCTTTGTAAAATTTGGAAATATTGTCCTTTGTGTGAGGACTACCTCCCGCAAGGAAAAATTCCTTTCCGTTACCACTTCCTGTAGCAACGTTATAAGTTTTTGCATCAAAGATGCCTAGTTGTAAAGGAGCCATATCTGCTACATGCCCTGATGTATATACGCTCTTTACTATGTACACTGGTAGTTGAAAACCTTGTCCGTTCATTTTGTTTGTTTGATTATATGAAAAATGTTTTTATTCGTTTTTTGTTACTGTTTGTTGAGAAATCTGGTAACGATTGATTGATTCAATGTCTCCTGCTAATTTCTGAATGGTTTCTTCTATTATTAATTCACACATATCATCCTTAAATTCCCAAACCATATCAGAATGAATTGTTCCGTCAGCAGCCTGTCCAGGAATTGTTATGTATTGAGGACGTTTGTAGTAGGTTATTTCAAGTTCCTTCACCTGGAAATCTCCATTGTGATAGAGCTTTATCTTATTTCCTGCAAGAGTGTGAAAGCTTTGTTCGAATTCAAAAGAGGGAGAACTACTATAATCTGCAAGCAGTTCATCTACATTTCCATCTTCAAGAAGTTCTGAAGGAATTCTTATTGATTTACAATTTCCCTTATCACAAACAGGTGTCACCCTAGAATATCCAAAATAGTCATTTGGAAGCTTATGAGATAGAAAGTACACATTATTTCTATCACTTCCTGCTAATTTAGCATCCTTTAAAAGAACTTGTAGGTCATCCACATCCTTAATTGTTGCCTCTTTTCTAGGAAGTTTCCTTCTACAGATGTTGACAGTTGTAGCATTTATAGCCTCTTCCATCTTCCAAGGAGCAATATTTTGATAATCAGAAGAACCTAGCTTATTTAAGGCATTCTCTATTTTCAAAATTGCTTGTATACTCCTCATTAATTAACCCATTTATCTGTAACCACTTTAGACTTTAGCCAACTTAGTTCATCAATATTCTTATCGCTTAAGAGAAGTTCTATAGCAGCCTTAGAATTGTTTCCATACTCAAATCCCGTACTCCTATTTTTATAACTCTTTTCTCTGCTATTATAATTAATAAAACTGTAATATAGAGCAGAATTAAATATTGCTGTTGTCCTAATCAAATCCTTTCCACTCTGTCCTTCCATCAGCTTAAAAGCATCCATAAACATTTGTGGACGTTTCTTTTTTTCTGTTTTTGTATCCACCCCTTCAATAAAGTCCATCAATTCGTTTAGAATGTGTTCTATTGGAGTGTTGAGAGTATATCCTTTATACTTGTTAACAGCAGGAAGATAATACATTAAATAAAGAGCATCTGTTTTAGTCCAACTATTTCTTATAGTTTCCAGGGATGACATTGCTTTCATCAATGTTCCTCTATAGTCAAACTTCCTCTTTTCTTCTTCTTCATGTACAGAAATGTACAACCTTTGACCACTTAGAGAGTTTTTAGCCTCTTCTCTACTTCTCGCTATGGAAGGAAAACCACCACCAAGAATGTTATAATACACTATCAAGTTTTCTAAACTCTTGTCCGTATCATAAATATTGTCTAAACTCGTAATCTTTATTTGCCTATTTTTCCAAAAATCTACATTATCAGCACTCAAATTTCCTGGCAAATATCTTTCAATCCACTGACGAGCTATCCTAACATCTTTTGCATAATCCTTAAAGCTTTCATCACTCAGATTACTATTATATTCAAGTTCGTCGTATTCAAATCCAGTAGTATATCTTGTTCCGTAAACATTACACTTCAACTCATTCACAAATTTGAACTCACTCGCCATAGCCCTTCCAGGAATATACGCTCCATCATGCATAGCATCATCTTGGTCTAAGGCTGCTATTGTGAACACAATCCTTTTAGGTTTTTCCAAAGGAGCTTTTACATCATGCTCAACTACCTTCGGTTGTTCTACAGTAATATTACTTTTTAAAAGAGCTTGTTCAAGAAGAGAAAGTCTATTTCTCAATTCTTCTTTTTCTACATCTATAACAGGACTTTCTTCTACTTTCGGTTGTTCCATTTCAAGAACATCCTCATCAGTTTGATTTTTTGCTTTTGGCATTATAGTTGGTTTTTATGTTTTGAATTTAGTTTAAGCAAACATCAGTCTAATTCCGATGAGGTTGCTCTATCCAGCTTCGCCAACGTGGAGGCATTCTTTGAAGCCACAGAGTTAAGGTACTCTGTAAACCAGACCTGCACTGATCTAACTCATTGATTATCAACTACTTATCAGTAGTATTTCCCAGTCTTAGGATTGATTGGGACAGCCTTAAGAATACGGGTAGGATCGAGAATCTGAAGACAATCTATTTTCTTTGTGAAAATTGCTTCATATCCTGTTCCGAGATGAGAACTGTTAGCAGCTCTTGCTCCCATTACTGTAGAACTTCCTGTTACAAGAGGGTGTCCTGGACCTCTACCATTTATCACATTCATCCACACCTTATTACCATCTTCCATACTCCTGACAATCTTAATATTGCCAGAACCACCGAATTGGTTTTCAGGATAGACAATCATAGAATAAGAACTAAGTCTATATCCTGTACCGTCTATAATAGGATTTGTTAACTCATTTGCTTCAATAGGGTCAAAAGCAGCATTGTAAACAATTCTGAATTTAGCCAACATTGGAATTCTGAAAGCACTATATGTTAAAGGAGAGTATTCAAGATTATCCGGACCCTTTCCTTTAATACTGTCAAAGTCTGTAGCATGAATTATAAGTGATTGATTATTAGGCATTTCACCTATCATCTTCTGTATTAATTCAAACCCGCCTTTACCTGTTTGGATTTCTACCCAAGGTTCAGCACCATCCTGAGCATAGTCAATCTTGCCATGAATATATTCTTGGTACATCGCCTTCAGCGTGTGAATACCAAAATTAGCAATGTTAAAAGTAGTTTTATAACCTGTATCAAGTTGCTGCCAAGCACCTACAGGTAAGAGAGTTTGGTCAATTCCGCCATTTGAAAGAGGAACTCCACCAGTACCCCAAATCATATATTCTTGTTCACCCCTGGCAAGGAAGCGTAGAGATATAGAGTCATACAATGTAGAAACAGCCACAGAAACATTTCCTGACTTTATAGCATCTCCTACCATTGCAGCCTTGTTAGAGTTCATTGCATCGGAGAGTGTGGTTAAACCACTGTCGTCAAGACCTGGCACTTTGAAATAATACTCAAGGGCATCATCCATAGCCTTTTTCTTATCTCCCTGTATCATTATATTTCCTATACGTGCCACCTTGTTTGTAACGTGGTAACGTACACCTATTTCAGCCTGTCCTACAGGAATCTTGTATTGTGGTCCACCAGAAATGTCTACCTTCCAATCAGCAAACTCTTGTCCGAATTCAGGAGAGACAAATGAAGCCATAGGAAGCAACCTGTTACCATTTTGCAGCCACATTTTGTTTACGGGTTCATCAGAGTCAATTCTCCTGACAGAGTAAACCATATTTTCTCCAGCTTCTCTATAAGAAATTACTTGGAATTCGTCCTTCATTTGTTTGTCGAACTTAAAGGTCATGCCCTGAGAGAGCATCACACCTTTAGCCTCAATTTCGAATGGAGTTTTACCCTTTCCAGCTTCCGAATCACCAGAAAGGTCAGCAGTGAGGACAGTGGAACCATCTCTCATAGCAGGAACTCTATAGGTTAGCCATTCGTTTTCTGAATAAATGATGTTGTTAGAGCCGATACCCGCCACTTCTAAGAAGGGAACGTCAGCCTTTCTTTTATAAGCCCACATATCAATAGTTCCCAAATCTGTAGATTTCTTGGGAGCAGCTAATTCTGTTATATGGGTCATATCTAATGTGGACGGAAGTTCAAGTCTCTGTCCCTTGTGCATTAGAATTCCTGGATGTAGTCCTACATTAGGCATTGTTTTATATTATTTAAATTGTTTTATTTTTTAGGAAATAGACCAAGCAGCTTTGGAATCTATCTTTTTCGCTGTTGTTTGATGTTCTTTTTCCTGAGAGAGATTGTTTGTAGCCTTTATTTGGGTGGTGGCAATCTTTTTAAAGGTGTTGGAGTGTGCAGAACTTTCAACCTTTTTGCCGACATTCTTATCATATTTCTCATCATCTGCCAGGAATGTCATAAGTTTCATAAACTTCTTGTAAGACTTTTCATCGCCATACTGAAGAGATTCAATCTGCTTTTGCCATCCGAAAACAGGGTCTCCATCCGATGTTCTGTCTACAGGAATTCCTGCAAGGTCGAACACTTTTGCTTTTAAGGCTCTGTCTTTGTCTATCTTAAAGGGAAGATAGTCTAAATCCTTTTCGAGAAAATATGTGACGTTTGTAGCATTTGTATCTATATACTGCTCAAACTGTTCTTCCTTTTGTTGCTTTTCCAACAGAGATTGTCTTACATTATCTTCATAAGACTTTTTAAGAGAAGGGAAATACTGGTTTGCTCTTGCTTCGAGTTTTCCTCTTTCTTTTAGGTCAGCCACCTCTTCTTTTGCACTCTTCTCATTCATGTTGGTGTTGAGAAGTTGTATAAGAACTATTTGTTCCTGGTGTTCTGCATTCTTGGGGTCTAATTGAGCTATTGCCTCTAATTGAGAAACCTGTTGAATGAATGGTGCTAATTCCTTAGCTGTTTGTACACCCATTTGGGCGTACTGATGAATTATTTGCAGAGACTCTGGAAGATTTTCTACCTTCTGTTTCCAGGCTTGCTCTATTGTAGAATTCACCTTGAACTCATTTGTTTGGATGAGAGCATCTAAAACCTCATCCTCTGTTTGCGGAAATGTTCCGTCTTCATAAGGTTGAAGGAGTTCTTTTTCTTTTAGTTTTTCAGAGAACTTTGCTACATCTGATATTAGTGAGGGAGCAGCTTCTTCTTTTGGAGTGATTTTATTAAGCTCTTCCTGAACATCCTTCTTTTTTCCATCGTCTACAGTTTCCTCTGAGGTTTCTGTAGAGGTTGGTTTATTTTTCTGATTGATTAATTCTTGGAAGGGAGCTTCCTGCACTTTTTCTTCAGCAGGTTTGTTGTCTTCTCCTTGTAGAGAGTTGAGAAAACTTTGAGCACTATCGAATTTTAAAACTTCTGTTTCCATTCGTATTTAGTCGGTTTATAATTAATGATATGTAAAGTTAATGTATCTACCAAATATTTTTTAAACAATATTTGTAGTATAAGGAGTTAAAAAATGAAGCCTTGTTAGTTTCGGGTTAATCAGTCGTATTAGCTTGGTTGAAATATGATGGTCATCATACCATAGCCTTATTTTGTCTTGGTCTACTTTATCATCCTTTATAAAGTGAGGAAAGTCTTTTTGTAAGAGAGAAGGAGTGAGACGTTCTAAGAGAAAGTTGAGAATATTTTGATTAATGGTGTTGTTTTCTTTGTCTATTTGTTTGCTCTGTTCTTTCGAAAACTTTTGTCTGTATTCTACTCTTGTCACCTTGTCTCCATCAAAATGAAGATGGTTATAAGGAGTTTTCTGGTCGGAGTATACACTACCCCAATAATCTCTTTCTCTTCTCTTTTCTATTGGTGATTTATACATTATTTTTTAGTTTTATTCTTTTGCATTTGTATAAACTTAACGTCTGCAAGATTTTTGTTTTGTTGCTTCTTTAAATATAAATCCTTTTCTTTTACCGAGACCTTTATAATCATTAGTCAAACATTGCCATACATATCTTGTATTTACATTATTATCACTTGCAGCTTTCACAACAGATTCATAGGAAGTTTCTTCTCCTGTTTTTAAACATAATTTAATTATTTTCTTTTTGTTTTTATCAAATTTTCCTTCCTTATGTGATTTTATAGCAGTCTCTGATTTGATTTTATTAATTCTATCCTTTTCTTCCTCCGATAAATTTTTCAATCCAAAATTTGCATATCTTCCCTCTTTATGTAATTCCTTCATTATTCTTGATTGTTCGGGTCTCTTTCTACCCTTCATAGTTACCTTTTTCTTTTCAAGAGCTTTTTTAGATTTAGTATTTTTAGCATGAGTTTTTCCTCCATTTGTACCATTTTTCAGATTCGCCCCACAAGATTTTAACAATAACACATATCCGGTTTCATATTTTTCCCATTCAGTTTCTAAACAGTGGTCTATTTCTTCCATAATAGGGATTATTCCTTGCTTTGCTAAATGTTTAATCCAAGAATTTAGTTTGCTTAATTTTCCTTTCTTAACCTTCCACCTACATTTATGATCTGCCAATCTTTGCTTGGTATTATTAGTTTTTCCTATATATTTTATAATATCGGGAAATCTTGGATCTTTTAAACAATATATGTATATCATTTTTTGGAAGCATTTTTTGATTTCTGCATTTGGATAAATTTCAAATCACTTAAATTTTTATTCTGTCGGGCTATATCAACATTCGCAGCAATCTTTTCTCTTTCCACTTGTAATTTTTCTTTAGAGAGGTTAGAATTATCCTGCTGAGTTTGCCTGTCAAGAATACTCTTTCTTTCTGCTTGCTGGTTAGAAGCCTGTTGAGCATCAGAGGTTAATTGTAACTTTTGAGCCTCCAATCCATCCTTAATAGTGTTATCCGGAGGAGGAGCTTGGGAACCTACTTCCAACTGTTTCATGGCATAATCATTATCAAGCTTTGCCTTAATTCTTGCATCCTCTCTTGCTTGTACTTCATCCTGAAGCTCTTTGGCAGCTTGTTGTTGTTGTTTTTGAAGCTCCATTTCATTGTCGTGTTCTGTCTGCCTGTCCTGTCTTAGTTTTTCGTCTGCTTCTTCAAGTTTTTCTATAATTTCATTAGGAGATTTGGCAAAGAGGGTTTTAACCTTATCGAGGAATGTAGCCCCCATTGTATTGTCTTGAATGGTAAGTTGTTTAAGCTCTTTCATTAACTGTCTTACATCAGCCTTGGATTTAACAGAAACAAACAGGTCTTTCAGAAGAAGGTCTGTTTTCAGAGCATGGAAAAATACATTTGCCTCTTCTGAATTGATGTACATATCATTAAAACTCTCGGAGAGGGAGGCATAGTATTGAGCAGCATGTAATATCATCTGCCAAACTCTTGGAATGTAGTAGGTAGAGTAGAGTTCAAAATACATCTCTGTTTGGTTAACAGAACCTTCTACAGCAGCCTGTATACCTGTCGCGGATTCGGATTTACCAATTTCTGAAATTCTCTGGGGAGAAACACCTACAATTGCATAAGCATCATTCTTAATATTGTTGGCAACTTGAAGACATATAGCAATTTGTTCTATTGTAGACATATCCACCATAATCGGAGTGGAAAATCTACCATTTGACTGTGAAGCAGCCTCTCTACTGTCATCTGTAGCAAGTATTCCTGTTTCTCTTACACTGTCAATAGCTTCAAAAAGAGGGTCAAGCCCATCCTCTTGTAGAAGAGAGTTCTTCTTTATCATCGAATCAGGAAGAACAAGGATTTTTCCAAGGTCTTTAGGAAGGAGACGAACTACCTTATTTTTTAGGACGTTAAATATAATCTGGTCCGGTTTGAGCTTTTCCACAAGGGAGATTGACATTGTGTTCAGGTTGGAAAACCTACACCCTTCTACAGCATGTTTACAATCGTATATATTATCATCTCCCTTAAATTGGAACCTTGCAGGATTTCCATATAGGTAGATGTTTTGAAACTGTCTTTCGTCTGAAGACATCTGGTAATATTGAGGAATGTTTTGTCCTATTTTAACAACATATCTCTTTTGTGGAGCATAAACCCAATCTATATGCTCACCCTTTATAAGGGTTTTGGCTGATTTCTCTTTCAGGAGAGAGTTGTCATAAATAGGGTCTTCTGTCACTATGAAGTTCTCATCAACAGTTTCTATAATTGGTTCCGGACTCTCGTCTGTAATTTTAGTGAGTTTCCCCACCTTTCTTTGAGAAGAAAACCAGATGCGTGAAACTCTTATAAGGTGATGATTTTCAAAATTTTTAGAATAGGTGTTTGCAGAACCTGAAAGAGCTTCTCTAAGCCATTCCTTCACACTATCTGCACTCACCTCTCTCCTCATATTAGAACTCCATTGGTCATTCCACTTCTTAGACTGTGTGGTGTCATATATTTGTTCGGGATTGGAATATTGGTCTATAAGGATATTTCCACCTCCTGCAATATTTTGCAAATATCTTTCTTCTAATGAGGCAACCTGTTCATCAGACAGGTCGTTACGAAAGGTGTTGATTATGTCTGGAATAGACATAAACTCTACATTGACAATAAAGTTGGCTTCAGAGTAATATCTCTTATTTGGAGAAATGTTAACATATGTAGCCATAGGTCTCAACTGCTCACAAACAAAGTCTTCTTCTCTCAGATTGAGAGCCATTATTGCTTCATCTGCAATCAGACTGTCTGCAAATGCCCAAAGCTCCATTTCGTCAAATCCCGCTCTTGTTCCAAACTTTTCTATGAAGGCATTTGCCCACCTTTCTGCTATTGTTCTAAACTTCTTAAACTTTTGTTGAGCTTTGATGAGTTGTTGAGTAGCCTGTATTTCTGCATTATATTTTTGTGAGAGTTGAGAATTTGGGTCATCATCCGGAGCTATTCCTGCCTTGGCAAGCTCAACCTGCTTGAGTTGGAGAGCATGTTGTGTGAGAATATCGTTTACAAGTTCTTGTTTATATTGTAACTTTTCTGTAATTGTGTCTGGGTCATCTGCCACAACAATCACCTTCTTATCCCTTTTAATAAACTCTCCCATAAACACCTGTATGATGTTTGGAACGATTGGAAAGAATTGTTCAAGCAGGTTGGGTTCATTCTCTCCCACACCAACAATTCCGAGGTGGTTAGAAAGTTCGTTCTCTTGAGGATTATAAATGTAGTCAGACTTGTTAATTATTCCGGAAGCAAGGTTGTACAGCTTTTGGAGACGCTTAGACTTTTTTGGAAGTTCTCGAAGGGCTACATTTTCATGCCAATCAGCATTCCACTTAATCCAATCTTCATCCTTTTCTTCTAAAGGGATAGATTGTAAGGGTTGCTGGCTCCAAATGTCTATCGTGTTAGCCATCGAAGTGAAACCCTTTATTATATCAGAAGCAGATATTAAACCAGTCTTCTTCTTTTTGTTTGAGAATGCTTTTGCCATTATTTATTTTATCTGAGTAGGTTTACTACTCTTTTCTTTTTATTTGTCTTCATATATACTTCTGTTCCAAGAAGATTTATATGTCTTATCCTTTTAACAGGAGGAGTGTAATCCTTTGGAGTTTCTCTAACAGTTGTTACAATTCCTTGAATTTCATACGTTTTAGCAGCTACAATTGCCAGGGAAAAGGCTCTACTTCTATCAGTATTCTCTTTTCCGGTGTATTTGAACTCTTCCAATAACCAATAATCATCTATTCTATCTATACCGTAATAAATTTTGTACTTTTCAGTGGTGTAATTTCCTTTATCATCCTGTCTGAATTTAGCATCTAATTCTTCTGTTAGGTATTCAACAACATAGTTGTCACACTTTTCCTGCTTCTTTCCTGTAGTGTCCATATAAATTCCATACTCGTCAGAAGCCGTATTCTTAGAAAAGTCTATTTCCTTGTTGAAAGGAAGTTCACTTTCCTTTAACAAATATTTTACAGCAATACCAATAGTCATACACCTATTAATAAAATTTGGCTTGTTTCTCTCTACCAGAGTCTTTGCATTATAGAGCTTCATCAAAAGAATAGCATAATTGTTGGTATCTTCAGCCATACTGAACCTACCTGTCCATGAAGCTACCCTTTTAATCCCTTCTATCCTCTCCTTCCATTTTCCATCTGCATCTTGGTATTGGATTTTGCTAATACCCTTAACTATATAAATAGAGAATAGGGATTCGGAAGTGTATGTATCTCCTGCTTCGATAGTATCAACCCCTCCATAATATTTATATTTTAGGTCTGGAGGTTCAGACATTAAAACAACACCACTCTTATCAGGATTTTTCTTGTTTATAGGATAGGGAATATCTTCCTTATCCGAACTCTTCCAAGAAACATTTCCTTTATCATCCTCGTATAGGTCTACTCTTTTAGGTTGTTTGTCAGTATTTTCCTTTAAGTATTGTTGCCTCTTTTCTATCTTTCTTATTGGGAATTTGCTAACCTCTCTGTATGCAAATGCCTCATCCATCCAACGTGGATGTTGCGAAATGTGAAGTTGGTAATCTTCAGCATCCATTTGCCTTTCCTTGGAGGCATAGTCTTTATTAAGCCATTCCAGGGCTTCCTCTACCTGAGAGTTTCCAAATTCATCTATGAAAGGAGGCATTCCCCATTGTTCAGGAATATACAATCCTGTTGTTTTAGGAACCTGGTCTTTATTAACCCATCTATTTTCCACTCCCAGAAATCCATACTCCTCCGGAGATTCCATAAACTTCTTAAGAGGCTTACAATCTTTTAGTTCACCCACAGAACCTGCTGCTATGAAAAATCCTGTTGTGATAGCCCCTGACTCTAACTGAGGCTTCATATATAGATAAGTCTTATCTAATTTTGGAAAGGTTCCCGCCTCCTCAAAGTAGTTATAATATGCAGGACCACCTACACCTGCCGTAGGACTTCTTTTAAAAGTAGTTCCTGTCATTAGAGACTTCCTTCCAGAATAGTTTCTCTTACCATTAATAAAAGTCTCAAGTCTCTGGACCCACTTAAGGTCTGAATTAGGAGAATTATTCCTATACCAAGCAGTGTGTTCGTTTAGGAAATCTCTATAACCGTTATAATAGTTCCAGATACCCTTCTCTCCTGTTAGGTAACTTTCATCACCTGCAAGATTTCTAAGAATAGCCTTTCTTTCAAACCAATACACATTTATCATCTTGGCAGCATGGTAGAACGAAGACATCATCTGTCTCTTCTTTGTACACACTCCATGCTTATGATGGGCTTCAGCTCTTTTTTCATAGAGAGCTATATGGTATTGAACATCTCTTACATCACAGAAAGTCTCCTTATTTCCCCTCTCCTTATTTATAATGGGAAGAAAATTAAGTAGCATATAATACTCTCTGGTAATATACCACTCTTTACCTCCATTTTTGAATATTATTCCTCTTCTACACCTTTCTTTTTGGGTATTCCAATAGGAAATGTATTCCTTTGTATTTCTGAGATATTTGCAATATTGCTTTTTCTCTGTAAACTTTCTTGCTTCAAGGTTCCAGTATTTTGTAGACTCATCAAACTCATACAAACCTGGCTCTCTAAACAATCCATCTAAGTATGTAGCAAACTCTTTTTGAGAATTGAAGTCTGTATAACTATACTCTTTAGTTTCACAATTAAAAGTTGGTATTTTCTTATATGGTACTTGCATTACATGTCATCAAAATCATCCTCATCTTCTGAATTTTCGTCATAGGACATTTCTACTCCACCTCTACCCCTAACATCTCCTTGTTCTTCAAGATAGTCTTTCTTTGCTTCCTTTAGTTCTTTTTTCACTACAGAGAGATTTTTAACCACAGACATTACATTAGAAGCATTCCCAATATCTTTATCATAAGTGAGCCTCATCTGTTTTAAATCCTGATTAATACCATCCTGTAAGTTTTTTAAAGATTCATAACTTCTATATATGGTGGTAGAGTAACATTCTCTGACACACTCCAGTCCATCCTTCACTATATCGTTATCTGTATCTATATCTATTCCAAGAAACCTTAATATCTTTTCCTCTTTCTCATCTTCTGGTAAATCAGCAAATGGATTATCATTTGGATTTAATGAACACATGCAATGGAAATAGTGAATAACCTTATCGTAATTATCAGGATAGAATTCTATAATGTCAAACAAGGGTTTGATATGCCAACATATCGGTTTTATGACAACACTTCCCTGTTCTATTTCTATTAGCTTCCCTACCATTACTTCAACTTATCCTTTTTATACCAATCAAATATATCCTTTACCTCTTTTCGTAAGTAGGGAACCTTAATAATCTCTTTCTTAATTACAGAAGGTTGTTTATTCTTGTCAAGAATAGGAATTCCCTCTTCATCTCTAAGTATTTCGTTCCATTCAAGAAGAATATCTCCCACCTTAAATCCCTTATTCTGCTTCCATAGCATATACATGTACATGCTCATCTTTAGGGAATACATGTTGAAGTTACAGGAATCAAGATGGTCTACAGGAGGAAGAAGTTTTTCTGCCTCTACCCACTCAGAAGAATAGGCTCTTCTATCTATACTCTTGTCTGTCTTAAGGTCAAGAATGGAAATTATTTTCCTCACAACTCTCACTTCATCAGATTGACCACATATTCTAAAATTGTGGTCATAAATCATCAATTCCGGATATATGGTGTTGTTTTCAAGTTTTAGTGTAGGTAGAGATTGTTTAAGCCCATCAGAAAATGAACACGAAATTACTCCACATTCGGTTTTATCCATTATTATTTGAGGAAGTGCGAGACGTTCCTGCTCATATTTCTGATGCACCTTAGTACCTGCTTCAGTACCTAATTTTTTCTTCTTTTCCCATTCTGCTTTTAGAGTTTCAGGTTTAACTCCTTTCTTCTTTGCATTCTTCTTCAGAATTGCGTCCCAGTCTTTAGGTCTCTCAAGCCTTTTTGCCAAGGCTGAAACACTTATATAAGGAGCATTTTCTTCATCAAAATAGGAGTGGTCCTCTTCTCTAAAAAATATTTTCATTAGTTGGTTGTGTATGTACAATTCAAATTATCCTTATTTGTAATAACTAAAGTGTCTGTTGTAGTATTTGCAAGAGTTCCTGAAAATGTTGTAGGGCAAGGTTCGTTTACATTTATACTTCCTGTTGAAGGAGATGTTATATAATAAGGGTAGCTCCAATAGGGTTGGAGAGGATAAGAAGGATAGATTGGAACATATACATATTCCTTTTGGTTTGTTTCTGCAAGAATAAGTCCTTCTTCAAAAGAGGTTTTATCCTCTTTAATCAGTTTTTCTATTAATTGGTTCTTGTTCATATAACTACTCTTGAGGTGAAAGTGAATATTAGTTGCTTATTTATTGTAACACTCTTAGCTGTTCCCACTTTACTCACCTTGTCAGCCTTTCCCGTAAAGGTCACTGTCATTTGTAATGAACCATTTGCAGGAACAAAGGTTTTTCCATTTACATGAGCCTTTGTGCAAGACCCGCACGAAGTACGAATTTCTGTAATGGGAATATTAGCATTTGTAGGGTTTACTATATCAACAAGGATAGTTTTTGTTGTTCCAGCTTTAACATCACCTATGTTAACACTGTTTTTAGAAAGGCGTAATGACATATTTAGTTGGTTTTATAGTTAAGCACATCTTCTATAGGGATATTAATCCCTTTTAGGATTTTATAAGAGTTCCACAATTTCTCATTCATCCATCCTGGATAGCACCTCTTTTCACACGAAGAATTTTCGTAAGAAAGTCCTTTTGTATCACATCCGCATTGAGAACAAAAAGAGTTCTTTTTACACTCATAATTCATTTGTGAATGCCTGTAAAAAGCTTGTTCATGCACCCAATAATCTTTGAGGAAGAACATTCTCAAATAGGCTCTTATAACCCTCCAAGCATTCTTTAAAGAAATTTTGGCTGGATTTTTAGCACTTTTCCAATTTTTATATTTTTGAATTAAGCTCATTTAGTCTTATTTCGGCAAGTCTTTGCATTTCTTCTCTATAAGCAGTTTTGGTCACTCTCTTATCCTCTATATAAACATCATACGTTTGTAGAAGATGGTCTACCTTATTCCTTATTTCAAGGAGTTGAGAAAGGTCTTTACTCTCAAGGAAGTGCATCTTCTTCTTATTTTCTACAACTTGGTTGGGAGCGTTGACTTTGTATTCAACCTTCTCTCTAAAGTCTAGGAGCCTCTTCTTTCCATAATACCAGGCTACAAAACCTTTAAGGTATATTCTAAGATTGGAAAATTTATACATTTCTTCTTTTGTCTCTTTCCATACAAAGTCTGAGATGGATTTCAAAAGTTGTTTGTTCAAACCCTTCTTTAAAGCAGTTCTTTCTATTATTTCGTCAAACTTAAAGCTCTGCATCCAGGTTGAACATTTTTAATGATATAAGAATATTGTTCTCAGACACTTTTGGAACCAGTTCTTTTGAAACCATCCTGAGCTTTAACCCCTGCTTCTCAAGGAGTTTTAGTTTAACAAGCTTTGAAACCGTATTCTCTCCAGATTGTTCACTCTTTACAAACTCTTCTTTTAGGGCTTTCTGTATTACAGAAGCCTTATCGTTATCTGTTACAAATAGTGTTAGAACGTTTAAATCATTCTCAGGAAGAACCTGGTCTTTGTTTAAAAGTTTTAAATATAAAAAACCCTTAATTAGAGAAAACCTGTTTTCAAATCTTATATTTTCGTTTATGGATAGAAGCTCCACTTAGTTGGTTTTAGTACAAATTAGTTAATTATTTCAAAATTACCAAATAAAATTAATTAACTTTTAATATTATTTCTTCTTGATTGTATTCCGTTTGTAATTAGAGAAACTATATATTCTACAAATGGATTAATCACCCACATAGCCAAAATAGTTATAACGTAGTCTGATAGGGATAATCCTTTCAAACTATTATGATTTAATACAAAAAGGCTTAATATTGCAAATAAAAGTCTCACTATTACATTAATAATTGAATTTATCATTTTTCTTTATTTAGGTTATTTGTATAATCAAATATTTCTTGCAAGCTATTTTTTGAAGGAGGTATATCAATTTTCCAATCTGCAAAATCTTCTCCAAAGTCCGGAGAGACAAAAGCGACCATTAAGAACAATTTATTATCTCTTTTGAAATAGTCTAAATTAATAGGTTCATTAGAGTCAACCCTTTTGCATATTATTACCTTACCTTTATAATATTCTAAATCTGTTATTTTTACAATTAGAAATTCATCTCTTTTAGTTTTATCCATTTTGAAAGTATGTCCTTCAACTGTACCATCAAGGTCGTCTATCACTAATGGAAATAGTGATTTATTTCTTCCAATTTCTTTTGGAAACTCTTCCTTAACTCCATAATCTATGGTTCCTTGGTCTCCTAAAATATCAAACTTAATTCTCGCCATTAGACTCATCTTTTAAATTATCATTGGTTGTTTCTTTCTGCCCTGAATTTTCAGGTTCTAAAATAGATGGTTCTTGAATTTGGTAATGCCTCTTAATCCATTCATTATAAGGGTCTTGAAGCTTTTCCACTTCCATAGAGAAATACATATTCTCATATTCAGCCTTCCATTTCCTGGCTTTTAGTTCTTCAAGTTCTACAGTTTCTCTGAGCTTGTCAATCTGTTTTTTCCTTTCAATCCTTTGTTGGTCTTTCAACCTTTTTTCGTTTTGTTCTTGCTTTGTCATTTTTGTTGGTTTATTTTAATTCTGTATTATTATTTTCTTCATCTGATAGGATTTCTTCTACTAATTCCCAAGCTCTTTCTTCTATCATTTCTTCAAGAGACTTGTTGTGTTCTTTAAGCCTTCCCATATGTTCGTCATACTTCTCTTCAAATTTACTCCTCTTCCAAGAACATATAAAAGTGTCTCCATCTACTAAATCCACTCTTGTACTGTCAAAACCCTTCTTTTTTACACTTTCAGGAGTTCTAACAGCAGTGTAGGCATCTCCCCAAGACCTAATATCTTCAATAAAATGTCTTTGATAGCCTATTACATATTCTGGCATCTCTCCATTATCTAGCTGCTTCATTATCTTATCCTCATCATCCTCATCGTGAAAGAGACGTACAGGCATTTCAAATCTTAACTCAGAGTATTTCATATTGTTTCAACTTTTACCTTTTCTAATTGGTTCATTTCTATCAATCTTGCTGCCTTTCTTGAAAGGTCGATAATTCTTCCTCTTCTTAAAGTCCATTTAGCGGAGCGGTCATTAATCTTAACTAGGACAAACTTATTATTAGAAAGATTAGTAACTTTTACAACTGTTCCAAATTTAAATACATTGGAGGCTGCTGTCAATTTAGAATGCCTGAATATTTCTCCTGTAGCTGTCCTTCTTCCTTCAAATTTGGAGGCATACCATGTAGCTGCTCCGAAGTGTACTTTTTGAGAAAAGGCAAATATGGGAAGAAATAATATTAATATTAATAATTTTTTAGTCATATCTTTCATCTTCAACTAAATCTCCATTGATTAGTTGGTTTATTTTATCAGGGTCTCCATCCGTCTTTCTCACTATCTCGATTAAAGTATCCAGGTTGGAAGAAGAAAGTACATGCTGTCTATTCCCGTTCCAGATTTCGTGATAGTGCTCACGTTTTACACTTTCCCACACTCCATCAAGTCTCTGATGAAAAATCCAGGAATAGGTTGTATTGTTATCCATTTCTATAATTTTTGTAAAAATATGTTATTAAATGTTAAGAACATCCTAATTCTGCCAAGAGACAGAAAAAGAATATAATACCTAAATATATAAGTAGTAGTTTTCTGGTTTCTTTTGCCATTCTAATCTTGTTGGAGTTTTTGGAAAAACATTCTTTTTTGTGCTTTATCAAGAATTTTGTTAAATCCTTCTGGAAGTTCTTTTTGATTATCTATTAAATTTTGTTTGAATAAATAGTCCCAAAATTCATTAAAATATAAACTAAAACATTGGTCTAGTCTATACGTATCCGCATTATAAAATCCCACAGCTCCATTTTGATAATCATCATACAAACACCACCTGTTATTTTCTCTATCTAATCTATAATAAATTCCCTTATAATAATGCTGAGAACAATAAAGTTCAGGATAAACTCTCCTTTTAGTTTCTTCTGTCCAAGTTTTTCTTAAAATGGGTATTTCTAAATTCATATTTTCTGTAAATAATGGAACAACATTAATTTTAATGCTTTTTCGCAATCTTCTATAACAACTCCTTCGTCATGTTTTTGAAAAGCAATTACTTTATTATTTTCATCTATCAGTTTCCATTTATAAACATTTTCAACTTTCTCGCAGAATTCCCTTTCTGTAGGAAGAAATTTTTCTATTTCTTCATCTAAATCAATTTCTCTATTGTTGGTATACTTATTTATAGTGTGTAGAGTGAGACTGGTAAATTCACTAATCGTTCCTGTATATTCCTTCATATTACTAATTTTATTATTTAAATCCACACTCTTCAGCGCAAGCTGCTTCAAAATAATTGCATGTAAGTTCTGTATAAGCAGGAATATCCTTTATTGCTACAAGATATATCAGTCCTGTATCATCCTTAACCAGAGCTGTATTTGGTGTTTCAACATTACAATTTACAAAACTCCCTAACCCTGTTCTTATTAAACCATTTTCAAAACGAGGGTCAGGAATGTGTGTTACACCAAATATCTGTCCCTTCCTGAAGGGAGAAATAGCCCATAAACCATTTTCAATATTAGAAGAAATTTCTTCCCCTATATACGTATCCATTATTTTTAATCCTGGAGGCAATCCTCGAAATGTATACCCTTTAGGAAATTCTACTCTTTTCATACATTTCAATTTGCAATTTATCTATTTTATCATTTGCTATTCTCCAAAGTTCTTCATTATATTCACAATACCTATTGTTGCAACAGCATATTCTATATTCAAGAATTTCAAGAAAAGACTTAAAATATTTAAAATGTTTTCTATATTTCTTAATAGTTTTTGGTAAATGGAGTATTCCTCTATTGTTTATTAATTTATATTCATCTCCAAATTCTTCATATTCCCCCATGACAACATCCAAGGGAAATCCAAGAAAGTCTCTATATATAAAATATAATGTCATATTTTAACAATTTTACACCAAATTGAATACTCATTCATTCCGAAATCAATAAGTTGCAAATCAGTAAATTTGGACAGGATTATACCCTTATCTTCTTCAAAAGAGGTTGTAAGGTCATCAAAAGAAAGCTCATCTGTAATAGGAGTGAAATACTTATACCATATTTCTCCATCTATTTCTGATATTTTACCCCAAAGATGCAAATCTTCCAAGTTCATATTCCTAGAAGTTTTATAATATAACGAAGTTCATTAACAGAAGGGTAATATCCATCAAATAATTGGATTGTCATCTTGTCTTCCCTTGCCTCATCAGCTATTCTTAGTCTTTTAGTCTCTTGGGAATAAAATAAACTATATTTACCTCTTAAAAATTTATTTGTTCTACTTGTAGCTTTAGAAGAAAATCTCCATCCTTCAGCTTCTATTTGTTCTTTAGTTAAATATGGAGTTCTAAAATTTAATCCCATATATTCTTGGGAAGATGTTATATACTCTTCAACACTTTCAGTATCAAATATATAAGGTTCCCATTGTTTAGGTGAATGTGGTTCAAAATATTCACATTCATATCCCACTCTTAAATCTCCTATAGAGGGAGTAAAGTACTGTTTTTCCAGAATTCTATTTGCGATAGCTTCTACAGATTTAATAGCATCCTTTTCTATTTGTTGTTCTGTCATTTTAGGAAATGGCGGATGTACAATTTTTGCTTCTGGAAGGGATTTACCCTTATTGTATTCAGATACCTTCTCTAAATACTCTCCATAGGAGTTATAATCCTCTGGATTATTATTGAACTTATTCTTCCATTCATCAATCTCCTTCTGGTTAGACAATTTCCCTCCTTTATATTCTCTCCCTGGAGGAGGGATTACATTCTTATTCATAATTCTGTCAGTTTAACTGGTGTAGAAAATGTAAATCTCTGTAATCTATTCACAGGAAGGGCTACACAACGATAGGTAGAACTGTATTTAGCCTTATTGTCCAACTTATAGTCCTTTGTATATTTTACCTTCCCTCTAATGTCATAATAGGAATTACCAATTTTTGTAATGCAATGCCTGGCTTCCTTAGACCAATATGGAAGAGCTTTAGGAAATATTGACTTTAATATCCTGAAAAGCATTACACAACTCCCACATGTATACACTTCTTCTGCTCCTATAAAACTTTCTCTTATAGTCTTAATTATGTCTTCCGGAGACTTCATAAACCAAAATTAAACAAATAAAGCCAGACATTAATAAAAATTCTGGCACATTAACAAATAATTAATACATCCCTTATATCCTCTCTATAAGCTTAAGGATGAGGGCTATTATAACAATAACAATAAGAATGTGAAACAGTCCTCCTAAAGCATAACCAAAGAAACCCACCAACCAAATAATCAGGATGATGAATATTATCAAATACAATAAACTTCTCATAATAAATAGAGTTTAGAATACAATATAAATCATTTTAAGGAATTTTCCAAATAAATTATTTTTCTATGCCCAAATTGGTCAACAGAAATGTAAATATACACTCCTTCATATATATAATGTTAAAAAGCCCCCTATGGGTATATTCTTATATAAATACCCCTCCATGTCAATATTTCATAATTTTATATATGCATGTGACTAAATTACTATACTAATTTCCAGCCCTTTATATGAGAAATCTTCTGTATTTTACCCCCACCTTTGTTTTTATATCCTTTTTTAAGTTCTTGTATTCTCGTCTTATTTACTAATAAAAATTCTGCAATTTCTTTATATTGATGAAATATCTTTATTTCTCCACTTTCTATATTTTGTATTTTTAACTCAGGAAGAACTTTTAAAGCTTTTTCTTTTATAGGAATAGGTTTTAAAATCGACATGTCAGGAGTGTATTCGTCTTCACATATGAAAATATAACCTTTTGTTATTCGAGGTTTAATAGCTGAGAATATATTTCTCTTTAGGCTTCTCCTAAGTTCAGTTTCCGCACAAAGTATTTTTCTTCTATTGACTTCTGCCCTTGAAGGAAAAATTTCTATGAGTTCAAAAGTGTATGCATTAAATTGATATACTTTCTTTTTTCTCTTTAAAGTTTCCTGACTATTCGAAGAAGAAAGTTTTTTCTTCTTTATACTTTCATAACTACTAATTTTAGACGGTAAATTTTCATTATATCCATTAGCTATACTGTCTAATCTAATACACCACTCATCTTCTAATTCTATTATTCTTTGTTCTTCTTCTGTTTGCTGAAGAATATTAAATTGAAAAGCATCCCGTTTATAAGTAGTCCAATCTTCAAGTAGGGCTTTATTTGCAGATACCTCTCCTTTATTCATATAGTAAATATGCATCCTTTTTCTTTTAGGATAATTCTCAGTAGACCCCACGTACACTTTCTTATTTACTGTATTAATAATGGCATAGATTGTTATTTTCATAATTCTCTGTTTGTTTATACAAATATACGAATTAGGGGGTTAATAAAAAATTAATTATGTGCGTTAATTTAAAACACAGACTACCGTGCCTCCCTTAGCATGTAATTAGGTTGGGATACCCCCTACCTATTATTTTTAACGTAAAAATGTAAATGTTATGAGTTTGAAAATTGGAAAAAAGCTGAATAATTACAGGTCAGCAAAAGGTTTCCACTTCGTTTATGAAGTGAAGGGTTCTCCTGAAGAGCTTGCAGAGTACAACGAGTACAGAGCTTCTGAAGGTTGGCAGCCAGGAATTTTTAATTCTTTAAGTCCTTTACAGCCAGGAACTCCTGTTGAACAGAGGTTTAACGGAACTGGTTACATTGCTGCGCAGGATTTGGAACAAGAGTTTGAAAAACAACAACAACGTGCTGCAAATGCCACTGCGTATGTTCAGATGTTTGGACAACGTTCTGCAAGGGTTGTGGTTGAAGAGGACGAAACTGTTGCTGAAGAGGTGAATTAGGCTTAAAATAGTTGAGGGAGCAGGATAATTCCTGCTTTCCTTATACTATTTATTGCTTATTCAATTCATTTTCAATATGTTCTATCAGTTTTGTTACACCATAGAACATATCCTTCTTGGCTTTTGATGTATTAAAACTGTTGGCTGAAGAGTATCCAAACCACTTTGCTATCATAATGTTGGTAATTTTCCACCTTTTTATAGCATTTGTCTTTAGGGAAGACTTTCTTGGTGCTGTTTTTCCGTTTATCATACATCAAATATACAACAAGAAAATCTTTTGATAGCATATGCACACTTATTTTAACAACCATTTATTATTTGTTAGCAAATGCTCACTTTTCTTTCAATATATCAATTAATTGTCATGTGTGAAGTAGAATTTGCACATGTTCTTTAAAAACAACCATTTATGAAATTTGTAACCATTGCAGACCAAGTATTATACGTGAAGGCTAAAATGGATTTGAAAAATATAATAGAATATATTGAAAAACATAATCTGGTAGAACATCCAGAATATGAAGAATTATATTTACATTCTATTGAAGAGCTTTCACAAATGATAATAGATGAGTAATATTTGTAACATAATTCCTGTAATAAGGTGGTTACTTATTCATTTTTTAGAAAATTTTCAAGAAAATGGGGTAAATATTGCCCTTTCCAGCACATTGGGATCCTAAGCTTAGAATTCCACGTGGACAAGTTGTCGC
>JADMIO011204648.1_pt1 | contig 44311 bp, 45 predicted proteins | sample 8958161 | NCBI WGS metagenome assembly JADMIO01 (sample SAMN16585339, study PRJNA669376) | soil metagenome | isolation source: Crop rotation soil | place: USA: Cullars Rotation, Alabama | collected 2011
TTCCGATCTGCCACTCTTTCGGGATCGCTGGAGAAAAAAGACGGCAAAACCGAAGCTTCCTTGACCGCGCAAAAGCTCGACCTTGATAAATGGCTGGCCGGCGACTGGCGTGTGAAACATGATATCTCGCTGAAGCTGCAAGGCGGCACGCTGGTCTTTCAGGGACTGAGCCTTTCCAACCCACAGCTGACGGTTGAAACCGGCGCATCTTCGGTAAAAATTCCTGACCTGGAAGGGACACTCTGGGATGGACAATTGAAGGCTGAGGCTGCGTTGACGCGCCAAGGACAGCAATGGTCTTCAAGCATCAAGGGTTCTTTGAAAAAGGCCGATCCCAATTTGATGACGGCGCGGCTGGGACTTGCGGGATTTTCGATGGGAACGGGAGATATTGATTTCGAGCTGTCATCTCCGGACAATACGCCCGCCGGCGCCACCGGACATTTAGAGATAAAAACAAGCGCGCTGAAAATCGGCCGGCTTAACTTCGATAAACTGGGCGACACCATCGACCAGCTGACGCAGGTGCCGGTGACATTGCACCAGCTGATGGACGACAGCCTGCGCAAGAACGGCGACACCGTATTTGCGAATGCGGCGGGCAGCGTCAAGGTTGACAAAGGCAAACTCAGCATCGATTCCCTGAAACTGGACGGCGCCTATGGAACGGTGATCGCGAGCGGCTCACTGAACGTGAAAGCGGGCAGCTACAAAGTATCGGCTAACCTGCAGCTCAATCATCCCGAGGGAGTGCCGGCGATCAGTATACAGTGCACAGAAGCCGCGGATTGCGTGGTGGATACGGAGGCGGTTGGAAAATTTGTCGTCAAGAACAACCCCGCGCCTGTGCCTGTGCAGCCGGATGTTTCGCCGCTGCCGGCGCCGGCGACGGCCCAGCCGCCCGTTCAGAGCGAAGATAAAAATGCGGTCAAAGGCATTCTGCAGCGCCTCAATGAGGAAGAGAAAAAACCTTCAGCGCCGCAGAAGCCAGATATCAGCAAAGCCATGCAGAATATGATGATGCAGGAAATGATGCCATCCGCGGGTGCCGGAGCGGTTCCCTGATAAGACCCTGTTTTTATTAACGAAAATCGCTATTTTATAATTTTAATTGTCAGTATGATATAATTGACTATTGCTGCTTTTTATATAGGCTCTTTGATACGATGAAAGAACCGGGGGTTAAAAGAATCGTTTTGTTTTTGGTGACGGCAGCGGCCTTGCTGCTGGCGGCGCCATCATTTGCCTCTGTTCCTGAAGACCAGCCCGGGCAGACAAAACAGGTAAAGCGCAATCCTATCATGGACAGATTCGAAAGAGATCATGACAAGATCGAATTTCTGGGTAATGCCTATGGCATGGATGGATGGATCATCACGAATGACAAGGGCGGCGTGCAGTACGTCTATACTACTCCGGAGGGGGCGCTTCTCGTGGGCTGGCTTTTTGCGCCGGATGGTTCACCGGAGACGGCAAAACAACTCAAGGCTTATAAGGCAAGGACCGAAGGGTCGCAGGCATCAGCACCAGGTGCGGAACATTCCTCATCCAAATCCGAAATGCTTTATACGGAAACGGAAAGTACCAATTGGGTTGCTCTGGGCGACAGTCATGCCCCTTATATATACATTTTCATGAACGTCGATTGCGATCACTGCCAGAATTTCCTGAAAGACCTTGATGCTTCTATTAAGGATGGAAAGATCCAGGCACGGCTTATCCCCTATGGAACGATAGAGGGCAACCGCAATGGCGGCGCCGCGCTGTTATCCGCCGAACATCCGGATGCGGCATGGCAGGCTTATGTTGCCGGAGATAAAACAGCGCTGGGCAAGGATAAAATCAAACCCGGCGCTTATGAGAAGATTGACGCAAATACGGCACTGGTTAAAAAGTGGAAACTGCAGGGCCCGCCTTTTACCCTTTACCGCCGTCCGGCAGATGGCGTTCTGACAGCCATTGCGGGCCGGCCGGAAAATGTCATGCTGCTGCCGGCCGAATTCCTGGCCTTAAAGGAGACAAAGCCGTGATTACGCCGCAAATGCTTGCCGCTTGTATTTTTACGGCCGCCCAGACTTATGTCGTGCCGCCCTCTGTCATCCTCGGCATCTTGAATGTCGAAGGGGGCCGGATTGGACAGGCGGTGCGTAATACCAATAACACTTATGATCTGGGCCCGATGCAGATCAATACCACCTGGATTCCGGAACTGGCCGCATTCTGGGGCATCCGCCCCTCCGAAGCTGTACATTATGTGCGCGATGACGCCTGTATCAATATCGGCGTGGGTGCCTGGATTTTGCGCACAAAACTGAACCAGACGGGAAGCCTGCCGCAGGCTATCGCCTATTACCATTCCAGCACGCCGTCACTGGGCCATAGTTATAGAAAAAAGGTAATGAGCGCCATGGAGCGCTACCGGCTTGTCCAGAAGCCAGAAGACTTGCTGGCGTCGAGCAGCCGTTCCCGCAATCCGGGATAATTCTAAAATTAATCAGGGAAACAGGTGCTTGGCTATTTGCAAGCGCGCCAAAACCAGTTAGCATCTATTGACTGATGTCAAATAATAATTTTTAGGCGGATGAACGTACTTTAAAATGAACGTGAAATTTTTAATTGTACCCGTTGCGGTACTTTTGCTGTCGGCTTGCACACAATATAAGGCAGACCAGCAGCTGGTGGCTGAACCCGATCCGGTGGCGCTGCGCCTCGCAACAGCGGCGGATAAGGTATCCTCGGCATTACAGACATTGGCCGCGGTTGAGCAATCGAGAAACCCGGCGTTGTCCGTACAGGCCGTTCCCAATGCGCCAACGGAGCTGCGCCGCACCGTGTCCGTGAACTGGACCGGCCCGATCGAGCCTTTGCTGCTGTCCATGGTGGACCGCGCGGGCTATCAGATGCAGGTGAACGGCAGCCGGCCTTCGGTGCCCGTTGTGGTGTCGGTGCAGGCGCGCGAAAAATCTCTTGTAGATGTGCTGCGTGACATAGGACTGCAGGCCGGCCAGCGGGCGGATGTCGTTGTGGATCCGCAGCGCCGTGTGGTGGAATTGAATTATGCGCCAGTCCCCGGCAGCGGCGTGGAGTCAGATGATGCGCATCTTTCCGGCAGCTAATACCGGTTATATAGCGAAGGCAGGCCTTGCTCTGGCCTGCGTGTTTTTGTGGGCGGCGGGAACGGCGCCTGCGTTCGCGGAAGCGACTGTGACCTATGCTCCCCAGACATACTCCCCCAGTCCGGCCGGCGCTGCGGCTCTGGCCGGCATTGACAGCGCGGCGCAGCTCTCCCAGCAATATATCAACCAGCAGAATGCTTATGCACAAGCTATGCAGGCGATGCAGGCCATGCAGGCATCGCAGGCGCAGGGGTCTTCAAATCCTTCCGCCATGAGTATCCTTGATATGGAGAAGGAGAAAAAGGCGGCTGAACAGGAACGGCAGCGTCAGATAGACCTGGGCAGCGCCAATGACCCTAACAGCGCGCGTTATAAATCGGAGCAGCTTGCCAAACAAGCGGCGAAAGACCGCGAACAGACGAAAGAGCTTGGCCGAAGCGACAACGATATTGAGCAGATGCCGCCGCCGGAAGTGGAAACGCTGCAAAAAATCAACGAATCTATGGGCGGCGCCGGGATGACGCTTTCAGACAATCCGGTGAGCCGGGAGATTTCCCTCGACCTGCGCAAGGAAGCCCAGAAAGAAGCCGCCTTATCGTATGGCGCGCGCGGCGGGCTCGCCAAGCGGAATTACGAGATCACTCAGCGCATGAAAGATTTCGATCCGGTTCTCGACAAGGTTTTTAATTTCCGCTCCCTGCTGATCCGCGCGCCTTCCGGCATGCTGATCGAGCCTCCCATTGTCAAGGAATCGATCAATGATCTGGTCATCACCAAAGGCGGCGATGAGGCGGCCGTCGCCAACGAGGTGTTTGACATCAACAAAAAGGCAAAGATTGTTTCGGCGCCGCGCGACTGGAGAGAATATCTGATACAGCCCTGGACGGATGTTCCGCCGCCGCCGAAAATTCTCTGGCCGAAAAACGCCCAGGAGCAGGCAAACTGGAATGTCTGGGTGTCCCAAGGGTGGAAGGCCGGCCTCGAACAGGCAGACCAGATATTTGAATCGAACACAAACCGGCTGGTGGCCGACTACAGCGGCATGGTGCGGTATAAAATGCTGCTGGCGCAGAACATGATTTCAGAGCCTTATGCGCTGCATGAGGACAGGGGCGTGACAGGCGGCAAGAACCAAATGCGCGTGGGCGACCGCGCGCTGCGGATAACGGGGCCGTCCCAATTCCTGATGGGAGCAGACCTATGGAAGCCGGCAGACCGGTAAGCCTTCTTAAAAAGGGCATAGATGACTTAAGAGAAACCTGGCCGGATGAACCTGACCGTTTTCAGGAGAAGCATCTTGACCCCCTTTTGATGTGGTGTGTGAAGCGCCGCGCTTCCGATATCACTTTTCAGACCAACCGCGCAATCTACAGTGAAATAGATGGCACGCTCTATCCATCCACCTATCGTTCCCTTGACGGCGCGGACATAGCGGCTTTCGTCAGTCGCATTTACGGGGCGGAAGCGCTAGCTATCCTCGCCGGCGGTTCCGATATCGACTTGTCTTATGAAGTGATGATTGACCGCTTCAACCGTCAGCGCTTCCGTGTGAACATGACGGCGATATTGTCCGATGGCCGCGACGGCGTCCAGATTACCATGCGTGTTTTACCGGCTGTCCCGCCGACGATGGCGCAATTGAAAGTCGATCCGGAGATCATCGAGCATTGGCGGCCCCGCAACGGATTGGTGCTCGTCACAGGGCCGACAGGATCGGGGAAGTCGACTCTGCTGGCGGCCGGCAACAGAATGCTGATCGAAAGCCTCCACGGTTGCGGCAAGATGCTGACCTATGAAGCGCCGATCGAATTCACCTATGATACAATTGTCAGCAAACGCAGCCTCGTGGCCCAATCGGAAATTCCGCGGCACGTACCCAGTTTTGCCGCCGGCGTGCGCAATGCGCTGCGCCGCAAGCCCGAAATCATCCTGATCGGCGAGGCGCGCGACCGGGAGACGCTTTCCGCTGCCATTGAAGCAGGGCAAACCGGCCACCTTGTTTACGCCACGGCGCATACAACGGGCGTGGTTGCGACCATCCGCCGGATGGTGTCGCTGTTTGAGCCTGCGGAAAGAACAGAACGCGCCTTTTCCCTTATGGAAACGATACGGTTAATTATTACTCAAACTTTAGTCCCTAAGATAGGGGGAGGAAGACAGGCATTGCGGGAGTATCTGGTGTTTACCGATGAGCTGCGCGAGCATCTGCTCAACCTCGATTTTGACCGCTGGTCAGCGGAGCTGATGCAGATATTGCCAAAGCAGGGAAAAACAATGGAACGATCAGCGAAAGACGCTTTGGACGCAGGATTAATCGACAGGCGTCATTATCTTGTATACGCACAGGGAAATAAGCATGAACAAGACAAAGCGGGAGGCAAAAGCTGATGGCGATGCGGGAAAGAAGCTGGCATTGGCGGAATACAATGAAACCGGTGCGCTTTTTCAAGTTTGACGCCCGCGCCGGGTTTTGCCTGCTGATCGTACTGGTGCATGCCCGTCTCTGGACTTTGGGTGTTAGCGGGGTCATCTTTTTAATTTTCTGGATACTGGAGCGCAAAGGGCTTCCTTTTTCTGCGGCAGTAAGGTCATTGCGGATGTGGTTCGTTGGGCCTAACAGGCCGGCCTGGATGTATAACCGGCGCCGTAAAATGCTGGATACGGGTTCCGGTTGATTTTTACAGGCTAAACGTCCTATAAATAGCTATGGGATTTTTAGCATTAAACAGGATGACTTTCATGGCCGGATTGAAACTAAGACAAGGTGTATTTCTGATATCAGCTTTACTTATAGCCGGTACAGTCATGATTGTCGGATTTTCGCCGGTATTTGCCGGGTTTGAATGGAGGGGCGCGTCTCCTTCGTCGTCGCCGCCATCATTGCCTGTCCAGATGCCAGCACAAAAAGTGCCTGCGGTTGAAGCGGCGCCTATGGGCCTGGTTTCATCAAATGAAAACGAAAGGCCTGCGATTGATGTTGTCTCGGGTTTTGGGTCAGACCTGCCCCTGGTCATGGCGTTGCAGCAAGTGATCCCGTCCGATTATCCGTTTTCCCTCGAAGACGGTGTAGCCCCGGATACGCGGGTCTCATGGAAAGGCGACCGGCCCTGGCAGCAGGTACTGGCTGAAATGTTGTCGCCGCAGGGGCTCGGCTTCCGCCTTCAGAATAAAACGGTGACGATCGGCCGTTTTGAGGGTGGAAAAAAAGATGTCGCGCCGATACCGCTGACCCAGGCAGAAATGAAAGAGCAGGCACCAAACACGGAAGCGCCTAAGACTGATCTTTCCAAGGAAAAAGCTTTCAAATCCGGGATGCATAAAAAAGCAGACATGATTCCAATTGATATGGTAACGGCGGTTAAGGAAGAGCGGGCAATACCCGTTGACTCGGTTCCGGCAGAAACGCCGGCGCAGTCAAGTGCACCCATGCCAGAAACAGCCGCCGCTTCCACTTCGGCTGGAGAGGCGCGCGCGCCTTTGGTCGATGCCGTCTGGATTGCTGCAAGAGGCCGTACCTTGCGGGAAGTATTGAGCGATTGGGCAAAAATGGATGGCATCGAGCTCTACTGGTCAATCGACTATGATTACCGGCTGAATAGCAGTTCTTCGTTCAATGGCACTTTTGAAGAAGCTATTGCCAGCCTGCTGGACCAATTCAGCACTGCCCGGCCGCAGCCATACGGACAATTATATCTTGGCGAAAATGGCCCACGGGTTCTGGTCATTAATTCTTACGACCTTCCGCATTAACTATTTGAGATAAATCAGCTATTTTGACTAATATCACATTTATCTAAAATGTGATAGAATTGATAGATACGGGCTGAATTCGCATGGGGCGTATACAAATGCGAATGGGGGAGGCGGTCAGGGTGCATGCGTAAACAGAATGCAGCTCAAAAGTTTTTAATGATACTTACGCTTGTCGCTTTTCTGAGCGCCGGATATATGGCGGTGAGCTTCACCACCTCCCATCCGGCGGAAGCCGGCATGAGTTTCGTCTGGTGCGGCGGACCCTGCATAGATGCCGCAACGGGAGTTGCTGTGGGTTTTGCGATCCTCGATGCCGCAGTTGGCTCGATGATCAGCAATATCACGCAAAATATTACAGCTTTTTATACGGGGGCGATGGCTGTCTTTTCGGTACTCATTACCACGAATATAGGCATTGCCATTAAGGATGTCCTGGACTCTATCGCCGCCGTCTGGACGACAGATCCAACAAATCAGAAAAATGACGACGGCAAGCTGCATGCAAAACTGCGGGCTATGGCCCGCCAGATGACGGTCATGGACGCCTCCCAGTCCACGCAGCTGACAGGCATAATAGATGCTGCCAATCAAAATCGTACCGTCAGCGCGCAGATTGACCAGAAAATTAAAAGCCACCGCGAACAGCGTCTCAGCGAAGGCATCGCGACTTCTGCCACAGGAATAGGCGGATTGACGCGCGGAGGAGATTTTCAGCAGGCCTATAATGCCGCAGCACCCCTGGAAATGGCGCCGCGGTCCGCCAATGTTGCCGGCACCCCCGCCGGCACCGGCTATGCTGCGGACGCCCTCGACCGCTTTCAATATTATATAAGCAATTATTGCAGCAAGAATGATAACAACGGAGCATCCGGATGCGCGGCTGACGCACCCTACGTCGGACGCGATCTCGATTTTGCCGGCATGATTTTTTCGAAAGACACCATCGATGTCACAAATCCCGACACGCAGAGAATCCTGGGTGACATGCTGGAAAACATCGCGGAACCTTTTGTCCACGACCCCGTGCCCCCCGATGCAGTCAACAGTACTGAAGGACAGGCGGCTCTTCTGGCGGCTGAATCATACAGAGCAAAGCGCCAGGTCATCTTTGACAGCCTGTATCATATCGTTGCCCGCCGTGTACCAGGCAGCAACCTTGGCGATTTCATCAAACCTTTGCGCCAGAAAGCCGGAATCCCGGACGCCCTGATCTCGGACAGTCCCAGCCACAACGAAATCATGCAGGCCATGACAAGCGAGCGGTTCCGCAGCGGGCAATATGCGCTGCAGCAGATTGACGAACCCGAAAACAACCAGCGTGAAATGGTTGTCCAGCAGGCATTTCAGATCATGGAAATGAGCGATCAGCTCGACCTGATGGATCGTTATTCTCTTTTGCTGGCATCCCAGGTAAGCGATGAAATCCGGCGCAGCAGCCAAGAGGGCTCGGCTGCGGAAGGGACGCCGCAGAAGTGACAAAAAAAGCCGCCCCCCGCATAAAAAATTTTTGGAAGTCCTTCCGCCCGGGGCGCAAATCGCTGGCTGCGTTTTTTCTGATCATGTTTATTTTCGGCTATCAGACGTTTTCCTTTGGGCTGAGCATCTCTGTTATTGAGACTCAATGCAAATATGGCTGCTTTCTGCCCCCCCCCCTTCCGCAGGTTTGCGAGTGCGCCTTTCCCGGCACGACGAGCAATCTCGCGCAGAGTGTTATCACCGAATTCGCCGCTGAAATGGCGGCTTCGGCGGCGGCAGTGGAACTCGCGGTTAACAGGCTGACTGATAATATGGTGTCAACTCTGCTGCAGGGGATTAATAACGTCGAGCTGGACATGATAGACTGGTGGGAAAATATGTGGGAAACAGGCCTTCTGCCGGCCATGCAGGCGATGACTGCGCAGCTCAATGTCGCCACGGCAGACCAGTCCCGCGTTATGCAGTCGATGACGGATTCCGGCAACCTGACGGAGACCAGGCTGGTACGGCAGGATAGTGAAATTCAGGATCACCGCACATTCCGCGCCAGTGAAACAACCTGTACGGAAGCGACGGTCAGCGGCGGCACCGGCCGATCCTCCACTTTTGCCCGCGCGATGCGCGGCGGCTGGGAACGTGAAAATCTCGATGCCGGTATCAATACTGCGTCTTCAGCGGGCGCGTCATCTGCTGCCAGTACGCTGAACCTGCGCTTTGACGCTTATAAAAATATTTTTTGCGACCCCGGCGGCAATGGCGGAAACAATAACTGCAATTCCACCAATCCAGCCTATTATAATGCAGACACCCAGCCGTCTAAATTCATCTACAACAGGCTGACGACTGATGTGACGGATCCAAATCTGGCGGCAGCCGTTGAGGCGATTAACAATAACCTTGCCGGCGTTGTTGCAATGGATCCGATACCGCTGGGCGCACTGCAAAGCGCTCCCGGCCAGGAAACCTTCCTGGGTCGCCGCGCGTATCTGGCCCGTCATGCGGCGATACGCTCCGTACCGCAGCTGATATCGGGATGGCGCATGCCCGGCAGCCAGATGGGTAAATGGATTAAATCGCTGCGCCAGGACGCGGGCGTTCCCGATTCGAGAATTTCTGATAACCCCAGTTACCGGGAGATCATACATGCCGCCACGGTGGACCGTTTCAACAGCGGAAAATATGCGATCAGCATGACAGCCGATAACAACGAGGTCGAAAGGGAGAAGCTCACCCTTGATGTCTTTTACCTGATGCAGCTCCGGGACTATTACGAGCTGCTGGAAAGAACTGCCCTGACGCTGGCAGTGCAGGTCTCTATCATGACGGATCAGCAGCCCTTGCCCGATATCAATTCGCAAAGGCTCCAGAAATAGGCATGAAATGATGCAGATGAAGAAAAACAAGGAGCGTGGGATCAAGAGGGCGCTGGTTGTCCCAGCAGCGGCCTTTTTTTGCGCCATGCTTCTCGCATTGCCTCAGAAGTCTTTCGCGCTTACCGATTGCGAACCCTCATTTGCCGGAGACTACGCGGAAAGTACGATGTCCAACGATCAAAGAAATGACGTTTTGAAAATGACTGCGGAGCTGATTGCAGCCTATACTTTTGAATCGGACACGGCCACTGCCTGGCTTCAGGGGGGCATAGATGCCATGGATGCGGCGATTGTCGCCAAACTGGACTGGTTCTGGAGCAATTGGCTTGGCGCGCTTCAGGACATGACGGCGCAGCTTCATGCGGGTGTTATCGACCAAAGCTTTAAACTTGGCACTTCTTTTGACGCAAACGAGCAATTAACCGTCACCCGCACGATCCAAGCAAAAAAGATAGATTCTCTCAAGGAGTATCAGGCAACTGATCAGGGATGCCAGTTTGATACGACGGGAAAATATATGGCTCTTGGCGCCAGCGCCAGCAACGGCGTTGCGTCAGTGATCGCGCAGGATTTCACCAAGGTGGGGGACAGCAACCAGAATTCGCCCGCCGCCACGGGAAAAGCATCCCTGCGCCAATCCCGCTGGGGAATATATCAGAATGAATTCTGCGATAGCATTAATAATAATGGCGCCGCCGGATGCAGTGCACCGCCACCACCACCGCCGCCTGCGCCGCCGGCCACACCACCGCCGCCGCCCACCGGTCCGCCGACAGCTAATCTGGATGTACTGCCCAGTGAAACTCTTTTTGCCAAGCAGACGCTGGATACGGCTAATCCGCTGTATAACCCGCTCGCCGCCGTATGTGACCCGAAGGACCAGTCGTATAATGCATCCGATCCCGCGTGCCAGCCGATAGATCAGGTGAAACAGGATTCCATCAACCAGCTGTTGTTCAATCTTACAGGATATGAACCCCCCGCGCCGATCCAGCCCGGGTCGCTATCATCTACAACCGGACTCCTTCAGCAGACGCATAGCCGCGAATATCTGGCAAGAATGGACGCTATCGGCGCTTTGGCTTATTCTGTCGTCTCGGAACGCCTGCCCGGCCATCCGTCCCCCGAGATCCAGGAGATGCGCGAGAAAGCGGGAATTCTGGATGCTTCCGGCACCCCCAGCGCACGGGAGGTCCGTCAGGCGATCATCGAAGAAGTGAGCGATCCGGGCTATTATAAGGATCTCTACGACAGCCCCAAAAAGATTTCGCAGAAAGAGCTGTACCTGAAGGCTTATACCCTATCCATGCTATATGACATGATCAGCAAGCAGGAAAAAATATCCAATGCCTATGCGATTGAAACCGGTCTTTTGCTCGAATACAGCGGCAATCTCGACAATGCCGCTGCCAGCGCGCCGGCCAAATAGGTGAAGCATGAAACATAAATTATCAATTGCATTCTTTCTTGTGTTTCTTTTCCTCCTGCCGGTCAGAGCATTCGCCCAATGCGAAGATCCGGGCAGCGCCGCGAGCGCTCTGCTGGGGGTATTTTCAGCCGACAACCTCCTTGTCGTCCCGTACCAGACGCAAGAGGCAAATTTCGTAACGGAAAAGCTCTATACTGCGGCCTTTGAAGTGCTGAACCGTCTGGCTGAATTTGACGCCAATGTCACCTCCGCATTAACGATGTGGCTTGGCAGCGGACAAGACGAAGGCCTTGTTGCAAGGCTGAAGGAGATGGCAAAACAATTGTCCGTTGCACAGGTTGTCCAGACACGTTCCCTGGGCGCTTTCGAGGACACGCAGGTGCTGGTAGAACGCGTAAAAAATAAGAAGGAAAGGCAGACAGAGGCCTTTCGCCGTTATATTCCCTCTGAACAGGCCTGTCAGGCAGATTCGGTGGGGCCGGGCCAGATCAAGGCATATCAGGCATCACGCGCGGTGGCGCGGGGATTTACCAAGGATGGCTATGCCCAGCTGGCGGCAAATGCCGCCGGTGGAATTTCCGCGCTGGGACCGGCACCGGAAAGGCAGGTGCTTTGGGGAAAATATATGAGCCTGTTCTGTGACAATACGACCGGAGATCAGGGTTGCACAACGCCGGGGACGTTGCCGGGAAGGGATAAATATCTTCCCTCTCTGCTATGGGGATCAAAGCTGACGCTTGATCCTTCTGATCCTAATAATGGCGTAGTGATTGATGGCTTGCTGCGTAACATTGTGCTCCCCGAAGCGCCGGATATCATTTTGCCGGCCGCGGCTGCGACGGCATCGGGACAGGAGGAGCTGTTAAAGAGGCACGCCGAGATCGCCCGGGCCCAGACCGTATATAATGTGCTGGGCCAGATGATTGCCGCGCGAATGGGAGGCAGCGGTGTGAATATCCAGCCATTGCGCGTTGCCGGCGGGATAAGGGCGAGCGAAGCTTCGACAGATGCCAGTTATCGGGAGCTTCAGGAGGCGATGATGAAAGATCGTTTTAATGACCCTGAATACCTGACGCGATATATAAGCGATCCTGAACAGGCGGACCGTGAACGGCTGTCAATCAATGCGCAGCGCCTCGAAATGATGAATGACATTTACCACCGTTCGGAAGAACTCCTGTTCATGGAAGCGGCCATGTATGGCCATGATCTTGATGAAGAGCCTCTGCCATCTACCGTTATATCTTCTCCGCAGAAATAGCGGCTGCATTTAATCCCGCACCAGGCGGATGGATAATTTGGTATTTTCCCGGCAGTAATGATGCTGATCGCCATCGCTGAACCGCTGGCTCCAGTACCCCCCGAATTCAGAGTAAGCCCCTGCACGTTGATCTCCTATCGCAATCCGATGGCTGGAAGACGATAAATACCGGCCAGAACTGCTCAGGTTGAATGTCCCTTTCAGGGCGCCTTTTTCGCAGGCGTTAAAAAGCATGTTCAGCTCGTTTTTTGACGGGAGACTGTATATTTTTCCTGTCATCTTGGACAGCTCCCGTGCGCGTTCCGACGCCTCATTGAAGCTCATCAGCAGGGGTTCATCGGCGGGTGCCGCATACATCGGTTTTTTTGTGTCGGGGGAAATACCGACATAAATTGCGCCGTCATCTGCCCTGTCGCCAATAATGGGCGGAAGATTCTGCAAGCCGCATTGGCGTAACAGTGTTATCTGGGTCTCTGTCAGCGGGGTGGAGCTGTCATTGGGTGCTGTCACGCCCCAGGTGATCAGGAGGCGCATCATGGATTTGTCTTCGCGTTCAAGAGCTATTTTTAGATGATCCCAGCTCAGGCGCACAGGCTCCTGGGCCCAGAATGCCTGGTCAAAAATTTTTCTGACCTGCTGGCAATCGCCCTGTGCGATGGCGTCGACAAGCGGCATTGCCGGCTTTTCTTGCTGCTTTCGCCGGAGGGCTTCTTTTTCTGCCTTGGCATTTTCCTTAGCCTGCTGTTTGCGCAGTTTGGCGGCCTCCTTCAGCATCCGGGCAATCTCGTGATAGCCATGAGATTTTGCTAAAGAAAGGGCGGTCCGGTCCCGATTATTTTTAATGTCCAACGGTGCACCTCTGCCAATCAACAGGCGCGTAATTTCTGCATAATTGTGAGAAGCAGCGCTATGCAGCGGTGTATTGCCCTGATAATCCCCTATGTCCAGTGATGCGCCTTTGTCGATCAGCATATCTATTATCTGTATATTTTTGTTATATACCGCCCAATGCAAGGCGGTCATACCAAGGGGGCCTCTTTTGTTTATGTCTTCACTGCCTTGTTTGAGCACCCTTTGCACCGCTTCTTCATAATTTGCACAGGCAGCCATCGTTAAGGAGGTATGAGGTAAATCCATTGAATTATCTGTGCTAAACATTGGGTGATTTCTGAGAACTACTTTTTTTAATATTATGGATAAAATAAGCCATTTCATATCTTTGTCAATAATATATTTCGTAAATAAATGGCATTAATTCAGTAAATTCCTTGCTTTCAGGTCAAAAATCACTATATTTTCCGGCCTGTACGATAAGTACGAACCCGCTGTCCGAATGATTCGGGCGGCTGCGGGCCGTGCGGCTGGCCTCCAAATGGTTTGGGGAAACAGCGGCGGTCCAGAGTAACCAAGGGAAGACATTAATGGCTTTATACGAAACCGTGTTTATCGCGCGGCAGGACGTTTCTGCGAAACAGGTAGAAGACCTCGCCGCCAGCTTCGGCAAAATCGTCAATGACAATGGCGGCCAGCTGAAGAATACCGAGAGCTGGGGACTGCGCAGCCTCGCTTACAAAATCAAGAAGAACCGCAAAGGCCACTACACGCTGATGCATTTCGAAGCGCCGCACAAGGCGCTGGTCGAGCTCGAGCGCCTGATGGGCCTCAATGAAGACGTCTTGCGCTTCATGACCGTGCGTATTGAAAAACTGCCGGACGGCCCTTCGGCCATCCTAAAGCCTTCGTCTGATGACGATCGCGGCGAGCGCGGCGGCTTCGACAAACCCAGATACAGCAAAGAGGAGAGCGTCTAATGGCCTTCGAAAAGAAATCATTCTCCGGCGGTGACCGCGACAGAAAACCAGGCGGCGACCGCGATGGAAAAGGCGGAGCCGGCGGACGCCGTCCGTTCTTCAAACGCCGCAAGACTTGCCCGTTCCAAGGTGAAAATGCGCTGCAGATCGATTACAAAGACGTTCGTCTGCTGAGCCGCTACATTTCCGAACGCGGTAAAATCGTCCCCAGCCGTATTACAGCAGTATCGCAAAAAGCGCAACGCCACCTGTCACGCGAGATCAAGCGCGCGCGGTTCCTGGCCTTGCTGCCTTACGTGTCGAATTAAGGAGTATTGAACAATGCAAGTCATTTTGCTGGAACGTGTCGACAGCCTCGGCCAGATGGGCGATGTGGTAAACGTCAAGCCCGGTTATGCCCGGAACTTCCTGCTGCCGCGTCAAAAAGCGCTGCGGGCGACAAAAGAAAACATCCTTTACTTCGACGGCCAGAAGAAAGTTCTGGAAGCCGAAAACCTGAAACATAAGGTTGATGCCGAGAAGCTTGCCAAGAAGGTTGGCGGCATCACAACCGCGATCATCCGCCAGGCATCGGAAGCGGGCCAGCTTTACGGTTCCGTCACGGCGCGTGATATTGCGGAGGCTGTTGCCGGAAAAGGCTTCAAGGTTGACCGCACCCAGGTGCGCATGGACCGCAACTACAAACTTCTCGGCCTGTATCCGGTGAAGATTTACCTGCATCCGGAAGTCTCGGTGACCGTCACGATTAACATCGCGCGTTCCGTTGACGAAGCGAAGATCCAGGAAGAGCGCGGCGAAGCGCTGATCGTCAAGTCGGATCAGGAGCAGGCGGCTGCTGAATCCCTTGCGGCTGCGGCTATCAAGAAGGTTGAAGCCGAAGAAAAAGCCCGGTGGGCGGCGGAAGCTGCTGCTGAAACGGCTCCGCAAGAAGGCGAGACAGGCGAAGCTGCGTGACGGAAGATGTTACGATACACCTGCCTTCTCTAAAGAAGGATGTGCTTGTTTCTGTTCCGGCCTTTGGAGATTTGAGCGAATCTTTCAATGAAGCCGCGGCGTTTGTCCGTACATTGGAGGCGAACAACAAGATTCGTGATATGGAACTAGGCATAAATCCCAAGGACGCGACGCATGAGGTTGTGAAAGAAGAAGATAATAAATACCACCTGCGGCGCTTCCGTTTTGGTTAAATAATCTATCAAACAGCCCGCCTTTAAAAGCGGGCTTTTTTTTGCCGGTCTTCTTAAAAAAAGACACAAAATTTCCGCCAAGAATCATTCAATCGGGGCGGTTATTTTGCTACTCTTATGATCATGACAGCAGATGCCCTGAAACTTGCCGATCTTGCCAGTATCCGCCACGCGAATGAGCCGGATTACCGCATTATGCCGCATAACGAGGAAGTGGAGCAGGCGCTGCTCGGCGCTTTGCTGGTGAACAACAAGTCGCTGGAAAAGGTCTCCGAATTTTTACGGCCCGAGCATTTTTTTAATCCGGTGCATGGCCGGATTTATGAAGCCGTCGTCACCTTTGCCGAACGCGGGCAGGATGCGAGCCCCATCACGCTGAAAAATTATTTCGAGAAAGACGCCGACCTGTCGCATGTCGGCGGCGGGCAATATCTGTCGGACCTTGCGGCGGGTGTCATCAGCGTGATGAACGTCGCGGATTACGGACGCACCGTTTATGAACTGCACCTCCGCCGCGCGTTGATCGCGATGGGCGAGGATGTGGTGAACGACGCCTATGACCACAATATCGAAGTCACCGCGCAGCAGCAGATCGAACAGGCCGAAGCGCGTTTATTCAACCTTGCCACCGCCGGCGATTATAAAGGCGGCTTCGTTTCCTTCCGTGAATCGCTGACCAACGCGGTTCAGCAGGCGCAGATCGCCTATCAGCGTGAAGGCCTGGTGACGGGCGTGACGACGGGTTTTGTCGACATGGATAAAAAACTTGGCGGATTTCAGAAATCCGACCTGATCATTCTCGGCGCCCGCCCATCGATGGGCAAGAGCGCCCTAGCCACCAATCTTTCTTTCAATGCCGCGCGTTCTTATATCAAGCATCACGGTAAGGAAGGGGCGGTCGTCGGATTCTTTTCGCTGGAAATGTCGGCGGAGCAGCTGGCGACGCGTATTCTTGGGGACCTGTCGAATGTGCCTTCCGACAAAATCCGCCGTGGCGAAGTGCGTGACACGGATTTTCACAAATTTGTCGCGGCAAGCCAGGAATTGTCGCAGGTGCCCCTGTTTATCGATGACACGGCAGCCCTGACCCTCAGCGCCATCCGCACCCGCGCGCGGCGCCTGCAAAGACAGCACAAGCTTGGCATGATCGTTATCGATTACTTGCAGCTGATTCAGGGCTCAGGACGCGGCGGACAAGACAACCGCGTGCAGGAAGTATCTGAAATCACACGCGGCCTGAAGGCCCTTGCCAAGGAACTGGATGTGCCGGTGCTGGCACTGGCGCAGTTGTCACGCGCCGTCGAGCAACGCGACAACAAGCGGCCGCAGCTGGCCGACCTGCGTGAGTCCGGTTCTATCGAGCAGGACGCCGATGTGGTCATGTTCATCTATCGCGAAGAATATTATCTGGAACGGGAAGAACCTTCCCGCCGGCCGGAGGAGAGTGAAGATAAATTCAACCAGCGTTATGAAGACTGGCGGAAGCGCGGCGAAGAAAGCCACAATATCGCCGAAATCATCATCGCCAAGCAGCGTCATGGCCCGGTAGGCACGATCAAGCTGCACTTTGAGGGCGAATTCATGCGCTTTACAAGCCTCGAAAACTATACCGTCGAGTCGCATGAGTAGCTTTACCGAGCCGCTTTCCTGGCTTGAGGTCCATCTTGACCGCCTGCGCTGGAATTATCTCTCCTTGCAGAAAAGGCTGAAACGTGGCGCGGATTGCGCCGCGGTGGTGAAGGCGGACGCTTACGGTCTGGGCGCCGTTGCCATTGTGCCGGAACTGTACAAAAGCAATTGCCGTCATTTTTTTGTCGCCAACGTCGCAGGCGGGATCGTTGTGCGTGATACGCTCGGAGAAAATGAATCGCGCATCTATGTGTTTAATGGTCCCTATGCGCCCGATGCGGCGGATTTTGCACGGAATAACCTTATTCCTGTTCTGAACACCCCCGGCGATATCGAATATTGGTCGGGCTTTGCCAAAAAAAGCGGCAGGAAGCAGCCGGCCGTTATCCAGGTCGATACCGGCATGAATCGCATGGGGCTTTCTCCTGACGAAGTGAAGCGGTTAGGGCACAATACGGATATTCTGAAACCGCTCGACGTCCGCTATATCATGAGCCACCTCGCTTGCGCGGATACGCCGGAACACCCCAAAAACCGTGAACAGCTCGAAAAATTCATGATTGCGGTAGAGCACCTGGGGCTGCCCTGTCCCCTGAGCTTTGCCAATTCATCGGGAATTTTCTTGGGTGAGGATTTTCATTTTGACCTGGCCCGTCCCGGTGCCGCTCTTTATGGAATAAATCCGCAGAACACCGACCAGAATCCCATGCAGGGGGTGGTTACGTTGAAAGTGCGTATTCTGCAAACAAGAGAAGCCGCCAAAGGCGAAACTGTAGGCTATGGCGCAAATTATACCGTTTCAAGCCCTACAAAATTGGCTACAATTTCGGCAGGATATGCAGACGGCATTCTAAGAAGTTTCACAACTGACGGTGCGGTTTTTATCAGGGGACAGAAATGTCCGGTGGTAGGCCGTGTTTCTATGGAGGCGATCGTGGTCGATGTGACTCAGTTGTCGCCGCCGCCGCAAGTTGGGGAATGGGCCGAGATTATCGGGGAACACCAGACGGTTGACGATGTCGCGGCTGCGGCAAAAACAATCGGCTACGAGATCCTCACGGGTCTTGGCGGAAAGCACAAAAGAATTTATTCAGGGCAGGCACAGGCATGAACGGCGCAAAAATCATGGAAATGAACTTTCTGGACATCCTGCAAAGGCTGGGCAGTGCGGCACTTTCTTTTTGCGCTGCGGTCGGAAGGCTCGCACAATTTACCGGCCACAGCATTTATCACTGTTTCACGCCGCCGTTTTTTCCGAGGCTGCTGCTGCGGCAAATGATCAATATAGGGTTTTATTCCCTGCCGGTTGTGGGTCTCACGACGCTTTTCACCGGCATGGTGCTGGCATTGCAAAGTTACAGCGGTTTCTCGCGGTTTTCGGCATCCAGCGCCATTGCCACGGTCGTCGTTCTGTCGATCACGCGCGAGCTCTCGCCTGTTCTTGCCGGACTGATGGTGGCGGGACGCATTGGCGCCTCGATTGCGGCGGAGATCGGCACCATGCGTGTGACGGAACAGGTGGATGCGCTGACGACCCTTTCCACCAACCCTTACAAATACCTGATTGCCCCGCGCCTGATCGCCGGCACGCTGATGCTGCCTGCGCTGGTGCTCATCGGCGACATCATCGGTGTTTTCGGCGGATATATCGTCAGCATTTATTCGCTGGGCTTCGTTCCCGAAACCTACCTGCATAAGACCTGGGAATATCTGGAGAAGATGGATGTCATTTCAGGCCTTTGGAAAGCAGCGGCCTTTGGCTTTATCGTAACGCTGATGGGCTGCTACAACGGCTATAATTCCGACCGCGGCGCTCAGGGCGTGGGCACAGCCACCACCAATGCCGTTGTTTCTTCCTCCATCCTGATCCTGATCGTCAATTACTTCCTGACGCAGGTTTTCTTTACGGGGAAGTGACGCATGGGCGCTATTGCAAAACTGGAACTTCAGGGCGTCTATAAATCCTTCGGCAACAATCATGTGCTGCGGGGGCTCGATATCACCATTGAAAAAGGAAAGTCGCTGGTGGTAATCGGCGGTTCCGGCACCGGAAAATCTGTGATGATCAAAAGCGTCCTTGGCATCATTCCGCCCGACCGCGGTTCTATCAAGGTGGATGGAAAAGAAACGACCAATCTTAATGCGCGCGACCGTGATGCCCTGATGAAAAAATTCGGCATGCTGTTTCAGGGCGGGGCGCTATTTGACAGTTTGCCGGTCTGGGAAAATGTCGCCTTCGGCCTTATCCAGGGCAAGGGGATGGACCGGAAAGAAGCCAAAGAGATCGCGCTTCAGAAGCTGCGCTCTGTCGGCCTTTCTCCCCGTGTGTCAGATCTTTTCCCCGCGGAACTGTCGGGCGGCATGCAAAAACGCGTGGGTCTGGCGCGCGCCGTGGCCGCGAACCCTGAAATCATTTTTTTCGATGAGCCCACGACAGGCCTTGATCCGATCATGGCGGATGTCATTAATAACCTGATTGTTGACGCAAGCAAGGAACTGGGGGCGACAACCCTTTCCATCACCCATGACATGGCAAGCGCGCGCATGATTGCCGACAACATCGCCATGATTTATGAAGGAAAAATCATCTGGCATGGCAGCGCCAAGGACATTGACCATTCCGGCAACGCCTATGTTGACCAGTTTATCAAGGGCAGCGCCAAAGGGCCGATCAAGGTGGAAGTTTAAATGAAAGAATTGAATCCCTTTACCCGCCTATTGACCGGATTTTTCTCGCTGGCGCTCATGGGCGTGATTGCCGCCGCAGGCCTCGTTGTTATATTGCTTTATTATTACAGCCGTGACCTGCCGGATTATCATGCACTCGCGAATTATGAGCCGCCGATTGTGACCCGCGCCTATGCCAGCGACGGACGGCTATTGGCTGAATTTGCCACGGAAAAGCGGGTCTATGTTCCCATCACCTCGGTGCCGCCGCGTGTCATCCATGCCTTCATCTCGGCGGAAGACAAGAATTTTTATACGCATTCCGGCGTGGACTTTGGCGGTATCATCCATGCGGCTTTGGTCAACATCACGCATCTTAATCACCGCAAGATCGGCGCCTCCACCATCACGCAGCAGGTGGCGAAAAACTTCCTGCTGACGAACGAAGTCAGCTATTCGCGCAAGATCAAGGAAGCCATTTTATCCTTCCGCATGGAGAAGACTTATACCAAAGATCAGATCTTGCAGCTCTACCTGAACGAAATTTTTATGGGTGCGGGAACTTATGGCGTCGCCGCGGCCTCCCTTGAATATTTCAACCGTCCGCTGGACGAATTGACCCTGGAAGAAGCAGCCTATCTCGCCGCCCTGCCGAAAGGCCCCAACAATTACAATCCGGACAGGCATTACAAAGATGCTCTTGCACGCCGTAATTGGGTGATCGGGCAGATGGTTGAAAACGGTTACGCGACGGCGGCTGAAGGCGCAATGGCCATGGCCAAACCAATCACAATCGTCCACCGCGACAGCGACCAGTACGTGAATTACCCCTACTTTGCCGAGGAAGTCAGGCGGAAACTGATGGAATTGTACGGGGAGCAGGGACTCTATGGCGGCGGATTGATCGCTCACACGACGCTGATCCCTGAATACCAGAGGACTGCCGAGAAAACATTGCGTAATGGATTAATCGCTTATGATAGCCGTTTCGGCCTTCATAGCGAGCCGGTGGCTCATTTGGATGTCTGGGACAAATGGGGTGAAGCGCTCGGCAAAGTCCAGCGCCCGGCAGGCATGGGAGATTTCGAGCTGGCGGTAGTGCTTGAAAGTGATGACAAGCGGGCAATCATCGGGCTTCATACCGGCAAGAAAGGCGTTATCCCTTACGATAAAATGGGATGGGCCAGCAAAGGCGGCGTGGCGCCTGGAAAAGTCAGCACGCTTTTAAAGCCCGGCGATGTCTGGATGGTCGAAGCGACAGATAAAAAAGAAGGCGATAAAACCGTCTATTGGCTGCGCCAGATTCCCCGCATACAGGGCGGTATAATCGCCATGGACCCTCATACCGGCCGTATTTTTGCGGTCGCCGGCGGGTTCAGCTATGAAATGAGCCAGTTCGACCGGGCAACGCAGGCCATCCGCCAGCCCGGTTCTTCCTTCAAGCCTTTCGTCTACCTGACCGCGCTGGAAAACGGCTTCACGCCCGCAACGCTTGTGCTGGATGCGCCTTTTGTATTTGATCAGGGCCCCGGCCTCGAAAAATGGCGGCCAAAGAACTATAACGAAGACTTTCTGGGACCCGTGCCGCTGCGCGTCGGCATTGAAAAATCCCGCAACCTGATGACGATCCGCCTGGCAAGCTATGTCGGCATGGATAAAGTCTCGGCAACGGCGCAGCGCTTCGGCATCATTGATAACATGCCGCCACTGCTCTCCATGTCCATTGGCTCCGGGGAAACGACGCTGCTGAAGATGGTGACTGGTTATAGTTCCTTCGTGAATGGCGGGAAAAAGGTCACGCCGACCATGATAGACCGCATTCAGGACCGTAACGGCAAAACCCTTTACGTGCATGATCAGGTGCAATGTCCTGATTGCGGACCGTTGATCGCCTGGAACGGTCAGGCTACGCCCGAAATTCCAGATACCCGTCCGCAGATCGCCGATCCGCGCAATATGTATCAGATCGTCTCCATGCTGGAAGGCGTCGTGCAGCGCGGCACGGGGATTTTAATGCGGGATCTCGGACGCCCCGTGGCCGGCAAAACCGGAACGACAAACGATTCCAAGGATACATGGTTTATCGGCTTCACCCCCGATGTCATTGTCGGCGTTTATATCGGCTATGATGAGCCGCGGCCGATGGGCGCCAAGGAAACGGGCTCCCGGGTTGCGGTGCCCGTGGTGAAGGAATTCATGCAGGATGTGCTGAAGGATGTGCCGCCCGTGCCGTTCCGCGTTCCGGAAGGCATTCGTCTGGTGCAGATCAATGAAGATAACGGCACCCGCGCCAAACCGGGCGACCAGAAGACAATTCTGGAAGCCTTCCTCGCCGGCACGGAACCCGGGACCGAACCTGTCATGTATAACGGACATACGGTCGGACCCGTTTCCACCATGATGAATGGCGAAGGCGCCGATACGGGTCTCGGCGGATTATACTGATGGGCAAACTCTCGCCGGAGGAAGAGCGCTGGTTGGCGGTCGACCGGTATATAGAAGAGATGCTCCTGCCCGCAGATCCGGTGCTTGAAGAGGTTTTGCACTCAAGCGCCGTTGCGGGGCTCCCCGCCCATCAGGTCAGCCCGACACAGGGAAAATTCCTCCAAATTCTTGCCCAGATACAGGGAGCCCGCAGAATTCTCGAGCTGGGCACGCTCGGCGGCTATAGCGCCATATGCATGGGGCGCGCTCTGCCCGGGGATGGCAAGCTTATAACGATAGAAGGCATCCCCAAACATGCCGAAGTTGCCAGAGTGAATATCCAGCGCGCCGGATTATCCGGCATTATTGAGCTACGGCTGGGTTCGGCCATCGATATCCTGCCAGCATTGGAAGGCTCTTTTGACCTGATCTTTATTGATGCCGACAAGCCCAGCATGCCGGATTATTTTGACTGGGCGCTCCGGTTGTCGCGTTCCGGCAGCGTCATCGTGATGGATAATGTTGTCCGTCAGGGAGAAGTCATCAATACAGCCAGCAAAGACCCGAATGTTCATGGCGTGCGGCGGCTGAATGAAATTCTGCAGGCTGAATCGCGCGTCAATGTCACGGCAATCCAGACCGTGGGCAGCAAGGGTTATGACGGTTTTGCCATTGCGCGCGTGAAGTGAGTTACTCGCTGGCGGCTTCGGACAGCGCCCGCATCACTTCTTTTTTGGACAGAAGTTCGCTCAGGATGATGCCGTTTGGCGCGCCGGGGCCATAGACAATGTTAAACGGAACGCCATATCTTCCGTACTTTCTGAGATAAGCGGCGATGGTTTCATCGCGCTGTGTCCAGTCAGCCTGCAGGCGCAGCATATTGGGGGCGAACAGCGCATCTTCGACATCCGGCTGGTCAAGCACCAGGCGTTTGTTCGCCTTGCAGGTCAGGCACCAGTCCGCCGTTACATCCACGATCACGGTCTTGCCCTCATCCACCGCAGGCTTGATCAGGGCTTCGTCAAAAGTCGTCCAGCCGTCGTCCAGCGCCGGCTGCGTCGAAACGGTGATCAGGACGCTGAGCAGCCATGCGGCCGTCAGCGCAAGGGCGGCGGCCAGAATTTTTTTCATGACGATCATCCATGTTCCGGGCTTCGGCATATATTTGAAAATGCGCGGCGACAGCGCCAGAAGAATATAGGGAAAGGCGAGTCCCAAGCCTAAAAAAGTAAAGACGATGAATATATCGGATATTTCTCCCGCCAGAGCAAAACCGACAGCAGAGCCGAGAAACGGCGCCGTGCAGGGCGTTGCGAGGAGTGTTGCAAAAGCGCCTGTCAGGAAGTGGCCGAGCAGGGTCGGTTCATGCTCATGCTGGGCGGGCAGGTTATGGGCGATAAAACGCGGCAGCGGAATCTCAAACAACCCCCACATATTTGCTGCAAAGACGGCAAGGATGACGATCAGGAAGATCAAAAAGGCCGGCTGCTGGAACTGGATGCCCCAGCCGATGCTTTGACCTGCGCTTTTTAGCATGGCCAGTGCAGTTGCCATTACCCAGAAGGAAAACAGGATGCCTGCCGCCGAAGCCATGAAATTCCGGAAGATCGTCCAGCGGTGGATATGATGGTCCTTGCCGCCATGACTGAGCACGGACAGTATTTTTAGCGACAGTACCGGCAATACGCAGGGCATCAGGTTCAGGATCAACCCGCCCAGAAAGGCCAGCAGCAGTATGTTCAGGCGGAAATGGTCCTGCACTTCTTTCACAAGGGCTTTTGTCGCGGCGTTCGGCAGCATTTCGTTGTCGATCCTGACGCGCCGTTCAAAAGACTGGTCCTTAGCGGTGATTGTCAAAACTGTTTCATGAGAGCCCAGTTTTTTCTTCAAAGTCTCCAGAGTATCGGCGGACCGGACGGCGGCCTGAAAATGCAATTGCTTGGTCGGCGGATCATAAGCCACCAGCGGCTTCCCAAAGCTGACAAAAGGCGATGTTTCAACAAACAGGTCGGCGTCCGCGCCGGGGTCTATGTCGGAAAGCGCATCGACGTGCAGGTAGACCCCTTTATCCGCGCCCTCGGCAAGCCAGGTTTTGCGGATGGTAAGACCTGCATCTTCATGGTTCGGAAGATGTTTTGAGGCTGCCGCCAGTATCACCTGATCCGGCGACACTTGCGCTTCTCCGGCCGGAATATCGAGGGTGAGGCGTTCTGTTTCCGGCAGGCAGAGCTTGCCGCAGACAAGCAAATCCAGCTTGAGGTTGACGGAGAGGGGTTTCCCGGGTTTCGCCAGCGTCACATCAACGGGAAAAGTCACCTCGTCCGTATAAACAAAGTTATCAATGCCGGAGGAGGTAAAACGGGCAGGTGCCGGCCATTCGACCTTCGCCTCCTTTAAGTTTGTAGAACCGGCCCAGTCAAATACCGGGGCAAGGCCGGCTTCGCCCGGCGTGCGCCAGTAAGTGTCCCAGCCCTGCTCAAGGTGGATATTGATGCCGAGCTGGATGGTTTTCAGCTGCCCGACGCCCTGAACGGAGGAAACTAAGCGCGCCGTTGCGTGGTGAGGAGGTTCATCTGCCCGTGCGGGCGAGAACGTACAAAAAATAAAGGATAAAACGAAAAGAATACGCAAGAGCATGGAACACCGCCTGTATCAGATAATATAGCGCGGTTTTCTAAAATGGCCAACGTATAACGGAATTATCCGGTTATGGCGCGTTTCAGCAGCTCGACGTCTTCCCTCAGGCTGCGATCTTCCAGTATCAGTTCCTCAATGCGGCGGACGCCATGCATAATGGTGGTATGGTCGCGGCCGCCGAATTTACGGCCGATTTCGGGAAGGGAATGTTCGGTCAAACCTTTTGCCAGATACATGGCGATCTGACGCGGGCGGGCGACCAGTCGCGCGCGGCGCGGCGAATGCATGTCGCTGAGGCGTATATTATAATGTTCAGCCACCTTACGCTGGATATCATCAACCGAGATACGGCGGTCGTTGGCGCGGAGAAGATCCTGCAGCAGATCCTGCGTCCCCTCGATCGTCACGGGGCGACCGATCAGCTCCGAGTGGGCAATAATACGGTTCAGGGCGCCTTCCAGTTCGCGGACGTTCGAGGATATTTTATGCGCGAGGAACTCCAGCACATTCTGCGGAATATCCCGCTTCAGCATCTCGCGCTTTTGCTCAAGGATGCCGAGGCGCAGTTCATAAGTGGTCGGATGGATATCGGCCACAAGACCCCAGCCAAGGCGGGAGCGCAGGCGTTCTTCCAGTCCTTCGAGATCGGAAGGTGATTTGTCGGCGGAAATGATGATCTGCTTGTTCTGGTCGATCAGGGCATTAAAGGTATGGAAGAATTCTTCCTGCGTCGATTCCTTGCCGCAGATGAACTGGATGTCGTCGATCATCAGCACATCGACGGAGCGGAATTTTTCCTTGAAGGACATCGTGTCCTTGAAGCGGAGTGCGCGGACGAACTGGTACATGAATTTTTCCGCAGACATATAAAGGACTTTGCGCTGCGGCGACCGCGCGCGGATTGCCCAGGCAATGGCATGCATCAGGTGGGTTTTGCCGAGCCCGACGCCGCTGTATAGGAAAAGAGGGTTAAAGGCGACTGTATCGCTGTCAGCCACGCGGCGGGCGGCGGCATGCGCCAGCTCGTTCGGCTTGCCGACGACGAAGTTTTCAAAGGTAAAGCGCAAATCCAGCGGAGAAGAAGGGATGTCCGATCCTGCGGGCACTTCGGCTGAAGTTTCATTGGCATTGGCGGTGCGTTCAGCGAGCACGCCGTTTATTTTTTCGACGGCAGGCGCGGCAGGCGTAGCAATCACAATATCGATCCGCACGATGGGGCCGCAGTTTTGCGCCCAAAGCTGGCGGATACGGTCAACATAGTGCGTCTTGATCCAGTCACGGACAAAGCGGGTGGCGACGGACAATTCCAGTACGCCATTGTTAAAACTTTGCGGCACGATGGGGGCAATCCAGCTCTTGAAGGCGGCGCTGCCAAATTCCTTTTGCAAAAGCGCGCTTATCTCCGCCCAGACTTCTGCAACGATCACCGGATTGGAAATGCCCGTCTGCGCTTGCTTTTGAACGACAGAGGTATTTCCTTTTTCGAACATGGCCGGATCCTGAAGAAGCGTTGCGAAGCGAGTCTGAAGTTTGGTGCTGAAGAATTGCAGCAGGAAGACTATCTGCCTCCGAAATGAGTCGCAAGCGGAGAATTGAACAAAAATAAAAAAGAAACAAACGTACGAAATTATGAACTTCGATTTTTTTTAAATTATTATTGACTGTGCTCTTTTTGTTTTCGTGCGCTCGCGAATCCAAAACATCCCTTTATCGTGCGGCATAGAAGGGGTATGCGCAAAAAACCGCTTCTTCACAAAGCGGCAAACATTCATAACAAGAGGAAAAGAAGATTATTTCTTCAGGAGCTTGATGCGGGCGGAAAGGCGCGACAGTTTGCGTGACGCGGTTTTCTTATGCATGACGCCCTTGTCGGCGCTGCGGTGAAGGTCAGGCTGGGCGTTTTTCAGGGCTTCCCGTGCGGCGTTATAATCACCCGAAGCGATGGCGGCCTCAACCTTGCGAAGGCCGGTACGGGTTTTGGACGTGTGGTTGGTATTGATCACGTTGCGGCGCGCATTGCGGCGAATTCTGGTTTTGGCAGACTTATGTTGAGCCATCGTTTTAAATACTCTCTCTTAACAAATTTAACGTCAGAATCGGCCCTTTTTGGCCAAATTCAGCAGGGAATGAAGGTTTTAAATGCCTTTGGGATTAAAGTCAAGCGCCCTGTGGATAACCTCTTAGCGGTCCTTAAAAGTGGATAACCTCTTAGCGGTCCTTAAAATCGGCTTTGCGCTTGGCGGCAAAAGCGGCCATGCCTTCTTTCTGGTCTTCGGTGGCAAAGCTGGCATGAAACATCCGGCGCTCGAATCGCAGCCCCTCAGCCAAGGTCGTTTCATAGGCACGATTAACAGATTCCTTGACCATCATGGTCACAGGGGCGGAAAATTCGGCAATTTTCCCTGCAATTTTAAGGGCTTCGTTCATGAGCTCCGCCGCCGGGAAAACGCGAGCCACCAAGCCGGCCGTATAGGCTTCCTGCGCATCCATCATACGGCCGGTCAGGCAGAGCTCCATAGCCTTGGATTTGCCGATAAGGCGTGTGAGACGCTGTGTACCCCCCGCCCCGGGAATGGTGCCGATGGTGATTTCCGGCTGGCTGAACTTGGCATTATCGGCGGCAACGATAAAATCGCACATCATGGCAATTTCGCAGCCGCCACCCAGACAGTACCCCGTGACGGCGGCAATCACCGGTTTCCGGCAGGAGGCCAGCCGTTCCCAGTTTTTGGTGATGAAGTCTTCCTTATAGACATCCATATAATTCTTGCCCGCCATTTCCTTGATATCGGCGCCGGCGGCAAAAACCTTGTCGCCGCCGGTCAGGATAATGGCTTTTACATCCGCATCGTTTTCAAAACGTTCGATGGCGGTCATCAGTTCATCCATCAAAGCCTGACAGAGCGCATTGAGCGCTTTGGGGCGGTTCAGAGTAATGATGGCGATCTTACCGCGTTTTTCGACCAGCAGATTTTCAAATTCCGTCATGTTATTTCCCTTCGTGATGGGGGTTCAGGCTGAAATGCACGAGTATGGCGTCGTCCTGTTTTTCGAGGCTGAGTTTCAGCGTTTCGCCTTCGCGGGTGAAGGTGGTCCAGTTCCCGGTGACCTTCCAGCCGAGCGGGGGTAAAGTCTCATCATAAAATTTTTTAATGTCGGCGGCCGATGCCGAAATTGCCGCGCTGGTTTCGACGATTCTTCCACCGGGTTTGTCGAACACAATGGCATCATTTGTTCTTTCAACCATCCCCGGCATCAGCGGAAGGTCTTCGATAATCGTTGAATAAACCGTCTGCGCGGCAAAGACAGGCATGCCGGCCAGGAACATAAATCCGCATATCAGAATAAATTTTTTCATGAAAGGAGCTTAGTCAACCCGGGGCATGCCGTCAATCAGACGGCCTGCTTTACAGGGCAATAAAAAGTTGATCTGCCCCCCTGCGTTATCTGCTGCACGCCGCCGGTTTTTGCCGTGTTGCAAGTACATCCCTTACATTTCTGCCCTTTCTTGCCATAGACTGCCCAGTGATGCTGGAAGTAGCCAAGTTCCCCATCGGTCTGGACATAGTCACGGAGCGAGGAACCCCCGGCTTTGATGGCGGCCTTCAGGACTTTTTGGATGGAGGCGACAAGCTTTTTAGCATCCGCCGGCGTCAACTGTCCTGCGGGCAAAAAGGGGCTTAGCCCGGCGTCAAAAAGGGCTTCAGAGGCATAGATATTCCCAACGCCCACCACCACTGTTTGATCCATGATTGCCAGCTTGAGGGCAATTTTTTTACCATGCAGCTTTTCACAAAGATAAGCCGCGGTGAATTTACGCTCCAAAGGCTCCGGCCCCAAGTGCGAGAAAAAGCGGTGCTTATTGAGTTTTTCGGTGTCAGCCACATCTACCAGACCGAACCGGCGCGGGTCATTAAAGACAATAACTGTGCCGTTATCGAGCGCCAGCACCAGATGATCATGTTTTTCCGGCACATATTTTTGGCCTTTGGCATGGATCATCAGCCGACCCGACATGCCAAGGTGAATGATGATAGTCTGTCCCCCCGCAAGGCGGATCAGGAGATATTTGGCGCGGCGTTCGATACCGGTAATTTTTTGTCCCCTGACCGCTTCGAGAGAAGCGGGAAAGGGAATACGCAGGCCGTGGCGGTTTTTCTGGATTTTTACAATTTTGCGGCCGGGCAGGACTTCTTCAAGTCCGCGACGAATTGTTTCCACCTCGGGAAGCTCTGGCATTGATATTTCCTATTTTTAAGTCATTGATATTAAAAGATATATATAAAAGACAAACTCCTTATTGACAAGAAGGTGTCAAACGTCTATTAACGTAATTATATAATATTTTTTATAATCAATATGAAGGAGCATTGAAACATGAGCGATCTTACAGAAAAATTTAAAAAAGCGGCAAAATATGCTGCGGCTGGCGCAGGCACGGCGGTTGTGGCTGCTGCTGTTCTTCCTGTCATTACAGTTTCCGCGCCGGTCGTGTTGCTGGGCGCTGCTGTTGGCGGTTATCTTGGATTTAAGAACGATTAGTTTTTTTCCGGACTAACAGAAATAGAAAAGAGCCCGGCTCCTTAACCGGGCTCTTTTTTTATCAAGGGACCCAACCTCCTCAAATCACTTCCAGCATCTTCGCCACCAGCGGATGGCGGACGATGTCTGTATCTTTCAGATATTCCACGGCAATGCCGTTAACGTTCTCCAGCTTGCGCGCCATGTCGCGGAGGCCGGAGATGCCTTCCAGCAAATCGCTCTGGTCCGGATCACCGGTGATGACCATGGTGGAATTCCACCCCAAACGGCTGAGGATCATCTTGATCTGTCCATAGGTGCAGTTCTGTGCTTCATCAATCACGACGAAAGCATTATTGAGCGTGCGGCCGCGCATATATCCGATCGGCGCGATTTCAATTTCTCCGGTCTCGATCAGATTTTTGAGGCGCTTCAATCCGATACGATCATTCAGCGCGTCATAGAGCGGCCTCAAGTACGGCGCCATTTTATCCTGCAAATCGCCCGGCAGAAATCCGATCCTCTCGCCGGCTTCAACGGCGGGGCGTGAAAGGATAATGCGGTCGACATTTCCTTTTTCGAAAGCTTCAACGGCGGCGGAAATAGCGAGATATGTTTTTCCCGTGCCCGCGGGGCCGATCGCCAGCACAAGATTATGGCTGGCCATCGCTTCCATCAGGCATTTCTGCCCTTCTGTGCGGGGGCGGACATTCTTCACGTAGCTCTGGTCGCGGCGGTCATTCATGCCCGCAAGCGGGTCCCAGTTATTTCCTTGCGTCCTGTTTCCCTGAGTGCCGAACAACGCATGCACCGTCTGCAAATCAGGTGCGCGGTTGGCGCGGTAGCCGGAAACTTTGGACTTCTTCCCCATATATCAATTACTCCCCTTTGTTGTTGCGGCGTGGACGACTGTAGTGAATTGAAATGCGCGGCGCATATTCCGGGCATAAAAAAACCTCCCAGGGGGAGGCCGTGTAGCTTTTGACGATGCGCGTCGAGGGGCTTGCGATTATGTGGCGCGCCAACCCTCGCGTGCCTGATATAGGTGGGAAAACGTGTAGTTTAATGAGATCCAACAGATACTCCCAAACAACTCAACCCCTAATGACGAATATAGCGCAAAGCGATTCGCTTGTCATTAAAAATCTGTTTGAGGAATCAAAATGTGTCGGAAAAATAACAGGGTGTGCAGCGCACCGGCTGCTGGTTTTCAAATTCAACCAGCATAATCACGCCGCGCTGCTTGGCGATGCTGACGATTTCCGGCTGCACATCTTCAAAGACAGCATGATGACCGGCGGTGCCGGCTGAAATACGGTTGTCCTCTGCCGTGAACCAGAACGGGCCTTCGATGGCGTTCATGTCGAGTGCCGCTTCGCGCGCAAAAAAGAATGCCAGCGCATTGCGCTCATTCTTGAACACTTCATACTGGGAAATGATGGAGCCGTTGCCTGCCATGGTCATTACCTGGGCTCGATCAGTTTATCGCCGGCGCCTGTACCTTTGGGCTCTGCCTGAAGAGTATGGTTTTGCGCCATCACCGGATTCGTTGTTATATAAGCCTGCAGGATTTTCTGGGCATCTTCGCCGCTTCGGCTGCCGACAGCCGCGCTGTTTAACAGGTCTGACATGGGGTCGCCTCCTGTTTCAATCATACCCCATAAAGCCGTATTAAAGGTTAAAGAGACTTTTTTACATACTATTGACTTAATTACCATAGTTATATAGGCTGACATGATTCGTCATTTGAGGAAGCCATGCCGCTAGAAGATGATTTCATTGATCTGATCAAAAAAGGGAATATCTCCGATCTGGATATATTTATCTCCATAAACCCGGGTGTTCTAGAGGCGAAGCTTGAGTGGGATGTGTCCGGCGGCAAATGCTTTGGTTATGCTTTGAATTGTGCCGCTTATTTTAACCAGCCGGATATCATTAAATTCCTGGTAAATGAAAAGGGGAGACCTGTAAACCTACAGGCAGGAGTAGTGGAGGAGTGGACGCCGCTGCATCACGCAAGTTTTGCAAAGTCTTATGAAGCGGCCGCAGTACTACTGGAATTGGAGGCTGATCCAGCCCTTATGAATAGCAAAGGGGTAGATACAAAGCAGTTTTGTCAGTCGGAAGAAATTCAAAAGCTATGTGATCCTGACTACCAGAAAGAGAAAAAACAAAAAGAAGAACGGAAAAAACAGAAAAAAGAACAGGAAAGGCAGGAGAAAATAGCCGGTAAGTGGAGGCGTGCTGCTCATCAAGAGGTCGTTCATGAATATGAACTGCCAGAGGCATCTCTGCGCCTGACTGATGTCTTCAATTTCGAGTTGCGTTTCTGGCGGTCGATTGCAAAAGAGCTGTCAGGTGGGGGCATAACGCAGAATATTGTGTTCTTTGACGATATGCCGGATACGCAGATTGCGCATCAAGCCTGCCGGAAATTAAAAGAGCTGGGCGGGGATGTGGATGAAGACGTTATCGACAGCCGCCCGCTGCGGGACAAGATACTTCAGCGGAAACCGTTATAAGTCAGTCATTCTCCAGCACATCAATGCCAAGATATGACAGCAGACGGTCAAGAACGCCGCTGAGTCCCGTTTGCGGGTGCATTTCCTGCTCGGCGATATCTTCGCGGAAATTTTCATCGGCAACCGCTTCTTTCACATGGTCATTGATCTGTTTCATGTCGACGCTAGCCATCTGGTCGACGCGCAGTTTTTTGAGGATGTCATCCTCGCGCGGGTCCAGCACGCCATCGGCGCGCGCCAGCAGGCCGCCAAAATAAATAAGGTCGGCACGGGCGGAGGGCTCGTTGATATGGCTCAGCAGGTCAGGGATGTTTTGCGACAGCGGAGAATCAAGATCTGCGGCAAGGGTTGCCTTTTGCTCCGGCGTCAGGCCGTAAAGATGGTCCATATTATCAATGATGCGCCGGATATAGGTGCGTTCTTCATCCTGCACAAGGCCGTCGGCATGGGCGATGGCAATGATGCAGCGCCACATGTAAAACGTGCTGTTACTGACGGGCTGGCCGCTGATGCGTGGTTGAACAGTCATGGAAACAAGCTATCGTATTTCAGCGCCTGAATCAAGCTGCGCGGAATACGTCTTCTTCAAAAGCCTCTTCCCATGAGCCTTGCGTTGCGGCTTTGGAATATTCAGTGGAGCGGTTTTCGAAGAAGTTCGTGTGTTCGGCGCCGTTCAGGATTGCATCCATCCACGGCAGCGGATTTCTTGAAACGCCGAAGACAGGCGGCAGGTCAAGCTGCGCGAGCCGGCGGTCGCCGATATAGCGGATGTAGTCTTTCACTTCTTTTGCGCTCAGGCCCTCGATGCCGCCAATGCCGAAGGCGAGGTCGATAAAGGCATCTTCATGCTCGACAATGGTCTTGCAGGCTCGGGTGATGTCCTGTTTCAGCTCATCCGTCCACAGCTCCGGGTTTTCCTCGATAAAGGTGCGGAACAGCCTGATGATGGAGAGCGTGTGCAGCGTTTCGTCGCGCACCGACCAGGTGATGATCTGGCCCATGCCCTTCATCTTGTTGAAGCGTGTGAAGTTCATCAGCATGGCGAAGGATGCAAAAAGCTGCAGCCCCTCGGTAAAGGCGCCGAAGACGGCCATGGTCAGCGCGATATCGCGCTTGGAATCCATGTTGAAGCCCTGCATGTAGTCGTATTTGTCCTTCATCTCCTTGTATTTCATGAAGGCGGAATATTCCGTCTCGGGCATGCCGAGCGTATCCAGCAGGTGCGAATAGGCGGCGATGTGGATGGTCTCCATGTTCGAGAAGGACGCGAGCATCATCTTGACTTCCGTCGGCTTGAACACGCGGGAATAATGGCTCATGTAGCAGTTGTTCACTTCCACATCGGCCTGCGTGAAAAAGCGGAAAATCTGCGTCAGCAGGTTTTTCTCGGCGGGCGTCAGCTTCCGTTTCCAGTCGCGGACGTCTTCGGCGAGCGGCACTTCTTCCGGCAGCCAGTGAATGCGCTGCTGCGTCAGCCAGGCTTCATAAGCCCAGGGATAGTGGAAGGGTTTGTAGACGTGATTTTCGGTGAGTAAACGGGACATTATTTCTCCTATACCTTATCATTACCAATAAAACAGGGGGTAAGGATCATTGCTATATCAACTGTAACGACCTTGATTGCGGCTATTATATTGTTTGATAGATTCTTGATTTCTCCTGACAATTTCTTCATCATACTGAAAATATACAGGCACTGAAAATTGAACGCGGCTTGCATGCTCAAACTGAGTTCCTCTTGACGTACCATTGCTTGCATCAAAGCCTGCCCCGCCGCTTAGAACGCCTACTTTAAATGATAATCCAGCTTTTCCAGCGGCCTCTTTTTCTTGAGAGGAAACATCTGTGACAGCAATAGCTATATCAAAATCCACTACAGTAGCTTGTTCTTTATTAATAGAACTTCCTGAAGCGCGCGGAGATACATACGGGTGCTTTTGGCGAGTATTCTCAACTGCTTCACAAATATCTTTTAGGGATGCTTCAATAAATTCTTTTAACGAGGGGAGTTCTTTCATTTTATCTTTCCTTATTTTCTTACTGACAAGCCAGACACTCATCATATTTCTTCGCCGTGCTCTCGGTTTTTTTCAGCTTGCCGTTGCCGGTGGCGCTTTCGGCGCGCTGGATGGATTTGGAACGGCAGTAATAGAGAGATTTCACGCCGCGCTTCCATGCCATCCAGTGAATCTGGTGCAGGTCGCGCTTGTGGATGTCGGCGGGAATGAAGATGTTGAGCGACTGCGCCTGGCAGATGTAAGGGGTGCGGTCGGCGGCATGTTCGATCAGCCAGCGCTGGTCCAGCTCAAACGCGGTCTTGAACACATCTTTTTCATCCTGCGTCAGGAAGTCAAGATGCTGAACCGAGCCTTCGTTGATGGTGATGCTCGTCCATACTTCTTCGTTGTTCATATGCTTTTGCGCGAGTAGCTTGGTCAGGTAGGGGTTGCGCACGGCATAGGAACCCGAGAGGGTCTTATGCGTGAAAGCATTGGCGGTATTGGGCTCGATGCCCGGTGACGCGCCGCCGGTGATGATGGAGATGCTGGCGGTAGGAGCAATCGCGATCTTGTTCGAGAACCGCTCCATGATGCCGTATTCGCGCGCATCGGGGCAGGGGCCGCGTTCATGCGCCAGCTTGATGGAGGAGGCGTCCGCCTGCAGCTTCACATGCTTGAACATGCGCTTGTTCCAGACTTTCGCCATCACGCTTTCAAACGGGATCATTTTTCCCTGCAGGAACGAATGGAAACCCATCACGCCCAATCCCACCGAACGCTCGCGCATGGCTGCGTATTTTGCCCGCATCATGCTGTCGGGTGCCCTGCGGATGAAATCTTCCAGCACATTATCAAGGAAGCGCATGACATCTTCGATAAAAGTCGGATGATCTTCCCACTCTTCGAATTTTTCAAGGTTGAGGGAGGACAGGCAGCAGACCGCCGAGCGTTCCTGACCGTGATTGTCTTTGCCTGTGGGCAAGGTGATTTCGCTGCACAGGTTCGACATTTTGACGTTGAGACCCGCAAGCTTGTGGTGTTCGGGTATCGCGCGGTTGACGTGGTCGATATAGACCAGATACGGCTCGCCTGTTTCAATGCGGGCGGTCAGGATGCGGATCCAGAGGCTGCGGGCTGAAACGCGTTCGATAACGCTGCCGTCCTTCGGGCTGGTCAGCGCCCATTCCTCATCGCGCTCCACCGCACGCATAAAGGCGTCGGTGATGAGGATGCCATGGTGCAGGTTGAGCGCCTTGCGGTTCGGGTCGCCGCCGGTCGGGCGGCGGAGTTCAATGAACTCCTCGATCTCGGGATGGCTGACCGGCAGATAAACGGCGGCAGACCCGCGGCGGAGAGAGCCTTGGCTGATGGCGAGCGTGAGTGAATCCTGCACGCGGATGAAAGGGATGATGCCGGAGGTCTTTCCGCTACGGCCCACTTTTTCGCCGATGGAGCGCAGGTTGCCCCAATAGCTGCCGATGCCGCCGCCGCGCGATGCGAGCCAGACATTTTCATTCCACAGGTCGACGATACCGGAAAGGCTATCGTCGCATTCATTCAGGAAGCAGGAAATGGGGAGGCCGCGGTCGGTGCCGCCATTGCTGAGAACAGGGGTTGCCGGCATGAACCAGAGCTTGGAGATATAATCATAGAGGCGCTGTGCATGTGTTGCATCGTCGGAATAATACATCGCCACGCGCGCAAAAAGGTCCTGAAAGGATTCTTCGGGCAGCAGGTAACGGTCCTGCAGCGTCGCTTTACCGAAATCCGTCAGATTGGCATCACGAGAACGGTCAATATGGACTTTGGCGCCCTTCGCCAGCTGAGCAATATCAAACATGAATCGCGTCTCCCCCGGTGTGTGTCTCTCGTCTTTTTTTAGACGTTTTTTCTTGTTTTTTTATAGACTTCGTATTGTTTTTTAAGGTCAGATGTATACTAGATTTTGTTATCCAGTATGATTTAGCATACCACATATTGAATCGCTGTCTACGAAACGGCCGGAAAAATATTTTCGTTTGGCATCTCATTTCAACTTGACGGGACTGCAAACCAAGGCGCCGCCTTGCTTTCGGAAGGACAGAAAATTTTTGCGTTTGAAAACGGGAGTTGTGGAAGTTTTACCTATCGCACGCAGAGGCAGCAATAATGATCTTTTCAAATAAAAGTATGGCAATAAAAAAGCACGGCTCCCAAAAGCCGTGCTTTTTTTAATCGAGCCGGATTAAAACCGGATCAGAATATGTCCTTGTCGCCCAGACCCGTGGGTTTTTTTGGTTTGACGAGCGGCGGCGTGATTGGCGGCGTGATGTTGCTTTTGACAAGTTCAAGCGTATTTGTCGCGCTCACTTCTATGCGGAACTGTGAAGACAGCGCTTCGGCCGCACTATTGAACGTTTCTATAAAACGCTGATCGAGCTTTTGATCATTCCCCCAGAGCGCCTTGGCGTCACTGAAGACCATGTCTTCCTGACCGGCAATAAACATCATTTTCAGGGACGGATTGTTTTTGGCGGTAAATTCGGCTTGCGCCACGATAAAATCAAGATTGCTGATGATCTGGGCCATATAAACGCGTTTTATATCGTCCTCGGCTTTTTCAAGGCTGACGCTGCGCGTGGATGGATAGCAGTCAATGTGGTTCATTTCAGCGACCAGATGCGCCACGTTCCCGCCGAACTTTTCTTCAACCTTCAGGTAATCCACAGCTGAACGTACAGTTTCAACCAGAAGGGTGGCAGCCAGCAATTCGGGGGAGATATTTTCGGCAGAGGATTTCAGCAATTCCTGCGCGGGGGAAAGCCGGCGCTGCAGGAACATATTGTGCAATTCGTTGTCAACGATGCGCGGACCCATTTTTATCTGTTCGTCGCGCATTTTTTCGAGGGTTTCTTTTTCGAAGTTAAACTGGTCTTCTGGAACTTTTCCGTCCGCCTTGTCCAGATTCAGCATGTTGATCTGCATATCAAACTGCGCGTTCATCTGCCTGATGAAATCAGCCATAGCGTCGGGACGATAAGAAAGAATATTTGCGTAGCTATAATTGAAAGCATCTTCGAGTAATTGATTATTCGGCAGTCCCGATTCATGAAAATTCATTGCGGTTCTCCAGTTGGTATTTTCAATATGATAGAGGAATAGCACTGTTTTCTGATAAAGACAATCTCTGCCGTCAAATTTCAATCTGTGCTTTGCAGCAGAGTGCCCGCTTTTCTGGCATTATTGAAAGAGAACTGAAGAAGGGATACGGAAATAACCGTATAGAGACAATTAAGACCAAAGGCGCTGACGATGTGATGCACATCCACGTATCCATGCTGAACCAGCGCCCGCAAACCTTCGAATACATGCGAGCCGGGAAGGGCGCGGGAGACGGGCTGGAGCCACACTGGCAGCACCGATACCGGATAATAAACAGCGCAGAGAGGGGCGAGGAAGAATGTGAGCGCCCAGGCAAGGCTTTCAGCGCCGGGACCCGCCTTGATCAAGATCGCTGTGATCAGGAACCCCAGCCACCAGCCCATGAACATCAGGTTCAAAAATAAAAACAGCACCGGCACCCCCAGTCCGAAAACGGAGAAGCCGTAGAAAGGGATCGCGAGCAGCGCCGCCGGCACCATGCCCAGCAGCGCACGCACAAGGCTTGCAAGCACCATGGATATCCACCACTCGTAGGGGCGCAAAGGGCTTACAAACAAATGGCCAAGATTGCGCGCCCAGACTTCCTCAAGGAACGAGAGCGAAACGCCGATCTGGGAACGGAAAAGGAAGTCCCACAACAGCACGGCGCCCAAAAATGTGCCGAGTGCATAATTCAATGGTGTTGCATTCTGGTGCGCGAGGAACTGGCTGATAAAGCCCCACAGCACCATCTGTATCGTCGGCCAGTAAATGATTTCGATCAGCCGCGACGGCGAGCCGCGCAGCACGTAATAATGACGGAGCAGCATGGCATGAATGCGCTGGAGACTTTTGGTCATGCGGCATCCCCCATGCGGGCGATGTCGAGGAACACGTCTTCCATGCCCTGGCGGTCATAGCGTCTCATCAATTCTTCCGGTGTGCCGCGGTCGACGATTTTCCCCTTGCGCATCATCAGAACATTGTCGCAGAGCCGTTCCACTTCGCGCATATTGTGGGAAGCCATGAGAATGGTGATGCCATGCTCCCGCCGGTAGCGGTCGAGCATCCCGCGGATTCGGTCCGCCATGTCGGGATCGAGCGAAGCCGTCGGCTCATCGAGCAGCAAAAGCTCAGGCGTATTGATCAGCGCCTTGGACAGCGAGACGCGGGTCTGCTGCCCGGCGGAAAGTTTTCCGACCTGCCGGTCGATGAATTCATTGAGGTCCAGTTCCACGGCCATCTTTTCAATTGTCTCTTCAAGATTTTTAACGCCATAGAGCTTGCCATAGACGCGCAGGTTCTGCCGCACCGTCAGTTTGCGCGGCAGATCAACGTAAGGAGATGAAAAATTCATCTTTTGCAGCGCGGGATAGCGGTTCGCCAGCATATCGTGGCCGAGAATGGTGATGGTGCCGGAAGTGGGCTTTAAAATGCCCAGCAGCATGGCAATGGTCGTCGTCTTGCCGGCGCCGTTGCCGCCCAGAATCGCCGTGACGCTGCCTTTGGGAATATCAAAAGAGATTCCACCGACCGCCAGTACGGAAGCATATTGTTTGGTGAGCGACTGGACGGAGACAATATGTGACATGAAACGCCCCCGTCTGATATCCGGCTTTTATTCCTGCGTTGTTGCGCGCAGCGGCCTACGTTCGTGGGGTTGATCCTGAACCGGTTGTGCGGAGAGAACATCGCCGCCGTTAGCCGAGGCGCCGCCGTTACCGCCATGACGCGGACCGACCAGGAATCCCTGATCCAGGTCATTCATGGCGCCATCCGGTGCAGCCGCGCCATCCGGCTGGGCATTGATTTGCGGCTGCGGCTGATGCTGCGGGTTCTGCTGGTTATACTGGTTCATTTCTTCAGTCATTTCATTGATGAAACGCTGGTAGTGTTCCGCATGCTGGAGATAGCTTTCCGCCAGGACGCGGTCGCCGGCGGCAGCCGCATCACGCGCAAGGGTCACATATTTTTCATTGATCTGGTAGGCGGTGCCGCGAATGCGCACTTCCGGGCCGTTGCTGTCAAAACTCTGGACGCGGGGATTAATGCGCCGGCCTTGCTGGTTGTTGCCGTTGTTGTGGTGATGCCCGCCGCCATTATGGTTGCTGCGGCCGCGCTGGGGACGTCTGGAGTTTTGATTGTGTCTCATGCTTTCTCTTCACTTTGATTATGTGTGATATTGCCCTATTACCCAAACCCGTTATTACGGGAGACCTTTCCACTGTGCTATAACGCACCGGTCATGGCCAGCAATATCTGACAAAGTTTGTAGCACAGAGAATTTACCATCTGCAAGGATTCGTTTGACGGAATTCGCCTGATCATAACCAATTTCGAAAAAAACTTTTCCGTTCTTCGTTAACAAGTGAGGAAGCAAGCCAACAATAGCGCGGTAACAATCTAACCCATCTGCGCCGCCAGCCAGCGCCTGATAAGGATCATATTGGCTTACTTCCGGTGCGAGCTTGGGTATCTCCGCATTCGCAATATAAGGCGGGTTGCTGATGACGATATCAAATAATGGGTTATTTCCCATTTTTGACCAGTTAGATATTATGAATAATGAACGATTCGAAAGATGGAGATTTTCGGCATTTTGCCGGGCGATTTCGATGGCACCGGGGCTGATATCGATTCCCGTGCCTTTTGCCTGTGGCAGTTCCTGCAATAAAGACAGCAGCAGGCAGCCCGTGCCTGTGCCGAGGTCGAGGATACGGAGCTGCGCATTTTTATCAACATGGTTCAGCACCGCTTCAATCAGCGTCTCCGAATCTGGCCGGGGGTCAAGGGTGTCGGGCGATATTTTGAACTCCGACTTCCAGAAGGAACGCTGGCCTAAAATCCGTGATACAGGTTCGTGCCTGAGCCGCCGTTGCGCGGCATCCTCCAGTTTTTTATTTTCGGCTTCTGAAAGTATCCGGTCAGGATGGAGCAGCAAGTCTTCTTGCGTAATACCAAGCATGCCCTGCGCCAGAAGCCGTGCATCCAGCGCAGGCGTATCAAGGCCGGCAGATTTGAATTGTTCCTGCATATCCGCGACAGTAGTCCGGGCAGTTTTTTTTACCACGACATCTCCGCCAGCTTTGCCGCCTGATCTTCGGCCGTGAGCTGGTCGATAAGTTCGTCGAGGCATTCGCCGCTGATCACGCGGTCCAGCTTGTAAAGGGTCAGGTTGATGCGGTGATCCGTCACGCGCCCTTGCGGAAAATTATAGGTGCGGATGCGCTCTGAACGGTCGCCGGAGCCGACCTGTTCCTTGCGGTTGGAGGAACGCTCTTCCGCCAGTTTCTGCCGCTGGGTCTCGTAAATGCGCGAACGCAAAATCTTCATCGCCTTCGCCTTGTTCTTGTGCTGCGATTTTTCATCCTGCTGCTGCACCACGGTGCCAGTCGGGATGTGCGTGATGCGCACGGCGCTCTCCGTCTTGTTGACGTGCTGGCCGCCGGCGCCGCCGGCGCGGAACACATCAATCCGCAAGTCTTTGTCTTCGATGACCAGGTCGACTTCTTCCGCTTCGGGAAGTACCGCGACAGTTGCCGCCGAGGTATGGATACGGCCTTGCGATTCCGTATTGGGCACGCGCTGGACCCGGTGCACGCCAGATTCATATTTTAGTTTAGAAAATACTTTTTGCCCCGTCACTTCGACCACCGCCTGCTTGATGCCGCCAAGGTCGCTTTCAGACATTTCCATGACTTCAAAACGCCAGTTATGGTCCGATGCATAGCGGCGGTACATGTTGAACAGGTCGCCGGCGAACAAAGCCGCTTCATCGCCGCCCGTGCCGGCGCGGATTTCGAGAATGGCGTTCTTTTCGTCAGCCGCATCCTTTGGCACCAGCGCCAGCTGGATATTTTTTTCGAGAACCGGAATTTGCTCCTTCAGGCGGTAGAAATCCTCTTCCGCCATGGCTTTCATTTCCTTGTCGGCGGCGGGATCGGCCATGATGGATTCGAGGTCCTTGCTTTCCCCTTGCGCTTTCTTGTAGTCGCGGATGAGCGCCGCAAGCGGCGTCAGGTCCGAATATTCCTTTGACAGCTTGGAGAATGACTCAGACGGAAGATTGCCGGAAGACATCAACGATTCAATCTCCTGAAAACGCCCCAAAACCTGGCTTAATTTGCGGTCAAGCGACATTGTTTATGTCCTGTTCCTGCGGCGCCTGGGAGGTTTCAAAAAGCTGGGCGTAGGAGCCTTCCTTCCGCACCCCGCCCTTTTCCAGCATGATAACGCGGTCCATGTCTTTCAGTGTCGAGGTGCGGTGTGCGATGAAGATGAAAGTCTTGCCCTTGCCGCTTTTTTCCAGCAGGCCGTCCATAATTTCTTTTTCGGTCTTGCTGTCGAGCGCGGAGGTGGCTTCATCGAACAGCATGACCGGCGCATCTTTGCAGATAGCACGCGCAATGCCGATGCGCTGCCGCTCCCCGCCGGAGATCGCATAGCCGCGTTCGCCGACAAAAGTGCTGATCCCTTCCGGCAGCCGGTTGATCACATCCTGCAGGCGGGCAGTCTCGATCGCCGTCTGCAGCAGCGCGGGATCGACTTCGCGGCCCAGCGTAATGTTCTCGGCAAAGCTCAGGTTAAAGAGTTCGGTCTCCTGCAGGACAATGGAAATATTTTTCATTACTTCCTCGTGCGAGATGGCGTAATAATCTTTATCGCCGATTTTGAAGTCGCCTTTTTCAAGCTCATAAAGCCCGAGCAGGACTTTCACGAGCGTCGATTTCCCGCCGCCGGAAGGCCCCACAATTCCCACCTTTTCGCCGCGCCGGATCATGAAATTGAGCCCCTGCATACCCGCCTGCCCGGACGGGTATTTGAAATGGCCGTCGCGGATGGAAATGTCGTTCCATGTTTCGGGAAATTTTTCCGTGCCTGTGGCAACGCTCATCTTCTCATGGAAAATGGGCATCATGCGCAAAAGGTCGGAGCGCAGCTGTATCGCCTTGCCGGAAATGTCGGTCATGTTGCTCGCGGACTCGCGCAGTGTCCGGAAGTAGGTAAAGAAGACGAGGATGTCGCCGACGGAGATTTGCTTTATCAGGAACTGATGCCCGACAAGCAGCAGGAAAACGCATGTCGATATGCCGTTCACCGTCTGGAAGTAATACCATTTGCGGGTGCCGGTATTGGCAGTGGCGATCTGGATATTCTTGAAATCCTCCTCGCTGCCGGTCATGCGCACGTTCATGTCTTTTTCCGCCCCCAGCGCCTTGATGGCGAGGATGTTGCCGGTGCCTTCGATGTATTTGCCGCTCGACTTTTCGCGGATCTGGTTCAAGCGGTTGCTGAGCGCCCTGAGTTTCCGGTTGAAAATGCGCTCGATCGTGAAGAACACGGCGAGGTAGGCGAGCATGAAAAGGGTGAAGATCGGGCTTAGAAACAAAAAGAAGCCCAGCACGCCGATGAAATTCGTTGCGGCCGGAAAGATGCTGTTCTGGACAAGGGCCGTCCATTCGGTAAAAGTGTCGCTGCCGGTAAAAATGCGCTGCATTTTGTTGCCGCTGTTTTCCTTTGCATGCCAGGGCAGGGAGAAATTCATCAGCCTTTCAAACCCTTCGGTGCGCGCCAAGGCTTTGGCGGCAATGGCGATACGGGTGAGATTGATCTTGCTTGTCAGGCGGATAACGGAAATGACAATGTGCGATACGCCCAGAAAAACCGCATAAAAATAAAACGGCGCCAGGGCGTCTCCCGCGTGATAATGCGAAAAGAAATCGACAATCTTCCCGACAACGAAGGGCGGCACCAGTTCGTAAAACAGGACCAGAAAGAGGACGCTGTTGAAAAAGATGTATTTGGGCCTGTTCCGGCCAAGGAAGTGCCAGATCGACCGCACGACATCCAGCCATGCGCCTTTTTCGGCATTAAGGGGGGAAGTATCAGCGGTCATGGAAGCTAAGCTGCCTTTTGCGCTTTGGTTTTTTCTATCTCCGCGGCCTTTTGCTCAACTAAACCCACCAAATGGGAAACGATGTCCTCATTCTGCAGGCGGTGGCTGGCTTGGCCCTTGATATAGACCTGATGCGTGCCGCGCCCGCCGCCGGTGAAACCGATATCGGTCATTAAGGCTTCTCCGGGGCCGTTAACCACGCAGCCAATCACTGAGACCGTCATCGGCGTTGTGATATGGGCGAGGCGTTCTTCCAGCACCTTCACCGTCTCGATCACGTCAAACTGCTGCCGCGCGCAGGAGGGGCAGGCGATGACATTCACGCCGCGGTGCCGGAGGCCGAGCGATTTCAGCATATCAAAGCCGACTTTTATTTCTTCCACCGGGTCGGCGGAAAGGGAGACGCGGATAGTGTCGCCGATGCCGGACCAGAGAAGATTACCCATGCCGATGGACGACTTGACCGTGCCGCTGCGCAGGCCGCCCGCTTCGGTTATGCCGATATGGAGAGGATAGTCGCAGGCCTCCGCCAGCTGCTGGTAGGCGGCGACAGCCAGAAACACGTCGGAAGCCTTGCAGCTGATTTTAAAATTAAAAAAATCGTTATCCTCGAGAATCTTGATGTGATGCTGTGCGGATTCCACCATCGCTTCCGGGCAGGGCTCCCCGTGACGCTCCAGAATATCTTTTTCGAGCGAGCCCGCATTGACGCCGATGCGGATGGAGCAGTTATGATCCTTCGCGGCTTTGATGACTTCGCGCACACGTTCATCCGAGCCGATATTGCCGGGATTGATGCGGAGGCAGGCGGCCCCCGCCTTTGCCGCCTCGACCGCGCGTTTGTAATGAAAATGAATATCCGCCACGATCGGCACTGATACTTGCAGGATAATTTCCTTGAGTGCCGCTGTTGAAGCTTCGTCAGGGCAGGAGACGCGCACGATGTCAGCGCCCGCTTTTTCCAGCGCCTTGATCTGTGCCACTGTCGCCGCAATGTCAGAGGTCAGCGTATTGGTCATTGACTGGACGGTAATGGGCGCGTCGCCGCCCACCGGGACATTCCCGACCATGATCTGGCGCGACTTGCGCCGTTGTATCTGACGATAAGGGCGGGCGGTATAGGACATGGTTAATTATTGAGGCTGAATTGTTTCCGCTTGAGCGACGACGGATCAAGGCTGACACCGCGCAGGATCTGGCCGGAGCCGCCCAGTGATGGCGCTCTCTGGCCATCCACATAAACATCCAGGCCGCCGGCATTGGCTGTCGAAAGCGACAGGCCTGACTGATCCGGCACGTAATATTGTTCCCCGGGTTTCATGACTTTTTTGTAGACCGTGCCTTTGCCGGATGTAATCTGGACCCAGGTAGACTGGACGGACTTCAGCGTAATGCGGCTCTTGCCGCGCTTGATATTGATGACGGCGTCCGCTTCTTCTTTCCCATTTTTCTTGTCAGCCTGCGCCGCCGCAGCTTCCGGCGCGGCGGG
>JADMIO010983860.1_pt1 | contig 44306 bp, 39 predicted proteins | sample 8958161 | NCBI WGS metagenome assembly JADMIO01 (sample SAMN16585339, study PRJNA669376) | soil metagenome | isolation source: Crop rotation soil | place: USA: Cullars Rotation, Alabama | collected 2011
TCTTTCGAGGCCAACGTAGTCGTTGCCTCCACCTTCTTTCGAGGCCAACGTAGTCGTTGCTACCACCTTCTTTCGAGGCCAACGTAGTCGTTGCTACCACCTTCTTTCGAGGCCAACGTAGTCGTTGCTACCACCTTCTTTCGAGGCCAACGTAGTCGTTGCTACCACCTTCTTTCGAGGCCAACGTAGTCGTTGCCTCCACCTTCTTTCGAGGCCAACGTAGTCAATTGCTACCACCTTCTTTCGAGGCCAACGTAGTCATTGCCTCCACCTTCTTTCGAGGCCAACGTAGTCATTGCTACCACCTTCTTTCGAGGCCAACGTATTCATTGCGACGTTCTTTTCGACGCCAGCGCATTCGGGTTTTTTCTAGATGGAGATGAAGAAATTACGAAGACTGCACGGCTCTCTTCTTCACTGCGAGCGGGTGACCCATGCGCCACTCCGGGTGTGCGAAGTCCTCGCGGTCTGACGCGAAAATTGCTATGGTAAGAAAGACCGAACTCAAGAGCGCACATGCTAATTCTTCACGATACCGTCGATTCAGTTCGAACACCGTTCGTAAACAACCTCTTGATCCTTCTCAACGTTGTTGTTTTTGCCTGGCAGATTTCGTTAGGCATGAGTGAAGAGATGTTCCGCCAGCACGGCATAATTCCGTACGACTTCCTTCATCACTTTGGCTTGGCCGCGGCCGGCACAATGATCTCGAGCATCTTCATGCATGCGGACGTAATGCATTTGCTTGGAAATATGTGGGTTCTGTTCATTTTCGGCGACAACGTCGAAGACCGTTTGGGAAAATTCGGCTATTTGATTTTCTATCTCGCATGTGGCTGTATAGCTGATTTAATGCACATTCTGGCGAACCCACTGTCACACAATCCCTTGATAGGTGCTAGTGGTGCCATTGCTGGAGTACTTGGCGCTTACCTCGTTTTATATCCACTTGCCGGCGTGCGCATCTTTCTCACCTTATGGTTCTTTCCCATTGTTCCCGCCTGGTTGGTGATAATCGGTTGGTTCTGCCTGAATTGTCTCTACTCGATTTTGGCTCCTACTTCCAGTATTGCTTGGTATGCGCATATTGGTGGCTTTATATTCGGTGCCACAATGTTTTTTGTCATGCCGAGCCTTGTTCGAAACAAGGAGCATCCGGATATAGAAAAACAGGCTTCTGATCCCTTTCTTGGACATGCTGTTGCGACGCGGGAGAGCGCAACCTTTAAAGACGAAATTGCGGCTTGTCTTTTCGTGATGTTAATCATTTATATGGGAATATTTGCTTTCCGGAACTCGTGGAGAGTCAATTCGACGCCGGTTCAGCAGCCGATGGTGTCACCGCCGCATCGACATAATGTGCCAAGCCACAATACGCGGGTGAACCCGAAAGGCAAGCCCGGCACATCGACGAACGCGGCCGGTAAACCCGGTCATAGAGTACAGGGCAAGAATCAAGCGACTCACGGAAAAAAATCGAGTCATCTTAATAAGAAATCGGATATCGCCGGGACCGAAGAGTCTCTGCCGTGACCGCGTTCGCGTTGGAGTTATTTGATGTACTCACGATCGCCGTGAATGGTGTCGGAGTTGATCTGTGAGATCGGTTGCGGCAAATCTTTCTCGTGTTCGGTTTCGTATTCTTGCTTGGAACGTCTGGTGCCTTGAGGAAAGGCTAGTTCTGCGTTACCGTCCAAAATTTTATAAGCTTCCAAAATCGCTTGTCCGAATGCTGGGTCGCTACTGCGCACCACGGTCGCTTGCAATCTGTGATTAGGTGTGATGACGATATGTATAAGGCACTTTCCAGCCGGATCCCCGTGAGCACCAAGAGTCGTATTCAAGCCACGGCAGACTAGGTCGTTAATGTGGGCATACCAGCGGTCCCACAGGAGAGTTTCTTGGATCGGATCTAAGGGCTGAGCACTCAGACCGGCCGGGACTTGCGTTGGCTGAAGTTTCACTTGAGCATCGACCGAGGACGGTGCGATTACTTTATCCGATTCTGAACGTCTGTCACGTTTCTCCTTGCGCATTCGTTTCTTCTCTTCTTGTATCTGGTCGACGTTTATACCGTTTCCATCATGACCATTGCGCAGATGTCGTGAGCCGGGGATCGTCTCGATCCAATCCACTCGCACCGGGGGACCGGTCGGCGGTTCGTCCGGTTCCCAACCAGGATATATAGATGGGGTGCGCGCCCTAAGTGGTCTCTGGGGTGCAAGCTCAATTGAATGCGCGATGCGAGTCGGCGCAGTTTCGTCATACTCAGGACGCTGCGGCGGTCCTTCTTCGCTACGGCTTGGCCGGTTTTGCACGTCGCGCTGCGGTGGTCCGCCGGTATCATTCGCTGTCCGCTGCGGACGCTGCGTATTCAAAGGTATGGAACGCTTGGGCGGTGCTGTCATGTCACCACCCGCGATGCCACGAGCCGGAATGGCAAGTGAGAGACTTGACGGACGAGGGGGAAAGTTGGTGGGGTCGGATAACGTCCTGAACTGCGTGATGCGCATGGTCGCGGCACCCGTAGGAGTCATTCCCCTCAGTTCCGGAGCGCGATCACGGTTGACCTGTCCTTGCAGCAAGTTGTTTTGTTGATCTTGCACGCGACCTTGAAGTGACGGATTATTCTTGTCGAATTGTCCTGTTTGGCTGCCAAATGTCGGAGGCGCAACTACCGCCGTACGGTCTATTCCGCCGGTCAAAGGGCTTCGCGCCGTCTGGTCGATGCCACCCGTTAGTAGCGCGTGTAAGGATTGATCTACGCTTCCCGTGAGCGGCTTGTCCGCAGTTTGATTCACGCCACCGGTCAGAGGCTGTACCGCAGTTTGATTTACAGCCGTTTCGGTCGCACCGTGCATAATGGTACGTCTAGTCGGATTGTTCTGGTCACTGGTGAGCAATCCACCACCGAGCGTATGCCCCGCAGTTATTCTCTCTTCCACATCGGCCTGAGGATGCGCCATCGCTGTTTCGAGCATGGTCGGAAACAAGAAACTGACGATTAACGAATTACGCAGCCATTGAGGGAATTTTCCGAACGTTCTCATCTCTCATTGTCATTACCGAACGGCTACTGATGATACCGCATGGTGAGACTTTTCGATTTGATCGTCTTTGCTTGTGAAGCAACGTCCAAGACCTCTGAGCACGTTGATTTGACTTTTCGAACCGGTTGGTCAAGTGAAATTGCTCAGCAGTATGAGTGCTCAGTTCCTTTGGTAAAAGAGCCGGAATTGGGATTCTCGGCTAAAGGCTCCAGCTCGTTAGCTGGTAGCTTTATCGCATTCGCATTTTTGTCCTTTGCAGGAATCGCAACAACTGCAGCAGCAGCTGCAGCCAGAACACGGGGCGCAATCGGCGCTGGCGCATTTGCCTTCAGAACAACAATCATCTGCCATAGTCTTATCCTCGAGTCGTTAGTTTATTGGGTTGGTTATTTTGCGCTTTTGCAGTCGTTTGCGCAATCGTGGAATTGCGAAAACGGCAAAATATTTTGTCAACTCCTTTTCGCCTGGCATCGTCAGGCTGCTGCGCGCTTTCTAGCACGTGCGGCTGCGCCTCTTTTACCAGCAGCGGATAGTTTTTTTCGAGTCGCCTCGCTGATGTGTCTAACTTTCTTGTTCGTGCTCTTGCTAGCGGATTTGGATGTAGCAGCCGATTTGGTAGTTTTCTTGGAGAGTGACTTTGCCTCTCGTTTAATGTTGCTGCCGGCTTTAGACGCTCCCTTTTGACCAGCACGAGACCGTTTTTTGTGCTCAGTACCTTTAGTTTTAGCCGGTCCAGTTCGTTTGGTTGTTTTGCTCGATTTTTTCGTAGTAGACTTCCGAGCCGCCGTGGTCTTTTTGCCGCTCTTCTTCAGTCCGCCCCCGGTATGCTTGTTCACAGTCGCCCAAGCAATACGCTCCGCTTGTTTTTCTGAGCCGCCACGTTTCTCAACACTATCTTCTATGTGTTCCGCCATACGCTTCTGTTTGTTTGTATAGCTTGATTTGTCGCCTCTAGGCATATAGATTCCTCCAACTCTTCTGGTGCAGTTCCATTGGGAAGTCGCTGTTCGCGCACTCATTTGCACCCGTGTTTGCTGACGAGAGTCATCGCGTTTGGTTTCGTAGAATGAGTAATTGAGCGTACTGTTCCCCTGGTGCCAAGTGACTCCCGGTCGGTTAGAATGGACCGATTGTGTTGAGGGTGTCGTGATAGAGCTTGGCCGAGCAAAAACTACTTTAGTACTTGCAAGTCTAGTTGCTTGTGCCTCAGTTCAACTCCCCGAATCTTTTGCGGCGTCGAAAACGTGTGACCTCGTTTTTCCAAAAGATAAAAGCGTCGGAATTTTGCATCTAGTTGGTGTCACACCCGGCGGCCTGGTCATTCAGCCGAACGCAGATGATCCGGCGATAAAATGCATTGGTACCATTAAGGTGCCTTGTGAGCAGGCGCTTTCTTTTACCCCATCTTATGATGGTGCTCGCGACCTAAGCTACCTCGATAAAATGCCTGGCAATTTAGCACAAATAGATTTCCACAATCTCGAGACAGTGACTGACTCGGGATTGGGTCACTTGCAAAACAAAACGACGCTGGTTCGAATAATATTGGACGGTACAGATGTCAGTGACGCTGCGCTCAAGAACTTTTCCAAGTTGGTCAACCTGAACAATCTGCCTATGAACAATACGCTTGTTACCGGTACTGGTTTTGCGTTTCTTAGAAATTTGCCAAAGCTGCGATCCCTATCATTGGACCGGTGCCCGATAAAAGACTGCTCTGGCCTGAGAGAGTTGAAGAGCCTCTATAGTTTAAAAATCTCGAACTGCAATCTAAATAATGAGGCGCTGAAATATGTGTCCGAAATGCCGTCGCTCACGCTTTGCGATGTGGCCTACAATCCCATTAACAATGCCGGTGTGGCATTCCTGTCAAAGTCGAAGACTATTCAATCGTTGAATCTTTCTGAAACTCACATTTCAGCAGGTTGCATCAAGTATTTGAAATCAATGCCGAGCTTAGTTCAGCTGGAATTGTCCAATCGACTTTTTAGCGAAGCATCTGTTCGAGAGCTAAAGGCGGCTCTTCCTCGCTGCCACATCAAAATTCCTCAAACACGTAGCAAAATCGACAGCAGTCTGTTTACACCGCTACACTGAAAAAGCAGTGGCAATTACTTGCTCACTGCTTTTCATGTCTATGGGAAATTGTGGAATCGCAACTCTTACGATGCGGTGCGCAAGTGGTTGATGCGACCTTGGATTTTCGTTCTGGCGCGTGCGATGCGCGATTTTACCGTGCCTATCTCAGTGTTGGTCAACGCGGCGATTTCATCGTATGGGAGCCCGTGCAACTCGCGTAAAACGATTACATTCTTGAATTGTTGAGGCAGTGTAGCGATCGCACTTTGGACTGCATCAACGATTTCTTGACGTTCCAACATCTCATCAGGTTGTCCGCGGTCATCAATGACGTCGCGACTGGCGGATGTTTCATCTTCACCAAGTGGCGCGTCTAACGAATAGACTGGAAAACGCGGTTTCTTGCGAAGTTGATCATAAAACTGATTGGTTACAACTTGACGGACCCAGCCCTTAAAGGCAGCAGGATTTTTCAGTCCGCCAATTGAGCGCCAAATACGGAACATCACATCTTGCACCATGTCTTCATGCTGTTGGTGCCAGTCAGGTGCAAGTTGGTAAAGCGCTGCTTCTATATGTTTTTTGTGGCGGCGCATCAAAGTATCAAATGCTCTTTTATCTCCGTTTTGGCAAGCCTTAACCAGTTCCGTATCGGTTGTATCGGCAGCCTTCCCACCGGAGAGCACTGTCAATTGAACTCGGTTATCTTTTACTACTTTGAGCATTTCCTTGTCTCCGTTTGTTTGCGACGGTTCGTGTTATTGCGACCCAGAACTGTATTGTGGACCTATGGAGTGTGCTTCGGTAGCATGGAAAACCCGTAATTCAAATATTTTGGAAACAGTGAATCTGTCGGCGATGGCGGCGCTTGAACCAGGTGAGGTATAAGGTTTTTTTGTATGTTCGTCTTTAGGTTAAGGGTTCGATTTGGTTCGGGAACTCAACCTTATGTGTGACCGTTAGGCAGCCGGCGGGGACGCCGGCGCTACCACCTTGATTGGCGGCGCACGGGTGGGTTGGTACACGTTGATTCGGGGTCTTCGGTTGAGCGCGGTTAAACACAAATGGGTCGCGGCGGACCGCGACCCATCTATATAAGAGTGTTTAGCTTTTAGCTGGCTTTTCTTCTTGATTTAGCGGCGGTCTTTACCGGAAGTTTCGCGACTGAACCTTTCAGCTCTTGTTTGCGCGCCATTACTTCCTGTGCGAGCGCTTCGAGATCGAGATCTGATTCGCTCATTTTTTCGAACATCTCTTTCTCTTCTTCTTTAACGTGATGATCAACCATTTCGCACAGAACAGTCACTTTGGCATCAAAGTAATCGTCGCTTGGCTTCATTTTTGCTAATTCAGCCATCAACAATTTAACTACATGATGTTCCGTGTCCGCTTCGTCCATCATGTCCTCGGCGTCTTCCGCTTCTTCGCGAATCGCCGGGTACACGATCTCTTCCTCAACTGCTGCGTGGATTTCGAGTTCTTTCAAAATCGATTTGACCAATTCAGCTTTTTCTTTTGATTCTTCTGCTTGGCTGAACTGGAAAAATAGCTCTCGAACTAGTTGGTGGTCGCGGTGCAAAAGTTGAATCACATCCGCATCCGGAGCCGGCATATCAGGAGCTGCCGGTTTCTGAATTTGGCTCTTAGCCTTTGCGTTTTTTGTCGTCGCCTTCATATGTATCTCCAAAAAATGGTCACGACTTGCGCGACATTTGTGTTTATCGCTACTTACGCCGTAGCAATTTCCTTTGCACTACATGAGTGGCCGATGCCGCATTTTGTTCCAAAATTTGAATGCAGAAGACTGCATTCTTGCTCTGATTGCTTTTACGGCATTGAAGCGAACTCACCTTCGGTGCGGGTTGTCTCTGCTGCGCCCGTATGTGAAAAATGTTGGAAAACCTCCGGTGATTTCATTGTTAGCTCCTTGGTCCCGCGGTTACTGAGCGGCGACCTGTTCTTGAACTTGTGCGTTTCCTACTTGTTATTCACGTATGCGCCGGCGGGCGGTATCAAAAGAACGAATGACGCATGCGTGCCTCAAGGAACGTATGTCAAGTTGATGTCATATTGGCCGGCTATTGTAAGTACATAAGCGACGTGAGCAATGAGTACAACTCGGTGATAGCGGCACTGAAGCTTAGAACATTTATCGCGGGATCTGACGGGGGTGGATCATTGATCTACTCCCTTCGGGCATCTACATCAACCACGACAGGCTGTTTTGACGGCATCTTTGAATTGCTCAAAAGGCAAGGTGTTGAGGACGTCCTCCTTGAGCAACCGCGCTCGCCGAGCCATGTGAATTCCAAACGGCAAGTTGTACAAGTTGTTGATTGAGTGCGCGTCGGTTGAGATTACAAATTTAAGTCCCAAGGACTTGGCGACCTTGGACCAATTTGGCGCCAGATCCATTCGATAAGGGTCGCCATTGATTTCGATCGCGACTCTTGCATCCGCGATCGCTTCTAGCACTTTTGTGACGTCGCACGGGATAGGATCGCGGCTTAGCACCAATCGCCCGAGCGGGTGTCCCCAGATTTTAAAGTGAGGGTTGCGTAGTCCATTCAAAAGGCGCGCCGTCATTTGTTCTTCTGTCTGCCGATAGCGCGAGTGGATGCTCGCGATTATGATGTCGAACTGTTCCAGGATATGGTCCGGGTAATCCAGTGTTCCATCGGCGAGAATGTCGCATTCCGTCCCTTTTAAGATTTTGATGCCGACGGTCTCTTGAGCCTCGTCGATTTCTGCCCACTGCTCTTTCAGTCTATCTATTGAAAGCCCACCGGCATAATGTGCGGTTGGCGAGTGATCCGTAATTGTTATGTAGTCCATGCCCAGCTTTTTTGCGGCTCGGGCCATTTGTTCGATTGAATGAACACCGTCCGAGAAAGTGCTGTGGCAATGGGTCATTCCGCGAATGTCTTCCATGTCGACTAATCCGAGAAAGTCATTCGTGCGAGCTATGCCGACTTCGTCTTCGCCCTCTCGAAGTTCGACAGGGATCGGGTGCAAACCGATTGTCTCAAAAAATTTGTCTTCGGATGGAATTTCGACATCTTTACTTCCTTTGCGAAGGTAATTGGGTGAAAGTTCAAAGCCTTTAGCCAATGCCACTTCTTTCAACTTCTCGAAGTGAACCGGTGTGCCTGTATGTGCCACCATTCCTAGTGGCAAGCTCGAAACCGCAAAGATCTCAACTGTCATACCATTGCTTAATAGCACCAGCACCGATTGATCCGTTTCATCCACGGAGATGGCGTCGTGAAAATTGCTCATGAATTTCGCAATGTCTGGCTGGTTTCCTTCGGCGACAATTGTAATTCGGTCGACAGTTTCGCACCAACGTCGTACTGCACCTGCAGTTTCAACATGGTCCGTCTTTGATGCACCTTTGATGAATTCGACCAGCTCATCAGCCGCATCCATTGCATTCACAAGACGAATCTTGTCCACTTGCTGCCCGATGCTCGCGATGCTTTGCAGAATGTCGTTCTGTAGCTTCACCCCAAACCCCTTGAGCCCGGCCACTTTACCTTCTCGACACGCAGCTTCCAATTCAACTAGTGATTGAATATTTAGTTCGGCATGCAATTTTTGGATGCGTTTCAGAGTGAGACCGTCGATTTGTGACAGTTCGGCCGTGCCGGGAGGCAATTCCTCACGGAGCTGATTCAGCATTTTGGCATCGCCAGTGTTGAATATCTCGGTGATATAACCGGCCAGCGACTTCCCAATTCCGGGAATGTCGGTCAGTCTCTGTTGCTCTATCAGTGAGCCCAGGTCATCTTTTATCGCTTCCAGTGCGCGAGCCGCGGTCACGTATGCCTTAGCCTTAAAGGCATTTTCTCCTTTGACCTTGAGGAGTAGCCCCGTTTCTCGTAAAGCGCTCGCAATCTCATGTTTGTCAAGCATGGGCTTTGTCCTAGTCATTTTTCGCTCGAGATGGGTCAATTCGGCTGGGCAACAAAGAGTATAGTGCAACAGAGCAGACGCAAAGACTCAAATCCAGCATTGCGATATGAAATTCTCCGGGTATGGTGAACACGTCAAGCATGATGCCGATGAACATCGCCATCACCATGAGCACGCCAATCCGCGGTTTAAACGCCACCATCAACCCTATGATGATTTCGCATACACCTACTCCCAGCATGAAATCATGTGCCGGAATCCGCGTCAGCTGTGGGATGTAAGGCGAAAGGAATCGGTCCCAATTAGTGATGAGATGGAAGAATTTGTCCACTCCTGCGATGAAGGGAATCAAAGCGAACAATGGTCGCATTAGCATGTAAGCGACTTTACCGTTGGATGCATCCTCGCATTGCTGCGGGTTTTTCGTATTTGATTTTTTGTAGGTCGACTGCGTCATAGTTATTTCCGAAGTTCAGGACAGGAACCACTTTCCCTGACTGAGGCGGTGAGAGATAGTTCCACCAGCCCAATGGGGAATCCCAGGTTTGAATTCGGGTCCTGAAGTGCAGCCCAAGGTAAGCTCTAGCGTTCGAAGTGATATGGTAGAGATTGAGTTTGCCTCGAGCAGATGTTAAGTAGCATTGCGAGAGTCGTCGTGCGGAGGAACTCGGCGAATTTGTGAGCTTACATACCGTTTTTGCCGGTACAATGGTGCTGTCCTAGGTGACGAAGTTTCTGGCGCTTGCACATTTGTGGAACTCAATCGTGAGCCTTCACGCCAAGGCGCTTGGTGGACACTAAAAGCTGGAAAGCCAGGTGTCTTGCGCCAATAAACTCTGCTTTCGGGTCTCTGCTGCATATGTCCGATATTTCACGACACAGTTCACACGCGGGAGCACAAGCCGAAGCGCTTCGTCGAAGCGAGGAATTATTTTCACTGCTCGTTGGTAGTGTCAAAGACTACGCGATTTTTATGCTTGATCCGGAGGGCTTCATCCTCACCTGGAATGCCGGGGCGCAACGCACGAATGGTTACACGGCTGACGAGATCATCGGAAAGCATTTCTCTACTTTCTATACCGAAGAAGCGAAACGCATTCGACATCCCCAGCACGAATTAGAGTTGGCGAAAGCAAATGGTCGTTATGAGGAAGAAGGCTGGCGAATTCGCAAAGACAAAAGTCAATTTTGGGCCAGCGTTGTTATTACTGCCGTTTATAACGCTGACAATGAATTGATCGGTTTCGCGAAAGTAACGCGCGATTTGACTGAACGTAGAATGGCAATGCTTCGGTTACAGCACACAGAACTGATTTTGAGCCGTATGGTCGAAAGCGTGAAAGACTATGCGATTTTCATGCTTGACCCCACGGGCCACGTCATGACCTGGAATGCAGGCGCTTCTCGTGCGAAAGGTTATGCCGCCGAGGAAATAATCGGAAAGCATTTCTCCATCTTCTATACCGCCGAGGCCCGTGACAGCCACCATCCGGATCATGAGCTGGAATGGGCTATTAGAGACGGGCGTTATGAAGAAGAAGGTTGGAGAGTCAGAAAGGATGGAACACAATTCTGGGCGAGCGTCGTAATCACGCCTGTATATGATGATCAACATGATCTTATAGGTTTTGCAAAAGTAACTCGCGATCTCAGTGAAAAGCGACAAGCAAAGCTTGAATTAGAGAATGCTCTTGCGGACGCCATAGTCGCGAATCGTTTGAAATCTCAGTTTGTGGCGAACGTCAGCCATGAAATTCGCACACCGCTAAGCGGCATCGTTGGTCTGGCGCAACTGGTTGCAAACGAACCAAGTTTGGATGAGGATACGAAAGAGTCAGTCGAAATGATTTTTTCATCGGCTAAGCGATTGCTGCTAATACTGAATGACCTGCTCGATTTCGCGAAACTCGAATCGGGAAGGGTCACAGTTGAGAATGATGTATACAACGTAAGTAAGCTCGTCGCAGACGTCACTGGACTAACCCGTCCCATCGCAGATTCGAAGCACTTGGAATATACAGTTCGTATTGATGAACAATTGCCGAAGGAGCTTTTCGGTGATTCAACCAAGGTTCGGCAGGTGCTGCTTAACCTCGTCCACAACGCCATAAAATTTACCGACACAGGCAAAATTGAGATAGTCGTGGAAAAAATTGACGACAGCGTCAAATTTTCGGTAAACGATACAGGTACGGGCATTGAAACAGATTCTCAGCACCACCTGTTTGAGCCTTTTGTGCAAGCAGATGGCTCGGTGACCCGTCGGTTTGGCGGAACCGGGCTAGGTCTGTCGATTGCGCAACAGTATGTTCAGCTAATGGGCGGCAAAATCAACTTTACGAGCGTCCTGGGAGAAGGATCGACGTTTTGGTTCTCAATTCCGTTGGATTCGCGGAACGAACAGAAACATACAATTGGTTAGTCGTCAACCAATTGAGACCAGTCAGAACTTGGTGTGTTCGATGAGGCTACAGCCTGCAACCCAAGCGCTTTGGTTAAGGCTACTGCACGCGCTCGTTCGGACTTTTCCAATCGTTCTGTGATCCAATTTTCAACCAGCTCTAAGGTGTCCGGTCTAACAAATTCTGTCTCGAGTAGCAAGTGTCCGCGTTTTTCAAACCAGCGTACCGTCTGATCGTCTGAATGCAACTTTGCAATCAGCTTGCGAACCGCATTGGCTTTGACGACGTGATCGTCAGTTCCCTGAATAACGAGAACGGACATGTCCTTCGGAATTTTGCTTGCATACGTCAATGCCGATTTTGTGGTGTTGATCGAATGCTGGAGTTCGATAGCGCTCATATGCTTGCGAACAAGAGGATCGCTTAGCGCTGCTTCAACAATTTGAGGATCTTCTGATGCAAACTTTCTGAAAAACGGCGTCAAGTTGATTTGCTTCCTTGGATTCATCACGACCGGAACGGTCATCTCGATCCGTTGCAACGCAAACGAATGGAGTTTAATCGCCGGACTCGCGAGGATAATCCCGTCGAATGCGCCCGGCATATCAACTGCCGCGCGTAAAGTGAAATCCGCGCCCAAACTTTCGCCCATGCAAAAAAGCGGAACATTGGGATGTTGCGCTCTTGCAAAATGTACTATGCGCTGCAAATCTCGATAGCTTGATTCATAGTCGATCGTGGACGTCATTTGGCGTCCATATCCACGCATGTCTGGTGCATACACCACGATACCCTTTGAGGCCAACTTGCGAGCTGTGGTGTTGAATACGCCACCATGCATAGTGACACCGTGAACTGCTATCGCAATTGCCCGCGTAGGATGGGATGGGTCGCTCCAACTGCACACTGGCGTATCCAGCCCAACGGTTGCCTCCTCTCGTACTACGTTCGCATGAGCTGCACTTGCGCTCAGAACCAGGCTTGCTACCGACAGCAAGAGGCTGGTTGCAATGCGTGTGCGAACGCGTCCGAACATTGGACCCTCCATAAATCTTTGCTTCGGCGGCATACGAGAGCACCTGTTACAGGAATTTTGCAACAGACACGAGCTGATCATTTGTACTACTTGAGATCTACCAACAATGACCTATAATCCAAACCCCTGCTCGCTTAGTTTTCATGTTTTGAATGTGCGATTTACCAAGGGCATACGGAAGTCTAGTGCCCTTTTCCGGCGCCCTAGGCTGCGGCCGTGTCGTCGCTGAGGTTGACCACTCTGGCTGTCTCTTGCTGTTCCAAGTGACTGAGAAAGGCGACGAGGCGAATCTCGGTCTTTGTTAGACCTGTGCGCCGCTTATAATTGGTTTCCAACTTACGCATCAAACTCGAGAGAATGCCCTGATCGGCATGCGAGAGGATCGCTGAGTGTATATAGCTCTGACGGCAAACGGCGGGTGTATTGCCTAATGCTGCTGCCGCGTCCTTCACCGCTTGCACGATGAACCGCTTCTTCGCCGTTTTGCTGAGCCCTTCCGGCATTACAGACAGTTTCGTCAGCGCTACCAGACTGCCGCGCCAGGTCCGAAAATCCTTAGCAGTGATCGCTTCTCTCGCCGTTTCCAGCAGGTATGCATTTACATCAGACGAGGTTACAGCGACAAATTCGTCGTTGCCATTCTGGTACGAGAACAAGAACTCGCCTTCGCTATTTTCGCAGTCCTCAAGAAAGGCTGCTAAATCCTCATCCTGGCATTGCAGTTCAATCTGTTTCCCGGATTTTCCCTTGAAACTGAGGGTCAGCTCGTGGTTGTTGCGGGAGATGTGTTCGGTCGTGAGCGTGGTTGCTCCACGAGAATCATTTGCATGCAGATATTGTTTATTGCCGATACGGATGCAAGCTTTGTCCAAAAGCCGCACAACAGCTGCTACAACGCGTTGTTTGTTGAGTTCGGCAACCTTCAGGTCGGCTTGAACTCGCCTGCGAATCGTCGGCAGCAAGCTCGCAAACAGCTTCAGGCGACCGTACTTATGCACTGCGCTGGCCTCGTGCCAGCGAGGATGATAAATGTACTGTTTGCGATTGGCGTCATCTATTCCCGTCGCTTGGATGTGACCATCCTCGTCTGTGCAAATCCAGACATCTTTCCACGCCGGCGGGATCACGAGCGCGGCAATTCGCGCACGCGTTTCCTTGCACGTGATGACACGCCCATCCGTGTCCAGGTACTTGAAACCTTTACCGCATTTGCGGCGTGAATATCCGGTCTGGAAGTCCTGAATGTACGTCAAACCAGCGCTTTCGGCGCGAGCGCTCATATCGTTCATGCTGTGATCCTCTGCGGCAATATGACCGAGACATATCTGAGAAGTTCCAGCCCGAAAAATTGTGCTACGGATGTATGGTAACTAGCGGATGTGGTTGTGCTCCGTCCGCGGCAATTTGGGCACAACCAACCCAGGGATACGAAAACGTATGCGCAGGATGGTCGAACCGGTGAGCCGCAAGTCCTCAAAATTGTTGGCGAAATTGATGGCGTTGCAGATACTGGCCTGCTGGCTTGGCGGCTGCACCACTGTTGACCACGATAAACTCTGCGACGACCTGGTGTTTCAAGCCGGCAAGGCGCACGATGCGGGGAACTACAACGAAGTTGCGAAACTCCTTGGTGAGGCGGAGCGAGAGTCGAAGGTTGCGGAAGACCCGTCGCGCCATCCGCGTGTTTTGCGAGAAACCGCTGAATTGTACATAAAGGAAGGAAAGGCGCACGAGGCTGAGCAAATCACACGCGATCTGCTGAAATATTATGCTGATTATCAGCTTACAGGACTGAAGCACTTTCAAATCGACCGAATAGTGGAAGACCGTAATCGCGCCAAGATTGTTTTGGCGGATGCGCTCGTTGCGCAAAAGCAATTTGAGGCGGCTGTAAAAGTTCTGGATGAGGCCTCCGCTGACGCCACTAAGAACTCGAATGACTTTTTGATCTACAGCACAATAAGAGAACGCCGTTACAACGTTTTGAAGTTGAGTGGCAAGACCGAACACGACCGCGAAGATGAGGCGTTCGCGAAAATGAATACAGACCTGGACTCCAGTCAGGGCAATAAATACATGAGCCAAAAGGAGTTTGGAAAAGCAATCGAGTCATATAAGAAGGCTTGTGTCCTGGCAGATCATTCAACTGACGTTGAGCGCAGGGTCGATGCATACACGGATCTCGCACAAGCCGAACACTTTTGGGGCAAAAACGTCGACGCCTTTGCAAATGTTTCTAAGGCAGTAAAACTTGCGTCGTCGGATCGTGCCGTGGCACCGAAAGTCAGAGCAACAGCGTACGCGCTACAGTCTTTTACTAATCCGGCGCGTGCTGCCGCTGTTCAAAATCTCAAAGATGCAGCTAAGGTCAGTTCACTTGTTGCTTACAGTTTTGTTGAGAATATGTGCTGGAAGGAAGCATCCGTACCTGCGGCATGCGGTCTTTATCCGGTTGATCTCGGATGGGAGATTGCACCGAATCTCGAGGCTAAGGAGCGGATGAATTTGCTTCGTCTCATCGCTGTTGCCGTGGGTCAGCAAGCCAAAACCGGCAAAAAAGAGACCGTGAAGGATTTGTCATGGCTTTTTCGTCTGTCTCGGTCTGCCGATCTCTCGACTGAAGAAAAGATTTTTTGTCTTGAAGGGTGTGCACAAATGACTCGGGACACAAATGCTGTTGAGGCTGTCAAACTGTATCGGCAAGCTATCTCGATTCGCAGCCAGTTAAAACAAAATCAAGTGGTGAATGTCTCATTGAACGCATATCGTCTCGGTACCGATTATCTCCTTGTGGGCGAATACGATTTGGCAATCAAAGCAGCAACTGCGGGTCTTGTTCCGAACGATTTACCTGTCCAAAGAGGGTCATTGCTCGAAGTGATTGGCGATGCTGAATCAAAGAAGAAACAATTTGCGTCTGCTTCTTCCAACTATGAGGAGGCAATTAAATTTTTTAACGCTGCTCGGCAGACCGATTGTGTGCGTAGAGTTGATACCAAATTAAAATACTGCAAAAAAAGATTGCATCTGAAAGCAAAGATACAGTCTTGAAAGTCCCTGCTCTGAGAAATTCGGAAATTTATTTTGGCAGCTGGGATAGTTCGACTAGTGCGAGTGTATAGTCGTCGCTCTCTTGATCTGCATTGTCGCGAATCCATTCGAAATGCTTGCGCGCGTTACGCGTGTCTTTTTTGCAATGTGCAACCAGTCCGGCAAACAAGCGTGCTGTCACCTGATCGTTGGCGGATGGCAAGGACTTCAGGTATGTAGTTTCGTCGCTCTCACCTTTGAGGAAACGAAGAAGCTGAGCGTACTTTGCATCTGATGATCTGGCAAGTATCGCATCGTGGATACAGTCGTTTGCTTGCTTGTCTTTACCTAATTGTTTTAAGCAAATGTATTCCAGCGATTTCGCGAGTACGATCGTGTGACTACTGGTGGATAGTGTGGAGCAGCGTCTAAAATCCTCCGCCGCCGCTTCAGGGTTTCTCAAGTCCAAGTACAAGTAGCCACGGTCAAAGTAGGTTTCTGCTTTAGGTTTGTTGAGCGCGATAACCTTGGTATATCCTTTCAAAGCGGCTTCGAATGAAGCTTTTGGTGGCACAACACCTCTGGCAAATGTTTTAGCATTCATCAGCCGATTAGAGCGTTCTTCTCCATCCTCCAGGCTTCTGGCGAAACCTTGAATACTTGGGCGTTCACCATCTCTTGCGTGTATGCCTTTTCGAACTGCTTTCTGCGCTTCTACCACGTCGCCTATTGATTGCTCGAAGGAGCCTTCCGAGCCGTTGATTTTGCTGCGTAAGGCGAGCGCGGTATCACTGTTGGGATTTAATCGCAATGCTTGATCAAGGTCAGTCATGGCGCTCTTTGTTTCGTTCAACCCGATATGTGCCTGAGCACGCATAACCAATGCCTTCGAATTCCGGCTGTCGATCCGGAGAGATTTGGTGCAGTCAGTAATTGCATTCGCGAATTCTTTGAGAGAAAGGTAGCAGTGGGCCCTCGCTAAGTACGCGGAGGGTTTTGGTTCCAACTCGATCGCCTTGTTAAAGTCAACAAGTGCATTCTGCAAGTCCTTGTTCTCCATCCTGGCTAAGCCGCGGTGATAAAAAATATCCTGATACTTTGGTTCTAGTTTCAATGCAGTTGTAAGGTCATTTTCAGCCAATTTGAACTTGCGATCCCACATGTACCCCAGGGCACGCTCGTAAAATGCGAATGCATTTGTTGGGTCGAGCGAAATCGCTTTTGTTTCATCGGCGATGGTCTCCTGAACTTTCTTCAATCGCCAGTTTGCTCTTCCGCGTAATGCATAAAGCTGACTTGAGTTTGGTTGCACTCGCAATGCTCGGTTCAAAGTACGAACGGATTTGTCGGAATGTTCAACCAGCGAATAGAGTTCTCCCGCCAAGGCCAAGCTGGTCACGTCGTCATTCGTCAATGCTGCAACTTTATCGCAATCGGCCTTAATCGAGGCTTCTGATCCGAACTGACACCAGAAGTTCAACTCGGCTCGATTTCGATACAACCGAGCGCATTTTGGTTGCAGTCCAATTGCGTTGTTTAAGTCGCTGGTTACTCTGGTGCGCATGTTTGTTGTCGCGCCCTCGGTAGTTCGAACAGCGCTAGAGAACGCTCCCACTACCGCCGTTTTTCCAAACGAAAGGGACATAAAATGCGCTACGGCCCGGTGTGCATAAGCCACCGCGTTATTTGGGTCATCTTGAATAGCAACCGAATACCATTTAATTGCATCCTGCCATTTCTCGTGGAGCAGGGCGCTCATGCCTCTTTTGCAATTTTCGTTCTTTGACTGTTCCACAACCCAGGCTTCGCGTTTGGGTAGAGTTGCGAGAATGATGCCGCCATTCACTCGCCCGATATTGAGTGCCTGGTCGACACTTTTAACATCGTAAACGAGCAGATCGTGTCCTGCAGATATACTTGGTACTGGAGCATTCGATGCGAATGCGCGAGTTTCAAAGGCGCCTGCAATGCCGATAATTGCGGCTATGCCGATTGTTGCCCATTGGAGCGTGTAGCCTGGCCCGGACGATTTTGATATTCGAGAGCTTGTTGACCACATGCGGCGGACGTCCTGTCGGCAATTGTTTCGAGCGAGAGGGGCACGCTCGATTCATACCCGTGTGCTGAATTTTCTCACGTCTGCGCTTTCGGGGCAATCAAGCTTTTCCGCAATGGGAAGTGTTCGCCTGATTCCGCCGCAGACCCTCGCTTCAGTCCGTCGAGGCGATGTCCCTTTCATGGGTATAAGTGTCCTAAGACTCGGAATTAAACAGTGGTTGATGAGCCCAAACATTTTGAGCAACTCAAGGAGTCGCTGACTCTAAGAGAGGTTTGCGCACTTTGTGATAAGCCTAAACCGCGCAACCATTCCGGCACGATTAGTGGCTGGTTTTTTGACGCTGAATATCGAGCAATTACTGACCGTTGGACTTGCTCTTGCCTCGCTGCTAGCGACAGTCCGGACCAGACTAAGAAAACAAAATTCCGATTGGCCGGTCCTCCGCCGCTTACCGAGGCTGCCGAAGAAATCCCTAAGAGTTCCATACCTAAGGCTGATGCGTTAGTCGATCGACACAATAGGCAGACGGAAGCAGAGCATGAAGCTCTGGCGATGCCCGAGACTGAGTCGTTATTTGCAGACAGATGGATTATAGATAAGGAAATTGGGCGTGGGCCCTTCGGGCGAGTTTTTCTGGCGCACGATGAAACGTTGAGACAGACCGTAGCTATAAAAGTGATTAAGCCTGTTGTGAGCGAAAATAGACGCATCATTAAGCGAATATTTCAAGAGTGTGCAAAATTGCAATCTGCAAAACACAAGGGTATGTGCACCATTTTCGATTTTGGCACCACAAAAAGTGGCCAGGACTATATCGTTACTGAATTCATCGATGGACCGAATTTGCAGCAGCGAATTCAGTCGGAAGGTTTCCTCGATGTTGAAGAAGCCCTCAGGATGTGTGTTCAGATCACTGATGCGATGGAGCACTTTCATAGCCGCGGAATAATTCATCGTGGTATCAAGCCTACAAATATATTTTTTACTGAAGATGGGTCGGTCAAGATGTCCGATTTTGGTATTTCGAAAGCGATCCCGCCTTTCGGTGAAGCCACTCATACGCTCATGCGCTCCTTTGAGGTATTTGGCGATCCGGCTTACATGAGCCCTGAGCAGTGTCTTGGTCGAGAATTAGATCCGCGGTCGGACATATATTCTCTAGGTTGCATCATGTACGAGGCGTTGATCGGCAAACGCGTATTCAAATCAAAAAACGTAGCGGAACAGGCAATGGCGCAGCTAACTGCAAGCCCGCCACCATTTCGAAAGCAAATGTTCAATTGCGATGTTCCGCAACAGGTTGAATCCGTAGTATTCAAGTGTTTGGCTAAAGACTGCGGCGCCCGGTATGAAAACGCTTCTGCGTTGAGGAAACAAGTTTTAGCCCTACTAAAAGGCGATAAAATTCGAATAAAAGCACAGCCTGGACAAGCAGCATTTTCGGGTCAAGCGGTGCACAAAGCGGCGAATTTAAAAAAGGAAGCGGAAGCACCATCTCGCCCCGATGCAGTGATCGAACATAGCGAAGTATTGCTCCGGCAACAGTCCGAGAAGGGTCGCGAGATAACACGAGTTTCCGATCCAACTAAATTACCGGGCTTGAAAAATATGTGGGCCGTTGTGAGCCAATACTTCAGGTGGTGCCTGGAAGAACGCCCAAAACAAGCATTCGTGTGGCTGGCTTTGGTAATGGTGCTTGTTGCCGCATGCTCGTTTGTGACTACCGCATATTTGCATCATCTCTCTACACTAACCGACTCCACCAATCTGCCTGTTTCGACAGCATCTGTACGCAGCGACGATGTTGGCGGTCCGAAGCACACTTCTCGTGATGCCGTGTTTGAAGACTTATTGATGCATTTTCGACAGTTTTATACTCCCGAATACAAGCCTACGTTGAGTTTCGATTTCACCATTAATGAACGCACCGGAAGACTCGAGAATATTACTAATAGGACGCCGAACCCGGATAACTACCTGAGCGCGAAGATGTGGGAGGAGATCGACAGTGCGATCGGCTGCATTAATGAGACAGACTTTGACGGACGGTTGAGAGGTGATTCTGTCGGCACGGCCACTTTCCATATAGATGGCGGACAAATGTGGATTGAGCAGGGTTTTAGGAGATTCGATATGCCTAAAAGGACAAAGCGAATTCCTGCGTGAATCAAGCACTTACTTTGCGTTTAGTTACACCAGTTCTGACACGAAAGGGAGTCTTTCTGTGCTGTGTACCAATCAAAATTGGACGTTTGTTCGCATGTGACGTTCTTCTTCCAGTCTCGCGGCGCTTTCTTTGCGGTCGGCCAGAGCCAGATCCGTTTTGCCTAGCTTTTCGTATAAATAGGCACGTGCGACGAGGTCAACTCTGCGATTTCGCAAGCGATAGGCTTGTTCAATGTATTCGAGTGCTTTCTCGTAATTGTCTTTTACCAAGTAGCAATCAGACAAACCTCGATAGCAGCTGCCCAACAGATACCTGTCTGTGCCTAAGTCCTTAGTGTTAGGAGGATCCTTTTCGTATGAGTCGATCGCTTGAGTGTATGTAGCCAGCGCCGCTTCGATGTCATGCTTTTTATGCAATTGTGTCGCGAGTCGATACAAGCGCTGCGTCTCCTGGTGCGTCTTGATCTCGCCGTTGCGAATCATTGAATAGTCAACAAAGTCCGGCACCACCGACTTGTCGAAAGGGTTACGAGGTGGCACTTTGTACGCTTTCAGCTTTTTTGAGTTATCTTCAAGTGATTCCAGCAAGTGCAATGAGGCAAAAATGACGCCGCCGGCACTAACAAGAATGGCAGAAATCAACGCAACCAGCATTGGCAATCCGCGTTTTGAGTTTGCCGATTTCTTTGCCTTCGCCACTTTCCAGTCCTCGACCGGGTTCCATTAGGTGACTAGTACTAGAGTATCATCGATGGCTTTTCGTCGCAAAGAATTGTCCGCCAGGCAACCCGGAGTTCAGTGTTAGGTTGGTGGTAATTACTCAACGATTTGCAAATGCAAATTTAACTTCTTGCACAAGTCCTTCAACGGAACCTGCATTTCCTTCGGAGGAAGTTTTAATCCACAAGCATAACCATTGTGATGGTCATCGCTCCACGTTACCCAATCGTTTTCAGCAAGCACTGATAGCTTTTTTACAAGCTGATCATATGTAAGCGTCGCAGACTTATTAAAAATCTCGTCGCAACTTTTGGTTCGATTCGTCCCGACCAAAAGTGAATACTTCCATGTCGCATTCGTTTGCCAGCTGTATAACTCCCAACCTTTAAATGCGGTGTGAGTATTACGTTTTTCAGCAAATGCCGCACTACAGCTAGTGATCATCATGAGAAAAATGGCTATTACGTTTCGCATGTTTTTTATTTCTCCAATTGTGCAATTCTGATTGGAGGAAACAATCAACAATTGATTATGGATGCCAACTTAATCAGTTCAAAAACGTTTGAAGCCGTCACTTTTGCTGAAACTTGGAATTGCCCTGGCGGGCTGGGGACCATAAATTTCTGCTAGTTTCGCCTGCTGCTCGGCCAAGATATTCCAGTTCATCAAAGTGCCAGGCGCTTCTTTAACCGCTACAAACGGCACCTTTTCGCCGGCCGAAATACCTTCTGTGACTCTCGAAATTGTTGCAGTTCCGCCGATTCGATCAAGTTCGGGGCTCATGTCGGAGAGGCGAGTTGCGACGTAGATGCGTTGACCTACAGCCGGATGCGCCAGCACGTCAGTTGCAGAAGTGGCAAGCTTTTCAGCGACTCTTGCTGTTTCGCCTCCCGCGGAGTTTAGTTTTGAAGCTACATTGGATGCACCGAAAATTTCTTCCAATCCTGCGGATAGAGCCCTTCCGATGCCGGGCGAAACATCTTCGACAACCTTTGCACCAGTGCCAACAAGTCTGTCCAGAGCGGGCATAAGCAAACCTCCTAGTGCGAGTTCTTCAAACAATACTCGATTCTTCCGCACGGTCTACAGATTGGATCGATATTGTGAGCGTAATCGCCCCACTGACCAGCTAATAAACCGACAAATGCTCAACGCTCATCAATGATCAGTGTCAACTAAAAAAGACTTCGCATTGACTCACTAAAAATATTGCTTTCCTCCAAGATTTGCATCATCTAGAATCTTGCCCTGACATCCTCGTTGCACACATGTGCGCTAGAAAGAAGTTTTGGGATGGAGATAAAGATGAGTTTGAAATCGAGAAGAGAGCTGCTGTTTCGCATGCAGAGCCGGTATTTGGAAGCCGATCGTGAACAGAAGAGCGAAATCATAGATGGCTTCGTCGCAGCGACTGGCTACCATAGGAAGTACGCTGCCAGCGTTCTATCTAATACAAACGTGGAATGTGCGCACACAATTAGATCGGGCCGAGCCCGAAAGTATGATGCCGAAGTCACTCTTGCTCTAATCAGCGTTTGGAATGCGGCCAACCAAATTTGCTCCAAACGACTCAAACCCTTCTTGCCGGAATTTGTTGCCACATTGGAGCGCTTTGGACATCTTTCTCTACCAGAAGCGGTGCGAACCAAGTTACTCAGCCTGAGCACTGCAACCATCGACCGGTTACTCAAGTTAGAGCGGAAGAAGCATGGCAGAGGAATCAGCACAACAAGACCTTCAAACTTGCTGAAACAACGAATCAAGATCCGAACATTTGCCGATTGGTCAGAGACTGCTCCGGGTTTCTTCGAAGCAGATTTAGTGGCACATTGTGGTGACCACGTCGACGGATCGTTTCTCCACACATTGGTGACCACGGACATTCCCTCTGGCTGGACAGAATTCATTCCCCTATTGAGAAAATGTGACAGTGACGTCATCGCAGGTCTAAACACAATTCGTTCAGTGTTACCCGTTCCAATGCTTGGACTAGACACCGACAATGGCTGCGAGTTCATCAACTATGAGTTATTGAAATATTGTGAGGAAGAGAAGATTACATTCACGCGTTCACGCGCATACAAAAAGAATGATCAGGCGCATGTTGAACAAAAGAACGGCAACGTGATTAGAAGAATAGTCGGATATGAACGCTTCGTGGGCGTAGACTCTTTCACGAAGTTGGTCTCTCTGTATCGAGTTCTGCGGCTGTATTTAAACTTCTTTCAGCCCTCGTGCAAGTTACTGAAAAAGACACGCGTTGGCTCCAGGACAACCAAACAATATGACCCTGCGAAAACACCGTATCAACGTTTGATGGAATCCAACTCCTTAAGCACGGCCACAAAGAACAAGTTGCAAGAGACTTTTGAGGCGCTTGACCCAGTCGAACTATTCGAGCAGTTAGGAGATCTTCAAAAAGGTCTGTGGAATCTAGCTGCCGATGAATCTAGAATTGCAGCTCGGATAGATGTACCAGTGATCGAAGAGCACAGTGTTCCACTCCCAGCATTGCAGACCGAACGACTTCTATCGCTGAAGCCAACAAGAAAATTCAAACGTCCTTGCACCAGGCAAGTCCCTCACACTTGGCGAACAAGAGTCGATCCTCTAGAGGGGACAATGGAGTACGCGAGAATGCTCTTCAGCCTGGAGCCTGATGTAACTTCACCTCGGCTGCTACAAAAACTGCAGGAAAAGTACCCGGACAAGATCACTGGCAAGGAGTTAAGAACTCTTCGCAGACGGCTATCGGCGTGGCGCAGGGAGTCGCTAACAATGACAATTACAACCTACGAGTCTGATACCAGGTACGATGCCCTAGCATTTTCGGACAGTTTGAAGAATCTCACTCACAAAGCCTTGAAACTAAAGAGTTCGTAGGGCAAGATTTGAGCTGAGTCAATTATTGATGTCAGGGTAAGAATTTTAGATGATGCAATACGAAGCTCAATCTAATTGTCCCTCAACACTCATCAATACTTAATTACGAAAAGTAGTGATTGGATCGATGTCCAATTCGCCACCAATTGATAAAGGCAATCCGGAGATTGCCTTTACCATTCCCGTGTTTAAATCTGACAAGGTCTGTTCAGAGCGCGTCGCTCGAAAGAATTTTCTATTGCTGTTGAATGTGCATTGCACCAAGTTTTACGGACAAAAGAATTGTGTCGTCATCAATCAAGCAGGTCTCGTGAAGCCGCTCTTGCTGATGATGAGATGCTTCGCCCTCTGCCATGTTCGGCGCGTCGTTGCCTGCTTTTTTAGAATTATATTGTGGTGTGAGAAACTGTCTCGCCGCCTTCCAAAACTTGGAGTAAGGCGTCTCTGTCGGTTCAGGATTTTGTGGACCTACAACTATCTGCCCAATTGGCCATGGATGGCCGGTCATGTTCATTGTTGCGTCGAGTCGCAGGCTTTCTACAGCGAAATAGAGTTGACCATATCGAGTTGCAAAAGTTCTGTTCTGAACTCTCATTTCGGCGTACACACCTCCTTAAGAAGTACTTCGATGCGAGCAATGCTAAGTGCGGTTCCGAATTTATGACCGATGTTGTTAGCTCAGGTTGTTGCTTGCCCACATCGACACTTCGTTTTCTAATACCGAGAAACTGGCGGAATGCATCCGACTCCAGAACTTTACGACCAAGTATGTTAAGGATACGTTAGTGTGTGGATTATGAGATAGTGACGGGATGTCAGCGAAATTGACTGTCAGATCGCGCCAAATTATACTGAGTTGGTATTTCTGTGGAAGTCCCGTAACGTGGCAAAACTAATTCTTATAGATGATGACGAAGAATTGGCTTCCAGCCTCAAGTTCGCGCTCGAGGAAAACGATTGGCGAGTGGAAGTGGCGCATACCGGGCGGGATGGGCTGCAGCTTCTCAAGAGTTTCTCGTATGATGCGATTCTCCTCGATTGGCACTTGCCTGACATGACGGGGCTTCAAGTCTGCAAACAGTTTCGTGCACAGGCGGGCGTGACGCCAATTGTCTTTCTCACCGGAGCCAACGGACTGGACAATAAGGAAGCCGGCCTGGATATGGGTGCCGATGATTACATCACGAAGCCTTTCGAGATGCGCGAGTTGTTGGCCAGGTTGCGTTCCGTATTGCGACGAGCGAGTAATGCAGCAAATTTGTACACATGCGGAGGCGTTGTACTGGAACCGAAGTTGAAAGAACTACAGTATAAGAATCAGACGGTGCGCTTATCAGCTACAGAATTTTCATTGATTGAACTCTTTTTTCGGTGCCCGAATCAGCTGTTGTCGGCAAAGGAAATTTTCGAAAAGGTTTGGACTTCAGATGCGGATGCACAAGACGGCACAGTGAGAGTTCATATGCACACTTTGCGACGAAAGTGTGAGCAAGCAGGATTGCCGGAAATTATAGAGACAGTACGAGGTGCTGGTTATATTCTTCGTTCAGATGATCAGCGGGCAAACTCTTGAAGCTGACTCAGCAGATCCTTTTGCTTGTGATGATTCCGATCGGGATTGAACTGACGTTCATAACAGTTCTGCTTACACTGTCGCATCAACTCGAGGACGAACTGCTCGCAGAAACAACTGGTCGGAAGCTCGTCAGCACCATTAATGATTTTCATAATTCCGTGAATAAGAGTGCGGATGCTATCGGTATTTTGATTCAGTTTCGTGATTCTGCCGCCATCAACACATACAAACAATATCTCGCGCTTGGGAAGTCTCAGGTTGCAACATTGAAAGGAATGTTGGCTGACAATCCGCAGCGGCTGGAGAGAGTTCTAAAGTTGGAACAGCTCCTGGATAAGACCGTAAAAAATACTGATGCAGTAGTTAATGGTGTTCAGGGAAACGCCAGTGTGACGGAGATAGCACACTCAGTTGTGGCTTCTAAAGTCGCCTCGGATAACTTGCTGTCGTGTCTGAACGCTCTTGCTATGACTGAACAGAGTGCGCTAGATCGACGCGTGGCGAATCTTGATGCGCACCGGGAAATTGTGAGAAACGCCCTGATGCTGGGTGCTTTTATCAACGTGCTAATGGCAATCGTCGCGAGCCTTCTCATCACTGGCAAAATGACAAGGCGCTTGTATCAGCTTATAGACAATTCCGTACGCATTGCGTCCAATCAGCAATTGCCGCCACCGTTACAAGGCACAGACGAAATCGCACACCTCGACAAAGTGCTACGCAGCATGGCGCACGAACTGACACAGACCATGCGCAAGCAGCGCTCCATTCTGGATAATTCTACCGAAGTAATTTGTTCGATTAGTGAACAGAAGATTTTTTCCGACGTCAACCCCGCCGTCAGCGCGGTCTGGGGATACAGCCCTGACAATGTCATCGGGCTCAAGTGTGTTTCTATCGTCCATCCGGATGACGTTCAAGCATTTCATGCTGCCTTTGACGCCGCAAAAACTGGCATGCAAAATACCTTTGAAAATCGCATTATCAAAAACGACGGTTCTGCCGCGACGATGTCGTGGTCTGTACGCTGGGCGCCAGAGGAAAGCTCGCTCTTTTGTGTCGTCCACGATATCTCTGAAAGAAAAGAGTTGGAGAAGCTCAAGCAAGAATTTGTTGGTATTGTCAGCCACGAGTTGCGCTCTCCGCTGACTTCATTGCACATCAAACTGCAAACTCTGGGAAGCGGTGCAAAAGGCGAGCTTCCTGCGGCCGTTGCGGAAGACATTTCCAGAGCGGAGAAAAATGTGAAACAGATGATTCGGCTGACGGACGATTTACTCGATTTGGAACGGCTCGAGTCTGGTAAATGGCACATGCTCTTCCGTAAGCGGTCAATTCTTTCCATAGTCGATGATGCGGTGCAGACAGTGCAGGCACTTTTGGATTCAAAAAACATCGGTTTAGTCCTGCCCACTGAAGATGTGATCGCAATGATTGATGGCGAGAAGATAATGCAAGTCGTGATTAACATATTGTCCAACGCGATCAAATTTGCGCCGGAAGGAACGTCTATAACGATAGCGATCGCACCGATTAAAGAACGAGTCGAAGTGAACATTTCGGACCAGGGCCCGGGTATTTCGGAGGAAGACCAACTGATCATTTTTAATCGCTTTCAGCAAGTCAACCAGCATGATTCACAGGCAAAAGGGTCAGGACTCGGATTGTCGATTTCGACCGAAATCATCAAAGCGCATGGCGGTACCATTGGAGTTGAGAGTAGATTAGGAGAAGGGAGTAGTTTTTGGTTTCGTATTCCGATTAAGCAGGAATCGATACACTCTAGTGTTTAGTGAGGGACTATGGGACTTTAGGCGAGATACTTTTAGAACCTTCTATTAACTCCGTTAGGATTGCGTATCGATGGTGTCGTAATTATTTAAAGCGAGGCAAGCTATGGTAACGATAGAAAATGAAATTCGAGATCTAGAGGAACGTTTGCGGCAAGCCGAGTTAGGACCAGACCCGCAGGTGTTTGAAACTCTTCTTGATGACAGCATGGTGCTCATGTTCGATCAAAAAATTTGTCAACCGAAAAAGCATATTGTTGAGGCGCACACGCCTGGTAAGGGTCAGAAATTCGACTCAGTGAAAGTGAGCGAGATGGAGGTTGTTGAGCACGGTGATACCGCCGTTGTTACTTGTACTGGTGAGTTTGATGGTCCGAACGGACGTTTGGTAATGAAGTTCATGCGCGTCTGGACTAAGAAAGCCGATGATGGGTGGAAAATCATTGCCGGTTCTATGTTTACGGTGGGCTCCAGCGAGAGCTGAATTGCCGTTAGAGACGAAGAGTGCGGTGCAGCGGATCATTTCCACGGTTTAGCTGTTACTGGGGACAGTACTTCAAATTTGTTCTCGCGCCTAGAAGGGTTGCGAATGTGAATCAGAAGCTCGTTAACGGAGCGGGCTATCGAATTTGAAAACAAATGGACCGTAACGTGGTGAAAGGTGCGGACGGATATCGATTCCGTCTGCCTTAACGTCCATGCCTGAATCGCGCAACGATTTCAACCAGTGTCGGAGCCCGGTCATGTTTTTGAAGCTGACTTTGTCGATAGGAAGTGTTTCGGTTGGCGTCCTTTCCATCGGATAAAACACTTTTTTGATTCCGATTGCTTTGAGTGTTTCTACCGATGGCAGAGACTGAATAGCCTCTTTAGAGATGTCCACGGATGCGTGTCCGTCATGAGAGAGTAATGCCGCAGCTGGGTGCTCGACACCGTTTCCCAAAGCGCGCTTTGTCGGTTCGAAAAATGTTTGCGCTTGACCGAACACGCGCGAAAGATTCACCGTTTCGTGCCCACGGCTAAAAATGTCTGAATGCAAGTTAGCGTATGTCGGCGCTCGAAACCGTTGTGCCATTGCATAGCCGATGGTCATGCCGTGGCCCGTTTCATCAACGACCAATGTGGATGCGTCAATTTCGCCTGAAAGAAAGCGGCGATTAATTGCTTCGAGAAAATAATCCTCATTCCCGACAAAATTCTTCTGTCCGTACCGACCCACAGGAACGCGATCACCATGACGTTCGAATAAACTCAAATCGTGAAAACGAGCGAACGGAGAATTGGTCAGTCCTTGTGGAGTGCCTAGAACCTTGAGTTGGGACACACTGAATGTTCCATCAACTAGTGGTCTGTCGATTGCGGAAACGGCGGGGATGGCTGAGTTTGCTGCGGAGGACGAGATTAGTTTTTCCGGGTAGTCCGGACCCTTTAGACTGCCGATAAGCGCTTCTGCCGACCGCAGCAACTTCGCTCCGACAGCTTGCTCCAGCTCCGGAGCGGCTGTAAGTAGTTGCTTTCCTATTTTGTCGATCTGCATAAATTCGGCCGTCGGGATCGAGTTAAGGTAGCACGAAACCCTGCGCTAACCCACACGGTTATCCCCAATGAAGTCCGCGAAAACTTCAAGCAGCCTCAATTAACTGATTGGATCGCCGATGCGTCATAATTTTTCAATAGGTCGGCAGGATCATGATAAGTCTCAATAATTCCCGCGTCAATGAGTTTTTGTTGCTCGAAGCCGCCGCACAGAAAACCGATTGTTTTCAATTTGAGTTTTTTGGCAGCTATTGAATCATAGGGCGAATCTCCAACAACAATAGCTTCGTCCGCGGATAAATCGAGCCGATCTAGAACAAGCGCAAAAATGTCCGCATGCGGCTTTGCTCTGTCGACGTCGTCCGAACTCGTTTTGACGTCAACTAAGTCGATTACATTTGCCAGGTTTAGGTAATGGTCGACTTCTTCCTTATGCGCGGAAGATCCAATTGCTATCCGCTTTCCGCTAGCTTTGACGCACTCAAACAGCTTGCGAACTTTCGGAAACGGCATAACCCTATTGATGTAATTTGTTTTGAAATGATTGCTACGAAATTCTTTCAATTTTTCTCCGAATTCTTCAATTTCAGTTTTCGACAAGAACGTCTTGAGAATTTCATCGCCACCTTTGCCGATTTGCTCGCGCACGAGTTCATACTTTATTTTTTTGCCGAATTCAGCAAATGCTTCTTGCCAGGCTTGTGCATGAAAGTCGACAGAGTCCACCAATGTTCCGTCTATGTCAAAAATAACTGCCTTCATGTGCTTTAGTCTCTTTACGCTCGGTTGATGCTAACTGGCTTAGAGACAAATGTTTGCTGTATTAGTTCCGTCAGTGCAGGCGAAAAATGCCGAGAAGCGCCATTCAAGTTATTTGGTTGTTCATAGGAAATTCACGGAGAGCTTTGCCTGCTTTGGACAACTTTGTATAATCGCTGATCTACAGTGACAATAAATTTCACCGGAAGTGCATAGATGACCAAATTCATTCAAACGATTGTAGCGCTGTTTATTACAACAGTTGTGGGCATTAACGCAACGGCGAAGGCTGACACCAACAAAGTTTTAAACACGGCGCATCCGCGCTCAGGGCGCGAAGCGAAACCCGTCACGAAAGGTGGTGTTCGCGTCGACTCGCAACAAAGGGGGACCCGACGTACGTTTGCCGGCAAAGGTACAGTACAAGGTGTCGAACTCATTCGGCGTGACAAACCCCTGGTTACACACAAAGTTGCAATTGTAAAACGGAAACACAAGCGCGTTTTTCACGCACAATCTATAGTCGCAGATGAAGACAATCAAACTGTCGTGGATGCAAAAGCTTGGCGAAACCGCAGAGGCTCTGGGAAATTTCCGCCAGGCTCAGTTATGTACGACCCACGCTAGTCCGTGTAATTGGTGCAAATGCTCGCACAGAGAATGTGCATGAATTTGTGTATGCTGAAGCAAGTCAAATCATGCTTCTGTTTCTGATTCCCAAACGTACGCTGCAAGAAATGTGACTAACTCAGATCTGGAATCGCCGAGCGCTTGAAGCGCTTCTTCTAAGCCGAGGCGGTACAGTTTTGTCGCTGTCTCTCGGTCGCCGCGTGCGTGTGCTGCTTTCGCTTCGAGAATGGTTGTTTTCCATGATGACATTGCCGGCAATACTTCTGAGGTCTTGCTTGCAGGCTTAGATTTCGAGTTTGGAATTGAGCGTAATGGAAGGCTCTGAGCCTCACCGATGCCGGCTTTAGCGGGCTGTGAAAAATGTTCTTTAGAAGGATAGTTCATGTTTATGTCCTGACTCGCAAAACTCAACGCAGTCGCTTGTTGCGATGCGTGGGCTGCATATGTTGAAGCAGGCGGGGAGGATTTGGTTCCAGGTGCTTTCGTAAGACTACGCTAAGCAACGCAAAGCTTACCATGCGAAGACATCGTCGTACTACATTCGGCGGCTCTCTTGCATGCGCCTCTTGCGCTGGTTTGCGTGTTGGCCCGCTGCGGAGTGGTGGAATTAATCCAGAAAGTTGTCAGCAATTAAAGTTTCATCTTTGGTGAATTGTAGAATGCGTGAACGTCGCTGTAACGTGTACGATTAGGTTGTTTCCCTCTAAAATTGTTATCTGATGTTCATGAGCGGGCGATTGTATTTTTCTGCACTTATTTGTGCCAGCCTTGCGGCCGGTTTCGCGCAACTTGGCTGTCTTGCAGGCGCAAATGCACAGGCGCTATCGGACGCTCAGGCTCAAGAACTGAAACGGCACATAGCGGCTGCCGAGCGGGCGCAAGTCGAGGTCGACCCGAAAGGCACGTTGTTTGAATGTAATTCCGGACTGCGGATAGATCCAAAGAGTCGCAAACTTTTAGGTCTGGCTGCGGATGCTTGTAGAGATTTGGAAAATTTCGACCAGGCAATGAAATTCGCTAACCAACTTGTAGCGCTGGATCCGCAAGACATTGCCGGACACAGAGTACGCATGCGCCTCTATACATTCAGAAACGATAGAAAATTGTCGAAGCAAGAGTTGAATGATTTACTATCCATGTCTCGCTGCAAAAATATCACTGCTGCCGATTACGAAAACAGAGCTTCGCGTTTCAAATTGAGCTATCCGGAACTCGCTCTTGCTGACTTAAAAGCAGCGCGCAAGTTGGGTACTGAAAACGAGGAACATTCCTTGATGGTTGAGGCACTAGCCTGCGAGAAGCTTGGAAAGCACAAAGAAGCCGTCGCGATTTACACAAAATTGATCAAAGACTACCCGCTGGGCAACCATCTACGCCGTCGAGCGAAGGCTTATGGGCGTTGGAATAAGCTGGATTTGCAGAAAGCTGATCTGGAAGAAGCAGAACGGGTCCACCGCGGACTTTATAATGGCGCTCCGTTCAGATCAAAGTCACATAAATAAGATGCAAGAACTAGCAGTTAGCAACACTGACACAACAATCGAAATTCAACGGGACCCGTCTTACTACGCGGTGCTTAAAGCCGCGAACACGATCGGTTATTTTGCAGCAACGTATTTTACATACAAGTGTGCCATGCATGAATATGATTGGCAGTTATCTACGGTTTGTGTCGTTGTCAGCGCTTGCTGGTTAGTACTGACCCGAATTAAAATTGATCACTTACTACAAACATTTTTTGATGTGTTGTCGCGCATCGAAATATTTTTTCCAGTGACCGTCGGAATAGGTCTCAGTGCAATCGCTCTCTTTGCTCATTCACACCCTCTGGTGCACTACTGTGCGATTGCAGAAGTGTTTGGCTGGCTTGGGATCTATGTTCGATACCGTGCTAACAAAGCCAAGTTCGAAAAAGCTGGTCACGGGCCGGTTCCCGTTGGTACCTGGATTAATCCGCCTGCCGAAGCTATGCGCCCAGGCGATCTCATTTTGACGAGCGGGATGATCGCGAAAGACTTGCATGAGAGTGTGGGGCATGCGGAAACTGTTTTAAGAATGCAAGATGGTTCGATGAAGCTATTTAGTAGTTACATGGATCGTGGTGCCTTCCTCCACGATCTCAACACAGTGACAATTCTAAAAGAGCATGGCGACTATGTTTTGCTACATTTGAAGAAACCCTGGGACGAGGCGCAACAAAATCAATCAGCGCAAATCGCCATAGACATGATCGCAACTAATAAGCAATGGGCGGCGGAAGAAAACAAGAAATTGTCGGCGTTTGTCAAAGTGCTCCCAATTTCCGAATCGCAGAAACACTGGATCGAGAAAGTTTTCCACGCAACAGGCTACGATTGGTTCGGAACCTTTATGGGACGTCCATCCAAAAACCATTGGACGTGCATCAGCGGTTGCCTGGAGCTGTATCATCGCATGGGTGTGAAAACGAATGTGTACGGCACTGGCCTGCTTGGCTTTGGAACTACCTTGTTTGACCCCGTAATGCCGGTTCGCTTTTTATCCGATCCGGCATTCCATCTGGTGTTGAAATCGGAGAGACAGAAGCCTTCGGCTGAATACTAACAGTGTTACGCTAAAAACGACGATCAGTACTTGCGTCATTTGTCATTCTCGTTAGCCAAAAGGATTTATCAGAAGCGCGCAGAGTTCGCTCGGTGCGAATTATGGTGCGACAAGGCTGCCGTAGCCTCGAAAATCCCCAACCTTGGACGGGAAGCTACTGCGCGCGGAACTGCCGGAAGAGACTTGACTGTAAGCGGTTAGATGCGGAACTAGAACACAGCTTGTTACGTCGTGTGCCGAACTAGTGCTGGAATACAATGTGGCTCACGGTGATGATAACTTCAGCATGGTTGCCACGCAGTTGAATATAACAGGAGTGAATAAGTGAGTTCGGAAGAAGAGTTTGAGTACAGCTCAGTCCCAAAGCCGCGTCATTTGGTTCTCGAAGTTATGAGTGTGGCGGCTCCTCGAGCATTGCCGGTTCCGTTGCTGTATGAGCTTGACTTGACTTGGGCGGAAAGGCTAAGAAAACGATTTCAATTACTGGGTCACAAAATCTCTTTTACGGCCATCCTCATAAAAGCTATTTCAATTGCACAGCGTCAACATCCAATAACGCGAACCTACAGCTTACCGCTCGGTGGTCTTGTCACTCCTAGAAAGATAACGGCCGGATTTACCGTTGAGCGAGAAATCGACGGCACTCCAACAGTCTTATTTGGAACCATCGAAAACTCCGATGCTAAATCTATTATCGAAATTGCTAACGAGCTGCATGCCTACGGCAAGAATCCGACTGCATCGATTCCTCAACTGGAGTTGCAGGTGCGCTCGCTTAAGTTCCCGAGTTTCATTCGTAAGCTCATGATGCACCTGTGTATTTGGTTTCCCAAGGTGCGTGCAAAGCTGATTCCTGCAACTTTCGGAATAAGTTCCGTAGGTAAGTGGGGCTGCAAAACCGGCCAACCTCCGTCCATCGCAAGCACCGTATTCGGTGTTGGCGAAATTGAGGAACGCAGCCAGGTGATAAACGGTAAGACGGAGAGTCGCCCGATGGTCAGTGTCACTTATGTCTTCGATCACCTTATTATCGATGGCGGGCCAGCTTGCAGGTTTATGAAGGATGTACAAGAGCTGCTTGAAGGCGGGCTGGAGCCTTACGTCTTGGACGAATTAGATGGGTTGGCGCTTGCTCCGACGAATCAATTAAAACGAAGCGCTTGAGATTATCTATTGTCCCAAGAAAAAAACGCAACGGGCGTGGATTGTAATCCCGTTGCGTTTCTCGATTTTTAACCACGCTGACCTAAGTGCGCAAATTCACGCTGACTTGTCCCGTTTCTCAAGTTTATCGACTCGTCGCTCAACCTTCTCCAATCTCGTTGAAAGCGTTGTCGAAAAGTGTTCGCTCTTAAGCAAGAACTCGCTAATTCCGTCCATTTTGTTCGCTACTGTCTTTTCCAGCGTATCTAGTCGATCAGTTACTGTATCGAGCCGACCGGTAACGACATCGAGCTTGCCGTTGGTTTGCCGAATTTCGTCAGCGACCATCATAAAGCCGCCGCGCATTTCATCGCGGATTACTTCAATTAGATTTGTGTTTTCTGACATAGCCCTATCTCCATATCCCTACAATAGTAATACGGCAGGAGCGTGTCAAGAGTTCAATCGCGTTCAGGTCCACCGGCTCCGAGGCAAAGCGCGTGTTAGACTGTCAAATGTCCATTCGTTTTCAAATAAACAGAATACACTGACGTTCCGGCAGTTATGAAGAGACGATTATTCTTTTCGCCGCCAAAACAAAGATTCGAGGCGGGCTCCGGTAGCAAGATTTTGCCGAGAAGTGTGCCATCCGGTGCGAAGCATCTTACTCCGTTCTCATTACGGTCGCCCCAGCCAATGCTCGACCACAGGTTGCCTTGCCTGTCGAATTTGATACCATCTGAAGTACCACCAGCAAAATCTTGAGTGAACGTTTTTCCGTTGGATATTTTGTTGCCGCTAACAACATATCGCCGAATTGAGGGTTTCGCCCCATCCTCCATGTTGCTATCTACAACGTACAAAAACTTCTCGTCGGCAGACATTGCAAGCCCATTAGGTCGACGCAATTCATCGGTTGCAATGGTTGCCGCGCCTGTGTGCGGATCGATGCGGTATACACATCTCGGGAGTTCGTATTCTCCAGCATAACCTTCATAATCGCTATCAATACCGTATCCGGGATCGGTAAACCAGATTGCTCCTTGTGAATCAACTATGACATCGTTCGGAGCGTTCAATTTCTTGCCCCCGAAGTTATCTGCGAGAACTGTTATTTGTCCGTTATATTCCGTTCGAGTAACTCTCCGGCCGCCGTGCTCACAAGTCACTAATCTTCCTTGTCGATCTCGAGTGTTTCCGTTTGAATAGTTTGACGGCTGGCGAAAAACAGTTACTTGTTCGTCTGCTTCCGACCAGCGCATCATTCGATTGTTTGGTATGTCGCTCCATACCAATGAACGGTGATCATGAAAATAAACAGGACCCTCGCACCATCGATAGCCGGTAGCGATACGCTGAATCGCTGCAGTTCCGAGCTTGAAAGTACAACGTTTGTCTAGCGCTACGATTGCGTCGTCAGGATAACTGTAATCTGGAGTAATCATGTTCATGGAGCGCCGCGAGGGTGATGACGGTATTGAAAAAGCGTCAATAGATTAGCATGCACGTTGCTGAGAACGGATGAGCTAGATCCCAGAAGCTTAGCATGCACGCTGCTGAGAATGGATGAGCTAGCTTACAGAAGATTAGCATGCACACTTCCGAGGACGGATGAGCTGCTGAGTTGATTTACGTACCGTGAAGCGATTGGGAACTTCAAAAGCACAAGCTCGTCACAGCTAGTCGAAGAAACGATCGTTCATCGCAACCGTGAGAGACGGAAGGGGCAGGAAAATGAGTTCCACAAACATCTACAAAGTTCTACCGGGATTGTTGGCTTTGCTTTGCGCCACTTCACTCCCATCAAATGCGGATTCCATGGCGGGCTTTCAAGCTGGTAGTGAGTCTACTACGCAAAATGACTCAAACGCGGCTACGCAAACCAGTAGTCAGGCACACACACAAACAAGCAGCCAAGCCGCTACACAACTCGACTCGAATGCAGCCACGCAAAGTGATACGCATGCCGCGACTGAGACTGATGCCAGGTTTGTGAACGGTCAGCATGGTCCAGCGCCAAATGCTGGGGGGTCTGTAATCAACAGCGAAAGGGCAATTCCTAAGGTGACCAATTCACGACCGGTGAACCCCAGGGTTACAAATTCGGCTCCTGTGAATCCGAAAGTCACGAATTCGCTTCCGGTAAACCCAAAAGTCACTAATTCCAAGACCGCTGTTGCCGCCACTACAACAAGTACACGCGCTAATTCCGGTTACTCCATCCGTCGCACGGTGCCGAAGCAACCGGTGATCAAACGCTGGAGTACGCGACGTTGGCACAGAACTCTCTAGAAAGAGTCTGTTGATTGCATTTCTTGCTAGCCGCTATTCGTTAACGAGTAGCGGCTTTCCGCACCAGTTTGAACTTGGACCCTTCCCATGAATGAGTTCGTGCGGAACGGAAGCTCTTATAGGAGTCTTTAACGCACTCTTGATGAGGCGCTTGTAGGCTTGTTTTGTTATGTCGCGCTACAAGCTCTTTTTGTCGATTTTGCCTGCTAGTGTTTTTGGCAGAGTGTCGTGCGGACCACGAAATTCCCATTTCATGGGACGCATTTCGCGTCGCATGTTTTGTTTGCAATGTTCTTTGAAGTGCGCACGTAATTGCTGATGTGCTTCACGTTTTTGCTCGTCATCGCCTTCAAGTTTAGCCGACATTTCCTCGTCGTTTAGCACGATAATTGCTTTTACGACTTGGCCCAGGCGCCTATGCGGTAATCCAACCACTGCCACTTCTCTGACGCTTTTATCTTTGCGAAGCGCTTCTTCAACTTCGCCGGAATACACTCTTGATCCGCCAACGATCACTATTTCTTTCATGCGTCCCGAAATGAATAGATTACCGTCCTTGAAGTGGCCTATGTCGCCGGTGTGGTAGTGTCCGTCGTGGAGAGCTTTCTTTGTTTCCTCATCTTTTCCATAATATCCAGTCATCAACCAGGGTCCTGCAATGCGGACCTCGCCAGTGGTACCGTCTGGAACCACTTCGTCTCGTTCATTTACGATGTCTATCTTTGCCGACTTGACGAACTGACCGACTGAATCCATAGGTCCAACTTTGTTGAGTGCCACGATTTTGGATTCTGTTGAACCATAGCCATTATTCAAACGTTTCCCAAATTTCTTTTCGAACTTTTCAGCCAGCGATACCGTTAGCGGTGCCCCGCCGCATAGCAATAGTTTAGCGTTGCTAAGATTGATAGCTCCGTCCGGCGCCATGAGCATCGCGCCGAAGAATTGAGGCAAACCGGCGATCAGCTCTGGTTTGTGTTTGTGCACTAGTTTTATGAAGGCTACTGGATCTAGTTCGGAGAACACGACGTTGGTACCAAAGATCTGTGAGACGAGAAGTACTTCCAATCCAAAGATGTGGCTAATGGGCAGAGGCATGACGCACGTCATGGAACCATCTAGCCCCGTCAATTCACCGAGCTCTACGAGATTGATCATGAGCGATTCCAGGTCATGTAATGCGGCTTTGGGTTCACCAGTGGTGCCCGATGTCAAAATCGTGAATGCAGGCTGCTTAGTGTCGATTGTGGTTGGGTCGAACGGAGTATCCGATTTTTTGTTTTTGTAGTCACTTATTTCTGATATTTCAAGGACTTTTATATGCTCATCCGTAAGAATCTTGCATTGGCTTTTAAAATCGGGAAAGATGTTTTTTGAGGTTACAAGCTGGTTGGCTCCCATCTTCTGCGTGACTTTTGAAAGGTCTTGCGATGGTAAACGGGAGTCGATCAAAATCGCCATCGCATTGAGTGCCCAACATGCCAGAATCGTCGAGCTAAACTCAGGGCTGTTTTCTGAACATAGCACCACCTTGTTTCCTTTCTCGACTCCGAAACGTTTCAGTTCCTTTATCGCACCTGCAATCAGGTTTTCAATCTGGGCGTTGGTTACCGAGCGCTCGGTCCCTTTGACCGCTTGAATAATTGCGGGTCGATCTTTTAGTTCGGGGCGGCTGGTTGCCGGCAGAAACATCCTGGCCATAGCTTCTTGTTGAGTTAACATGCAAAACCTCATCAGTAATTCTTAGAGCGCCACCGCACAATTCCTCCGGTGAATCACGACGTATGAGTAATCGGTTTGTGTCCACACCGTGTTCTCGCGTTCAGCAAGCTTCATCTTGACAAATTGCTGATTCCGATATAGATTTTGCGTTGCCGGAGCTTTTTCCGGTTTGGAATCCATTTACTAACAATTGCAGATCGCTAATTCCATCGGCTGGCAGCGTGTTTTTGCGCGCAATCGGCCTGCCGGTACGAGTCATGCCGGCTTCAACGCCGGTGTGTTTCGGCGGATTGTTGTCGTTTTACGAACGACAATTCAGGATTGTCACTGCGGCATGCTTTGACGCGCGTAACGGCGTGTTCTCACTTGCTTTGTGGCCATCCGACCGTTGGATAGGCACGCACCATATTCGGTGAATTGGCGAGAAGCACACCTCGAGGAACATGCCATGGAAGGGAAAGCATCCGCCATTTTACTGAGTATCGGACTGGCATTGGGCGTGCACTTGATTGTCTCGTCTGTGTACGATTCAACAAAAGTTCCACCACCAAAGGCCGCAACCTCAGCACCGGTTACAGCGATAGCTGCCGTAGTCGATTTCGATGAAAACACAGGCGCCGACACGAAACCCAAACCCGAAAAGGGTTTGCGCATCGAGCCTGGAGACCGCAATCGGAGGCAGTTGGATTTGGCGTTTTGTATTGACGCGACGTCGTCGATGCAGGGTGAAATCGACACAGTGAAAAGGACGGTGAAGTCCACGGTAGAAAAGCTATCTCATGACCATGGAAACACCGTCGTGCGAGTCGGACTGGTCGCCTATCGTGATCTCGGCGATGATTTTGTTACCAGGGTGTACCCTTTCTCGACAGACATCGCCAAAGTCCAGCGAGACATTTCCGAACTACAAGCGAGCGGAGGGGGCGATGGTCCGGAAGCAGTTGACGAGGGATTGCACTCTGCCTTGAACGAATTGAAATGGGACGCTGACAGGAAAACAGCCAAACTTCTGTTCTTAATTGGTGATGCGCCGGCACATAGGGATCGGCACACTGTAGATTGGAAGGCTGACTCTCACAAAGCAAGCCTGAAAGGCATCCGTATCAGCACAATTGGATGCGCAGGACTCGAGGACTATCAAGGTGATGGTCCTGCTATGTTTCAGCAAATAGCGACGATGACAAATGGATCGTTTAGCTCGCTTGTGTATCACCAGGAAGTTGCTGATAGCCATGGCAAGGTAACAACGTTAATATCCTCAGCCGGCAAAACTTTCACTGTCAAACCGGACGCCAAAGATAAATGGAAAGATGGTGTCGAAGACTTGATGTCTAAAGGAATGGCGACTGCAACCAAGGGAGCTGTTTTTGCCATGAGTGCCGCTCCCGCGCTGCAGGGGGCGACAAATGGAACTATCGGCCCATTCGGTGGTGACGCAACTTACGTTTCTGGTATCAATACCGCAGGCGTTGTAAGGTCCGACAACAACTTGGATGCAGTCATGCTACAAGGTGCCCACCGAGCGGTAAATGATTCTCATTGACCGAGCGCACTGCACGTGATAAGAGAGAAAGGCGGCCCGTGCATTTGGCAGCCGCCTTTCTTTCAATGTAAACACCGTTAATTCAAGCCGAGCCGTCTGCGCAATTCGTCTACTTTATTTTCAGTGTGTAAATTCGATATGCTTTCGGGTTGAATAATCGGATGGTTCCCCGACCGACTCTGAGCATACTCATGGTCGTCTCGGGTGAGTCCCAGCATTTTTTGCAAAGCCTCGTTCAGAGGATCTAACAAAACTGGTTTAAGTAGGAACAGATCCATGCCAGCTTCAAAGCATTTAGTACTTTCCGCGAACGCCGTCATTCCAATGATGGGCGTGTAAGTTCCGAGCTCCCTCTCACTCATTCGAATCTGCTGAGTGCACAGGAGACCGTTCAAACCGGGCATCATCACGTCCATCAGTATGACATTGTATTTTTGAAGCTGTAACTTCTCGAGCGCCTTCAGTCCATTTTCCGCCGTTTCAATGTTTTTGTAACCCAACACGGAAAGCTGTCTGTTAACCAGATATTGCAAGGTAGGTTCATCTTCCACAAGCAGAATTTTAGTATTAGTTTTATCCATTGATGCCACCAGCTTCGTCCATCTCTCCGGCGGGCACCGTAAACCAAAATGTTGAACCAAATCCTGGAGTGCTGGTGACACCTATGGTGCCGCCCATTAATTGCACATACTGATACGCAATAGATAGCCCCAGTCCTGAACCGCCAAACCTCCGACTAACAGATCCGTCGGCTTGCACAAATGGTTGGAACAGCTTACTTTGCGCACCGGGTTCGATACCAATTCCTGTATCGGTCACCGCAAAACGTATAAACCCTGCCTGAATCTCCGCCGAAACCTCCACACCTCCCTTCTCGGTAAACTTTATGGCATTGTGTACAAGGTTTAGAAGAATCTGCCTGATTTTTCCTGCATCGCCTATAACTTCGGTTTTCAACTTGGGATCAGTTTCAGCGCACAGCTGCAGGTGCTTTTGCTGGGCGGCAGGACGATTTAAACCTACAACATCGTCGATCAAGGTCTTAATGGAGTAGGCGTGCTCTTCGATTGCAACCTTTCCGGCCTCGAGTTTTGCGAAATCCAACAGATCGTTCAAAATTACCAGGAGCCGTTTTGCCGACTCGAATATCATAGTAACGGCGTTTTTCGACTCACTGTCGAGATCGGGTTCTTGAGCTACCAGCTGTGCCAGTCCAACAATTCCGCTCAGTGGAGTTCGAATTTCGTGACTGATGTTGGCGACGAATTGAGACTTCATTTTATTGGCGATGATTGCCTGATCACGTGCGCCCTCGAGTTCTAACTTTGCCTTTCGTTGCTCTGTTAAATCACGGGTTACTTTCGCAAAGCCAAGTAAACCACCTGATTTTCCATAGACTGCTGTAATGACCACATTTGCCCAGAATTGTGAACCATCTTTTCTGACGCGCCAGCCTTCTTCCTCATACCGCCCATTCGCGATTGCCAGCTCTAACTCGTGCTGAGGATGGTTAATCGCTTTGGCTTCTTCATCATAGAAGATTGAAAAGTGCTTTCCGATCGCTTCGCTCGCTGTGTACCCTTTTATTCGTGCAGCTCCCTCGTTCCAGGTGAGGATGTTGCCGTTGGGGTCTAGCATGAAGATTGCATAGTCTTTTACGCTCTCCACCATGCGCGCGAGCATTGCTTCCGTACGCTGCAAATTCTCTTCGGCGAGCTTGCGTTCAGTCAAGTCGCGCGTGACCTTTGCGAATCCCAGTAGCTGTCCTTGCTCATCTCGTACGGCGGTTATGACTACGTTCGCCCAAAATTCAGTTCCATCTTTGCGGATACGCCAGCCTTCTTCTTCATAGCGCCCTTCTTTTGTTGCGATTTCTAGTTCGTGGGCTGGATGATTAATTGCTTTTGCTTCTTCCGAATAAAACTGAGAAAAGTGTTTGCCAATAATTTCTTCGGCTTTGTAACCCTTTGCGCGCTGCGCACCTGCGTTCCAAGTCAGAATAATGCCGTTTGGATCGAGCATGAAAATTGCATAGTCTTCTACGCTGTCTACCATTCTGGACAGCATCAATTCACTCGCGCGCACGCCGGTGGGGTGCTTCTTATCACCGAGATCGCGAGTAACTTTCGAAAAGCCAATCAGGTCGTTGCTTTCAGGATCACGGACAGTCGACGTAACGTCGCTGGCCCAGAATTTCGTTTTGTCTTTTCTGATGCGCCAGCCCTCAGCCTCATGACGCCCGCTCTCTCGCGCAATATCGAGTTCGTGCTGCGGATGACCTGCCGCATTCGCTTCGTCCGTGTAAAACATGGAAAAATGCTTTCCGACCGCCTCCGTCGCCTTGTACCCTTTGGTTCGCTCTGCGCCTGTATTCCAGGTCAGTATGTTTCCGTCCGGGTCCAGCATGACAATAGCATAGTCATCGAGACTGTTGAGCAGCATGGCTGATAGACCATCGACACCCCGCACCGCTTCTTTGGACTTCTTGTTGGCGCTATCTGACATGGTTACCCTTAACAGCTGAGTTTAGCGAAAGGCGCTAATGTAGTGTGTTCACATAAAATTCATACCATAGTGTACATGATATTCATGCAGTATATTCGTCGACATTAAGAAGCTTGCTAATGTCCTGCTGACTGTTCCGAAACTGATGTTACCTACGTTGTATCGCCCTCAATCGTAGCGACGATCACGCACGCACGGACGATTAAAAGAGATGTCCGATCGAAAAATTGTCCTGCAATCCGGTTCCGGAAGAGTATGTGAAGTATGTGTGAAAGACCAGAAAATCACCTGAATTGCCTGAACAGTTCACGCTTTATGGGGATTTGTGAATGACGTAGTGACCATATCATGGAAGAGGCGGAGCCTCAGGCCACCGCCAACACGAATCCCTCGGTGACTTGCCATGCCTAACGCCCAGGAAACAACCGATCGGTTACTCGAGACTGGGTCAATCAGAGACAGGGCCGAATTACTATTTTCGAATCAGCACAAGCGCGTCTGCAAAGAGCTAGACAAGCTGTTTTCGATCTTATTACTGCTGGAGTACGCTGCAGGTATAATGATCGCCTGCTGCAGTGCTTACAGTTGGAACGGCAGTGTTGCTCACGTTAATCCTCACCTATACCTCGCGATAGGCGGCGGATTAGCGATCATCAGTTTGCCTATTCTGTTCACCATTTATTTCCGCGGTAGCCTTGTTACTCGCGTGTCAATCAGCATCGCTCAGATTGTGATGACTGCGCTGCTGATTGATCTGACGGGCGGGCGCATTGAGACCCACTTTCTTGTTTTCGGCTCATTAGCATTTTTGTCGTTTTATCGAGAATGGAAACTTGTTTTACTAGCATCCGTGATTACCGCGATCGATCATTCGGTCCGCGGTGCGATTGCACCTCAGACTATATACGGAATCATACAGCCATCCTTGTTCCGCACGTTTGAACATTTTGGATGGGTCTGCTTTGGCGATTTCTTTTTTATAAGATGGTGCATTCAGAGCCAGAAAGAAATGCAATTTCTGGCACTTCAGCAAGCTGTGATCGAAAACGCATATGATGATGTTGAAGACCAGGTGAAACTCCGCACAGCACAGGTCGTGGAAAGCGAGGAGCGCTTCCGCACTCTGTGTTCCTGCGCTCCAGTAGCTATATTTGAAGCCGATGTTCACGGGGCAATGACATTTGTCTCAGGCCGCTGGACTGACCTCACAGGACAAGAATACTCAGATGCATTGGGTTTTGGCTGGCTCAAACATATTCATCCCAAGGATCGCAGACGATTAAAAGAACAATGGGATCTGAGTGTTCTCGAAGGCAAAGACTTCGTTGAAGAATTTACCATATTAGATGAGAGTGGTACGGAACGCGTTGCGCAGATTACCGCCAGCAACAGCGCTGATGGGCCGCGAATTCGAATGATTGGAACTGTTAATGACGTAACTGAGCAAAAGCAAAGTGAGGCAAATGTCAAACAACTTGCTCTTGCTCGACAGCGCGAAGAATTTCTGGCCACACTAAGTCATGATTTGAAAAATCCATTAATCGGAGCAAATAGGGTGTTGTCGCTCTTGTCTGATGGAATTCTCGGTCCGGTGGCAAACGAGCAGAAGAAGCTTCTTGTACAGCTGCAGGCGAGCAATAATTCATTGTTGGGACTAATTCAAAATTTAATTGCGGCCTATCGATACGGAACCACAGGAACCGCTCTACAAATGGAAACTGTTAATTTGCAAACGCTGGTGGCGCAATGTGTGGAAGAGCTTGATCCATTGGCATCACACAAGCAAATTAAGATAGTGACCGATTTTGAAGAGAGCGATGTGCAAATTTCTGCTGACCCTTCCGCGATCGCCAGGGTCTTGAGAAACTTATTGGATAATGCCGTGAAGTTCACGCCGTCACAAGGCCAAGTTCAGGTATCGACTACTACATCTCGTGATGGCGCGCAAGTAAGTGTGCGCAATAGTGGCTCGTACATTGACCCGGAAAAGCAGAATCTCCTTTTTAGAAGATTTTGGCAGGGTCAAGACGGCAAAAGGTATGTTGCAGGTACAGGGCTGGGTTTGTACATTTGCAAAAGCATTGTCGAATCGCACAGGGGCACAATCGAGTGTGCAAGCGACAAGCAGAGTGGAACGAACTTCACACTGACGATTCCACGAACCCGCGAGTTCGAGAGTTTAAGTTTGTAGTGTTTGAATCTAACGCTTCGCAACCTGCCCTGTTTTGGATTGACTGGCTTTCAGTCGGGCTTTGCGGTTGTTTTCTTCCGTTTCGCGTGCGTAGCGTGTTTCGATGTCGTTTACGCCGCAGCATCTTTCGAAATATTCTTTTATATCGTTGATCAAACGTGCGAAGAAACCTTCGTTTGATGGTGCTGGATTCCTGGACATTGGTGCGTAACCTCGCGCGTGAAAAGCGGCATTGCCGCTTGCTTGGTCAGACAAAGGAATCTCGCCGATGTTGTCTACTGAAAGCAAACATCGATGGGAGAAGGCTTTTGACCCTTATCTGAGTTGTGCCCCATTTGGGAAGCTGAATAACAGCCGATTTCGAGATGTGTAAGGTCTAATGTGTTCGTCGAACACGGCATGGCATGCCAAACGCGTCCAAATCCTGTCGAGCTGATTCTGAGCTGATGCGGGTGCTCTGCTAAATGTTGCAGTGCAAATGGCTTCAGTTTTACTGAAGCTATGTGCACTGCCGCTCTTATCTTCGGCGGAAGTTTAGTGCGGAAGCAGGATCAGGATGTCGGCGCTAAGACCTTGTTTCGAGACGTTGCCGGCAGGATGCCGGCGCTACCACCTTGTATCGGAGTCGGCATGGCTCGTGATTGCCGGCAGATCTTTCGTTGTTTGTCAATTCTAGGCAGAAATTTGAGGGCATGC
>JADMIO011116465.1_pt1 | contig 44292 bp, 48 predicted proteins | sample 8958161 | NCBI WGS metagenome assembly JADMIO01 (sample SAMN16585339, study PRJNA669376) | soil metagenome | isolation source: Crop rotation soil | place: USA: Cullars Rotation, Alabama | collected 2011
GCGACAACTTGTCCACGTGGAATTCTAAGCTTAGGATCCCAATGTGCTGGAAAGGGAACATGGACAACTCACGAGGCCGGGGGCGCTGTGGGAACTGAGACGCTGACGCGCAATCAAAAGTGAATACGGTTGGCGTTCAGGACGTACGTCGCTAAGGCGCCATGCAAATAGTCCTTTATTTACCGCAACCAGGATTCCGGCAGTCGGACGAGGAACGGAGCAGCAAACTGCCTTTTCGAGCCTCGAAAACGACCCTGACGCGGTCGGGTGCTATGGAACTTAATTTCGTCGGGGCTCTTTTGGACGCTCGGTCGCTAGGATCGAGCGGCCGTCTGCGTTCTAGACAGATTGCGCAGGAATAACGCGATTCCGAATAGGATTGGATAGTAGCGTTCGACCAAGAGCGAGTAACATTCCAGCACAAGGCACGGAGGTGCGTTATGAGAAAAATGATGTTTGCGCTCGTGCTATGGCTCGCGGCAGGACTGCCCTCTTCGGCTCTGGCGCAATCGCAAGAGTGGCCGGAGTTCTCCCCGACGGGCAGCCGGTGCTTCGTGAAGATGCCCACCAAACCCGAGGAAAAATCGGAAACGACCGACAGCAAGCACGGCAAGTACACAACGCACCTGTTCATAGCGCGTACCGACGTCGCCACCTACCTTTTTGGCTGGGTGGACTACGCGCCGGACTACCATCCGGATAAGCAGGCCGAGATGGAGGCAAACCGCGACAATCTCCTAAAGAATGTCCAAGCCAAATTGACCTCGAACCGGAAAATCAGTCTCACTGAAGAATATGGGGTGCGCAAAATGAGTCTGGTCCATCCCGGCATAGAGTTTACCGCCGAGAGCCCCAGCCGGATGATTCGCTCACGGGTGTACATGGTCGATTACCGCCCCTACCAACTGGTTGCCGTTTGGGAAAGCGGCAAGGAGGAACCGCCCGGCGTTGCCTTGTTCTTCTCTTCGTTCCGATTGGAACATCGTAAATCGAGGGAGACTTCGGGAGCGGGAAAGTAACCGCTCCGGAAGCCGTTGAACGTCCCCGCCGACAGAGCTCGACATTTCCGGCTCGTTCTGGGCCAGAGGCAAGTCGAGCACAGGCGTGGCGTACGAGACGCACGTGTCCCTCTCCAAGAGAGGGAACGCGTATAGCATCCTATAGCGTCCGATGAGGTAAGGGCAAGGACGAGTACGCCGGAGTGGGCCTGCGCCCGGGGGATTACCTGGCGGTGGCTTGGTATAAGCGCCAGAACAATGCGGGAGTGGTTCTGTAGCACATCGTGTCGAAGTCTGCCCTTGTCGGCACAGGGACAATACAGGGGGGCGAAGGCGCGGAGGGAACCGAGACGCTGACGCGGGTTCTTGCGTGAACGCGAGCGTGATTGTGAACGACGCATGCGAGGCGCCACCAAATTGCTGCCTACTTAGCTGCAAGCGTGATTGCGGCAATCGGTCACCGCTCGATGGTGACACAAAGCATGGGAGATTCAGTGACAGATATTTCTGAAGATGACAGGAAAGGGCCGAGGAATTGGTCTTGAAGCCAGGGCTCCCAGACGGTCGCTGGTAGCCTCTAGGCGCCGCCCTGGGGTACGATAACGGCAAGCGCGCATGCGGACAAGGAGGAACACGCGCCGATGCGACTCGGCAAATCTGTGACCGACCCTTGGTACCCCTCGCAGCGGCGGGCTGGGGCAGTGACCCAGTGTCTTAGCCTCCGCACGCCCAACGCGCTTAGGGATGATTCGGGCACGCGAAACCGAATCGTTTTCGCGGTCGCGCTGCTCTGCCTGATGCTGACCCTGCTTCCCCTGCCCCAGAGCTGGAGCCAATCGCCTGCCCCACCGTCCCTCGAGGCAGATGTCGCGCGCCTGCTCCAGCAGTTAAAGGACCCGGATCCAGCCCTTCGCACCAGTGCCGCCTTCACCCTGAGCAACATCGGCGCGCCGGCGGCAGCGGCCATGCCCGCTCTCATCGTGGTCCTGCAGAGCGACAAGGATAGAAGCGTTCGCGAGGCGGCCGCCTTCACCCTGGGCGGCATCGGCGCGCCGGCCCTACCTACCCTGATTGCGATCCTCAAGAGCGACAAGGACAAAGACGCTCGCCGCGGTGCCGCTTACGCCCTGGGCAGAATCGGCGCTGCAGCGGTGCCCCCTCTGATTGCCGCCCTGCAGAGCGACGAGGACGCATCCGTTCGCGCTCAGGCTGGAGGCAGCCTGGGCAAAATAGGCGCGCCTGCGGCCGCGGCCGTGCCCACCCTCATGGCAGCGCTGCAGAACGACAAGCAGATAGACGTGCGCACGTCCGCGGCTGATGCTTTAGGCCGCATCGGCACGTTAGCCCTGCCCGCTCTGATGGCGATCCTGCAGAGCGATAAGGACAAAGAGGCTCGCAGCTTTGCCGCTCACGCCCTGGGCAGAATGGGCGCGGCAGCGGCGCCAGCTATTCCGGCTCTCATGGCGGCCCTGCAGAGCCATGAGGACAGACACGTTCGCGAAGCAGCCGCCTCTGCCCTGGGCGGCATCGGTGCGCCGGCCCTGCCCCCTCTGCTTGCCGTCCTGCAGAACAACAAGCAGATAGACGTGCGCACGTTCGCGGCTGATGCTTTAGGCCACATCGGCGCGCCGGCCGTGCCCGCCCTCATCGCGGCCCTGCAGAGCGACAAGCAGATAGACGTGCGCGGCAGGGCCGCCTTAGCTCTGGGCAGAATGGGTGCTGGGAATGAGCAAGCTATCATGGCTCTGCGGAATGCTTGCAGCGATGCTAACGGCTTCGTTCGCGCATGCGCCGGGGAGGCACTTAAAGAAATGCAAGTAAGGGAAGGAGGCACAAAAAGGCCCTGATTGCTCTTGAGGATGCCCGCTGCGGCGCCTGAGCGCTGTTCCCCTGCCGGTTTTGCAGCTCAAGGGAACATTTCGCTTGCTCCCCATAATGTGTATTCCAGGAAGCATACAGGGAAGTAGCCAGAATGTGGGAGGAAGCTTGCTATAGGTAGCGGCCGAGGGGAGGAAATCCGGCAGGACGGCTCGGACAGAGCTGGCAGAACGTGGCGGCGTGGTCCGCAGTCGAGCGTTGCCTCCCCCGGCTTCTTCCGGGATTCTCGCCCAGGGTATGCGTGCCTCCGAATTCCACTTTCCCTTTTGTCACCGGAAAGTTCGCCGCCGGACTTCAGGGATGGTCCCCGAAAGGGCCAAAAGCCAGGGCCAGAAGGTCCTTACCTCCAGCATGTTCGCCATCTTGGCAAAAACGGAAAGCACTGCTTGCTCGCTAGTTAACGACAAGTCCGCCATCTGCCTCATTTCAGAAACCTCGTCCTCCCACTCGAGTTTACGATTATTCTGAATGCGCCAACGATGTTAGCGATTCGAGACGCCTTCGATTGGTGGTTGTCACTGAGATCAAAGCGGCGTAGTAATATGGCGGCTTGCCTCCAAAAAACGCGTGGATGACGTGTACAATCCGCCATTTAGGGGACGACAAAGTCGTGATGGATGTTCTACTCTCTCCTGTTCGTTCTCATAATTCTCATAATCCGCTGCTCACGCGCCAAAAGTCTGCGATTCCGGAAAGACGGCCGTAGAGCCTCCGACTGGCGGGGCAGGCGCGCGGCGGGAAAACGTTCAGAGTAAGTCCGATAAGCAAGAAGTCGTAGCGTTGCTCCGGCACGGAAAGACGGTCCCGAGGCCGGGAGTCCGCTGCGTTATCTGCCAGTGAGGGCAGAGGATAGAGGCACGGCAGTGAACTGGTCTTGCGTAAGGCCTTTGCGTTCCTCAGCGGCGAGGTCGCCACCCCTACGGCGCGTCGCCGCCTTTGACCCCTTCCGCTCGCCCATCCATTGGCCTCCTCTCCGAGTCCTGAAGAAGGCGGCGGGTGCAAAGCAGCCATTGCTTTATTTCTGAAGGGGTTCCGAAGCTTAGAGTTTGGTCAGAATTGGTGGCCAAACCTGAGCAATGACACCAATGCCCCCCGTGAACGGGAGAAGTGAGGTAGCAGTGATGAATCCGCGACGTTTCTTGACTTGGCTGGTTTGCGCCGCCGTTGTTGTCCTGACAGCAGGCTGCGGTGGTTCCACCGCACCGGAAGACAACAGTCGTTCCCTCGGTATATTCTCCGGCAGCGCGCATGGCGGCACGCTGAACCTGGACATGACCGAAGGTCGGGGTCCGGTCTCCGGGACCGCTCTGCTGATCATCGGAGACAACACGTATTCGGGTGCCATTGCGGGCACCCTCACCAACGGGCAGTTGAGCATCACGGTGGACTACAACAACAACTTCGGGCCGGTCACCTATAGCGGCGCCCTCAGTGGCAGCACCTTTTCCGGCACCTTCCAGAGCGCCGGCCAATCGGGTACGTTCAGCCTGACTCAGGAGTCCGTTCAGCAGAGCGTCAACGTGGCTGGGAGCTGGACCGGCACTTTTTCCTCCCAAGCCACGCCGGCCTTAGCGGGTTCGCTTTCCGTCACCTTAACCCAGAATGGCGACAATCTATCGGGAACCCTGGTATCGCAGGTAGGCAGCAATCCGCCGACGACCGGCACCATCACGTCGGGGGTGATCGTCGGCACGACGATCACCTCGGGAGCGTTTTCCGATTCTAACGGCAATACCGGCGAATTCCATGGGGAGGTAAACGCGACCGGCGACACGTTCCAGGGCGCATACCGGACGCTGCGCGATGGCACGCTCAAGGACTTCGGAACCTATACCCTGCGACGCTAAGGGCCGGTAGCGCTGGGTCGTGGCTCCCACTGTGCCGTCGCGTCGTCTGGGCTTTGGCGCAGCCAAGCGTAGGCAGCGCCGAGAGGCCCCGCATGAGGTGCGAAGGAACGCTCAGCCTGCCCGATCGGGCAGACTGAGCTCTGTCGGCCTGTGGTCCTGATGCGACGTGCGTAGGCACGTTCCCCCTCAGCCGTGTAAACGCGGATACCCCCATATACCTACGGCTCGAGGCGCGGGAACGGAGGGTTCCCTGGGTCAGGAATATCAAAACAGAAAGGAACGTTGCGATTGACTTGCCAGACAAAAAGGCGGGTTGCCGATTTCTGCAACGTTATCCAACGTTATCCTTGGTAGGACGAAATCACCTGAGGAAGGAAGCCGACTCCTGGCCGTCAAAAGAGCCTCACGTAGGGAAGGAGCCAACAAGGACGGCACGGAACCGGCGCGATTTCCTCCGCGATTTCCTCGGCGGCAGGTACCGCGTCTGGAACAAGCAGGACATGCAGGACGTGCAGGCCCGACGTCTGCCCACCAAGACCGCTGAGACTTGAGAGACGACCCGCTGTCCCCGGTCGCCATTGGTTCAAACAGAGATATCACCGTGGTAAGGAGCAGATAGGATGCAAAGGCAGCATTTACGCGTTTTCCCTCTCGTGGCGGCAGCCCTGTTGGCGCTGCTCTGGACAGCGCCAACACGGGCGGCGGCAAAACCCGCCAAAGCGAGCAAGGCTGCGGCGAAGGCCAACCGCGCCACCAGCGGGATGAAGCTCGTCGTCAAACAAGGACCCTCCTGCCGCGCTCTGGCCCCGGCGGACTGGTCTCTGGTCAGCAATGCCCAGGTCTCAACGGTTGAACTATCCAGTCCCGACAAGAGCCTCTATGCCGGCTGGGGAATCCTGGGGGTCAACCGGGCGATGCAGCCCTATTATGGCAATTTGTATGGCGATCCAGAAACCTCGATCAAGACGCTGGCCCGTGTGCTCGTCCAGGGCAGGGGCGATTCCAGCACTCTGCAGTATACGTCGGCGGCCAAGACGGTGGGGTACTTCACGTTCCGCAACGTCGAATCGGAGCGTACGAAGGGACTGGTTTTCTACCATATCTATCCCCAGCCGGGCGGCAACTACATCGAGTCCGTCTATTTCGCTATGACGGATAAGAAGCAGTGGCAGAGCAAAGGCATGCTGGCGGTGAATGTGGCCGCCTCGATTCGCGCTGTCACGCAGTTAGTTCCCTCACGGTCGTCGGCGAGCGGCCGCTCCTCGGGCAATGGCTCTGCCGGGAAGGAGGATCCCTCCGGGCCGATCGACCGGTCGTATAACAAAGAGCTGGGATGGCAGCGGGTCCATTCCCCTTCCACGGGGGAAAACTTCATTATGACGCCCAGCGACTACCTGGAGACGGGGCCGGACGGTCCCGGTTATTACCGCAAAGCGGGCAACAGCTACGAGAAACTCAGCTTGGGCTGGTCCGCCTATTGACGAGGAGAAGGATATGCCCCGGCGCCGGTGCGCTGCCGTGGCGAGGATGAGGCGGGCTCTCTGTGCGGTCGCCCCCGCCCGCGCCGCGCACTTCTTCAGCAAGTTCGGTCCCGGCAAGCCTTCGCTGCGGGAACGGCCTGATCGGCGAGTTCACCATCCGGGAAAAAGCGGAACTTGGTATAGCCGGAAGCTATGGCACCCAGTCTACGGCTTCTTTCCCAGCTGCTCTGGCTCGGCAATAATCTACTCTGAACCAGGAGGGTGGGCCGGATAAGCCACATTATCCGCAGCAAGAACCACCCAAAATGACCTACTGGCAGGTCAGTGGCTGCGCGTTCTTGGCCCAAGTGGTAGACAGGAGCGAAAACGGGTAGACAGGCCGCAGACTGTTTGCCCGACAAGGAAATCTCGTTTTTAACCCACACGTGTCAGGAGTAGCATCCCGCAAAACGCGACAATCATCAAGCACTAGGCAGGGCGGTGACGCTCATGGCGCCGTAGGGCTATACCAAGCAGGCGAGCTCGCGGAGCGGAATATGAGACAGGAAGGATGATGGCGGCACGACATCGGCTCTCTATCCACAGACTGCATGATTGCAATCCTGCAATCTATCTTGCAATCATGCAGTCTTGCAGGCAGAAACTGCCTTTTAGCGTTTTGGCATCCCTCTCAGCCACCGATTCGTAGAACCTCGCAAAATATCCTTCACTAAGCCACTTGCCTTTTGCGATACCCGTGTCAGGCAACATCACAATGCTCTTGCTTTTGCAATCCGCAAAAGTATTGACACGAAATACGACTTTCGGCTAAAATTCGCAAAACCAACTATGGAGGCGGCTATGGATCTGATCGACCTGGCCGAGGCGTCGCGAATATTCGGCATCACGCCGCAGACCCTGAGGAACTACATACGGGAGGGGAAGCTAGCTGAACACCGGTTCGGGCGCAAGTTCCGGGTGTCACGGCAGGAGGTAAACGACCTTTTGAACGCGCCGCTTAAGCCTCGGAATGTGGATGGGACGCGTGTCATCACCATCGCGAACCAGAAGGGCGGTACTGGTAAGACGACCACTGCTACCTGCATCGGGTGGTATCTCGCGGAGATGGGGCGAACCCTGCTAATCGATATGGATCCCCAGGCAAATCTGACGCAGACCTTCGGCATCAAGCCGGAGAAGCAGGAGAAGTCGCTCTACGAGGTGCTCATGAAGGGCATGCCCGCCCGGGAGGTGATCCACCACGTCGGGCCACCGCCCAAGAGTCTTGACCTGTTAGGCAGCAGCATTGACTTGGCAGACGTCGTCCGAGAGGCGTACAAGAAGGTGAGCCCAGCCACTATGCTGCGCCAAGTGCTCCGTCCCATCCTAACTGACTACGAGTTCGTGGTAATCGACTGTCCGCCGAGCCTCGACTGGCTGACGCTGAATGCCCTCGCCGTCGCCACGGAGGTTATTGTGCCTGTCGAGATGGGTGCCTATGCTGCACGGGGAACCCTCAAGCTCTCCGAGGTAATCACGGACGTCCGGGAGGTCAACCCCGACCTGCCACCAGCGCGCTTCCTCGCCGTGCAGGTGCGCTCGGACAACCTCTCCGACGCCGTCGTGGGGGAACTGTGGAAGACGTACCGGGGCCGCCTCTTCGGCGTCACCATCTCTAAGTCCAACAAGGTAGGTGAGGCCCAGCTCGCGTACAAGCCACTACCCACCTTCGCCCCTGACTCGGACCCTGCCAAGGATTACCGCAACCTCGTCCTCACGGAGATACTTCATGGCTAAACGGCGCGACATTGAGATTACTCCGCTTGGTCCTGATCCGGACCCACTCGCCAACGGTGCTGAGCAACCCGCTGATGAAGGTGACCTGCTCGGTCGAATATTCGACCGTCAGCGAGAGGCACGGATCGCTGCGGCCCGGGAGGATGCCAGTACAACGATGGACACTTCCGAAACACCGGTCGACGGGGAAGCGCTGCCTGCTCCAAACGAAGCAACCGCGGACGCTACTACGTTAGTGAGTTCTGCCAATCAACCATATAGCAAGGATGCAAGGTTGCAAGAAAGCTTGCAAACGAGTAATCCTGCAAGCTTACAAGGAAGCAAGGAGAACAAGTCTCAAGGAGGACGTGGCGGCAACAAGCGCCGCGAGGCGGTCGCGCGCGCTGAGGAGCTAGGACGCTCCAACCTACGGGACATCGCATCGCGCTTACCCGCCGACTTGGACCGCTGGCTGGAGCGCATAGCGTTCGAGTACGAAAGCGAGCACGGTACGCGCATGCCCAAGCAGGGCCTGCTTAAGCTAGCAGTGCAGCGGCTTTACATCGACACAGAGATCCTCGGCAGCCTACCTACCCTGGAGGACTAAGGCCGAGGCAGGGGAGCCTGATGGAGCACAGCCTCAACGGTGAAGCACACGCACCCGCCGCCAAGCGGCGGGCTATTCACGTCAGCCCCGTCTATCACGAGGCCAAGAACGAGCTTGTCCGGCCGCACCAGACGGTTTTCTGCTCGCAATACTTCGTCGAGAAGTGGATGCCACGACTCGGGGCTACCGCTACCTGCATCGTGCTCTACCTCCGGAGCTTGGGCGGCAGCGTGCAGGACGGCGAGGTGGCGGTCCAAGTAAATCAAGATGACATCGCGGCCGCTGCCGGTTGCTCCGATCGCACGGTACGCCGGGAAATCCGGGAGAACGCTCAGCTCGGTTGCTTTGTCCGCACAGAAGATAGGTACGTACGGGGCGAGCGGGGGCATGTCCGCCGTGTCGAGAGTGTTTACTACGTCGCGATGGATGATCCCCTAATTTCCGAGGACGAGCCGATCTTGGCGGAGATAGTTAACCGCAAGGAGTCTGCTCCTGCTACGACGGGGAAGAAGATCGTGCCGGAGAACGTACTCGGACAAAATGGCCGAATACGTGAGGCCGCCGTAGCGGACAATTTGGCCGAACGTATGAGCGCGGACAATTTGGCCGAACGTATTATAGAAACCTACGTTAGTAGGAACGTTTCTGAAACCAATTCTGCAGGAACGGAAGAGCCCTTATATAAATTTCTTGAGGAGTGGCGGCGTACAACCGAAGACCTAGCACGCTACTCAGCCAAGGAGCTTGAAGACGCAAACAGCCTCGGCTATCACATCATGGTCTGGAACCATGCCCGCAAGCACGACCGGAAGCAGGGAAAAGGCTCCTTTCTGACGGACGGCGTATTCACCATTTTGCGCGAGTTATCAGAACGACGAGCATCTACGGCGCAACCACAGGGCAAGGCTTGGACTCGCCGCACGCGCAAGTGGTTTGAGGAAAGCGGCGTGCCCTTGGCCGTCAAGTCCGCAAGGAGCGCTATTTTCGACGAGGCCGAACTAGCGGAAGTGCGCGCAGCACTTGCTAGTGCTCCCTTCTTCTTGGACGCGGCAGAAGCGGATCCGACTAGGAACGGGAATGGTCAGCATGACTAAAGCAGTTGAACCCAGAGCCATACGTCATCTCATCCGGCCCCTGCTACTTCTGACGAGGGGTGTAAAGCGCGGCCACGAGGTGGTCTGGGAGAAAGCCGACCTTGCCGCGCTTGCAGGGCCGCCGCCGCGCAGACGCGGGGAACCCCGAGCGTCGACCGGACTTCCGAGGGGATAAGGCAATGAGCCGGGAGCTCCTGGACAGGATCGACCTGGGCCGGTGGGGAATCGTGCGCTGGCTGGTCCGTGAGGAGGATGAGCAACACCAAGAGCTGGAGGGCTACTATGCCGTGCGGCAAGGCCACGCGCCACAGCTCTTCGTGCTGCGCCTGAGTTCAGGGTACCTGCGCCTGCTCTCCCATGCGGACATGGCCTGGGGCACCTCGGTGATGATCCTGCCCGCCTTCTGGGAACGCGGCGTGAACAGGCGGCGCCGGGCGCCGGGCAGCTATGTCCACGGAGGCAAGCTTCGCGTCGAGGCTCCGTCCCTCGATAGAGAATCCCTGGTGTTGCCGCTCACGGGTGAGGTGCAGGACCCCAACGGACGCGGCAGGAGCCGACTTTGCGTGGCCGGTCGCCTGGTGCTGGAGCCACCCCAGGACGGGCAACTGGTTGCGTGGGTGGAGATGGCCGCGAAGGGCGCACTGGATTTGCAGCGAGAGGGGAGGGAGCGCGAGCTCTTCAAGCCAGTGTTCCTCTCCTCCATGTACAGTGGGCCGCAGCACTGGGACTGCCGGCAGGCGTTCGTGGACGATGCGACCTACCCGGTACCGGCAGGCCAGTGGCTGGTCGAGCCGCCCGCTTTGGGCCGCTCCTTCGGCCTGTGCGGCGGCCGGTCTCACTGGCAGCGGGCAAAGGTGTGCCCGAGCGTGGAGGTGGTGCTGGAAGAGCCGGCGTGGATAACGGGCTGGGTGACGCCCAGCGCCAATCCCAACCACGACAACGTGGGCATGTGGGCAGTCGCCCCGCCGAATCTGCGCACCTGGCGCTATAGCATCATCGCCCGGCACGGACTCTGATTCACGGCGTCATCGCCGGCGCGCGCCAGCCACTGGGCGGGAGCAATGTACTCCCTCTACTTGCCCGAGAGGGTGCCGCCGATCTTGAAGATCTTGGTGCCGCAGACGCTGCAGGTGCCCGTTATCGCCGGCTTCCCATTCTTCATCGTGGTCTCGGCGGCATCCTTGACCTCGCGCTTCTGCTTGCACTTCATGCAATAGGCTTCCATGGTCCGTTCCGTCCTCCTTGGGTTCCGCTCACGAAACGGAAAAAATCGTACGCTAAGCTATTCTCCCCCAACAACGGGACCAGCCGGGCCAAGTGGCTAAAATAGATAGCCAAATCACAGGTAGCCAAATTACATCGGCAATATTGTTTTTAGCCACTCCTCCGGCGACAGGCTCATTCGGGTATAGGCTAAGGAGCACCTAAGCGTACGATTTTACCGTTTCGTGAGCACCTCTCTTCAACTGCAATTCGCTTGGCCACGTCTGGAGGTATACCAGCATTAAGCCTCAGACCTGAGCCTGGCAGGAAGGGAAGCGGCTCCTAACGGGCAGCAAGCCCAAAGGTGATAGCCTGCTCGGCCCGTATCCCTAAAGTCGGAGGTAAATGAGGTAAATACGGATGTCGTCCAACAATCCGGCGTATTGGCCGCGCTACGGGGCCATGATCGATCTTTCGGTGTCGCTTGCCGAGGAGCCCGAGGAGCCCGCCAATAACAAAAATGTCGCGCAACTCGGGGCACTAACCGCATCCGAGCGGCACGCGTTCTTCACAACCTGCGCCGTGGTCTTTCCCATTCTTCGCCGTGCGGCGCAGGCAGCCGGGGTGAGAATGCTCACCCCATCAACGGCGGAACCTTCCGGGGGCGGCGGGGCGAGGCGTAAGACGTCCGGACGCTATTACGTGCAGACGTACCTCACGTTCAAGGCTAACGCGAGCGACTGGGAGCAGGCATCCACCTGGCTGTCCGAGGCGCTCGACCAGGTGCAGAGGCAGCACCCAGAGATACAACTCGTGTTCCTAACGGAAATGAGACCAGGAGCATGATGGGGCAATCGTAGTTCCCTTAGCGTACGATTTTTTCCGTTTCGTGAGCGGAACCCTCCTTGGATTCTCAAAGGCTATAGGGGCTTTCGCCTTGTTCGTTATATCCGAATTGGTAGCGAACAAAGCCTCTTGAGAAAGGAGACTCCCACCGGACACGGGAAGCGGAAACCTGGATGGCCCCTAGGTAAGTTCGTCATCTTCCAAAAACGCGAACTACGTCAAAACTGAGTTTTGGGTCTCATAAAGGACGTAATCATTCATAATAGCCGATAAAAAGAAGGCGTTGAACAAACTGTGACTTTCTGAATTATGTGGCGCGATTTTTCGGAATTCTCTGGCGCACACAAGGAGTGTCATCTTTCGCTGTAGAATGGCCTGGCAAGCTATTGGGCTAAATCATCAGAGCGCCATGAGCGCAGGCTGACGAAGACCACAGCACAGGAGGATCAGGCCATGATAGTGGACGTCTCGCGGAGGTCATTGAAGAAGGCGCTGGCCGATAAAGAGGAGCGGATCGTCCTCGGTGGGAATGCCTCGCCCCTCATCGTACTGGTAATAATAGGCGTCCCGTTCGCGTTTATGGCCTACATTGCCACCGTGGTGTCTGGCGTCACGAGCAGCAAGGCGAACGCAGTGGACTATACGTTTCTGGCGTTGGTAGTGGTGACGTTGGCGACCCTGGCTTACCTGCTGGCAGGTTGGACAAATCGGCTGACGCTGGACCGGACCGGCCGCATCTATATCTGGGAGTACGGCTTCCATCCTTTCATCAAGCGGCAGCAGGGCAGCCTGGACGAGTTCCAGCACCTGTCCCTGGCCCGACAAATGGCAAAGGGGTTGCACGGGAGCTATACTTACTTGATTCTGCGTCTGGTCCCCAAGGATGGGGCACCGCCGGACGCACCGCCCGGCATCACCGTATCCGGAGCGCAGGACCGCTGGGGCTGCGCCGAGTTGCTGCCGCTTGCCGAGGACTTGGCGCGCAAGGTCGGACTGCCATTCCGGAACGAGTACGAGAAAGAACCTGCCGCATCCATCTGGTCTGGGTATGGAAAGCCTTCGGGGCCGTTTTCATAGTCTTCCTCTGCTGGGTAACGTTCTTCAAGGGGTCCGCCCGTCACGCCAAATAGTGGCGAAAAAAAGTACGCCAGATAATTCCCAAAGTCACACCGGCGGGCACAAGATGAACACCCTCTTACGCGAGCAGCGCTGGGGTCATTTCTCCCTTTCGCTGGTATCGCTCGAAACTCGACCGGTCGAAGTTTTGAGAGTGCGGAGGTTATGACATGCGTTATGAGGCACTCATTCTGTGATTTGGGGCAGGAATCGCCCATTTCCCGATTGAAGTGTCTCGTAATGGGCCGTTTTTGCAACGTTTGGTTGCTTGCAGGAAAACGGTGCCAAAAGGAGGTTCGCAGATGCTAAAGCAAACAGGGATGAGGCTCGCCACGGGAATGGCCACCCTGTCTACCTTGGCGCTACTGGTGCTGCTCGCGGGCGCGCTGCTCACAGCGGCGCCGCTCGCAGGCGCACAACGCTCCCCCACAAAAGGGCAAACGCAAGTGCTCCCCAAGGACGAGGTGGCCCTTCAGGTCGCCGATGCCCTCGACAGCATCATCCAGCCCCGCTTCCAGAATGACGCGGGTAAGTTCGGGGTGGGGCGGTTGGTGACGGTGGATGGACATGTCTTCGTTGCCGATCTCGAAGCGGCAGATCCCGCCGAAGCCGCGGTTCTGGCCAAGGCCAAGGCGTACCAGCGTGACTACCTGATTGCTTTTCTGCATACCACCCATGTGCCGGGTAAATTCACCCGCGGCGGGCTTAGCCCCCAGCCCCAGTTCAAACCATACCTGAGTACTCTTGCTGGTTCGGGCTTTGGTCGCCGGGACCTCTCCTCGGCTGCCGTCTATTTCCGCGGCCAGGCGCTACAACCGGCGGTGGTTGCGGCCTTTCCCCGGCTGGCTGACGGTGCGGTCGCTCCCTTTATGGTGGACAACCAGTGGGTGTTCTTGCGCCCGGTTCGTGCGCTGCAATCCTCCTGCTTGGACTGCCACACCGGGGCGAAAAAGGGCGACACTCTGGGCGTGATGGTTTACGCGGTCAGCAGCGCCAGCAACGCTAATGGCGTCAACACAGCCAGTGATAAGACAACGGCAGCGGAGAAGTAGCTCTGGCACTCGGACACGGGCTGACCCAGTGCGACACTGGCGGCGAAAGCAGTGGACGGTATGCCGACCGCACTACGGTCTCTCATATTCGCTCATTTTTGCATACGAGAGGAACGTGCGGGGCATCGGCAAGTAGGAATTGCCGACTGTACGTGACGAAAAACTGTTTTCCTGTTATGGATGCGGTGCCTGCATGGCACAAACCAGGAGACATCAGTCAGCAAAATCTGGCATTGAGGTATTCTCCACGTCAGCAAATTCGCCAGGAGAACGGCTTTTTGTCATGTACAGTTGGAATTGTCACCTGCGGATGCCAGTAAGTGTCTCAAGAAACAGGTAGTCGCAGGTAGGGAAACGATCATATGGTGATACTACTTGTCCTGATTGGACTTGCTGGCATTACGATGGGCTGTATCCAGCTGTTCGCACCGGATCGGTCGTGGAAGATGACACAATGGTCCAACAACCTCCGTGGTGTGAAGTCGGAGCGCACCCCTCATTGGGAGATGATGAACATCGTCTCAGGTATCTTTGTGTGTCTGATGAGTTTCTTCCTTATCGGGGTGGCCCTGCAGGACCAGAGGCAGCATCGTTGGGACGTGCCACAGCGCAAAGAGGTTAACTTCGCAGAAACCGGCTATAAGCGCATAGCGTCTCATGCGTATACCCTTGCCCATGATAAAGCGTCGGTGGTGTTCTACCTGTATGCGGACCAGACCTATGAGGAACACATCCAAGATGAGAGTGGCAAAAGCTTTATTCATCAGGGCTCTTGGCGTGACGATTCTAACGTTTATCCCTATCAGGCCAAGGAACGCTATCTTCGTTTAAAGAAGGTCATCTTGCCGGAAGCCAGGCATAAAGGGCAGTCCTGGGAAACGGTGCCGCGCACTGATTTTAGCTTACCCGTGAGTTCCTTTAAGCCGCTGTGAAATGGCGCCCAGGCGAGCGGATCATTGCCGAAGGCAGGCAAAATACGGCTGCAATAATCCCGTGCGTGATGAGGAGCATTGCGGTGGTGTCTCTCTTTAACCCTCCTTTTCTGAGATTGCTTGCTTTTATGGTATCTCCCGTGCCTGTACGCGTCACAAAAGGCGGTTCCTGCGGGTCTTGATGTTGGGAGTAGACTAATGAGTCAGGCCAACCAAGTCGTTCGTTCCGCAGTCCTTCGCCACAATCTCTGGCTGCTCTTTCGCGCATTGCTGGTGCTCTTGCCGGTGCTGGGGCTGATACTTTGTTTCGGCGTGGATTTGCGCAGAACCGACCGCGATCTCCAGGGCACGACGCTGCAACGCTCTCTTGCTGAAGTCACGGCCGTAGCGGACCGCTCCTATGGACGAGGCAACGTGGAATTGAAAGGTTTGATCTACTTGCGCCTGCAAGGCCGAACCGTCGTCACGGCGGCACCGGTGTATAGCCTGACTCCTCTGCATCCGGGCCAGCAGGTTCAGGTGACGTACCGGGTGGGAAAGAGCGGTAAAGTCTATGTGGATTCCATCCAACCCATGGCCAGTACGAGGCCATAAATCATCAGCGGCCGCAGTGTGTCATAAAGCCTCCATTTCGGTGCTTGCCTGCTCCTGTGAAGCTTCAAGAGGTGTTGGTGACAAGGAAACGAAGATGAGTAAAGCTGCAATCAGCATGGCTATACTTCTGGGCACAATCAGCGGCGCTCCCAAAACCGCCCCTGCCCAGAAAAACGCCACGCTTACCACAGCCGATATGCCTGGTGCCGCCAATGCCGTTGGTGCTACTGGAAAAAAGCAGCCGTCGTTATCCGTCAAACACAAAGCCAAAGGGACCAAAGCGGCGGGTACCGCCAAAGCAGGCGCCCATCAGCCGGTCATTTCCCCCATCCCGGCTCATGGCTTTACTGTGACGCCGATGCCTCCTGAGGTCGCGAAGGCATGGGCAGCTCAGTGGGCAGAGTCCGATCGGCAGTTGAAAAAAGCCCGCTCCCTCTATGAGGCCGGGGACCTGACAGGAGCGGAACAGGCGTGCTTTGCCGCCGTGGGAGCGACACCGCCGGCCCCCAATGGACAAAAGCTGCGACCGCCCGCATCGATCGCCTTTCTCTTGGGTGACATCTACCTGCGCCAGGGCAAGTACCAGAAGGCGCTGGCGTGCTATCTTCCGGCCAGCCAGAGGGCTTGGCGTGCCGGCGGAGTGAACCTGGACGCCGCTCTTTGTTATGCCCGCCTGGGCAACGACAAGATGGCGCGGCGCTTCTACTCGGATAAAGTGCTGTTACAGTATCGTGCTTTCCAAAAGGGCGGTCTGCCGGGCACGAGTAATCGTCGTTCTCTGGAGGCGAGCATTCTTCTGGCGCGCGGTATGAATGCCTTCATCAGCGGCCGCAAGCAAGCGGCGTTCGAGAACCTGGATGCGGCGGGGAAGCTGGCTCCCAGCAATGAGCTTATCGCCTATTACTCGGGAATGTCTTTGGTACACATGCACCGATACGCAGAGTCGGCTCCCTACTTCCGCAGGGCGGCGCAGTTGGGGCATGGCAAGCGTGCAGCCAATGCCAAGGGTATGGCGTCTGCGGCTGAACATATGAATGGGCAGAGTCCCACCCGTGCGATGGCGCGCTGAGGCATGGCGGCTTGTTTCTGGCTACACCTCGGCAATGCAGTAAGTATGTCACAATCGCTTATCGGAGGAGCGGAGGCAGAGTTCTCTCGTTAACCCTCGAAAATGAGAAGTCTGCCTGCTCGTGGAGTAGAACGAGTGAGCATAGCTCGGTAGCTATTCAAGGAATCAGACCCACATGGCAGCACCTGCTCCAGGAAGCAAATACCGGTTGCGTTTTGAAGTGGCGATCGTACTCTGGGTGATCGGCGCCTATATCCTGGCCGTGGGCCTGGGCAATGCCTGGCAGTGGAGTACCGTCGTGGGATGGAAGGCCCTCCGCAAGGATCACTTCCTTGCCTACCAGATCCAGAGCCAGTGCCAATGGACGGTGCTTTGCAGCAGTCCCTTCTTGGTCATCGGCTTTGCCCTCTACCCCTGGAAGAGGGGCCAGACATAGCCATAGAACACAACGCATTATGTCTCCAGAAGTGATACGCTGTGCGAAAGATGATGGGCTAAGCTGGCGCTGGACCGGCGGAGTGCAGACATCAGAATAACTCAAAATCGCTCGGTTTTGCGTATGCCTGCTTGGATGCGTCTTTTAGGTGTGACCTTGCTGCCTGCTTGCAGCAAAGATTGACGGATTGGGAGTTCCTGGAGTTGCTCTTAAGTCGTACACGAACCTGGATAAGGCATTTTGTTGTCGGCATCCTCTGCTATTCAATGATCGACATCTGCGGCAGGGTATTCTTCCCTTATCGCCACCGGACGTTATCTGAGTCGGGTATTAGGGCTCTTCTATTCGGCGCGTTTATGGTCGCGTTCGCCGTTGCCCAAGAGGGGTATCGAAAGTGGAAGGCTCGAAAGCCGTGATATGCCTGGTTGCTCGCTTCAACCCGCGCGAATGCAGCCGCTGAAGTGTGTCATTATCGCTCGATTTTGACGGTATAGGACATTGATGGATAAAGATCCTACCGATAGGGTCGCTGCTATGGCTTTCCGGTCTGCACCTTCCCAAGCTCGCGTTGAGCTGGTGGACCACGCAGAAGACCCGGGCTTTTGGCGCCGAAAGTGCCCGGCTGTGAACGAGGGCGAATTGGGTGAGCAGTTGAAGCAACTCAGTGATGAAGAGATACAGGCGCTTTTTGAAAGCGTTGCCAGAAATCCGAAAAACTGGACGATACCGCGTGCGCCCTCGCCTTCAGGTGATAAGCCAGATGATAAGCCGCGGGGTTGAGAAAACGTACAGCTCGGAGCGAATCATAAATCCTGGATTTCGAGATGTAGACAGGCTCCCAAAGAGATAAAATGCTGAGGAAGATGAGGAAATGGTGGTGGCTCTGGGGGGGCAGCGCGCTTCTGCTGTCTTGGGCTGCTTGGGCTCTGATCCGACTCGACCGGCAAATCACGGCCGAAACCTACGGCGAGATTGCCTTTGTCCCTGCACTGGCGCAAGAGGCCGTCAAGGAGGTTTTGGACAAGCGCATCAAGGCGGACCAGTTCGGCATCGCCGATCTTCCTCCCGCCCTTGTCGCGACGGCAAAGGAGGGCCTGATCACCATCACCCGTGGCAACAACGGCCTGGTTCTAATCTTCTTCCCTACGCGCCATGAACGTTTCGGCGCGCGTGGCTATCTCTATTGCAGTCGGCCCCTGGCCCAAGCCGATACGACTCTTACCCAGGACCCGCTCCCCTACCAGGGCAAAGGCATTACCATCAAGTCCCCGAGTGGACGTTATACCTTTGGGAGTCCAGGTGTCAAAGACGGAACGGAGATTGTGGTTCCCTTGACCAAGCAAGTGGACACCCATTGGTGGCGCATTGCCGATTACGATCGTGAAATCTGAGGAGAGTGTTGGAACCTCTCGTAAAGGCTCCTTAACGACATATACGGCGGACGATAATCCGAATGACTCTTGATGATGTCACCGTTGTCGGTGAGCCTCTGGTTCGTGCCGACGATATTCAAGTCGATGAGCTGGAGACGCGCCTTGGCGTCTCGTTTCCTAACGGCTACCGCCAATACATTACGGCCCTGGGCGAGGGCGTGCTCGGTGGCAGCTATATCCGCATTTACCCGCCGTGGCGCATCCTTGACGAGCTGCAAGAGTGGCGGCAAAGGATAGAGGAGTATTGGTTTTGGGACGAAGGCCGCGATGTACTGAGCAAGCAGCAGGCACTGGAATCCATCATCCTCGGAGACACACTCGATGGCGATGAGGTGATCTTCCGTCCGCAGCAACCGCAGCGTATTCTGGTGCTGCCGCGCCACAGCGAGCAAATCTACGTTGCGGGCGATGATCTTTGGCAGGCGATAAGCTGGCTGTGCAGTTCAGGCACGTTGACCGAAGCATTCGAGGAGCGCGACTTCGAACCATTCGATAGCCGTGCTGAATAACGCAAAAAGGCTCCTATACGAGAGGTCTGCCAGCTTCGGCTTTTGTTTAGCGAGCAGGCTTTACCGGCGCGCGTGGTGAATGGGGCGTAAAGGGCCGTTTATGAGAACCTGGACTGCTTTTTGGAGGCGGGGAAAGGGACAAGAGAATGCTGTTGGGCAGTACATTGTTTGCGTGGCTGGTGTCGTTGGTCGCGATGCTTGTGGTGCTGGGGTGGACCTATCAACGCACCCGTTTGCCTGCGGTGTTGGTATACTTGGTCTGGACTCTCTTAGTGCAGACCCTGCTCCCATGGGTCAGCAAAGTGCTTATGGCACACGCGATGACGTGGCCCAGCGTTTCGGCCTCGCTGCGTTTGGGCGACTTGCAGGCGGGCTGGTCCGCCCTCATGAGCGTGATCGGTTCGGCGCTCTTCGTTTGGCTGCTGCTTTCGTTACTGGAGTGGGCGCGTCCGGGATTATTGAGGGGGCATACAGGGCACAAGCAGCACAAGGATAAGGCTGGTGCGCCGGTACCGATTGCCGATGTCTGACTATTAGTGTCTCTCGGCCTCCTCGAATAGGCAAGGCGTTGCATCAACGGCAAATCACGCCTGTTCTTGTCACTGGAGCGTCTTATTATCGCTCCTTTACGGTGTTTGGCTGCTTCGACAATATTTAACCCGCAAAAGTCAGCGGCGCCAGATCGGCAAGTCCATCGATGTGCTACTTCCTTACCGTTGTGATTCCTCGGTCCTATGAGGCCACCCTTAGACAGCAATTGCCACCGCAACTGAATCTGGATCTGGCGCCCAGTAGAAACGCATCGCTGGCTGCCTGGCTTCAGAAGGATGAGGTAGCCTTTTATCTGACCGGCGGCATGTGCTCCTGTGATCTGTTCGCCAGGGCTGGTTCCTCTGTCCAGAACCAGCAGGCCGCCTTGCGTCAGAAGTACCAGGCGAAGGGCTGGTCGGCGGCCAAGATGGAGCGGGCACTGTCGCAAGCAGGTGCGGAGCGCGAAAGCTTCTCGGGTCTGCGGGGCGATATTCTGGCGCTGCTGTGCCGTGTCGCCAGGCAGGTGGGCCGTGTCTCGGTTCTGGTACACTGGTACAGCGGCGATATTGACCGTGAGGCGGTTGTGGTGAGTGGTCGTCGCCCCTACGACTGTCGTGAGGGTGGTGATCGCAGCGCCGGCGCCATGATCGTGGAGAATTGTTGGTTCGACTTGATCGGGGATCAAGATCCTCCCGCGACGGGCACTTGGCCGGCGGCGTGATGTCGTCGAGAGAAGGCGAGTCAGAACTCTCATATTCCCTCATTAATGGAACTTGTTTCACGGTGAAAGTACCGGTGTGCGCAAGTAGCGGGTGTTTCGCGCCGGTGAGTTCGGCCGTTTGGAGGCGGCGGAGGCGGCAGTGGCGAGATGGAAGCAGCGGATGGCCGATGTCCTGGCCCGGAGATCGGGGGTTGTACCCGATTGGCTCCAGCAGGGTGCTGCCGGGCGGGCGTGGTTCCGAGCGTCCTGGCTTACCCGTGCCGGAGTCGCGCCCGCCGACGCGGCTCGGCCGATCGTAGTCCTGCTGGGCTGGCTGGATCGCCATGGGTTGCTCACCGGCGTCGGCCAAGCCGCCCTCAGGGCGGCCCAGTCCGGTGAGGTGGCTGGTCTGGCCCTGACGCGTCCGATGCTGAGCGCGTCTGGGGCCGCCTTCCTGGACGCGGCGTGGGCGGGTTGGTGGGATCCGCACGGCCACGCCCTGACCCGGGGATCGGGCGCGGAGGCGGGCGCGCTCGCCGCGCTTGAGGATCGGTGGCGACGTCACGGTGGCGCTGCCCAAGACGCCGCACCCGGTGCTGTACCTGAACCGGGACGTATGAACTGACTGGCCCGGTAAACTGCCCTGTGTGGCAGCATTCTTACCGTAAGGGAAGGGCAGAGACGGCTCTCTCGAAATGGCTTCTTTTTGATGTCCGTCTGCTTTTACCTGCTGAGAATTGGCCTTCTGAGGAGTAACAGAGTACCAGAGCAAGGCCAAGGCATGATTCTTGGCCGTTGGCTTGTTGTAAAGGGGTTCTCAAGAACCGTCCGGCGACGCTGCCGCTGCTGCAGGCGTGAGATGTCGCGTCCAAGACTCTGCCTGCACAAAGAGAAGCTGCCCCTCCTGCACGTCCAGCCGGATGCTGCCCGCGACCACGCCCTCTAAAAGCGCCCGGTCCATCTCCGAGCGCCGTTGCCGCTGGGTGAACTGTTCCTGCTGTTTCTGGCGTTGCCGCGCTTGGGCCGCTTTGGCACGGGGGCTGGTCTTACCTGCTCCGCGGGGGCTTCGACGCAGAGCGCTCCGCTGCGCGATAGCTTCGCCTTCGGCCTGCACCTGCTGCGCCCAAGCCACCACCTGCTGCAGATCCTCCGCTTTAGCCCCTCTGGGGCCGCGTCTCCTCAGCAGTGCCTCCACCACGGCGGCCGTCTCGCTCTTGGCGGCTCTGGCTTGACTTCCTCTTCTACCCTGGCCCGAGCGCGCTGGCTGGCGAGGTCGGCGCGCGCGTGGGGTTCTGCCACTGGGGCTTGTGGGCACATCGGCGGGAGTTGCCTGGGTATCTGGGGCCTCCGCGGCGTTCTCTCGGGTTGCTTTTCTTCTTGCCATAGCCACATTGTACCTGCCTGGTTATCATTCCGGAAATCAGCTATCGGCAGGGCCGAAAGCCGGCCCTCTTTCGTGAGGATCTCTTCTGGCTCTTGATAAGACCCTCTTTATCACGACTCAGCAGAAAGAAGCCTGGGTTTCTCATAAGAAAACTGGTTCTTCTCACACGAAAGGGCTATTGCCAGGATGTCATAGGACAGTTCTGGCAGACGCTGTTCTATGTCCAAGAGGTACTATCGACATAACGAGGTCGGGAAGGTACTGCCCTCCCAGCCTCTTCTTTTGCGTTTTAGACACCTTGATAGTCACGGTCCGGACCTGCCCGCTTCCCGGACTGCCGCAATCATTCAGGTTATGGCCTTGCCACATACCTACGGCGGTGCTTTTTTGTTCAGCCTCGACAGCTCTGCGCCGACCATCGCTCTTTTTGGCGTTAACTTTCGTTAACCTCCTCGCACGTGCATCCCCGCGCGAGATGCCAGAGCCAGCCGCAAGACCGGGCGAACGTATTGATGTCACGCTGACCAAGCGGCGGGGCAAGGTGGCACGAATGCAGGACGTGCTATGTCTTACCAAGGGGGAGCATAAGGTGGTGCAGCCGGAATGTCAGGGGATAGTCCTTTCCCGGCGGGACGGTGCGATGGTGATCTGATGTCTTGTGGCAACGGGTAGGGAAGGGTGGGTATGCCACGAGCACCACACCAAGGCGCGCTCCAATATGTCGAGTTACCGTCTCTGGGTCACCGGACTTGAGGTAGCCGAGCATCGCCCCGCCGTTGGAGAAGGGGGCGTAGTAGCCCGTTAAATAGCGATGCCGTACTGTCTCCGTGTAATCTTTAAGGTTATCCTGCGTGTCACTATCCGACTTAATGACCTTAGCCTCCAAAGGCCACATAAGGAGCGGGTTGGCGCTCCACTGAAATGCAATGTCGTACTCCGGCGGCTGCGCGGGGGGCGTAGCGCGAGACTCTCGCTCAGAGGGGCCGTGTATAACATGGACGGGCCAAAAGCCGTCCATTCGTCCGTTGATCGCGCGTGCTAGATCTTCAGAAAGGGATCGCTCCAAGTCGTCATAGTTTCGTGTCCAATCCATCTTCGACCAAGTGGTGCTGTGCACATCGCTATAAGCGGTCCATACGAGATTAAGTAACCGCTGCGTCAGAGCGTCTGTCCACAGCTTTACCAGCTCGTCGGCACCCGGGGGCTTGCCATGCAGTTCTTCCCGGTAAGTCGGCCTGCTACGCAACCGCTGCCCCTTCATCTCGGGATTCTGATGCGCTGATAGTGCTGCTCCATACTGTCATATCGGCAGCTACCGCGTCCGCGTCGCGCAACGCCATCGAGCGCATCCAGTAGCGTACTTGGTCGGGCTTAATGAAGGTTATTCGTACCGCGACCTGCCCAGACACACTCCGCATGGTTTCATAGGTGCGGGCTGTTCTCTGGTAGAACATATGTCGATCTCCTTCCGTAGAGAGCATAGTATGATAGAGCGCCGTTAGACGCTTCTGTAGGTTCTCAGATTGCATCGGCTCCGTCCGCACCGTAGCGACCTCCGGCAGGTTCAGAAAGAATGAGACCATGCGCACGGGGAGCCGATCTTTATCTACTTCGCTATAGATGACTGCCCCGACAGTTTTGTCCTCTCCATAAGCGGCATGGAGGACACGCAGAAAGGTCTCACAATAGGTTGTTAGCTGCGCTTCTTGCTGTATACCCATGTCTGTGCTAGTCAGCCTCTGTGTGGCTTGCCGACCTGGTGAGTCGCTGCTACCCTTGTAGTCGGGCAGAGTGAATTGCATCAGATCCTCCACTAACAGCCAATCCGCGTCCGAGAACTCAAACGCTTCCCGTACGCGTACATCTGCCTCTGCGACAGACTGCACTCCGTCAAGAAGGCCGGGGCGTGGTTCGGGTAGTGGCACGAGACGGAAGTCCTTCGTTTCTGGCTCGTTCCGATCCATAGCAAAGCGTCCGCTAGTGAGTAGAAGGTAATAAACCGCCATGGAGCTGTTGTAGCTAAGGCATGCCGCCTCTAAATACGAGCGATTCTCTTCCCTGGCGTGTACGCTAAGGAAGCTATGGGTACAGAATACCCCTCCAGTCTCGGGGTCGGAGCGCACCATAACAGCGTGGAAACGGCCTTGCCTTCTCTTCCAACTCTGGCGTACGATCAACTGAGGAAGCTGAAAGGCACTAAGGTTCGCGAAACCATGCTTCTCGTCGATATGGGGATCCTGGTTCACCGGTAAAGATCGTGCTTGTAGAAACAATTCCTCACCTATGGGAAATCCACCCGTCTCCAGAAGCCGCCGGCCCAATATTGCGTCGTTGCGTTGTCTTCGATTCCCCCGAATAAATCCTTCCCGCGCTTGAATTATGTTATCTCGCTCCAGTGCGGCCAGTGTGTTGGCCGCCTGTAAGCGGGACAGGAAGTGCATATCGCGGCGGCCACCCCACAGCAGTGCTGACCATATCCATGGTTGTGTGAGTGCCTCGGTGGGAAGGATCGCATGAACATCCTGCGGCTCGATTAGAATTCTGTAACCGTCTTGCCGATTCTCTTGTGGCTTCGGGCAGACGTACCAAAATGGCTCGCCAGTGGCTGGCGAATTGCGCAGTATCAGCGCGCAGGCAGGAACAATTGCATGATGAAACAGTCCGTGGCGCAGAGCCGCCAGGTTAATAATCTCCTCCACCTGGACTGTTTGAAAAAGCTGTTCGCGAAACTCCTTAGCTTGAGTAGATTGGTTATACAGCAGGGAGCTTGCAGGCTGGAGCAGGGCTACATGGCCTCCTGGCTTCGTTATGGCCAGTGCCCGCGGAACGAAAAGTGGGCCAATGTCCCCTTGAAAAAGCGGCCACCGATGCTCCTTCTGCCACTTTGTTGCCATTTGGCTAGTATTGACCGTGTTCCTTCCCCATGGTGGATTGCCAATGACGAGGTCGTAAGTCGGGCCGTCTGCTGTACGAAAACCATCATGCTCCTCACTAAAGAAATCAGCCGCGATGAGGCGCCGCCCACGCAGGATCGGAAAACGCACCTCCTTCCAGTAGTCGCGCGGATCTATCTCGTCACACATGGCGAGGTAGAGACTGAACGAGGCCGTACGAACGGCGTGCTCATCCATATCCACACCGAAAATATTTCTCTCCAAGAGCCGTGCCAGCACGTCACCGCCAATCCTCTGCCCTAAGTGCGCTCGCTTCCAGCGGTAGATCAAGCGTTGGTAAGCCTTGACAAGGAACACTCCCGATCCGCACGCCGGGTCAACCACCTTTAGGTCCCATTCTTCTCCTTGCCAAGGAAGTAAACTGTCCAGCAAGAGATCTACCAGGTGAGCGGGCGTGTAATGCACACCGGTCCCGGCACCCTTCTTCACAAATTGCTCATAGATGGTGCTAATAACTTCCAGGGGAATAGCGTCGAAGGCATAGAACGGCCAGAGCGAGAGTTGCCCGTCTTTCATCTGCTCCTCACCACGCACGAAGCGAGACAGCAAGGATAGATGAGCCGAACCTACTTGCTCCCGCTCTCTGTTCCAGGCCGCTTCCAGATCCTCCTTATTGCCTTTGCCTGGAAACAGATCACCGTTGAACTTGCTGTCGAGCAGACGGAACAGAGAATAGGCATCCTCATAACTGTCCAGAATCTCTCCGAAAGTCGTAAATGGTTCGGATAGGATCCGCTCCTCCTCGTGCAGTCGTCGAAGTTCTGCCGCGTTTAGGGCCGCCGTGCCGTCTGAGTCCTTACGGTCGAAGAGAAACTGAATGAAGATGATGCGAGCCAAGAGATCGTGGCTAATATCGTCGTTCAGCCCTGCGTCCATGAGCTTCTGACGGACTTCCCGAAGGTTTCCTAACAGCATCTGATCTGCCCGCTTTTCAGGACGGAACCGCGCCTCGTGGCGCTGAAAGAACTGTCCTGTCAGCAATTCCACCCAGTGCAACGAGGCTGCGGCTCGCTCGGAAAGGAAGGCGCCGGTCTGCTCGTCGATGTCCAGTGGAGGCTCAATTTGAGGGTTTGGGGAAGGACCTTCGGCAAGGAGACCTGACTCTGCCTCCAAGGGGGGCTCGTAACACGTCCAAGTGCGGAGAACATGCGGTTCGATAGTGATGAGGAGCGGCGCGTAGCCAAAGTTCCACGCGAGTTTATGCGCCTCGTGCAACGTATCACTGGAGACCTTTTTCGGAAATACGCAAACCAGTGCCAAGGGGGCCTCAGTTGCCTCCGGGTCAGCAGCCAACACACCGATCTCTACCCCGTCTCCATCCGGACGGCGTGACAGGGCCTTGCCCAATTTTTCAGTGGCAAGCCGGACGTAGAAGCGCGCTCCCTCGCCCGTTGGAGAACGCACCTCGTCGGACGAAGGCCAACCTAATTTATCATGCGCCCAATTAAGCAGCATAGCGATGGCTCACTTGATCTCTGCCAACCTCTTAAGCGTTTCTTCTTGAAGTACTTCGAGGACGATCTCCATAACTTGTTGTTTCCCTGCCTTAGCAGCCTCTAGTAGAAGCCGTTTGCCCTCGCGAGTTTTGCATATGGCGAGCATCTTTTTGCCCTCGCGAATAAACACAGCATCCTCGATCAAGTTGGGGTTGCTCAAGATGGCCCGGCATGACTTGAGAGCTTCAAAGCTCTCGCGCCGTGTCCAGCCGTTCTGCATCAGCATTCGAACAAAGCGCAGTTGCAAGATGTCGCTGAAGTTATAAAGCCTTCGGGAACCACAGCCCATCGCAAGAGCGATGCTCGGCACAAAGTACTCCTCACGCGCCCAGTAGTCGAGTTGGCGGATAGAAAAACCGGTTGCTTCAGCAACCTCGACTGTTTTGAAGGATTGCCATTCCATGAGGAAGTCAAAGGCCTTCTGTGGATCAAGATTTGATATATCGGGCAGGTTCATCGAGGCGTCTCGGTCTATCGTGGATGGTTTTTGTAGTTTGTCCGAACTATACCATATTGATAAATACTAAATCAACATTTTTGGTAGTTTGCAGATATAGGAAATCCGGGGACGAGCAACTTCATGGCGCTCTGCCCTCTCGGAAGGGAGCACTCCAAGCATCGGCAAAGATCATCCGGCGTTGTCCTTGCCACAGCCCCACGGGCACGAAACTCAGCAGGTACCAGCCGCTGGGAGAGCAATGCCATGAGCAAGGAGTAGCCAGAGGGGCACAGAGGCGGCCTGAGGCAATGCCTCAGGTCGCCTCCTGCTATTCGGCGCGGGCAGGCTCCAGCAGATGCAGCAGTTCGTGGCGAGGAATGAGCACTTTGCGCTTGCCGGCGATGCGGAAGGCTTTGAGCTCTCCCTGGCGGATGTAGGAGCGGATGCTGGAAACGCTCATCTGCAGGTACTGCGCTGCCTGCTCGACGGTTAGCAGGTCCTGGCTTTGGGGATACATGGCTTGTCCTCCGGCTCCGCCTTCATGGTACCACATCAAAACCAAGCTCTGCCGCTATCAACGCTGCCCGGCAGGCTTTCTCTTGAGGGGCAGCGAACCTGCCAGAGTAAAGCCGCAGGGCTGCACGGGTGTGCTGCCCTGCGGGTCCGCTGCGCTCTTCTCGCCGGGCGCCGCGGCTGCGGCGCCCGGTCTGGTTTCTACTTGCTGGCCTGGCTGAGTACCGTCAGGCGCCGCACCACCTCGGCCGCGCCTTTCTTGTAGAGCGTCACCACCACGAGAATGCCGTCCTCGTCATAAACTGCCCAGTGCCGCAGACCATACTTGCGGATGCTCATTTGGCCGGCCTCCTCGCCGAGACGCGCACCTTCTGTCCGGTCCTCAGGCGCACCCAGAGCGCCACGCCCAAGAGCAGCCCGCGCATGTAATGGTGCTTGCAGTGGAGAGGCCGCTGCACCGGGTCCGCCAGACCGCGGCGGGTGAGTTCGGCGCGCATGGTCTGGACATGGATGGTGTGGTCCGGACAGTCGCAGCCATCGTGGGCCGCCGGCCAGCCCTGAGGCTGCACCCAGAACCGCGGCGCATACGGCGCGCCGCCGCCCACCAGCACGCCGGCGGGCCGGAGCTCGTAGGCAGCGAGCCCTTCGACAGCGCGGATGCGGCGCCGGCTGTCCCACTCCTCACGCCGGCCGAGCAGCTCCTCGTCGGAGAGCAGAGCGAGGCGCTCTGCGGTTGCCCGGGCGCGCTCCTGGAGGCTGCACGGATCTGCCCTCTGCTCCGGATTGCCGACTATCTCCTTTGCCGTCATTGGCTGGCCCACTTACGCCTCCTCCAAAGCGGCAGCCAGCGCACGCACCGCCGCGGCCAAGTCACCGCCTTCCCAGGTGTCCAGGACCTGGCGCGCTGCCTGGTGCAGCGGCGTGTCCGCGGGCGTGTGATGATAGGCGCTGACGATGCCCTCCTCATTTTCCAGATTAGTGTCCAGGCAGCCGGCGCACTCAACGAGGACCTCCTCGACGGTGAGCGCCTCCGATGTGTTGGCCTCGGCATCGAAGCGGTGCGTGAGGGTCTCACGAACGTAGAACTCGGCGCTGCCGCACGCGGGGCAGCAGAGCGGACCGGGAGCGGCTTCTGCGGCCTGAGCCACGGGCGCGTCGTCACCTCGCAGGAGCGCGCGCAGATGGGGACTCAGACCCTCCGCCGGCGTAATCCTGCCGCTGGCGCTGTCCAGGTTTCCCAGGATCGGCAGCGTGCGAAAGGTGCCGTTCTCGTCCAGGAACGTGGCGCTGCCCGCGCTCTGCGAGAGCAGCGGCACCACTGGCAGCGAGTCGCTGCTGCCGGGGGCAGCCTTTGCCCGCGGCAGAGCCGCCGGCGCGCCCTCCCCATCGAAGCGATGCAGGGCCAGAATCACGTTGTGCAGCTGGTTTGCTGCCTTCTGCATGGCCCGGATGGCCGCGGCCCTCTGCTGGCCAAGCGGCGCCGCGGCATCGTTGGTGTCGCGGATCTCGCGGGTGATGAAGGTGCCCAACGTGTCGCCTATCTGCTCGTAGACGCAGCCGTCCGGGTCCACGCCCAGGGTATCGCCGTAGCCCGTCTGGGCGGCCAGCAGCAGGGCCAGCAGAGGGCCCGTGACATGGATGGGCTCCTCGTCGGCGTTCTCCCGCAGCAGGTCCAGGGCGCTCTTGGGCTGCTGGTCCAGGCAGTCATCGCAAAGACCGATGCGCCCCTCCTCCAGGGGCGTGTCGCATGTGTCGCAGCGCATGAGCTCCATCACCCCTGCGGGGTACCCGGCGGGGCCGTAGACCGGATCGGCATCCTCGCCCTCTTCGGGCGCCTGGCAGCATTCCTCGCACAGGCCATCGTCGCCGATGCCGAAAACCGTCTCGCTCGCCTTGGTGCCGCACTCGTCGCAGGTGCGCTCGCTCCGGGCGCAGCGGGCACACAGGGCGCCTTCGTGGAGACCCTGGCCCACAGCGCCGCAGACCGAGCAATCGGGACTGGGTTGATTCTTGTCAAGCATTGTCTTGCCTTCCTCCTTGGTGGGAATCCCGGCTCACAGCCGGATGGGGAGGCACGCCGTAGCACGTCCGAAGCACGTCCCCGCGCACGCATGGCCGGGGCCTGCTGCTGCCAGGCCCCCGCCGACGCCATTCCTAGCTCAGGCTTACGCTGCTCGTGGGCGCGTAGCGCAGCGTCCCTTTGTCGCTGTCCACGACGAGCCGACCATCGGCGGCCACAGCTACCACAACGCCGGAGAAGAACATCGGACCGTCACGCCAGGAGGCGAAGCGGCCAACGGGTGAGGCTTGCTCCTGTGCGGTCCCTCCCTCGACTGACTCCCACCCGGCAGGAGCCGCGGCCAATTCGCGCTCGGGCCGGTTCTCGTAAATCTCCTGGTCGGGGAAGGACATGCGCACCAGACGGCGCTCGCCGCCCTCGGTGGTGACGATGGCCTCTTGCCAGAGTCCCGTGGTCAGCGGCAGCAGTTCCACGGCCCGGCAGCCGCCCGGGAACCGGGCAGCGATGGCGATGAGACGTTTGTGGGCGGGGATGCCCCAGGTGTCGGGCATGGGTGTCCTCTCTTGCAGGGCGGTGACGGCCTCACGCAGGAGTTCAAGCAGGGAGTCACAGGCCAGCATCAGGGCCTCGTCGGGCAGCTCCTCGTCGGAGATGGTCTTGGCCGTGTCCTCGGCCAGCAGCGACGCATACACTTCCCGGATAGCCGGGGCAGGCAGCACCGCCTGAAGGTGCTCGTAATCGGTCTCGGGCAGTTCCAGGTCCGCGTAGGAGGCGCCCCAATCGCGGATGTCGCCGATGGAGGCGTTGACAGCGCGTGTGGCTTGCTCCCGGAGCACAGCCCGGCGCTCGGGCGCGGGTGGGATGGCCGTGGGGAGCATTCCAAGGAGCACGTCATAGGCGAGGAACCCTGCCGATTCGGCCAGGTCCTCCTCTGCCGCGTTGCTGGCGAAGTAGGCATCCTCGCCCGCCAGCTTGCGCAGGGTCTGGTCGATGGCCGGCTGGCGCAGCCGCTCCCCAATGGCCGCGATGCCCTTGTCGGTGATGCCGGGGAACTGCCGGCGGGCCATGTCGGGGATGGCTGTCATCTGCTCGTCTACGGCCTCTGCCGCAAGCCGGGCCAGGAGCGAGCGGCGCTGCTCGGGGATGGCCTGCAGGGGGTCTTGCTTACCCGTGGTAGGCATCATGGCACCCCTTTGCGCAGAACAGGCCCGAATGCCAGTGGGTCCGGACCCGCAGACCATCGGCCTCGGTCCCGTAGCGGAACAGCTTGCCGCTTGGCCGGGCGTTGCCGCACCAGTCACAGCCGCCGGCGGTCTCGACGGCCTCCCGGACCGTCTCACTTCTTGCGAAGCAGTCTCTTGCAATGGTGGCTTTCACTACTCTATGGCTCCTTTTCCCGCCCCTCTCTTGCTGCGGGGCTTGCCCGTATTATTACTTGGGTACCTACCAAGCGTAATGATACAACTACCGGTTTTGTCCAATCCCGGGGGAAAGCTGGCAAGGATACGCGTGGAGCAGGGACCTGGCGTAGGCGAGCTGGCGAGCTGCGGCGCCCGGATCCACGCGCCGCTGAGACGGCGCGGCGCTACACGGCAGCTAGAGCGCTACGGAAAGGGCGGACGCGGGCTTGGATCCGCGGCCAGGCCACTACCCAGGCCACGGCTCCGCCGGCTGACGAGGCGCTGCCGACGCGGGATCACCTGCCACGCGACGGAGACCCTTGCTGGTAATCCGGCATCCCCACCGGTACAAGTCGTCCCTATCCCCTCCCGATCCGCCCCACGTCTCCCACCTTTGCGTACCAACAAAGACCATGCGCGGGGCTTTCCTCGTGGGACCTGTCGCATTTACGGGGAGCCGGGAGGGGGATTCAACACACGACGCACTCCCCACGTACCTTCACGACGTACCCCACCTTTGCGAAGTAACAAAGGTCATGCGCGGGAGTTTTGATAGGCCGACCTGGTGCGTTTGCGGGGGCCACCCTCCTCGACCCCGTAGAAGTGCAAGGCCGCAGCGGGGAGGGGGGAGAGATGACGCAACGCCGTTCGTCGGATGACTTTATCGGCAAGTAAACGCAGGGGCCGGTAAAAGGGACAGGGGAGGGAAAAGGAGCGCGGGGGGCTCGCTGCGCTCGCCCCTATGTGGAAAGGGAACCGCCGCAAAAGGTGCGGGCCGTGGTCCCCTCTCCGCTTGGTCCATAGAGATTATCGGCGCGAAGCGCCATTCCTTCAGTCTGGCGGCAGCAAAGGCAACAACGCCAGACGAAAGCCAAGACGCTCGGCGACAATCTCGCTTAGCACCGCCCGCTGCTGCTCGATGAGCGCCTGCTGGAACGCGGGCCGGTGCGGATGGGCGTGCAGCTCGGCAGGAACCCGGCACATGGTCTCGCTCTGGACCTCCAGCCACTGCTCGATGTTCTCGCGCAGTTCGGCGCGCTTTGCCTCGATCGCTGCCTCTGCCGGGGCAGGAGCCGCCACGCGGCGCTTGGGCCTCTGGACGGTCAAAGACGTCGGATTCGCTGCGCTCTCCTTCTTCTTTGGCGGACATCTTTGTCCACCCTGCACCCGCGCAGAGGCCTCCATCGCCGGCATCGCTCCCCCACCCTGCTGCCCCTGCTGCCCCTCTTCAACCAGGCGGTAGAGGTTGGTGCCGCAGGCGCTGCCCTGGGGACGCACGCGCACCAGACCACGCGCCTGCAGCTCCTGCAGGTGCCGGCGGATAGTGCGGGCACTGAGGCCGCGTTCTTTGGCCAGGCATTCCTCCCCGGGCCAGCAGAGGGGACTTTGCCGGGCATGGTGGCGCAGCACCAGCAGCGTGCGAAAGGCGCCGTCGGAGAGACGTGTATCCAGCAAAAGGTGGTTGCCGGCTTTGGTGAAGCCGGCGGCTTTGTTCGTGGGACCGGCGCGACGGCCAAGTTGTTTTCGCTGCATGCTGCCTCGGAGAGGGAGAGGGAGTTCGGATCGGCGGTGTCGCCGGTGGTGCGCCGCTGTGGCCGCGCTCTTACGAGCACATTATCGGCACGGATGGCCAGAATTCTTCCCCAGCGGCTCCGGGCTGCGACACGGGCCTGCAGTGCCCCACAATGGTGGACGGTAAGGATTCGTGCAAAAAACACCCACTTGGTCAAATTGAGGTAAACCCAACATGACCACCATGAGCCGCCACATTAACGGTCTATTACCGGACCTCAGTGTGTCGAAAACGAGCGATTTTGCGATGCTCCAACGGTGGCCCTCACCTTTGGTGGATGGGTGTTGGCCTGTTAAGCCGGCAGCCTCCCTACAGAAGGCGCGGCTCTCCCGTTTTGCTTATCGCGATGGTCTTCTTACCTCCGCTCAGATCAAAGCTTTGGTGTCCAAAGGTCAGCTTTTCACCGTTATCTGTCAGAGCAAAGTCCCATCCGGCGAAGTTGATCATCTCGGTGCCTCGTGCATATTCACCTTTGAAGACGAGGTTCTGATCTCCCTTCCGTTCTCCCAGTCGAAGGGCCATCCAGACAGAGGACGTACCGTCACCTGATACCTGCACATCGCCGAACTTGCCATCCATCTTCGACCCGCTGAAGGGTTTGTCCGATAAAACGTCTTCAAAGATGAGCTTGACCCCTTGAAGGTCAAGTATGGCATTCTTGCCCTGCTCCTGATAAATGCCCTTCCACGTCCGATTGGGTTGTGGCCTACACGCAAGAGGTAGAGCAAGTAGGGTCAAAGAAGCGATGATAACCAGCCTGTTCATGATTCTCCTTAAGATCGTTCTCTCGGCAGCCATCCTGCCTCCAGTTTAGCCGCTCACGGTTCGGTTTCCTGTTCCTATTTCTTCAGCCTGCCTTTCGGTTTGTCCTTGTGGATGCCTTCTGGGCATGGCTGCTTGTACCTGACAGGAGATCCGTATGGCTCATCGGCAGGTCGCTCCTATCCCGGACTAAGCGGCCGGACCAGCCATATTTACATTAAGCTGCCGAGGTTCTCAAAAACGGTCGTTTACGACACAGTTCCCGCACGAAAGGCCCGATTCCTGCCCCGAAGCTCCAAGCAAGCACACGCAAAACGCCTCTCATAACCTCCGGATTCTCAAAACTTCCGCCGACGGGTTGTGAGAGAAGGACCGGGCCAGCCCAAAAAGCCCCAGAGCGGAAGCTTTTTGGCGCCGTTGTTACGAGGGCAGAGGCAACCCCCAGGCCGTTTCGGTGGCCGATTCGGCAAAGTGTGTGTTTTTTGCACGAATCCTTACCGCCCTCCACAATCAGGCGCACAGGCCCGCAGAGCGGCGCAAGCAACAGCACGGCAGGAGCGACCCAGACACAAGGGCGGGCCATCCCGGCAGTTTTACGCATCAAGAGCGCTGCCCGTCCTGCACATAATCAGAGCGACAACTTATCTTTGCCCAAGAAGCGCGCGGTGGACGCCGCCGAACCTTTCCCGAACGGCTTCTGTTCGGAAACGGTGCGGCGGCGTTTGTGCTTGGAGCCGGCGCCAAGGGAGCGTTCTTTGCAGAGACCCAACACCACCCCATCTACAGCGACGACCACAAACCAGGCTGCCGCACCTCTGGCATCCCCGTGCCTGCTCCCGCAGCGGCCGCTCCTGCTGGCGCCCTCGCTGGCTTGCCTGGTCGGCCTCAGCGAGGCCCTTGTGCTCCAGCAGCTGCACTGCCTGCTGCAGCACCGCCTAGCAGACCACCCGTCGGCGTCCCTGCCAGAGGGCTCCGGCTGGGTGCATCTCTCCTACCCCGAATGGGTGGAGAGAGACTTCCCCTTCTGGTGCCCCAAGACGCTCCAGCGCCTGGTGCAGCGCCTGCAGAGGCAGGGCCTGCTGCGCATCGACAAGCCCGCCGCTTCGGCCACCGAGCGGCGCAACGGCTATCGCCTGGACTACGAAGCCCTGCAGCGGCTTCTACAATCGCACGGACTCAGCCTCTCCCCTTCAGATCAGGAGCCTGTCCCCGCAGAGCAGCCGGACAACCTGTCCGCACCCCCAGGGACAACCTGTCCCAATACCCCTTCTGCCCCGGTCCCCACTGCTATGGACACGTTGTCCCTACCCTCCGAGACAACCTGTCCCCCAGCTCCCCGGGCCTCTATCCCGGCTGCCCAGGACACTTTGTCCTCCTCATGCCCGCCGGTACCGACTCCCCCGCCGCCGGGCTCACCGACAAGGGCACAATCCCCCTCCCCACCCCAGAAGGTCCCTACCCCCCGCGCCAGCGACAACACGCCGGCCCCGCCCCGCCAGCAGGCCCTGCCGGCGCAGCAAGCAGCAAAGCCAGAGTCCATTTGCTGCCAGCAGCAGGACCGACGTGCGGCCCTGGAGCAGGCAAAGGCACAGCTCCGCAGAGACTCCCCCCGGCGCTGGACGCAAATGGTCCACGAGGTCCAGGACAACCTGCCCCCGGCGCTCTGGGGCAAGCCCCATCTGGCTGCCTACCAGACGATGTTCGACAGACATCTCACCCTCCTCGTTTGCCGACACACCGGGCTGCCATTGCCGCACCAGCAACGCCCGTAGCTTTCCTGTGGCCGTGCCAGCCACCAAGAAGCGCCCTCTTACCGGCCGCACACCGGGCTCATGCCGTTGCCCATCCTTGCTCCGCCAGAAGGGCGCGCACTTGCCCCATGAGCACTGCCGTCCCTGCCTCGCCGGGCTTGTCGCGCAGAGGAGGCGCCAGCCGCTCCCGGGCTTGCTGACATATTTCCTGAAAACGATCCGGATCATCACGGACCCGTTGGAAAGCCTCCTCGAGTTCCTTCTGCTTCCTCGCTTCGTCTTCCCCGCTCGCCTGCCGTGCGGCCGCGGCTTGATGGCACGCCGCGGCCTTCTGCTGGCGCTTTTGCGCCTTGTACCAGCCGGGGGGCGCGGCGTACCCGTCCTCGATCGCCTTGCGCAGGAAGGCGCCGGGGTTCTTGGGCGGCGGGTCGTAGTAGCCCAGGAACTCCAGCTGACGCCGGCACTCCTCGGGCTTCTGCCCGGCAAGACGCAGGGCATCGCCGCGATTGAGGCGAGCCGTAGCCAGCGCCTCGACGAGTTCCGGGTCTGCTGCCACAGGGGCATGGGAGTCGTTTTCGCTTGGGGAGCGGTTCCTGGGCTTTTCTGCCCCATCTGGCCCATCAGGCACAGCAGCAGCAGGGGGCACGCCGGCAGGCGCTGCCCCCTCGGACGGCGCTGCTGCCTCACGCGCGCCCGCGCGCGAGGTGTCTGCTGCTGCTGGTGTAGTGGGGAGCGGTGAAGGTGTTTCCGAAGGCGAAGGGGAAGGCGAAAGAGGCGCGCGCGCGTGAGGCGCGTTTTCGCGCGCATCCTCGCGCACTTGCACGCTGGCGCGCGCCTCCTCACGCGCTTGCGCGCAGTCGCGCGCAGATGCACGCGACTGCGCGCGGGACTCTTCTTCGGCCTCCCTGACGGAGGGCGCTGGCAAGGAGAAACCCGGCGCTGGCGGATACGGCGACTCATCCTTGAGGCGCTTTTCTCCCCGGATATGGGTCTGATAGCGGAACCACTTCTCGGACTCCACAGCCATGTAGGCTTTGCCCTCCACCTCATAGCGCTGGATCAGGCCGTGCTCGGCAAACTGAGTGAGCGCCTTCTCAAGCAGCTCGATCGTCACCAGGTCGTTACCCGGGAAGGCTTTTGCTTTGATCCATTTAGCTGAGGCTTTGGCCCGCCCCCAGTCATCAAAGAGCGGCAGAAACCAGGGCCACAGTAAAGCAATCAGCGGCTCGGCGGCCCCCTCGGCATCGGCGATGTCCCAGAGCTGCTCGTCACTGGAGACATCGCTGGTTAGATACACCTTGCGCCCCATTATCCCTGGCCTCCGAATTGCTGCCTTGCGGCTCTGGGGCCTGGTGCCCAGATTCTGGCTTGTCTTGCCGAGCAGGCCAGATCCGTGTCGTGACGTCGCCGGTTTGACGCCAGCCAGCCAGCCGTGGTATTCTTAGTCATCAATTTCATTCCTTTGCGAGCGACTGCCCACAGGCAGCCGCTCTTTTTCTTTGCGGCAACGCCCTGCCTCCCTGTCGTGCAAGCGTACTCTGCCAAGTGCCCAGCAGGGCCAGTGAATTCTTCTTGGCGAGCTCTCGAATGACTATCCTCCTTGCCCCTCCTCATGTCCCCTCATGCTTTGGCACCTTACCCACTCGGTAAGCGCCCCGGCGGGGATGCGCACGGCCCGGCCAATGCGCACAACGGGGAGCTGCCCCTGCGCGACCAACGTGTACAGAGTAGATCGTCCGATGCTTAAGGTCATTGCCGCCTCGGAAAAGCGTAAAAGCATTTTCTCCGGTAGGCCTTTGGTCCTCATGGTTCTATCCATGCCTTCTTGCCCTCGTTTGCCGATGATTTCTGGTGTTTGCTTAAGTATAAAGAATTCTGCTACAATATTCCATAGCTTACAGGTGCCATTGGATATGACGGATGGGCCTTAAGAATGACGTTAAGAATGACAGGGAGCAGAGGATGTTAGGAAAACGAACTGGAAGACGAGAGGACAGTAATCTGCAGGTGCGGCTGGATCAGGCCGAGCTCGACCTGCATCGGACGCCCGTACAGCTAGATAACCAACCCGAGATCCTTTGGGAATCGCCGCCGGAGCGGGTAGAGATTCGGCAGAGGGGCCAGCATTACCTAGTCTGGGATTCCATGCCCACGCTCGGACTCCACTCGCTCGCGGGCTGTTTACCAGATTTTATCGACCTGTACGATAAGCCCGATGAGCAGGTGTTACGCTTCGTACGTCGCTGGGGAGTGTTACACGCTCAATCCTCTATTTTAGAGGATGAGTTTAGCTGCAGTATAGGTAAATACGAGCCGACAGGAACATACTGGCCTATCTTCTGGTTACATCCCCGTGAATTTTCGGACTATTATCACCGGTCGGTTCGTGAACTCGGGCCAGAATGTTTTTTCAAGTTAGGTCTTGTTTATAAAGAGCCTGTAGCGGTATATCGGTACTTGTCGCAGCAATTCCGTACGATTTTAGGGATTACTGCCGACCTGCTTGCCGAGCAGCCGATTAATGATGTGGATTGGGAACGGTTATGTACATACGAGCCGGATTTAAAGACATTAACGGAAGAGGACTTAAAATGTAATCCTTTAGAAGAGTATGCGGCGGTTTATATCGCCAGATTGATGGAGCGCCTGTTCCATACAGCAAGAGTAATCCCCGCTTTGACGCGGAACTCTGACTCCGGTTCTCCTGTCAAGACGAACCATTTTAGAATGAGACTTTCTGTCCGTCGGGATAGTAGATTTCGCAGAATAATCTACTGCGGCAAAACCGATGATTTGATCCGGCCTCACTTTAGAGAGGAACTGCAGTTACCTAAAGTGCCTCCGGATCCAGGGAGTACCTTCGGTGCGCTGGTGGTCCAATTAGCAGGCGTTCTCACTTCTGCGGGAAGCGTTTTTCGGTGTGGTATCTGTGATCATCCGATGTTGGTCGGCAAGAGACGACCACGGGCGGGGACGTTGCCTCTGTGCGCTAATCAAGAATGCCATCGTGAAGCCAATCGCAGAGCGAAAGCGCGCCAACGCCTAAAGGTTGCTGGGTGAGGGCCAACGCACTGGCAGGAATCTTGGCAGCGCTAAGCCCGGCGACGGCTCGCTCACGAATGAGCCATGCGACGAGAAGATTGCTTCACAACCCGACTCTGCCGGCGGTGCAGGCCGGGCTTTCCAGGACCTGGGCTCGCTGAGCGAATTGGCTGCCTGCGGCGAAGCGGCAGCCCTCACGTCCGGCAGGAAAGGAGGCCCGGATGGCCGTGTTCATCACCTCTGCCGCAGGCCAATAGGGCATCGGTGCCAGCACCAGGGCGGGGCCGTGATCGCCCTGACAGATGCGGCGGTTGCCCAGAGCGGGCCTGCGCTCGGCCGGCTGGTGGACCGGCGCCTTACGCGAGTCTTCGGTAGAAGCCGATGACGATTCCCAGGATGCGGAAGCGCTCCGCTTCGATGCGCTGCCCATTGCCTTCCCCACGGGACGCTTCCAGGTAGGGCGCGCCAGTCCCGCTCTGGCGCAAAGTGCGGCAGAGGATAGCGTCGTAGTCGATGAGCGCCAGCACCGTGTTCCCGTTCTTGGCCTCCGCACTCTCGTGCACGAAGAGGATGTCCCCGTCCTGGAAGAAGGGCTGCATCCCATCACCCTCCACCTCCACCGCGCGCACCGGCTCTGGCAGGCGCTCCCCCACGCGGCCATAAGGCGCCACGCCGGCCTTCCTGGGAGTGGCGCCGACCTTGCCCGGCGTGAGCGTGACTTCTGACAGCGGCGCCGGGTCCACGGCACGCCCGAGCCGGCGCAGCGGGTCAGCGAGCGGCGGGTGTACGGTGGGAAAGGCAGAGAGCTGAAGCAGCCGGTTGGCATCCACACTGAAGGCCGCGGCGATCTTGACGGTCGATTCCATGGAGGCGCGGTCGCCCAGCAGCATCAGGGAGAGCGTGGCATAGTTGACGCCGGTCTTGCGCGCCGCCTGCCGCGCCGACATGCCCGCAAGCAGCTGGCGCATTTCACGGGCCAGTTCCGGGTAGCGCCCGGTGATGGGCTTTTCCCCTGCCGCTTCTTTGCCTGCCATCGATATGCCTTCTCTGCCTGTTTTGGACTGCTCTGTCAACGTCTATTATACACGTTTGAGTAAGCTGTCAACGGCCCAGGATCGACGGATGGAGGCGGCGCGCGCCATGGGTAGATCGCCGTTCCCCTATTGCCTTCTGGCCTTGTTCTCACGGTCCGGATGCCGCTGCCGCTAAGCCTCGCCAAAAAGGGCGAAAGCGGGGGTTGACTTTCCCCTCCCGCATGCTTTATTCTGGTTTCCGATAATGGGGACGTACCGGAACTCAGAACCACAAACGAGACCAGAGATGGGGCAAGAAACGAGGCAGGATCTGGGGCAAGATCTCGAGTCCTGGCAGGACCCCGATCTCCGGCCGGATCCGGGCGGGGATCTTGCCCCGGGTCCCGAGCGCTGGCAAGGTTCCGAGCCGCTGCAGGATCCCGAGGGGGGAGCCGCCCCGACGAGCTGGGGAGAGCGCGGGGAGCGGGAAGGCGACGCCGCCAGCGCGGGCGAGGGCGAGCCGCCGACTGCGCTCGTTGCCGCCGCGGCGGGCGAGATCGGCGAGGCGGCGGCGCTGGCGCAGGCGGCCTGGGACTATGTGGCCGCCGCACGCGCCCAGAACACGTGGCGCGCCTACCAGGCCGACTGGCGCCACTTTGAGAACTGGTGCCAGCTGCGCTCTCTCTGCCCGCTGCCCGCCACGCCCGAGACGCTGGTGCTGTACCTGGTGGCGCTCGCGAGGACGCACAAGACCAGCACGCTGCAGCGGCGCCTGACGGCCATCGCCCAGGCGCACAAGGCCAAAGAGCTGGAACCCCCGACCAAGGCCGCGGCGGTCGTGAGCGTCTGGAGCGGGATAAAGCGCGTGCATGGCACCGCCCAGCAGGGAAAGGCGCCCACCCTCATCGACGACATCCGCGCCATGGCGGCCGCGGCGGATGCTTCAACGCTGCTGGGACGGCGCGATCGGGCGCTGCTCTTGGTGGGCTTTGCGGGCGGATTCCGAAGAAGCGAGCTGGTGGGGCTGAATGTCGAGGACGTGGCGAGTCGGGGTGCGGGGATGGTGCTGACGCTAAGAAGGTCGAAAACGGATCAGGAGGGCGCCGGTCGGCCCGTCGGGATCCCGCTGGGCAGCCGTGAGGAGACCTGCCCCGTGCGGGCGCTGGCCGCCTGGACCGAGGCGGCCGCCATCACGGCCGGACCGCTGTTTCGGCCCGTCACCCGCCATGGCAAGGTCCTGCCCGAGCGTCTCTCCGACAAGGCGGTGGCGCTTGTCGTCAAACGCCTTGCCAAGGCCGCCGGGCGGGACCCGGCGCTCTTTGCCGGCCACAGCTTGCGCGCCGGCCTGGCCACGGCTGCCGCGGCCGGCGGGGCGAGCGAGCGCAAGATCATGGAACAGACCGGACATCGCTCCGAGAAGATGGTGAGGCGCTATATCCGGGACGCGGACATCTTTCAGGGGAATGCTGCCGCCGCTGCCGGGTTGTAGGCCGCATTAGGGCTCTTGCCAGAACCCGCAGGCAGCCTCGGCAAAGCCCTCAAGGTATACGACAACGATTCCTTCATTTTCGGGCCACAAGCAAAACCAGTAGACTTCCATTAGTCGAAACGTGCTCAGGGCGGGCCCGACTGGCGAAAAACATTACTTTTTCGCCACCCTTGTGGAGCCGTTTTTTCGAGATTGAGGGTTGACCAGTTTTGGACAGGGTTTTCCGCCAGGGGCAGGTCATTCTTTTTGGCCCTGAACAAACATCGCTGTCACCGGCCGCCACATCGACTGTCAACTGCCGACCGTCAGTGCGTCAAAAACCAGCGTTTGTGACGCATTGTTAGCTGAGCCGTGCGCCTGTGTTTGTTCGCGGGTAAATCCACCTCGGGCTAACGCTTAGTTCATCTGCCGCAACAGGCCCTGCGCCAAGCGGCACGCGTCATAGCCCTCATAGTCGCCAGCCCAAAGCGGAGGCGCCTGTCCGGCCTTCTCCAGAACAATCCGAGCGCGGTCACCCTCACCACGGCGCAGGTAGAGCAGGCCCAGCATCACCGCCGCTTCGACGGCCGCGTGCTCTTTCTGCTCCTCAGAAGTATCCCCGTTGAAATAACCTGCCCGTGGCGTGAAACCACCGGCCATCATCACAAGTAATTGCGCCTCGGCCTGATCAAAGGGCAGACGCGCCACTGTCCAGGTACGCTGGAGGGGATAGTCCCAAAGGGCTTGCCTCTCATTACCGTTACCGCAAAATGAGTAGCACTCCGCCGGAGCACGCTTGAGCCAGGCCAGAGCCTCGTCGTACGCTCCCTCGACGGCCTTGGCCCGCGCCAGTCCATACGCTGCCGATTGCCGGGCCGCAGAGTGCCCTGATCCAAGCGGGCCGGCGGGAACCGCACGCAGCACCGCTTCGAACTCCTCGATGGCAGCATCGGGCCAGGCGTATTCCAGATAGAGTTCCCCCAGACCCGCCCGCACGCCCCATTTACCATCCTTATCCGAGGAGGAGAAAGTCGGCGGCGCCGGCAGTTGTGCCACGAGCTGGTGCCCTAAGGAGAGGGCGCGTGTGCGCTCGCCTCGCTGCAAGGCTTGTTGCCATTGCTGCGCCAAACACTTTACCTGCGGGCTCGCTTCGGCATACGCACCGACCCCCAGCAGCCGTTCGGGGGCGCTTTGAATAGTTGGCGTGCGAGGAGCGCCTGTCGCTTGCCGGGTGTAGAGGGGAAAGTCCAGGGCTGGCCTATCCGAGATTAGCACTGTCGGTGCCCGGACTTGCTCACCAGACCGGCTCGCGAACAACAAGACACTCAGCAGCACCACGAATCCCGAGAATCCCACGGCAAGAAGTGCGGCCCGCCTCCTGGTGGCGAGGGAACGTGCCAACAGATACAGGCTGACAACGAGCACACCGACCGCTCCATGATGATTCAGGAGATGGCGTAACCGTCTGGTGTCCATGGCTGAGCTTCCTTTTTTCCGTTGTGTTAAGCGTGCTGCACGGCTTTTCCTAATAGAGCTTTGCGCCGAGAAAAACTTCAGATCGCGACAACTGCCGCTGGTCGCGACAACTGCCGCTGGTCATATCAGTCGTTACGGCTGTGTCCCAAAAGGAGCGTTTTTGTGTCACTCCGTCAACCGCATTCAGGCCCAGTCCTGCGCTTTGCTGCGGCTTATTGCTGTCCTCCTGTTCGTGCCTGCGTATCCGTAACTACGTATCAAGGTACGCCCATAACCCTGCACAGATCCGCAATGATGGTTTGTATCGCCTCGTCGAGTACTTTCACGTCCCCTCCTTGCTCCTCAAATCGGAGGCGGTTCTTGGCTATAGAGTTGGGAATATAGTGGCCAAGAGCAACAAAGCGACCACTGAAGCCTTCCCCCTCCCTAACGTGGATGGAATCGATCAAGTCGCGAATTCGATGGAAGCGTGCCACGTCGAACTCACCTTGGCGCAGGTGGAATAAGAAACTCGCCTCAGAATCCTCATCCAACTCAGCGTACAAACGGTCAATGCTTTGTTCTTTATCCACGTCTTGACGCAGCCGCTTTACGTAAGCCAATAACTCCCTGGGTCCGACCGGCTTGCAAAAAAACCGGTCTACAGGAAGCGCGAACGGCAGTCGGTTACCCAAGGACTTCGCCTCCTCAGGGTTGCTGTATAGAAGAAAAACCCCAGGAAGATGCGATGAACTACGCAACCCATGAAGAACCGGCAAGAGCCCCAGAGCATCTTCATGCTGTTCATTCAACAGGATTAGGAACGGCACCGGCGGTGCTGCTAACCTTTGCAGAAGTGGCTCGCCGCACAGCGTATCGACGTGATAGCCTTCTGGTTCCAGGGTAATGCGTGCCAAATTGAGTGTAACAGGATCCTCATCGACAACCAGCACTTGCTCGTCCATTGTCTTTCTCCAAGCAACCAAACTTATCAAAAAGGGCCGTTTTTGGTTCATTTCCCGCACTAAAGGCCCGATTCCTGCCCCCACGAGGAAAACAAATGCCTCAAAACCCTTCTCAAAACCTCTGGTCTCTCAAAACTCCCACCGACGGGTTTAGAGAGATTGGACTGAACCACCTAAAAAAGCCGCAGAATTGTACTCCTATAGGGATGTAGTGGCCGGTGACAGCGATGTTTGTTCAGGGCTTTTTAGGAGGAATCACCCATGTCCGACCTTATGGCCCGAAAATGAAGGAATCGTTGTCGTATACCCTCAAGGCTGCTCGGTCTTTTCCTGCTTGCGGCCCCTGCCCATCATGCCCGCGTTTGGTAAAGGGGGTTCAATCCAGCAGCCACTCCAGCTCGCCCCTCTGCGGCGGCGGCGTCCACGACCATGGCTGTTGCGAGGCTTCCAGAACCAGGCAGGCCTGCTCCTGGGCATTGTAACGCCCGGGGTAAAACCACACCCGGTCCACAGCCTCCAGCAGGTGCGCGAAGTACGCGGGCGGGTGCGCATGCCAACCACCCGCCCAATCCAGCTTCATCCAGGACACCTCCCGCCAGGCATGGTGCGGCCCATCCAACATCAGCGTCGGCCAGTTCGCCGCCCGCTCCAACCGGACCTGGAGCAAGCCCGCGCCGTCGCCACAGACCCAGCACAGGGCCGGCATCCCGCGCCCGCTGGGCAAGTGAAGCGCCTCGGCGGCGGCATCGACGGCCTCCAGCAGGTCCCGCAGGCGCTCGCCGCCAAAACCCATCTGCCGCAGCGCCTGCTCCACCCACTCCCGCAACTGCCTCGGCTGCGCGCCGGCGCGCAGCCTAAACGATAGCGGCCCCTGCCGCAGCGCCAGCGGCTCTGGCAGCTGCGCCGCTTGGGCGCAGAGCAGCCGCCGCCCCTCGCTGACGCTGGCGGCCGCCGCCTGCAGCGCCTTCTGCGCGCAGGCGTTGTCCTCCTCTATCTGCTCCAGCCGGCGCCGCAACTGGTTGTCGGTGAAGCGTCCTAGCAGGCCCAGGGTCTCGCCCGTGGGGGAAGAGAGGCGTGAGACCGTGATGTCCAGCGCAATCACGCGCCCTCCCTGTCCCGGCAGCTCGAAGCGGCGGTCCTCCACCGAGGCGCTCTGCTGGTCCGCGGCGGGAATCAGGTCCTTGAAGCTGTAGCGCCAGAAGGGAGTGGCGCGCACGGCGTAAGCGCGGGCAGCGATCTGAAGGAGCTTGTCGGGCGCGTAGCCCAGCCAGCGACACAGGGTCGCATTGACCTGGGTCCAGGCACCCATGGGGGTCGCCAGCGCCAGTCCGTCGGGCGACTGTTCAAAAGCTAAGCGGAACCAGAGGTTGGGGTCCTCGCATTCACTCTCTTGGGCTGCCATGGCGGGTATCTATCTCCTTCTGCACCAGAATACCCCAACGAAACCGCGGGGAGGTTTCTCGAGAGCGCCCCGCAATGCCCAAGGAACGGGCCTCTTCCTGGTCTGGGTTCTTCTTTGGTCCAGGCAGCCGCTTCCAGGCCGCAAAGACATCGCGGCGCCGGATAAAGCCGATCGCTATGGCATTCCTCTTCAGGATAACATGCGCTTATCACGACTCAGAAAGAGAGTGGAAGAGGAACGGGAAAGGACTGTCACCTTCAGCATTGTGTGTCACCAAATCTTCAGCGCTTTGTGTCACCCTCCCGTGGCGGTCCATAGCAGTCCATATTGGCCAGCCCCACCTTTCCTGCGACAACGATGAAAAGGGTGGTCTTCCGATTCTTAGTTTACACGGGAGCTGAGCACCAGTTCCGGCGCAGATTCCTGTGATAAACCTCCTTATCGCAGGCACAAGACGGCACAAGACGTTTTGGTGTCAAGGGTGTGTAGAGGCAGTTGGTACGTAATTTTGAACAGATGCTTTCCAGCACAGTGGGATCCGAAGCTTGGAATTCACGTGACTTGAAGTCGCGGC